>Ga0224555_1000216_pt1 | contig 84639 bp, 83 predicted proteins | sample 714S23034metaG_FD_180687 | JGI IMG/M metagenome (GOLD analysis project Ga0224555, IMG submission 180687) | Peat soil microbial communities from Stordalen Mire, Sweden - 717 S2 30-34 | ecosystem: Environmental > Terrestrial > Soil > Wetlands > Peat | place: Sweden: Norrbotten County, Stordalen... | reverse complement strand
TGAGTTAAATAATATCATGCAAATGAAACTTAAAAAAATTACCAGGCTTCGGTAACATCTTTCATGAGGCAGCGTAACCTAAAATCACTCTTCTCTCGGTAACATTTATTTATGAGGCAATAGGGTTGGAAATAGATGATTATACCAGCCGCATTCTTTGGCTAACTTTGTTGGCATCGTCGTCGGCTTCCCCAACGTATTAAAATATACGCCTCGTCGCCTCCTCCTTGCCGCCTCGTTATCCTTTGAATGCAATCTGGTATATTTTAAAGATGAAAATATTTCTTGATTTAAAGTAATTCATCATTTAAATATATAAATTTAGTAAAGATATGAGGATAAAATGATTGAGCCGAATTTTGCCAAAGGGGATGGTTTAGTCCCTGCGATTGTTCAAGATGCTGAAACTAAAGAAGTTCTCATGTTGGCGTACATGAACCGTCAATCATGGGAGGCTACTTTGCAAACGGGTAAGGCTACTTACTGGAGCAGGTCACGACAAAAGCTTTGGTTAAAAGGAGAAACATCAGGACATTTTCAATTGATCAAAGCTGTTTTTATTGATTGCGATGACGATACAATTTTATTGCAGGTAAAGCAATTGGGAGAAGCGGCTTGCCATACAGGTTACAAATCCTGCTTTTACCGGAAATTAAACGGCAAAGATTTTGTTGTCGTTGGGGAAAAGATTTTTAATCCAGAGGAAGTATATAAATGAATGTTTTGAAATTGGGGATTCCCAAAGGGAGTCTGGAAAATAATACGGTTGATTTATTTAAAAAAGCCGGCTGGCGTATATCTTATGACAGCAGAAGTTATTTTCCCGATATTGATGATCCGGAAATCAGCTGCACGTTAGTCCGGGCGCAGGAGATGTCCCGCTATATCGAAGATGGACACCTTGATTTAGGATTGACTGGCATCGATTGGATTCTGGAGAATGATTCGGATGTTGTTGCTGTGCAGGATTTAATTTATTCGAAGGTTTCGACAAGACAGGCACGTTGGGTGCTGGTTGTCCGCGAAGATTCACCTTATAAATCAATTGAGGATATGAAAGGGAAACACATATCGACCGAATTGGTGAATTTTACTAAAAAATATTTTGCCGAGCGCAAGATCAATGTTCATGTTGAATTTTCCTGGGGGGCGACGGAAGCCAAAGTGGTAGAAGGCTTGGTGGATGCTATTGTGGAAGTCACCGAAACGGGCTCCACAATTAAGGCCAATAAATTGCGCATCATTCACGATTTGATGAAGACGAACACGCAGTTGATAGCCAATCGTGCTGCCTGGAACGATCCCTGGAAACGGAAAAAAATTGAACAAATTCGAACCTTGCTTATCGGTTCACTGCAGGCAATGGATAAGGTTGGAATAAAACTTAATGTTTCCAAAGAAAATCTGGGGAAGGTAATGTCGTTGCTTCCATCGCTGAAAGCTCCGACAATTTCCAGTTTGTATTCGGAAGAATGGTTTGCCATAGAATCGGTTATCGATACGGGTATAGTGCGGGATTTGATTCCTGTACTTTTAGAGGCTGGAGCACAGGGTATAATTGAGTATCCTTTAAACAAAGTTATTTAATAAGGAAAACGGTTATGTCCAGAAGAGCAAAAATTATCCGCAAAACAACAGAAACAGATATACAAATAGAAATTGATTTGGATAAAACTGCAGGAAGCAGGATTGATACGACAATTCCTTTTTTTAACCATATGCTGGAGCTTTTTGCGCGACATGGTTTTTTTAAGCTTATTATCAAGAGCAAAGGGGACACGCAAATTGATGACCATCATTTAATAGAAGATTTAGGTATTTGTCTGGGAAAGGCCGTAGGACAAGCGCTGGATAAAAAGAAGGGCATTAGTCGTTATGGTTCGGCTTCTGTGCCGATGGATGAATGTTTATGCCGGGTGGACTTGGATATTTCCGGCCGTCCCTATCTGATTTACAACGTTAAATATGGACGCAGAAAAATCGGCGGATTTGATCCTGCCCTGGTTAAAGAATTTTTCAAGGCTTTTACCGATAACAGCGGTATAACGTTACATATAAATTTTGTGTATGGCGATAATGGTCACCACATTATCGAGGCGATATTCAAAGCTTTTGCCCGGGCCCTGAGAAAAGCTGTAACTTTAAATGAGAATATTAAGGGAGTTCTTTCTACAAAAGGAAGTCTTTAGTAAGTTCGAAATTATTTTCTGCACATTTCTACATGCAAGGGGATACTGAAAAGAGTGGCAGAAAATAATTTCGTTAATGCATTTATCCCGCATGGGCGGGACTTATCCCGTTTATCGGGGTTAAAAAAGTGAGGTTAAAATTTTGCTTAATTATTTTTGGAAAAAATTTAGCTATATTGCGGGATTTATTTTAGTCACTTTTCTGACTTTGTCCATCACGGCTCAGGCCATGGAAAAAAATGCGGAGATTGCTAAACTTCCGATGCGTGTGGCCATAATTTCTTTTCAGCCTTTAATTCCTGCGGAAGGACAGGGAAACACTATCATTTGCCCGCTTTGCGGCATAGGTTCTTCCAGTGGGAAAATATTAGAGGGATCCGAAAAGATAGTCGAAGAAGTCTTTGTTGATAAACTGCATAAATTAAAAGATGTGGAATTAATTCCCCTGGATAAAGTGCAGGGTGTCTATAAAAGAATCGCCTCCGAGTCGCTGAAGGAACCTTTATTAAACATTCTTAAAAAAGTTGGCCATGAATTGGGATCGGATGTTTTAGCCGTGGGCTATGTCTACCGTTATACCGAAAGAGAGGGTTACAATTATTCAGTGAAACATCCCGCCTCCGTGGCTTTTGAAATTCATTTGATTAAAACTATTGACGGCAGCATAATTTGGCGGGGCTTTTTTGATAAAACGCAAAAATCGCTGATGGAAGATGTCTTCCAAATGTCTTCGTTCTTTAAAGGCGGCGGCAAGTGGATGACCGCGCGCCAACTGACGGAGCAGGGCATGAATAAAATTTTTGAGACATTTCCAGGCTTGGAGCATTAAACCTGCTTTTCGGAATAAAGCAGTCCACGTAATCCAATTTGCTTATGAGTTGTGATTATAAATTAATCCAAACTTTTTTCCGCTTAGGGGAGTATTCGCTTGGTCATTATTCCGGCAATTGATATTAAAGATGGAAAATGTGTGCGGTTAGCTCAGGGTGATTTTGACCGCGTTACAACATATGCGGATAATCCTCTGGATATGGCGCTAACTTGGGTGCAACAAGGCGCTGAATTGATCCATATAGTTGATCTCGACGGCTCTGTTGCCGGTAAGCGCCGCAACTCGAATATCATTCTGGATATTGCCAAGAATGTTGATGTGCCTATTCAGGTTGGTGGCGGAATAAGGGATATGGAAACCATTGAATTTTATTTAGGCAATGGTGTTTCCAATATTATCCTTGGTACGGCAGCAGTACATAATAAAGAGCTTGTTTATACAGCAGGGGAAAAATATCCTAGGAAAATTATACTTGGAATTGATGCGCTAGAAGGTAATTTGGGAACATCCGGATGGACACAAAGAATCGCGCAAAATCCTGTTGATCTTGCCAAGAATTATGAAAATTATAACATAAAAGCCATCGTTTATACTGATATTAGTCGCGACGGCATGAGTACAGGCGTCAATATTAAGGCAACAAAAGAATTGGCAAAGGCGATAAGCATTCCGGTAATTGCATCCGGTGGCGTGGCTACTATTTCTGACATCAAAGAACTTCTGGCAATAGACGATTGCAAAATTTACGGGGTAATTATTGGCCGTGCTCTTTATACGGGTGCTATTTCTCTGGAAGAAGCGATTAAAGAAAGTAAAAAAGTTTCTTAGTTGAAAAATTCGGAGGAGGGAGCAATTATGTCAGATTGTATTTTCTGCAAAATAATTAAGGGGGATATTCCTTGCAGCAAAGTTTATGAAGATGATAACGTTTTAGCGTTTGATGATATTCAGCCGATGGCGCCGGTACATGTAATCATTATTCCTAAAAAGCACATCGCAACACTTATGGATATTGATGTCAAGAATATAGATGTTACCAGCAATTTGATATTAGCCGCGCAAAAAGTAGCCCGGATCAAAAATATAAGTGACAGAGGTTTCCGCACAGTGATTAACTGCAATGCCGAGGGTGGCCAGGTGGTATTTCATCTGCACATGCATCTTCTCGGTGGCAGAAAACTGCAAGACCCTTTGGGTTAAACAAAAGAGGTGAATATAATGGATATTAATGCCAAGTTAAATGCTGAAATGGTGGTTGCCGCTAAAGCCAAGGATAAAGTCCGACTTTCGGCTATTCGCATGTTAAAAACCGCGTTGCATAACAAGGAAATTGATTTAATGCGGCCGTTAAACGAAACCGAAACACTGCAGATTCTTTCTTCCATGATCAAGCAAAGGAAAGATTCCATCGAGCAGTTTGCCAAAGGAGGAAGAACTGACTTGGTGGAAAAAGAAGAAGCGGAACTGAAAGTTGTGCAGGAATTTATGCCGGCGCAAATGTCAGATGATGAGGTTGAGAATGTAATCAAAAAGGCTATTACGGAAGCCGGAGCTGTTTCGGTCAAAGATATGGGAAAGGTAATGAAAATATTGATGCCGCAACTGACCGGGGTGGCTGATGGTAAAATGGTAGGCGAAAAAGTGAAAGCGTTTTTATCCCAATAAAGGGTTAGAATATAGACAGGTTTAAATTCTAGACAGGTAAAATACTCTATGCGTTTTGATGATAATAAGATTGAAGAAATCAAAAGCAGAGTAGATATTGTCGAACTGGCTTCCGAATACCTTACTTTAAAAAAAGCAGGGCGGAATTTTATCGGGCTGTGCCCATTTCATCAGGAAAAAACTCCATCGTTTACAGTCAATCGCGATAAACAAATATTTTACTGTTTTGGCTGCGGCGAGGGTGGCAATGTCATTACGTTCTTGATGAAAATTTCCGACAAAACTTTTCCGGAAGCAATTAAAGATTTGGCGGAGAAAACAGGAGTTGTTTTGCCGCCGATGCTTTCCGGCAAAGAAGGCCGACAGAAAGATTCACTGAAGGAGAGCATAATTAATTTAAATTTGAGAGCGGCGCAACATTTCAGTCGCAATCTTTCTTCTCCCGCAGGTAAGGTTGCGCGCGAATACTTACAAAATAGGAGTATTTCGGAAGAAACCATCAAACAATTCCGGCTTGGTTTTACGCCGGACAACTGGCGCTCTTTGACAGATTCTATTGAAGGCAGCGGTTCATCGTTGAAACTAGCTGAGCAAGCAGGCCTGATAATTTCAGGTAAAGAAGGAAGTTTTTACGACCGTTTTCGCGGACGCCTTATATTTCCTATAGAAAATATTTTTGGAGAAATAGTGGCTTTTGGCGGCAGGGTTATGGAAAAAGGCGAGCCCAAATATTTAAATTCGCCGGAATCACCCATTTATATCAAGGGGAAAAATTTATATGGTTTGAACAAAACAAAAGAGGAAATTCGTAAAAAAGGTTTTGCTCTTATTGTCGAAGGCTATTTTGATTTGATTTCCATGTGGAATGCGGGTATTGGCAATGTCGTTGCTACCTTAGGTACTGTGCTGACCAGAGAGCATCTTGAACTCTTACGCCGTTACACTATAGAAGTTGTTGCCCTTTTTGATCCTGATGAAGCGGGGAGAAAAGCGCTTGACCGTAGTCTGGAATTGTTTTTAAGTATGAGAATGAGGGCGCGGGCGTTAATTTTACCGGAAGGATGCGATCCTGATGATTATGTAAAAAAACATGGTAAAGACAAACTTGACGAACTGATAGCTCAAGCTCCGGCGATAAGTGATTACTATATTGATAATGTTTTAGGCAGCGGCAAAACTTTTGAAGATAAACAAGAGATGATAAAAACCGCCATGGAATTTATAAATAAGATTAACGATGAAATAGAAAAAAATCTTTTTATTAAGCGCATTGCGGAAAAATTGGGCATTAATCAGGAACTATTGAAGAAAGAAATCCATAAAAAAAATGTCCAGCTCATACCAAAGGGTGGTAGACAGAAACAAACTATTGATACTCACATTGATCCAGTAGAGGTGCACTTTATCCGTCTATTGCTTGAGTATCCGCAGAAAACAGCTCTTGTAGAAAGCGAAAAAGTATTTGATTTTTTTCTGCATCCGGAGTTGAAGAATCTGGGAGAAAAAATTGTTGAAGAATATAAACTGTTGGGTTTCATAGATATTAACGTTATCTTATCGACTGACGCTGATCGGCCTTTGCGCGAAGAAATTTATAAATTAAGAATTAATGAACCACCGACAGATGATAAAACGATGGAAAAAGATTTTACTGATACTGTAAGAAAAATTAAAGGAAAATGGTATAAGGAACAAAAGCGTCAGGTACAACTGAAGTTGAGGCAAGCGGATGAAAGTGGCGATAAAGAACTGATTCATAATCTGACTTGCCAGAAGCAGAATTTGATGAAAGAAGAAAAAAACTATGTTAACAAATAATAAAAATTAGGAGATGCCAAATGGCGAAAGAAGTACAATCTGATGAAGTTAATAAATTGATTTTACTGGGCGAAGAAAAAGGTTTCTTAACTTACGATGATGTCAACGATACATTGCTGCCGGACGTAACATCTTCAGAGCAAATCGATGATATTATTATGCTTTTTGGAGAAAAGAATATTGATATCATTGATACCGAACAAGGTGAAAAGTTGACTGTGAAAAAGCCGGTGAAGGATATAAGCGTTGCTAATTTAAAGGATATACTGGCTCTGGTGCCCAGTGTAGACAAAACGGGTGATCCAGTGAAAATGTATTTGCGCGAGATGGGATCGGTCTCCCTTTTGAGTCGTGAAGGGGAAGTGGAAATAGCTAAGAAAATCGAAGAAGGCGCGCGCGAGACAATGTCAGCTATCTTTCGTCTATCCATTTCGATTAACGAAGTGTTCAATATCGGCAATAAGCTGATAACTGGCGAAATTAAAAGCAAGCACGTCGTTGACAATATTGAAGATGAAGAAGGCTTCATGGAAGAGGATGAACATAAGGAAAGAATCTTGAAGTTGATTGCCAGAATTAAACTTTTTAACGACAGAAATACAGTTTTACGCGCTAAGCTCAAATCCAATACGTTGCCCCATAAGAAGAGTGAGTTATTAAACGCCGAACTGGAGAAAAACACAAAATATATCGTCACGCTTTGCCGTAAGATTCGTTTCAGCAAGAAACAAATTCATCGATTTATTGCCCGTTTGCGGCATTATGCAGAAGAGATAGAAATATCCGAAAATGTTATTGCTCAATATAAAAAAGAAACAGGGTTGACCATTGCGCAAATGGAAAAATCCTGGGCGAAAATGAAAAAATCCAAGCAAGATGAAAAGCGCGTGGCCAAAGAAAATCATGTTTCCATTGATCTACTTAAAAAAGGTAAAACAGCAATACACGAAGCGCAAAAAAATATAAAAAAAATTGTGCAAGAAGTGGGGATACCGACAGCAACTTTAAAGACAATTATTAATACCATTGAAGAAGGTGAAAGAAAAGCGGAGATAGCTCAAAGGACACTCGTGGAAGCAAATTTACGGTTGGTTGTGAGTATCGCTAAAAAATATACTAACCGCGGGTTGCAGTTTCTTGATTTGATTCAGGAAGGTAATATCGGTCTGATGAAGGCCGTGGATAAATTTGAGTATCAGCGCGGCTATAAATTTTCTACTTATGCTACATGGTGGATCAGGCAGGCAATCACTCGGGCTATTGCTGATCAAGCTCGTACAATCAGGATTCCTGTCCACATGATTGAAACGATCAACAAACTGATTCGCACTTCCCGCTACCTGGTGCAAGATTTGGGTCGTGAACCCACTCCCGAAGAAATCGCCAATAAAATGGAATATCCGCTGGAAAAAGTCAGGAAGGTATTAAAAATTGCCAAAGAACCGATTTCTTTGGAAACTCCCATCGGCGAGGAAGAGGACAGCCATCTAGGCGATTTTATTGAAGACAAAAAAGTTATGTCTCCTTCGGAAGCAACGATCAATATAGATTTGGCCGAGCAAACACGAAAAATATTGACAACCCTGACGTCGCGTGAGGAAAAAGTTTTACGAATGCGTTTCGGCATTAGCGACCGGTCAAATATTTTAGCGAGGAGAGAGAGTGCACCAGTGGATTTAATTGAAACATTTACAGAAATTCCCGAAGTTATAGAAGCTCCAATGTTAAAAAAAGTAAAGAACAAATTAAAGAAACGTACCGCAAAACAGTAAATAGTATTGACAATCTGTATGTTTGTGTATATCAAGATACACTTTGATATATACTTTAACGAAGAAAATGGCGGGCCTATAGCTCAATTGGTAGAGCCACCGGCTCATAACCGGTAGGTCCCTGGTTCGACTCCAGGTGGGCCCACCAAATAAAATTAGAAGAAAAGCGATGACAAGAGGAAGAATCATTTTTCGTAAAGGAAATGGGAATATGATAGCCAGTGTTATAAATGCCGTGATGAGACAAACAATGTCATCATTACACGGCACAGATGATAAAATTATGAAGCAGTTTGCTTAAAGAAATGCACCCCTAAAAGGTGCATTTTTTTTATTGTGAGACTCAAATTTTAAAAGTGGAACGAATTAAAATTTGTAAGTCGAACAATCCCGTGAAACAGAGGATTCTGAGACTCCAATTTAATGAGACTCGCTGAAAACGAACGAAGTGAAGATTGAAGCGTTAGTCGAATTATCCGAGGAGCGAAGCGACGCGGGGTTATCCCGCCTCGGGTGGAGGGAGATAGTACAGCTTCCTTTAAGGCGGAATAAATGTCCATGACTTACCTTGGGGTTCATGCCTGGGATCCTAATAAAAGAAGGAGAAAATATTGAAAGAGAATTTATTGTTATTAATCAAGCTTCAGGAGTGTGATTCACAGTTAGTTAAGTTATCCGCCAAGAGAAAAAAACTGCCGGAAGATATAGATAAACTGGATAAAGAATTCAGCTCATTTAAAGAAGGGATCGAAAAAAACAAAATGAAATATAATGAGCTTAAAGCCCGCCACACTGAAAGTGAAAACAAGATTAAAAAACTTAACGACGGTATGGTAAAAACAAAGGAAAGGATGCTGGAGGTCAAGAACAATAAGGAATATCAGGCCATGCTCAAGGAAATCGAGATTGCCGAATCATCGCGTGGCGACATTGAAACCTTGATAATTTCGATATTGGAAGAGTTGGATAAACTTTCCATACTGGTCAAAAAAGATGACGAAACTTTGAAACAGAGCAGAAATGAATATGAGCAGGAAAAGAAAATAATTGAAGATGATTTGAACACAATAGATGCAGATGTTGTGGATTGGGAAAAGAAGCGCATTGATCTGCAAAAGAGTGTTTCCGATGATCTCCTGGCCAGATACGAAAAAATTAAAAAAAGAAATAAAGGTGTCGGTGTGATTTCCGTTTGGAAAGCCGTTTGCAATGGTTGCCATATGAATATTCCACCGCAACTTTATAATGAATTGCAAAAGTCGAATGAGTTGCTTAGTTGTCCCAATTGCAATAGGATAATATATTTCCAGGATATGGAAAAGCCGGCTTAGATTTTATGGGTGAAAAAAATTATAAATTATTCAGCGACGGCGCCTGCCGCGGCAATCCCGGCATTGGCGGTGCCGGTGCTGTCATAAAGGATGCCCGGGAAAATGTTGTTTGGGAAGGCAAGGAATATCTGGGCCACTGCACCAATAATATTGCTGAATATAGAGCGCTCATTTTGGGATTAAAAGGCGCTTTGGCTCAAGGCTATAAGAGCCTGGTAGTCTACATGGATTCAGAGCTTCTGGCCAAACAAATCGACGGTTCCTACCGTGTTAAAAATGAAAATTTGCAGATCTTAATGAAGGATGTCCGCAACCTGCTGGCTTCTTTTAATTCTGTTGTAGTCAAACACGTCCCGCGTCTTCACAACAGCCATGCCGATAAACTGGCTAATCTGGCTATTGATGAAAATAATAAAATAAATTATTCCAAATATATTTGATTGACAGATATTGTCAAATTATGGTTTAGCTGGACATAGATAACACCTACTTATCAACGATTCTCTGTTATATAAAATTTAAGGATTACTACTTGTAAACTTCATAATACTCCTTCCCACAAACCGCCGCAGCAACTTCATTTGGGGCGAGCGGTGCAGCCCAGCGTCCCCCCTTGAAAAACAAAAAAAAGCGGTTGAAGAAAAATCTTCAACCGCCGGAATGCTAAGAATGGCAAGGATCACAGAGCCTTTGATATTGAAATGTAAAGGTTAAAGATTTGACCCCACTTCACAATAAATGATTTTACAGAAGGATTATTATGCGGTCTTGGAAAAGAATTATATTTATAATATTTCTTTTAATTGCCACTTATTTTGTTGTTGATGTCGGGCGATATTTTATCTATCCCAATGTGTCCTATCTGAAAAAAAATCGTCCTGAAAAAACAGCTTTTATGAAATACAGGGAAGAAGTATGGCGGGAAAAAGGAATAAAGAAAAAGATTACAAATATTTGGGTTCCTCTTTCCAGAGTATCTCCTTATGTAATGAAAGCTGTGATTATCGCAGAAGACGATAAATTCTGGTCTCATGATGGATTCGATTTTGAGGCCATGCAAAAAGCGCTGGAGAAAGATATCAAGAAAAAGAAGTTTCAAGTTGGCGGCAGCACAATTTCTCAACAACTGGCAAAAAATTTGTATAGTCACCTGCTAAAAACCCGGTAAGGAAACTCAAAGAAGCAATACTTACCTGGCGATTGGAGCGGCAATTAAGCAAACGAAGGATTATGGAACTTTACTTAAATGTTACAGAATGGGGTGATGGAGTTTTCGGCATCGAAGCAGCAGCCCGAAAACATTACGGAAAAAGCGCCGCCGCATTGACCGCGCATGAAGCGGCGACGCTGGCGGCGGTTATACCTAATCCTCGCAGATATAAAACTGACGGTTCATCAAGGTACGTGGGAAATCAATCGGAAAGAATTTATCAAATCATGGTGCGCCGGGGAATTGTTATTCCTGAGTATGATGACGTCATTTCCGAAAAGGATGAAAATAGTTCCCAGACAGACGGGCAGGAAAAGCAACAAAAAAGCGTTCAGGAAGAACGGAACACAAGTTCCGCACTTCCTGATACGGTAAATAAAGCAAATCCCTGATAATTAATTTTACAGAATTTCGATAGCTGTAGCCATGGAAACGCCGCCGCCGCCGCAGAGAGTGGCCAGTCCCAGCGTTTTGCTGTGTTTTTGCATGGCGTGGATCAAGGTAACTATAATACGGCAGCCGGTAGATCCTACCGGATGTCCCAGGCCAATGCCCGATCCGTTTATATTGGTAATCTCACGGTTTAAACCAAGCTCCTTTTCACAACCAAGATACTGACCGGCAAATGCTTCATTGACTTCCAGCAACTCAAATGCATCCAGGCTGAGCTTCGGGTCGTTTTTGAGCAGATTTTTTACGGCCGGAACAGGGCTTAAGCCCATCACGGAAGGATGACAGCCGCCACGTCCCGAGGAGCGTATTCTGGCGATTGGTTTCAATCCCAATTCTTTGGCTTTTTCAGCGGACATGAGGATCATGGCTGAAGCGCCGTCGTTGAGCCCCGAGGAGTTGCCGGCCGTAACTTTGCCGACCTTAGGGATAAATGCCGGTGGTAATGCCCGCAATTGTTCCATTGTCATTCCGGGACGGAAATGTTCATCCTTGTCGAAGATAATGGGCGGTTTGCCCTTTTTCTGGGGGATTTCAATGGGTACGATCTCGTCTTTGAAATCACCGTTCTTGGTGGCGCGCTCGACGTTGTTATGGCTGCGCAGGGCGACTTCATCCATTTCCTCGCGGCTGATATTCAAAAGTTGGGCGATAAGTTCCGTGGTATGGCCCATAATATAGGGTTTGCCCTTTAAGCTCTCAAAAGGCTGGCCTGATTTGACGGGACCATCGTCGCCGAGCGGCATGACATATGAGCCGCAATGTAATGCGCGGATCATGGAATCCACAAAAACAGTGTCCTGGAGGCGGCATCCCCAACGGGAGTCGAAACTGACATAGGGTGTGCCGGACATCTGTTCAACTCCACCGGCCAGAATGATATCGGCCATACCAGCTTTGATCATGGCTGCGCCGGAAAGTACGGCTTCCATTCCTGAAATACATACACGATTCATCGTAACGGCGGTTACGCTTTCCGGAATACCGGCCAAAAGAGCTCCCACACGAGCAACGTTAAGTGTATTACAGGATTCAAGACAACAGCCAAATCTGACATCGTCAATCATAACCGGATCTATTCCGGCACGCTTAACAGCTTCCTTCATGGCGACAGCCGCAATACGGGCACCGATCATGTCCTTTAATGCGCCCCCGAATGTTCCTATCGCCGTCCTACACGCTGAAACAATGACTACATCTTTCATTTTATAAACTCCTTATACTTAAATAAATTTTTTCTTCTTTTAAAGCTGGATTGTTCAGACAGACTTTGCAGAAGTAATTCTTTCAATGAGACTGCGAAATATCTTTAGTCAGCGGCAGATAACCGGAGTGAAGTGTTAAACAATTACGAAAAATATGTCAAATAATAAAATTTATTTAATTTAGATCACTATGATTGTGAAGGCGTGATCATTTTTTGTATCATTATAATAAAGCATAAAAAAGCCCAACGTTGAAAATGTTGGGCTTTTTATTTTGGCTCGCCAAGAAAGATATTAATGGGCAATGGGAAGAACATATATTTTTGACATGATTTAAGACAGTATCAATCTATTTCTTGCACCTACTACTGTTCGATATCGGGTGTTCAAAAAAAACGAGAATTACCATTCGAAAGGTTTAACACACGGCTCAGCGGGAGGTGCGGCATTTTGCTCCGATCCGCTGCAGCCGATGGTTAACTCTTGTTCACTTTGCCTCAAAGATGTGTCCAAAGCCGGTTTTATAAACGATTACCTTCTCAAAAATGTTGCTCGTAATTGGGTCGAATCCATCGACTCGAATTTCTTGATCTTGAGCTGCGTCTATGAAATCGACGACAACAAGTAACCAGTATGCGTCACATGGTTTGTAGTTGGCCGACAATACTTCCTTGGCCTTGACGATGTCGAGGAGCCGATCTCTGGACATCATTTGACCACTGTAGAACGGTACAACTCTCCATTTTGGGTTGTCTTACTGTTTCGCATTTACATATACATAGTCGAGTTCAGGAATTGCCGCGTAAACATCCTTGTTGACGACACCGGTCTTCCAGCCTTTTATTTGGTTTACGAGTTTGACTATCGCCGTCACAAGACCTTTCCCATCTGTGATTGGATTGCTCTTATTGAAACAAAACGTGATTTCTATTCCCTTTTGCTCCAGCGCGAGAAATGCCTTGTGAGCTTCAAGAACCACCTTGTCACGCAGTTTTCTTTGTACCTGCTCGCTTTCTCGGAGTGAACCTTCTTCCAGAAAGAAGCTGGTTATCTCTATGCCAATCCATCTTTGCCCCTCAATGACGATATCAGGACGGTCACCATATATTATCGTACCTGAAGGCAACACATAGTCCTCGCTAAACTTTTCAAAAAAATATTTTTCTATCTCGGGATTTGCTGCCATTTTCATTAATCCAATGAGTTAACAATTAATATACTTGTTGGTTCTTTTCGATTTTGGAGCCAATATTACTTTTTTAAATAAGAATGAACTTTCTATTTGCTAGGGCAGGAGGAGATGCAGATTTCGTATTCTTCTCTGCAGGCTCTTAGCGTCTCGGTTTTAGCACCAACTGATGGGCCACCAGAGACACACTGAGAATATGTGGTAACGCATTGGCGTGTGCAACTGGGATCTGTCTTGCTCACATCAATATCCTTAATGCTGTAAGCGCACCCATACAAGATCAAGGCTAGTAGCGCTAGGTATATCGTCTTCGTCAATTTTCCTCCTTTTACTGCTTTATATAGGATATAATTATCATGATTTACATTTGAAATCTACTATAACAATAATATTATTTAGTTTAACACTTACAGGAAAAGGGAAATTGTATTGACATGCACTGATAAGAAAGATCTAGTCAGAGCAGAATTATTTACCTCAGCATCAAATCTTATTTTTTAGATTCTGTTTAGTTATAGCCAGATTGTCGCGATGAATAACTTCATCGTAGTCCTTGTGACCCAGAACCTGGCTGATTTGAGAAGTTTTTAATCCCTTGATTTTGCTGATTTCCGCTGAGCTGAAATTAACCAATCCTTTAGCCAGAATTGTGCCTTCGCGGCTGACGCAACTCACCGGATCGCCCAAATCAAAATCCCCTTCCACGTCAATGATGCCTGAAGGAAGCAGGCTCTTGCCTTTTTCCAGCAAGGCTTTTTTGGCGCCATCGTCAATAATCAGTTTGCCGCGGGGACGCAAGGTAAAAGCGATCCAGTATTTTTTACTGTTTAGACGATCAGCCATCGGTAAAAATAATGTGCCGATTTGTTTGCCCGCCATAATGTCGGCTAAAACTTTTTTCTTTTTGCCGGAGGCAATGATACAGGGAATGCCGATGGAGGTAACTTTCTTGGCGGCCAGAACTTTGCTTTTCATTCCACCCGTGCCAGAGGACGATGTGTCTTCGGTGGCAGCGGATTCGATCTCTTCGGTAAACTCACGCACCAGAGGAATAAGTTTTGCCTTCTTGAATTGGGCCGGGTTGCCGTCATAAAGTCCGTCAGTACTCGTTAAATTAATAAAGAGATCGGCTTCAATAATATTGGCGATCATTGCGGCAAGGTTGTCATTTTCCCCAAACTTAATTTCATCAACGGCGACGGTATCATTTTCGTTGATAATGGGAATGGCGCCCCATTCCGTCAATGTCGAAAGGGTGTTGCGGATATTTAAATATCGCTGGCGGTCAGAGAGATCGGAAAGCGTTAAAAGAATCTGGGCGACGTAATGGCCGTTTTTTTCAAAAGATTTGGCATAGACCCGCATCAATCTTCCCTGTCCAATCGCTGCTGCGGCTTGTTTTTCGGGCATGCTTTTTAGTTTGCCGGTTATGTTCATGCGCTGTTTTCCCGAAACAATTGCGCCGGAAGTCACCAGTACTACTGAATATCCCTGCCGCACTAGATCAGACATCTCCTGGACAAGGGAATCAATTATCTTGATGTCCAGGCCGTCAGATCCGGTCAATACTGCTGAACCCACTTTGATGAGAATTTTTTTTGCGTGCGCGAGTGTTTCCTGACGAATATTTTCCATGGATTACTTGTATCCGGTTTGATTTAATCCTTCGATCATTTTATTTAATATTTCCGGTATTCCTTCACCGGTAACAGCTGAAAAAAGATGCAGTATTATCCCCTTTTTTTTGAATAGCGCAACTTCTTTTTTAGCCCGATCTTTAACGAAAGGAAGGTCAATCTTATTGAGAGCAACGATTTGCGGCTTTTCCAGCAATTGCGGATTGTAATGCCCCAATTCTTTATTGATTGTAGTAAAATTAGACCAGGCATTAATATTTGGTTCTATGGAAATATCAATAATATGAAACAGCAGCGATGTTCTTTCCACATGTTTCAAAAATTGAATGCCCATGCCCAAACCGTCATGCGCTCCGGAGATAAGGCCGGGTATGTCGGCAAGGACAAAGCTTTTACTGTCTAAATGTTTAATGACGCCTAAGTGCGGTGTCAGCGTGGTGAAAGGATAATCGGCAATTTTTGGTCTGGCCGCGGATACGCGGGAGATAAAGGTTGATTTACCGGCGTTGGGAAAGCCGAGAATGCCTACATCGGCCAGTAATTTCAATTCCAGTTTAAGCGTGAATTCTTCACCTTCCATGCCGTCCTGGGCAAAACGAGGTGTTTGATGGGTGGAAGAAGTGAAATGAGCGTTGCCCTTGCCGCCGATGCCGCCGTGCGCGGCAATAAAAGTTTGGCCGACCTCGGATAAATCCGCCATCACTTCTTCTGTTTCAAAGTTTTTGATAATTGTTCCCACCGGTACGATAACTTCCAGATCTTCCGCGCTTCTGCCGGTGCGATTATTGCCCGATCCGTGGCCGCCGTTTTTGGCAAATTGATGCTGCTGATATTTTAAATCCAGCAGCGTGTGATGACTCTCCGCCGTGCGAAATATCACATCGCCGCCCTTGCCGCCATTGCCTCCATCCGGGCCGCCTTTCGGCACAAATTTTTCCCGCCGGAAGCTCACGCAACCGCGGCCGCCATGCCCGGCCTTGATATAAATTTTTGCTTCATCAACAAATTTCATATTAAATTATTCCTCTAACAGAGAGCTTATACCATTTTTAAATTAAAGATGATAGCGAGGCGGCAGTGAAACTCGAATTACAGTTACGCAGTAAACTGTAATTCGTTAGTTGAACTGTCCCACTTCAGTGGGGTAAGAAGGATGCCCGTGCACGTATAACCCCGATTGACCTTTAGGTTATTCACTTCATTCGTTATACCACGATGCTACGCGCCTGGTATAGTTCGACTTACACTTCAAACTTCACTGCATTCGTTTTCAGTTTGTCTCACTATCAGCGAGTGTCAATCCCATTCAGCTACGCTTCAGGGATAATTCCACTTACGCTTCGAACATCGCATAGCTTGTTCTCAGCGAGTGTCATTAAAAAAGGCGCTTGAGATTAAGCGCCTTTAAAATTAAAATATCGAGCTATATTTTTTATGATGCGTAAACGCTCACTTTTTTCCTTGTTTTATCCAGTCTTTCATATTTTACCACGCCGTTAATCAGCGAAAAAATAGTGAAATCCTTGCCCAATCCCACGTTATTACCCGGGTGAATTTTTGTTCCTACCTGTCGCACAATGATAGAGCCTGCGTTTATTTTCTGGCCGGCAAACACTTTGATGCCGCGCCTTTGAGAATTACTATCTCTACCATTGCGGGAGCTTCCTTGACCTTTTTTATGTGCCATGCTTCCTCCGCTTACATCGAAATCTTTGTTATTTTCATACTGGTTAAATTTTGGCGATGTCCGGTCTTCTTATGGAAACCCTTGCGTCGTATCATGTGGTAAACGATAAGTTTCGGACCTTTCTTTTGAGAGATAATCTTACCGACAACCTTGGCGCCATCCACAAAAGGTTTACCGATCTTTACTTCTTTATCGTCGGAAACCATCAGGACTTCGTTAAAAACAACTTCATCGCCCTTGTCACCGATTAGTTTTTCCACAGATAAAACATCACCTTCGGTTACTTTGTGTTGTTTTGCTCCTGTTTTTATTACTGCGTACATAAGCATATCCTTACTTGAATTGAAATTAAGAATGAAACTTATAGTGAAAATGTTTCTTTTTGTCAATAAAATTTAAGTATTGATGGAAAATATTTTACTTGGGATTTGATATATATCTAAGTTGATGAATTAATACAAGAAAAATAATGGTTGATAAACTTTAATATTTAATTAAGGTTATTGGGTCATAATTAAAGGGGTGAGAGGTAACAATCCCGCGACTTGTACTCCTCCGGATTCTACCGGAGGCTCCACGGAGAGGATTATATGGCTGTAATTTCGCTGCAAAAATGCACGGAGTACGATAACAGAATACTTAAAGATAAAATTATGGCGGGATTGGGACAGATCAATTTTGATCTGACAGGTTTAAAAAATAAACGCGTGTGCCTGAAACCGAACCTGCTTATGCCGTCAAACCCTGAACGGGCCGTGACCACGCATCCTGAACTTTTCCGGGCAGTCGCGGAAATCGTGCATGATTATACACGCGATATCGTTTTAATCGAATCGCCCAATTTTTTCCCTCTGAAATCGACCATAAAAAAAACCGGCCTTGCCGGAATCGTGAATGATCTGGAGATTGAAGTCGCCGACATAACTGTGACAGATACACTGCGGTTTTCGCTGGCGCATCGTTATAAGAATATTGATATTTCCAAAGCTTTCTTTGATGTCGATTATATAATCAATATGCCGAAACTCAAAACGCATGGATTTACCCATTATACCGGAGCAGTGAAAAATTTGTTCGGAACCATGCCCGGTCTTGCCAAATCACGGATGCACATGAGGGCACCGTCTCAGATAGAATTTTGCGAATTTCTGCTCGACCTGTACGGCGGCCTGCTGAATGGTTTTGAAAAGCCGAAAAAATTTATCCATATCATGGATGCTGTTGTGGGCATGGAGGGCGAGGGGCCGGGCCCTTCAGGGAAACCGAAAAATATCGGCGCCGTTATAATTGGAGACGACGCCGTGGCGTTGGATTATATCGCCGTCAATCTGGTGGGCCTCAATGTGAAAAAAGTTTTCACTATTACGGAAGGATTTAAACGCGGATATGGAGTGACGTCGCCTGATGATATTCAGTTGAGGGGCGAACCCCTTGAAGACATGAGGATAACTGATTTTAAAGCGTCGCGTAGCGCCGTGATGGGAGGCATAATATGGCCTTTAACGTCACCGACGATAAAAAATCTGTTTGTGGAAAAACCGGTGCCAAGGGCCGATGATTGCACGCTTTGCTACAATTGTATGAAAGTGTGCCCGGCGGGCGCGATCACTAAAGCGGACGAAGCCAAGATACCCCGGTATAATTACCGGAAATGCATCAGGTGTTTTTGCTGTATGGAAACCTGTCCGGAAGCGGCCATTGATCTGAAAAAGGGTGCTTTGCAATGGCTGATGCGAACCTGACCGGGCGTTAGTGCTAGTTGAGCCGTAGTCCCTATGAACCAAAGTTATAAAGTTATACTGTAAAGAATGTGGAGGTTTGTCATGAATACAGATTCTCCTGTCGTACTTATCAGCGGATGCTCAACGGGGATAGGCCGCGCGCTCGCGATGGAATTTGCCGCGCGTAATTGGTGGGTATTCGCCACCGCGCGGAAACCGGCGGCCATCAATGATCTGAAAGCCCGGAACGTGGAAACAGCCGCTCTTGACGTGACGGATGAAAAATCGATCACGGTCTGTGTTAATTCAGTCATAGCGAAAACCGGCCGCATCGACATTTTGGTCAACAACGCGGGGCTTCTTCTCATTGGACCTCTCGTTGAGCTTGAAACAAGCGAATTGCGTCATCAGTTTGAAACTAACGTAATCGGCATGGCCGCGCTCATCCGTGCGGTCGCGCCGTACATGATCGGGCGGAGGTCGGGAAAAATCGTAAACATCAGCAGTGTTTCGGGAGTGCTGCCTACACCCTTTGCCGGCGCCTACTGTTCCACGAAAGCGGCCGTGACCGCGTTTTCCGATTCTCTGCGTATGGAACTTGCTCCCTTCGGTATTACGGTTGTCACCGTGCAGCCGGGCGGCATCAAATCGAACCTGTCCGGCAATGCCGATAAAGAGCTCGCCCGTTTCCAGAAAACTCCGTACGGTCCGATACAAAATTTCATTGTCGCACGGGCGAACGCTTCGCAGGAAAACGCAACCCCAGCGGCAGTTTTCGCGAAAGAACTCATCGATAAACTTGAGCGGAAAAAAACGCCGAGGTTCATCCGCCTCGGCAAGGATTCGACGCTGCTACCGTTTATCGCACGGTTTCCCCGCGCATTCATCGATGCCTTGCTCAGCAAAAAGTTCGGGCTTGATCGGTTGCGGAAGTATAACAAATAGCAAGAGATGTAGGGACTGATCCCCGATCAGTCCGCATATAAACGGCGCATTCGATGAATAACCTAAAGGTCACATGGTGCACCCTATAGATGCAATGGATGAAATAACAATTTTTAAAACAGGCAACTTTACCTATTAACTAATAAATAAATGTTACCGGAAGGTTAGCATATTTTGTTTGTATTAAGTTGACTTAATTTAAATTTTTTCTTACTATACCGCCGCCCAAAAGTTACTATTTCACTGGGTAAAGGAGAACAAAGATATGGCATCAAATTTTCTGTATTCCACACGCGACCAAAAGTTTATTTTAAAAGAATGGCTGGACATGTCCAAGGTCTTTGAGGCCGGACGCTTCCAGAGAGGTTATTCTGTCGACGACATAGATTCCATTCTGGAAAACGCTATGAAAATAGCCAAAGAAGCTGTAGCGCCAACTAACGACGATGGCGATACAATTCACGCTGTTTATAAAAACGGCAAAGTCACCGTCCCCGAATCCTTTAAAAAAGCCTATTGGACTGTTCAGGAAAACGGCCTGGGTTCGAGCAACGCCGATCACAGCGACCCCAGTTCTCTGCCTCTGACAGTGATGGGCGCGACCAATGAGTTTCTTGCCGCCGCCAATGCCGCATCGGGTCCTTATGCCATGGCGACGACCGGTTCATCAGGCCTGATCCGCGACTTCGGCAGCGATAAGGTTAAAAATATTTTTCTACCCAAAATGTATAGCGGCCAATGGGCGGGTACCATGGACCTGACCGAGCCCAACAGCGGTTCGGACGTCGGTGATATCATCACCAAGGCTTTTCCCACCGATGAGCCGGGGGTTTATAATATTGTCGGCACCAAATGCTTCATCACCGGCGGCGACCAGGACATTACCGAAAACATCATTCATCTGGCTTTGGCCCGCATCGAAGGCGGCGTGCCGGGCACCAAAGGAATATCTCTGTTTGTCGTACCCAAGTACTGGCCTACCGAAGCCGGGGAAGTCGGGGAATTCAACGATGTCAACTGCGGCGGTGTAGAACACAAGATGGGTCTCCGGGGATCGGCCACCAGCATCATTAATTTTGGCGAAGATAACAAGTGCCGGGGCTACCTTCTGGGCAATGCCCCCGTTGACGGCAAAGGCGCGGGAATGGCCCAGATGTTCCAGATGATGAACGAGGAACGCACCGTCACGGGATTGGCGGCTAATGCGGCAGCCACAGTATCCTACAACAACGCGGCGATGTACGCTGCCGGGCGCATCCAGGGACGCCCGATCACCAATCCCAAATCCGCCAGAGTATCCATCATTCATCACGAAGACGTGCGACGTATGCTTATGTACCAGAAGTCCATCACCGAGGCCAGCCGGGCGATGATTTCCATGTCCTACTATGCGCTGGACATCGCGGAAAACACCAGCAACGAAGACGAACGAAAACGTGCCAAGGCTTTTGTGGAAGTCAACATACCGATCGTCAAAGCCTGGTGTTCGGATATGGCGTTCCTCAGCATTTCCGAGGCCATGCAATGCTACGGCGGCTATGGATTCTCCGAAGATTATCCCATCGCGCAGCAACTCAGGGACTGCCGTATCTACCCCATCTGGGAAGGCACCAACTACATCCAATCTTTGGATCTCATTGGCCGCAAATGGATGATGGGAGGGGGCCAGGTTTTTGCTTCATGGTTTGCGGAACTGGAAAAATTCGTAGCCGACAATAAAGATGATAAAATCTTAAGCGCGCAAATAGCCCTGCTTGCCGAGGCGTTAAACCAATACAAAGAAATCCAGGCAGCGATGGTCGGGTACCTGGGCCAGGGCAAGTTCGGGATGATCGGTTTCTTTGCCACCCGCATTCTCAAGGCAACCGGCCATGTTTACGGCGCCAAACTGCTGCTGGAACACGCCCTCATCGCCCAGAAGAAAATCGATGAAATCGGTAAGGAACATTTTGAATATCCTTACTACGCAGGTAAAATAGCGTCGGCGAAATTTTTCGCTCATAACATTCTTCCCACCGTGGGAACTATCCTGCGGGTCATCAAGGAAGGCGACAATTCCGTCATGGAAATTCCCGAAGCATCCTATCTGTTAGAATAACGGGTATGGATCGAAGCTGGCTTCGAAAACCCTCCGCTTTGCGGCATAATTCGACCAGCAAGCTTCAGTGCATTTTATTTCTGAAGCTTGGGTCTCATTAAGTTGGAGTTTCACGATAGAGTAACTTTCTGAGGGGCGGTGTATATCACGCCGCCCCTCATTTCCCTTTATTTAGAAGATTGATTTTACACCAACACGGTATCTGCCCGCCGATCTCCGATTATGTCTCCGGAGATTCCAATTGTAACTTCCGTGACCGGAATATTCGCACCCGAGATTGCCAGAGCCTGTTTGATGATTTGGGTCAGGCCGCCGCAGCAGGGAACCTCCATACGAACGATGGTAATACTTTTAACGCCGGAATTGGCGAAGATGTGACCAAGTTTTTCAACATAAACATTCGCGTTGTCCAGCTTCGGGCATCCGATCAAAAGGATCTTGCCGGGAAGCAGTTTTGTGTGAAAGTCAGTGAAGGCAAACGGGGCGCAGTCGGCGCTGATGAGCAGATCTGCTCCCTGAAGATACGGCGCATTCATGGGCACCAGATTGATCTGCACCGGCCAGTTTGTCAATGCCGACGGGACGGACTCGCCGGATGGAAGCTTATGATTCTGCATTGACCGATCGATTGTCCTGGCGTTTGCGCCGGGACAACCGCAAGCCTTTTCGATTTGTCCGTGAGCGTGTTTTGTTTCCTGCGTACGCGCTATGTGTTCCTTTGCGGCTTCTTCATCGAAATCCACAGCTTCGCGCTGTTCGATTGTGATTGCGGCCTGCGGGCACTCATTAAGACACGCGCCCAACCCGTCGCAATATGTGTCGCTCACGAGCTTCGCCTTGCCGTCCACCAATTGGATGGCTCCCTCCGCGCAAGCCGATACGCATAGGCCGCAGCCGTTGCACTTATCCTCGTCGATAACCACGATGTTTCTTTTGCCCACTTTTTCAGCCCTCCTTATGGAACTTGCGTAAACTATAAGAATTTTAGTCTTGCACGTCAATAAAAAACTGGCCGCAAAACGTGGGGTATGGCGCCTTAGGGAACATTACTTTACCGCGCATAAAATATTAATTTTCTTTGGTACGGGAAGGTCTTTCGGGCGCTGCCGGAAGTATCGCGTTTCAACCTCCTCTGGTGTTAGGAATTCCACTTTGGAAAAACCAGCGCCAAGCAATTTTGCTTCGAGCGCATCAGGCTCGAAGCAACTCACCCAGGGTTCGCCAAGGTTCGCGACTCTCTGGGAAAGCGATGAAGGAGGGTCGCTTGACTGCGTTAGGAATGTAAGCACGATCTCGCTTCCCGACGGAAACATGGCTACAGATCGTAACACAGCATCAATGGCGTCTTCTTTTAGATACATCGTCACACCCAGCCAGGAGAAGAAGGATGGTTCTTTCATCGAGACACCATATCTAAGCAGGCCGCCATGTAATGATTCGTTTTCAAAGTCGATATCGGCAAAGACTACGTTTCCCGGCATCGCCAGACCTGCCGCTGCAATATGGGAGTGTTTCATTGTTTGTGTTCCTGCATGGTCGACTTCAATAATATTCAAGTTCTTCGCCCACTGCGGTTGTCGGATAGCGAAGGTATCGAAGCCTGCCCCGAGGATGACATACTGTGTGATTCCGCGGGAAACAGCGGCGGCAAGCCGGTCTTCGGTAAATCGTGAACGCAGAACCACATGAGCACGTAAGGCAAGCATTTCGGGAATTCGATAATTATCCGCCGTATTCTGGATCAGTTTTATTGCCTTTGAGCCGAGCAGCGGCAAGGCAACCGGATCATCAAAGAGTAGCGGTTGTGCATCCAGCAACTGATGCGCTGCCCGCAGATACGCGGTTCCCAACGCCGTATGGCTCGCTTTATAATCGATCATTGTTTAAAACTCCCTTAATGAATCCATGCCTGTAGTTCGCCCAATGCGGTTGATTCTTTCAAATAGACGACATCATGCAAGAATGCCAAATGTTGTATTTCCTTTAACAGACTTCTAGTTGTTTTGCTTTCGATTGTTTTTCCGTCAAATGATGAATATGAAGATACATATCCCCACATATGCTGGATCGCGTTTCTCAGATTTCCTTCACCGGGAGGATAGCGCAGCAACGACACTAATTTCGGATAAAGATCACTTATTCCGCTAGCGGTTTTTGAGGATGCGGCCCGGCGGCCGATGCGTTTGTATTCAGCAGCGTCACGCGCCATAACTGAATATTTATGCTGAGCCCATAACTGCTGCACATTTCTGGGCAGAGGTATTCGGCCCTGTTCTTTATCTTTGTATTTTTCTGCAAGGATGGAAAATTGAACAGCAGGCGGATCAACAAATACCTCCGGCCATTTCAGACACTGAGTTTTTAGCAATACGGGAGTTCTGTCCACGTAGCCTCTCCGATTCATTTCCGCCGCTAATAATCTGTGGCGCTGACTGAGAGCCCAGCCGAAATTTTTCCATCGAAGTGTCTCCGGATGTCTGGAATAACCTTTTTTGTTGTTTTTAATAATGGAAAAGATCGCGTGCAGTTCGCGATGCTCACCAAGAAGGCTTTGTCGGTTCAGGTACCCGGGGTTGACGTCCCATATTCTCATATATAAGAAAATTATTTATTCAATTCATTTCAATAATATTTAGACGATATTCATTCCTGTCAACACTGCATTGTAAGATATCAACATTGAAGTCTTTTGACGTATATTCATCTTTGATTAACTTAATAACCTGCTGTTTAAATTCAGCACTTGCTTTACATCCCAAAATTACTTCTTTTAAGGCTGACTTATCATATCGAATCAGCCGTTTTTTTATATCACGGTAGGGCATTGTGATTCTTCTTTCTTGTTCATATTGCCAGTCTATACTTTTAGTTTTAAGAAACTCGGAAAAATGATTGTGGTCACTGAAAAGAAAATTATATGGCTCTGGGCATTTGCTTTGATACTTTACTTTGTCAGCTGGCAAGGTCCTATGATAAACAGGATTAGCATGATTGTTTAATGTTGCATCATCAGTTCTTATGCATAATGAATCCTGATCGATTATTGTTTCGAATCCTAAACAGATGCCACGGTGTGAATTTGCGTAATGACTCCACATAAGAATATTATCCCTTATTTCACTCAGACAACACATAGTAATTGTTCTGAAATTAGACTTCTCATATTCCTGCATGATTTTTTCAGTATCGAAGTCTATTGCTTCAAGCGCTTTTATGGTAACACGCGCAAGAGTCTCTTCAATGTGGTGTTTCTTTGCGTGAATCTCCCATTGCTCCTTGTTAGTAGGCAACACAATATTAATTTTGCAATCAAAGGGATCGTTGATTTCTTCAGCAAATGAAAAATAGAGTTCATTATTTTGTAGAATATCTAGAGTATGTACGTTGTCGGGTCGGTATTTGTATAGTCGCTGGATTTTGTCATCACCGTCTTCTAACGCCATGCCTAATCCTTAAATCTAATAATTAATATACGTAATAAATAATTAATTCAGCATTTATTTAAACCAATATTTTATTAAAATCAAATATTTATTAGTGAAACTCCAATGCCGAAAGCGAAATCCGGCGAATGCCGAAAGCGAAACGCATAACCTATAGGTCAAACGAGGTCACACGTGCTTGGAGCGTTTTCGGCTAAAGAAAAGGATTACACTCTCTTCAACCAGGATTTAAACCCGAAAATTATAAACTCGGCTATAAATGCCCAATAGCCATAAATATATCCAGTATGATATCTTAAACCATTAATGCATTCCATAAGACCGGGGGCGATAAGCAATGTGATAGCGACATTGATACTGCTAATAATCAGGCTTACAAAGATATCGCTTGGATAATGAACGCCTAAATAAAGCCTTAAATACATCATGGTCGGAATCATCCAGCCAAATAGAAGAACTGCAATATAACCAAATTGAGAACAAATAAGGCCAACGCACAGGGTCGTCCATAAAACATGGCCTGATGGAAAGCTTTCTAATTCCTTTGAGCCATGACCAGGGTCGCGATTTTGAATTTGAATATGTAACTCCTGATGTAATTCCACATTGGCATATGGACGCCTCCGCTTCACATAGGTCTTGCAAAATACGAATACAATGTTGCTTATAAACAATCCAAACATAAGCAAAACAGACAGCTGCCTGAAGGATTCACTGTTTAACAATTGTCCTGTAAGTGCAATGATGAATAGAACGATCATCCAAAACGGGCCATCCCCCATGAAAATTAGCGCTTTCATAGGGAAAGACTTTTTAAAAGGCTTCTGATAAGCCCACTTAAGAAGTTGTCTGTCAATTATTTTTAAATATGGCATAGGTATCCTTAAACAGAGCAATTAATGTACGTAATACATAATTGATTCAATGCTTAATTATTTAAACTAATGCTTTATTAAAATCAAATATTTCTTACCGGAACTAATTAAAACCAGTTCTAAATTAAAGATGATATTGAGGCGGCAGTGAAACTCGAATTACAGTTACGCAGTAAAGTGGAGTTCGTTAGTTGAACTGTCCCTCTTCAGAGGGGCTAGGCGGAGGCGACGAGGCGTATTGTATATACGTTGAGGAAGCCGACAACGACGCCAACAAAAATAGCGCTTTAATTTAGAATTGGTGCAAGGATGGTTTTTGTTTTGACTACTCTGATCTGACGGGATTCGCAGGCATTGGATTTCAGGACATGTGCGATAATGTCGGCAGGTCGGGCTGATCCGGTCGGCGTATAATTCACGGTGAACCTAACTATTTTGCCGGCCGCATCAAGAATCATACTTTGTATAAAAGGGCGGATATCTTTTGTGACGGTTTTTCCCTTGGATGATTTTTGGATATTGAATGTAAAAGCTGCCAGAAATTTCTCAATGTTTTCTTCTATGGCAATCAGACGAGGAGAATCAATATCGACGGGCAGATGTAGTTCGAATTCAAATCCCTGTAATATTTCAGCGATAGTTTTTCCGCCGGGCGAAAGAGTTTCGATTTCTAAAATTTCAATACCCAGAGGCAGGGCGGAATTTATTTCACTTTTTAAGGAATCCAGATCTGATAAATATTCCGAGGCGGCAATGTCCAGATATTCCTGCTTGCTCTCCATGCCCACCGAGGTAGCGGTGGCGAAGGATATTTTGGGATGCGGATGGTAGCCGATAGAATAAGCAAGCGTGATACTGCTGCGGCGCAAAGCGCGAATCAGTGCCGCAGAGAGTTCCAGATGAGATAAAAATCCGGCTCGCCCAAGCTTGCTGAAAGTTAAACGATATTTTTTTTCTGTCCCCGTGGTGGAATCAGGGATTGGTAGCGATGACACAACTTTTTGAATTTCTTCTTTTGCAGCAAAAATATTTTTTGTTGTGGAGAAATCGCATACTCCGCAGTCCTGACAATCGGCAAGCCTGCAATCCGCCGTTGCCGTTTGGTCTGTTGCTTTTTGTCTTTCCCCCAGCAAGAATTCACGGCTCACGCCGCAGTCAATGTTATCCCACGGCAATATTTCATTGATCTCTCGTTCACGTGTGAAATCTTCGGGGTTGATTCCCGATTCGGTAATTGCTTCCTGCCAGAGGTCGAAACGCAGAATCTCAGACCAGCCGTCGAAACGGCAGCCTTTGCGAAAGGCCGTCTCCAGAAGAGCTCCAATTCTTTCATCACCGCGCGAAAAGATTCCTTCCAGAAAACTCATTTTCGCGTCATGCCATTTCACATTGATATTGCGGTTTTTGATTCGCTGACGAATAAAATCCTGTTTAGCATGAGTTTCTTCCAGGGAAATTTGCCGCTGCCATTGAAAGGGCGTATGAGGTTTGGGAACGAACGTGGAAAGGCTGATGGTAATTTGCCCGCGATTTTTTGCCGCCCGCAGCGCTTCATAACCTAAATGGACAATGCCTTCCATGTCCGCCTGCTCTTCGTGAGGCAGGCCCAGCATGAAATAAAGTTTGATTGATTTCCAGCCGGCGGCGAAAATTTTATCCACGGTGGAAAGTAAATCTTCGGAGGTGTTGCCCTTATTGATAATCAGGCGCATTTTGTCCGTTCCCGCCTCCGGTGCCAGCGTAAAACTGGTTTTACGCGTTCGTTTGATTTCTTCCATTAATGTTCCGGTGAGAGACTCCACGCGCAATGAAGGAAGCGCAATGGCGACCCGTTGGGAATGATACTTGTTCATCAGATTTATTACCAATGGTTCGAGACAACTGTAATCTCCGGAACTGAGCGATAAAAGCGATATCTCTTCATGGCCGGTTGCCTGAAGCGTCTTTTCGGCCATTTCCATAAGTAAGGAGGTGTTTCTTTCGCGGTAAGGACGCCAGAGCATTCCCGCTTGGCAGAATCTACAGCCGCGTGTACAGCCGCGCGCTATTTCCAGAGTAATGCGGTTATGAATGGTTTGCATCAGCGGAACAACAGGTTTTTTAGGATGCGCCCATAAGTTGAGGTCGGGCACAGATCTTTTTTTTATGACCTGATTTTTTCCATGAACAGCGGGGACGTAAATGCCAGGAATTTCGGCCAGCTTTTCTATCAGATTATTTCGCAAGAGAGATTTCTTCTTGCCCTCTCGGATCATCGCGGTAATTCCCCCTACAACTTCTTCTCCTTCACCTATGACAAAGGCATCGATAAAATCGATAAGCGGCGCCGGATTAAAACAACAGGGGCCACCCGCTATTATCAGGGGATGTCCTTCTTTGCGCGTTGTGCGGGCAAGCGGGATGCCTCCCAAATCCAGCATGTTTAATAGGTTTGTGTAGGAGAGTTCATACTGCAAGGAAAAACCGACAACGTCAAAATCAGCAAGCGGTGTTAGTGATTCCAGCGAGGTTAAAGGTATTTTTCCTTCGCGCAGCTGTTTTTCCCTGTCCGGCCAGGGGGCGAAGCAACGTTCTGCCGCCACATAGGGAATTTCGTTTAAAATGGAATATAAAATTTGCAAACCGAGATGCGACATGCCGACCTCATAGGTATCCGGGAAGGCAAGCAGGAAGCGGACTTCCGCATTATTTTTGTGGACGGCATTTACTTCCGCGCCGATGTAACGGCTTGGTTTTTCGGCGCTAAGCAAAAGTTCATCGAAATTATTATTTTTCATAATTTACCTTTTTGTTTGTAATAAAGCAGCAATGCTATTCTTCTGAATCGGAGTAAATATGAGGATTATATTTGTAAGGATTATTTTTGATGTCCCTAAGTATCGACAGCGCCAGTTTTTGCGGAAAATTGACGGAGGCAACATAATCCAAGGAATTATTTTTGAATGTGTTGATCAAATCCTCGCGGACGGAATCCTGATCTTTTTCGTACACAAATGACCTTACCCTTTTGTTTTCGTAAGCAAGTTCATCGCCCATGATATTTTTCACCTGAGCGTAGTCCTGAGGTGAGGCAAAATAAGATTCTTTCAGATCAAATTTTGTTTGAAAAGAAATTTCCACTTTGAACGTATCGGCGGCTACGGGGCGGGACAAATCAAAAATCTTTAATTTCAAGCCATTGGCTAAATTTATTTCTTCAATTAATTTCATTTGCTTTCAATTTCTAATGTTATTTTATTTGAGGATGTTGTCCTTAACATTTTTACGCTTGACCTGCAACGCTAATCCTTCTATAAATGATAGTGAAATTGTAATACTTTAAGAAAGATGACTTATTATGAATGATGTCAATGCCATTTTACTTTTGTCCTGTGCCGATAGCAAGGGGCTTGTCGCCAAAATTTCCGATTTTATTTTTCATCGCAATGGCAATATTGTCCATGCCGATCAGTATACCTCGAAAACAGACAAACTTTTCTTTATGCGGGTCGAATGGGAACTAAACGGTTTTGCTCTTGGCCGCGAAGAAATTCCCGCTGCTTTCGCGCCGCTGGCAAAGCAGTTTAACATGAAATGGGATTTGCATTTTACCGATTATACGCCACGGATGGCAATTTTTGTCTCTAAACATATACATTGTCTGCATGATCTTATTCTGCGCCGTCATATGGATGAATTGGCGGCCGGAGTTGAAGCGGTAATCAGTAATCATCCTGATGCCGGCGATCTGGTGGAACAGTTCGGGATGAAATTTTTCCACTTCCCGATTACGGAGAAAAACAAGAAGCAGCAGGAAGCGAAAGAATTGAAGCTGTTGCGGGAGATGAATATTGATCTGGTTGTTCTGGCGCGTTACATGCAGATTCTCAGCGGGAAATTTCTTGAATATTACAGCAACAGGATAATCAATATCCACCATTCATTTCTGCCCGCATTTGCCGGAGGCAATCCTTACCAGCAGGCCTATGACCGCGGCGTGAAGATTATCGGTGCGACCGGCCATTACGTGACGGAGCAACTGGACGAAGGACCGATCATTGCGCAGGATGTGATCAAAATCAGCCACCGTGATACTATTGCCGATATTCAGACGAAGAGCAAAGATTTGGAAAGGGTTGTGCTGGCGCGGGCTTTGCGCCTGCATCTGGAAAATAGAATACTTGTTTATGGATTAAAAACTATTGTGTTTGAGTAACCTTCACTGGACGTTGTCTTTTATATAACTCAAAAAAATACTGGGTAATTAACCGATGTCTGATTCAAATTTTATCATCCTTTGCCAACCGGATGAAGGAAAATCCTGTGGCGCGTGTTGCGGTCTTTATAATTATGTGGATAGCTCCCATTCTTCTCTCACGCAGCGGTTGCGTTCGCGAACAAAACGTTTCCAAAAACTTGTAAAAAATCCGGAAGATGTCGAGATTTACGCGAAAGAAACATTAGCTGATGAAGATTTTGCAAAGAGATATGAAGTAATTTACTGTTGCGAATACCTTGGTTTTCTGGACAATGAGGAAAAGAAAGTGGGATGTCTGCTGCATCCTGAACAGAATTCCGGCCTCGATTTGCGTGCCTGTTCGTTTTATGGACAGGAACTTTGCGCCGGTCATTTTTGTCCCAGCCATCATTTTATTCCGCAGTCCCAATCTCAAATCCTGATAAAAATAATTGACGATTGGTATCTTTACGGTCTTGTTTTGACAGATATTGATCTGGTCACGACATATTTCCGGCTACTGGCCGATAGAGTTGGCGGAGAGCTAAAACCGGAAGTATTCGATAATGTTTCTTTAAAAAATATTGTTCTGGAATATTTTGATTGGAAATTTACCTGGCCGTTTCGTTCGCTGGAAACAAACCGGCTGGGTAAATATTACTTTGACGGTTCGCAGTACATGATCAGTTATATTGACTACGCGAAGTTTGGCCGTGAGGTCTCGCCGCTCAATTCTATATTTTTGAGCCTGTCTTCCTCATTTAAAAACGCTGAGGAAATTGAGGCGGCGGAGCGGCTAATCTGGTCGAATATTGAAAATTTCATTTCCACGTATCGGCGTAATTTTTATTGACATAATCTAATCACTTTGACTAAAGTATACTAGTTTTCAGACCAAATTATAAAAAGAGATGCGTTGAATGGACGAAATGTCCCGAAAAATACTTTTTCCCCGCGCTGCGATTCAAAAGCGGGTGCAGGAGTTAGGCGGCCAAATATCCGGCGATTACGCCGGCCGTGAATTGGTCGTTATTGGCATTCTTAAGGGCGCGTTCATTTTTATGGCTGATTTAATCCGGGAGATCAGCATTCCTTGTAACATCGATTTCGTCAGAGTAGCAAGTTATGGCGCGAGTTCTGAAAATTCAGGTAAAGTAGTAATGACTAAAGATATTGAAACTTCAATCAAAGGCCGGGATATTTTGATTGTGGAAGACATAGTTGACACCGGCTTGACTTTGCAATATCTTGTTGGATGGCTTAAGGAAAGGAATCCTCATTCGCTCAAAATTTGTGTTTTCCTGGATAAGCGTAAAAGAAGAAAAGTATCCTTTGAAGCCGACTATGTCGGCTTTACCATTGATGACGGCTTTGTGGTTGGTTATGGGCTGGATTTCAATGAACAGTACCGTTTTTTCCCTGATGTTTATGTAATTAAGCAGTGACAAAAGAGGAGAGGAAATGATTATTCAATGCAAGCAATGCCGGACAAAATTTAAATTTGAGGATGCTTTGATGCAGGGGAGTGGTGTATGGCTCCGCTGCAGCCGCTGCGGACACGTTTATTTTCAGGAAAATCCTCTGATAAAGCCGGAGACAGATTTGCCGTCAGCTTTGCCATCAGAATATGTTCCGGTTTTTTCAGAAGAGGTGATACCCACGGAAAAAAGCGCGGATTTGTCGACGGAATCCCCATCCGTCGTCTATCGGGATGCCGACGGTTTTCATTCTCTTGATAAAGTCATGGAGGCAAAAAAATATTTAAACGAAGAAATAAATCTGGATATAGAAAAAACACCGGGGGAAAACATAACTGGAGAAAATGAAGAAGTTGAACAAAAAGAATTGTTAGCCCTAAAAAGTTCCGGAAAAATCTGGAAGATTGCCGTTTGGTCTGTTTTTGTTATTTTGATAATTCCCGCTGTAATCTATTTCTTAGTCTTCCCGGAATTTGGTGAACAGATTATCAAAAATGTTTTAGTATCTGTCGGCATCTCAGAACCGGCGAAGCCGGAAATTGTTATCAGCCAAGCGGTTAAGCTTCAGGATGTACGGCATCGGATGATAAACAATTATATCTTAGGACAGATCGGTGTTGTAGAAGGCACTGCTGTAAATCGAGCGGATTATCCTATTTCGCGGATACAGATAAAGGGTGAGATTCTTGATGCCTACTCGGTAGTTTTAGGCGATCATACCAGTTACGCGGGAAATATTCTGACCGATGAAGAACTTACTACTTTATCCGAAGAAGAAATTTTAATGAAACTTTCCCATCCCGAGGGCCTCAATAATTCCAACGATAAAATTATGCCCAATGGACAGATACCTTTCATGATTGTTTTTTCTCATGAGACTGCAGGAGTAATTAAGACGACGGTCGTGACGGTGGGTGCGGAACGGCTTCTTTAGATTTAATCAACATTAAACCGCCAATTTTAAATCAAAGATGATATCGAGGCGGCAGTGAAACTCGAATTACAGTTACGCAGTAAAGTGGAATTCATTAGTTGAACTGTCCCTCTTCAGAGGGGCAAGGAGGAGGATCCTGAGGCGTATATTTAAACGTGTGATATTCAGGTTATACGTTGAGGAAGCTGACGATGAAGCCAACAAAGATAGCGCTTTGATTTAGAATTGGAGTAGTGAAAGGAGCAAAAAATTGAGATACGAAGGCAACATATTCCGGCCATTTAGTGAAGCCAACAGCTACCTGCTTCAATGCACTGTAGGCTGTTCCCATAATCAGTGCACTTTCTGCGGCATGTATAAAGACAAAAAGTACCGGGTGCGGCAAATTTCCGAAATTATGGAAGATATTAAAATGGCCAGGGATCACTATGGCGATCTGGAAAAAGTATTCCTCTGCGATGGTGATGCCATTGCTTTGGAAACAGATATGCTGCTGGTAATTCTTAAAAAGCTTTATCAAACATTTCCATCCTTGCGCCATGTGGGAAGCTATGTCGGGCCGCAGAGCACCTTGTCCAAATCCATGGAAGAATTAAAAGAGCTCCGGTCTGCCGGTCTGACCAAGGCATATATAGGCGTGGAAACGGGAGATGATGAGCTTCTGAAAAAGGTGAAAAAAGGCGTTGGTTATGACCAGATGCTGAAAGCAGGTCAGAATCTAGTCGCGGCAAACATCAATCTCTCAGCCATGGTATTGTTAGGACTGGCGGGAAAAGGCGAGGCCTCGAAGCGTCACGCTTTGGCTACGGCAAAAATCTGCAATGAAATGAAGCCGCAATATCTGGCAGCGCTCACTGTTACGCCTGTGCCCGGAACTGTTTTATACCGTCAGGTGCAGCGAGGCGAGTTTGAATTATTAGATCCCTTTGAAACCCTCGAAGAAATGAAACAAATATTTGAGAACATTACTGCCGATAATATGAAATTTGTCGGTACGCACTCCTCCAATTATCTGTCCATTACAGGTACCCTTCAGAAAGACAAACAAAAAATGATTGCCGCAGTCGATGCGGTTCTGAAAAGCAGGGACGAGAGCTTGATCCGCCCGGATCATATGCGGGGGCTATAGTACCAAGCCGCGGTCTTTGGCTAACTTTGTTGGCTTCGTCGTCGGCTTCCTCAACGTATTATTAATACGCCTGCGGAGCCTCCTCCTTGCCCCTCTGAAGAGGGACAGTTCAATTAATGAATTCCACTTTACTGCGTAACTGTAATTCGAGTTTCACTGCCGCCTCGTTATCTGACTGCAACTTGGTATAAGCAGTTTGTTGCCATTTTTTATCTCACTTTGTTTTTGTCCGCAAAGAGCCGTCATTTAATATCAATGCATTTCTCGATTACTTTTCTGCTTATTGCTCCCTCGCGCAAGATGGCGAAAGGCATGCAGGTTACATCGATAATGGTAGAACCTTTAGCTCCCGGAGTATTGCCCAGATCAACTATAGCATCAATTTTATCGCCGATTTGTTCGGCAACTTCGGAAGCCCGCGTGCATTCAGGCGCGCCGGATAGATTAGCGCTTGTCGCGGTAAGCGGGCTTTTCAGCTTTTGAACTATTCCCTGAGCGCCGGGATGGCTGGATATGCGCAGTCCTATTTTGCCGCTTCCCGCCGTCAGTAGCGGTGATATGTTATTTGCGGCTAGAAAAACTATGGTCAGAGCGCCAGGCCAGAACGCGGCCATAAGTTTTTTTGCCGCTTCAGGCACGTCCTGAACAAGAGGATAGATATCATCTGCCTGACCAATAATCAGTGAAATGGGGTTTTTAAAATTCCTGCCTTTAACGGCAAAAATCTTTTCGATTGCTTTTTCGTTTGTTGCGTCCGCGCCCAAGCCATAAAAAGTTTCCGTCGGATAGGCAATAATGCCGCCATTGGCCAGGATTACCGCCGCTCGGGTCAAAATTCTTTCTTCAGAATTATCAGCGTCGACTTTCAGGATTTCCGGCATGCAATGTTTTCCTGCTTTTTTTCCACATCCCTGGACATTTTCTTCTTATGAGCGGAAAGTTTTGCGCTGATTCCTTTGTCTTCGATGGCCAGAATGCGCGCGGCAAATAAAGCGGCGTTCTTGGCGCCGGCTTTGCCAATGGCCATGGACGCTACGGGCACGCCGCCGGGCATTTGCACGGTGGAGAGCAGAGCATCAAGACCATGTAAAGAAGTAGCGTCAATAGGAATGCCGATTACCGGCAGAATGGTCTGCGAGGCGATTACTCCTGCCAAGTGCGCGGCTGCTCCGGCTCCGACGATAATTATCTTAATACCGCGTCCCGCCGCGGAGGCGGCAAACTTTGTCGTTCTCAATGGTGTGCGATGCGCCGAAGTTAAAATCAGCTCATAGCCAATACCGAATTCTTCCAGTATTTTGGTTGCCTCGGTCATGATGGGCAAGTCCGAATCGCTGCCCATCACCACACTGACTAACACATTTTTTGGGGCGCTTTGTGCTTTCATTCCAGCTCCTTTGTATATAGATAGCATTGCTGTCTAAATTTGTTCGTATTTAACGTATTGGGTCAGTATTTGCAAGATGGAAAAAATCGCTTATGCAAAGTATTATCTGTCCTGACCTATTCTTAACTTGACAAATAGTGTCCAATTAAGATGTGCCTTGACAATTGTTACACCTAAAAAGTCTTAATCTGTTTAAGTCGGCAAGATTGAAGATTACCGTTCGAAACATTTAACTGCGCCCGTTCATATTACGGTACCGGCAAAAAGCAAATCAGATTCCTTTTATCGTTTAGAAATTACCTGAAGGTAAATGCAGTGGCACTCATACTGGGCTATAAATCATGCCTGACAAAGATCAGGACAAATATTTTTCATATTGAGCAGGACTTTTATCTTTTCCCGTTTAAAACTAATATAATATTCTTATAGGCTGCGTCAACACTACATCACCATCTGAATCAGGTTGGGTCCTTGCTCATGGAGCGCCTTGCCGAGCTCTCTGACCAGCACCTCCGCAGTGGTGACTTTAACGGACGGTACGCCCATTCCTTTGCCTAGATTAACCCAGTCAATGCCAGCAAGGTCGGTGAGCTGTGTTGCACACTTGCCCGGCGAAACTCCCAGCCGGCCATACTCGACCTTCAAAATATCATAGCTCCGGTTAGAGCAGATGAGAGTGGTTACATTCAGCCCTTCTCTTGCCTCTGTCCATAACGCCTGCAGGGTATACATGCCCGCGCCGTCCGCTTGGAAGTTTATCACCGGCCTATCGGGGCAGGCGATGGCGGCGCCTACTGCACAGGGCGCGCCCTGGCCAATCGCTCCTCCCGTGAGTGTAAGCAGGTCAAAAGGCGCAACGCCCGAAGTGATTGAGTAGTACATTAAACCGGTTGTAATGGCCTCCTCAACTACAATTGCTCCCTCTGGCTGAAGAGCGGCGATGACCGCGCAAATTTTGTCCGGGGTGAGAACGCCCGCGGGCATTTCAGGTATTTTTAATGAGGCAAGCAAATCGGGATTAATAATTTTCGACGCGTCGAGTTCATCGGCGAGGATGTCCAGGACATCCAGCAGGTCCTGATCAGGTGTGGACAGGTGAAATTTCTGTTGCTCATCTTTTAAAAAAGCCGGCGGAATGCCTTCATAGCCGAAGAAGGATACCGGTTCTTTTGCTCCGGCAAAGATCAACACATCGTACTTCGACAACATGTCGATGGCCATTTCCGGAAGATAGGGAACGCGGATCACATCGGGCAGCCCGGCGCCGCGCATAATATGCGCCGGAAAATTTTCGGTGATGAGATCGCATCCGCAGGCCTGTTTGATTCTTGCCGCGGCCAAGAGCTCTTTTCTCCCGATATATTTATTGCCGAGCATCAGGACTGTTTTTTTGCCTTCTCTCAGCAGGGTCGCCGCGGTTTTGACCGCACCCCTGCTGACGGACGGTTTTTCTTTTTTATGAGAAACAACCACGCCGCTCCCGCATTTTTCCGTCTGAAGATCGAATGGGACGATGATGGTTGCGATCTGTCCTTTGTCCGCGGCCTCGACCGCATCCGCCATATCTTGTCCAAGCCGATCGCAGGAGACACAGGTGCGCTGCCATCCGGAGACGGTTTTTGCCAGGGATTCGATATCCATGGCCAAGGGCGGATCGAACGGGCGATGCCAGGTGGAATGCTCGCCCACTAAAGTTACAATTTTACTGTGCGCCCTTTTAGCATTATGCAGATTCGCGATTCCGTTGGCCAGGCCGGGTCCGAGATGGAGAAGCACCATGACGGGTTTCTGGAGCATTCTGGCGTAACCATCCGCAGCTCCGGTACACACGCCTTCAAACAGACCCAGGACAGGCCGTATGCCTCCCACTGTATCAAGCGCAACCACAAGCGGAAGCTCGGTCGTGCCCGGATTGGCAAAACATACCTCTATTCCTGCATCCTTTGCAGCTTTCATAGCACATTCAGATCCGTTCATAATATCCTCCACGATTTAATTAACCAATGATTCCGGCTTCTCCCCTTTGAGCACCCGGGCGATGTTTGCCGTGGCCATATTGATGATTCTTCCTGCCGCTTCATCTGTCACACCTGCCACATGGGGAGAAAGGAGTAGTTTTTCACTTTCCACCGCCAGCAACGGATTATTCATCGTCACCGGTTCTTCGGAGAAGACATCAATGCCTGCCCCGGCTATCTTTACTCTCCTGATGGCTTCGGCCAGAGCCTTTTCATCCACCAGCTCGGCCCGCGCTACATTGATGAGATAGGCGCCCGGCTTCATGGAATTGAGGGCATCTTCATTGATCATGTTGCGGGTTACATCCGTCAGGGGTGCATGAAGACTGATGATGTCGGACTGACTCAGAATATTTGTCATCTCCGTGTATTCAACCCCGAGTTCCTGTTCGACAGATAGTCCCTGTCGATAACTGTCATAGTAAATGATCCGGCTCAACCCAAAAGGTTTGAGTCTTTCTGCAACCGCCTGACCGATGCGTCCAAGCCCCACTATACCCCATACCTTACCTTTAAGTTCTGCAGGCTTTATATTCATCTGTTCCCATTTGCCTGACTTCGTGCTTGTATGGGCATGAAACATGTTTTTGAGAAGACAAAGTCCACAGGCGATTGTATGTTCGGCCACACTGATGGTATTGGCGCCTGCAGTATTGGCCACTTTGATTCCTTTTGCCGTGCAGGCATCCACATCTATGTGCTGATAACCAACGCTGGGTTGCTGGATGAGCTTCAGATTTCGTGTTGAAGATATAGTATCTGCGGTGATCTTTTGTTTGAAGGTGTAATCGCCCAACACTACATCAGCCTCTGAAAAGGTTTCCTTGACCGCTTCTTCCGACATCTCATTACCGGAGATGACATCGAAATCAGGTACATCAGGCACCTGTTTTATGAGAAACTTCACAACCTCTGCTGGCAACGGGGCCAGTGAAAGCACGGTTTTGGACATATCATTTCTCCTTCGTATTTTCCGGTGATTTGAATATCATCGTATCAATAGAGTTATCATTTGTGATCTCAATATAGGACGCACCGGCAATTAATACCTGTTGATACTTATATTTCATTGTTTCCTCCCGACGAATATTTCTTTCATGGTGTATATCCGAGCTGCGCGGAAACCTGGCCGGTTGTGAATTTCACGGCTTCGATGATTTCACTTGATAATTTTTTGATCCTATCGGCGTTACCGCTGACGGCAAATCCCGCGATGGCTGCCCCGACATGATTGAAAATAGGTCCGCCGATGCCGGCCAGGCCATTGATGGATTCCTGATGATCGAAACTTACCCCGGTCTTCTTTACTTGAGCTAATTCCTTCAAAAACTGCGCCTTGGATGTTATGGTGTTTGTAGTCAGTTGAACGAACGCATAATCTTCCAAAATTCGATCGCGTTCCGAACGGTTCATATAGGCCAAAAGAACTTTCCCAATACAGGTGGAATGCAGAGGAATTGTAGAGCCCGCTTGCGGAAAGACCATGTAGCGGTTCTCGGGCTCGAAACGCATAACAATGGTTACGCTGTCGCCGACAAGTATGCCCAAATTTATAGGTTCCATGAACTGGAAACTGAAACGTTCCATCCAGGCCCTAGCGACAGTAATAATATCCAGGCTGGCGATACACCGCAATCCTATTTGCATCAACTGAGGACCAAGACGGTATTTCTGGCTGAAGGGGTCTTTTTCCACATATCCAATAGCCTCAAGTGTGCTTACAATTGTAGCAATGGTGGCCTTGGGCAAATTAGTCCGATGAGTAAGTTCGGTAATGCCAAGCGGCCTTTTTTCATCACTCATAAATGACAAGATATCGGAGGCCTTCTTAATAGATCCCATCAGTCTTTTCTGCTTATCCATGTTATTTATACCATCCGATTTTTAATGAACACTGTTCGATAATGTCGAACAAATAGCATAGCAAATCGGATAATGCAAGAAAAAAATGAGATAATATTAATTTTTTTAAGACATTCTAGACTACATATCGAATATTTCTCTTTATTTTGAGAATGTATATTTGCTCTATCAACCCCAACAAAAGAGTGCTTCTTAAAAAATTAGTCGACTTTAGAAGTGAGTTTTCTAACCTTGATTATTTCCGGTTGAAAGGTTGAATGATTGTCATGATTGAATATTTAAGGATAACAGGAAGTAAGAAATAAAAATCTGATTTCCGAATCAACGAATATGTGGACTTCACCAAACAAACGTTTTGAAAAGTCCTGATGTTGAGCATTACAAAAAGAAAGAGTGCATATCTTCTATTGGTAGCTACCAAGAATATCTCTACTTCTCGACTACATCATGCATCTCTGCTACTGCTTAAAGTGCATTGGGGGTTATGCGGAATTGAGGCGTCAGAAGTCATGGATTGCAGTCACTGCGATGCATTACGACAGACGTAAGCAAATGGGGCTCCCAGCCTGACTCAACGCAATCTGCCTAGCCCGAGATAAAGCCTGCCAGAGTGGCCAAAATGACACCGGTGATGATCCAAGCTTAACAATCAAGGTATCCCAAGACGCAAACAACAGATCTCTTTCGACTTCTGTTGTTTGCATGGTCATCACCATGACAACCGTTGTTGACCGATATGATCTTTTATAAGTAGATGCCTTTAATCCACCTTGATGATGACCGCATCTCCCTGAGCCAATCCTCCGCAGATGCCGGCTACGCCATAGCCACCACCTCTTCTCCGAAGTTCATACATCATGGTCATGAGGATGCGTCCGCCACTGGCACCCACCGGGTGTCCGATGGCGATAGCGCCGCCATTCACGTTGGTCCTTGCCATGAGTTCTTTCCACTTTGCTTTATCCCTATCGGCAAGGATTTTCGTTGACACCAGCGTAACAGCGGCGAAGGCTTCGTTGATTTCGATGAGTTTCATGTCGTCGATGGTAAGCGATGCCCGCTGAAGCGCTTTTTGAATGACAAAACCCGGTAGCTCTGCCATCCGTCTCGGCTCGCTCGCGCCGCTCGCCACGGATACGATGGTGGCAAGGGGTTTTATTCCCAATGCTTCAGTCTTTGACCTCCTCATGATGATCAGGGCCGTTGCACCGGCATCGAGTCCGGGTGCGTTGCCCGCGGTAACCGTGGGACTTCCGTAGATGGTCTTCAGTTTGGATAAAGCCTCCATTGTCGTATCGGGACGGGGTAATTCATCTTTATGGAATACAAAGGGTATGCCTTTTTTCTGGGGAATCTCCACCGGCACCAGCTCTTCATCAAAGTGTCCATTCTTGTCGGCCTGTGCCCATTTTTTGTGCGAGGCAACTGCCCAAGCATCCTGTTCTTCCCTGGTGATATCATACTCGATGGCGATCTCACCTGCATCCTTCCCCAGGGGCGTGTATTCCCGGTAGGTGATGGGGTTCAGGTAGTCCTGGACCAGAAGCGGTTTCATGCCCGATCCCCAGCGGTGTCCATTCATGAGCAGTGGTGTATTGCTCATATTCTCGGCCCCCACGGCCATGCAGGTATCAGCCTCGTTTAATAGTATGGCCCTCCGACCAAGTTGGACGGCGCAGAGAGACGAGCAGCAGGCCCTGTCGATGGTAAGAGACACCAGTGTGTCGGGAAGTCCTGCTCTCAGAAGCGCCTGACGGGCGTTAACATTGTCATAGAGCGCGGCCTCGGCCTGATCGCACATGCCGTAGTAGAGCTCATCAATTTCGTCACCTTTTAGCCCTGCTCTCTTGAGGCTTTCCTTCATCACGATCACACCAAGATTCGTGCTGTGGATTTCCTTTAATGCACCGCCAAACTTACTGAATGGCGTCCTTACTCCGCTTACGATTACGATGTCGTCTCTGTTATTCATTGATCTATTCCTTTCCATTGATGATTATTCCTTATTTATCGCCTGCATCTATACCGCAGAGCAACCTGGCGATCCTCTGTTTTTCTTTCATGTTCACAAGGCGAGCAATCATGATGCGCTGGGCCTGGGGTGATCCGGCACCATGCATAGACTCGGTGAGGTAACCCACCGCTGCCGTGCCCATGGTGATGTTTTCGATGAGTCTGAGAATGCGAAGCCTGTGCTCCGTGGAAACCCCGGATCGTGCACTGAAGTACTTCTCGACCCACTTTCCCGTCTCCGGCGATCGCAGATCCTGCTCGGACGGGCAGGTGACCATGAGCCCCCCCGCGATATCCTGGGCGATCCGGGCTATCTCGTATGGGAAGCGGGTGATGTTCTGCTTGTGTACGTTCGCCAGCAGTACATCCACCAGATAAGTTCCGCTTTTTTCTCTATGCCCCTGGGAAGCACAAGCAATACAGCCGCAAAACAGGGTCTCGTTGAGTTGATTCATTTCAATGATCTTGTCCTTCACATGGGAGGCCCGTTCGGCGCCGTTATACTCAGCTGCTGTCTGGGTTGCCCCGATGAGCACATCACCCACCCCCACTTTGCACGCGTAGCTCTGGCGGTGGTAGGCCGCGAAGTTTTCCACGAGCTGAGTCGTGAAGTCATGCTCTTTGTACATGAACACTCGCTCCCAGGGAACGAATACCTTTTCAAAAACTACGAGCGCCTCATGTCCGCCATAGAACATGTTGCCCCGGTCAAAGGTCATGCCTTCGAGTTTGCGTGTATCGCAGGACTGGCGGCCCATGATATAAGTGATGCCATCGGTGTCGGCGGGCAGAGCGAATGAGACGGCATAGTCACGGTCCTCTTCCCGCATGGTGATCGTGGGCATGACGATGATCTCGTGGGAGTTTACCGCGCCGGTCTGATGGGCTTTGGCTCCGCTCACTACGATACCGTCAGCCCTCTCCTCGACGACATGAAGGTACATGTCCGGATCCGGCTGCTGCGAAGGGGGCAGGGAGCGGTCGCCTTTGGGATCGGTCATGGCGCCGTCGCACACCAGGTCATTTTCCTGGACGTAGGCTAGATATTTCAGGAATCGCTTATTATAGTCAGTTCCGTGTTTCTCATCGATGGCATGAGTGGTAATGGATAGGGCGTTGAGGGCGTCCATGCCCACACAGCGCTGGAAACAGCAGGCCGTGAGCGAACCCATCAATCTCCCCATCTTGCTTTTTTTTACGAGGTCTTCGACGCTTTGGTGGATGTGGGTAAAACGGTTGATCTTCTGTCCCGTAATGTGCGACTTTGCGGTCAGGAGATCTTCATATTCAGGCTTGTGGGTATACTCATAGGTGGCGGCCACCGCATTCATGGAAGGCCGGATAATGGGATCGTCCACCACGTTCTCCACCCGCTTGCCGAACATATAGACCTTCAGGTTCAGCTTCCGTAAACTTTCTTCATACTGTTTTGCGTTCATCAAGTTACTCATATAATCCTCCAAAATCTTCATTTTCTTCCAATTCCATCATCAGGACATCGTGTTCAAGCATAAAGCCCTTTAATGTATGAGACGGATTATTGCTCATGGCCGTCAGTTTCGCTACATGTTTATCAACGGCAAGTAAAAGATATTCTTCCTTCATATTCCATTCTCCTTATTTAGTAATATGTTCCATTTGAAACAATCGGGATTTCATGACAAACTGCGATCCCACCTGTCGGCCCATCTCGTAGTCGGCCTTCAAGAACTCAAGGCGTGACCGGATTCTTGTCGAGCGGAGTCGAAACGGTGGCGTGATCTCAAAGATACGGGCATCACCGGGCGGATTATGAATAAATTGTACGGCATCCTGATATACGCGGTGGAGCCTGCGGATCTGCGAAGAGAACACTGGATGTCCGCGTAGAAACAGCATGGCCAGAAGCGAGTCAATAAACCAGCCCTTTGATTGGTTCGCTGCTCTGGTGCGAATCACAACTATGCTCCGGGCACCTCGCTGGTACGCTTCCTTCACGGGTATCGGAGAAGCTACGCCGCCATCTGCGACCAGCCGTCCATCCAGTTTCACAAAACCGCGATACATTATGGGCAGAGCGCTTGATGCCAATAGCGTATCAAGGAGAGTAGCGGCATCGGGCCGTATAAACAAAGGGTTACCTGACTGTACATCCGTAATACCTACCAGAAATTCACGTGATTTGTTGCAGACAGCCATCCTCACGTCCAGTGGATCATGGGTGGAGGAGAAGTCCCACAGCCAATCCAAGTCCATGAAGTGGCCGCCTGCAAGGAACCTTGCAAGACTGATGAATTCTTTTTTTTGCATGGGTCCGGTGCTGAGCCTGTAATATCGCTGATACTGCTCGGAGAGGTATGAGGCAAGCGATACCGCTCCTGCCGAGATCCCGATGAAGAGATCAAAGGGATTAAATCTCTCATGCATGAACGTATCGAGCACGCCGGCAGCAAAGATGCCGCGCATCCCGCCTCCTTCGACAACCAGAGCTTTCTTGACCTCCGGCATTAGAATCACCTATCGAATATTATGTAATTCATACAGATCTAGTCCTTATAGATTAACTGAAGCGGAGTTAGCGGTTTCTGCCCATCTTCTCATGACTAGACACCCAATCATGCGCCAGGATGGCGATCAAGAGTGAGAGCTCGCCAATTCAATATCTATACAACCCATTATCGATCTTATCCTTTATCTCAGCTGTCAGGGGCACATATCCTGATTCACCGGGCAATAAGACATAAACAGGGTCTTTGATCACACCGATATCGTAGCCTTCTTTCCGCAAGACGTCTTTCTTCAGTTTTCCGACCATGGTGGTGCTCTCGGCCTGTTTTTTGATCTCCTCGAAATTCTCCGTTAGCCAGATCCCGAAATCGCGAGCCTGACGGGCGTTCTCGAAGATGAAGACCGGGGCGCGTTGCATGGCTTCATCTTGAATCGTGGTCATGACCCCGCCGCAGAGTTTCATGATCTTCATTCCATGGTTGCAGCTGGCAACCAACGTGCCTTCAGTGGTGGCCATGGGAACGTAGAATTCTCCCTGGGCATGTTCGCCATTCACCAGCAAAGGCCCGGCAATTCCGATAGGCACCTGGGCATAATACCGATAAAGCTTTCAATATTGCCCTTGAGCACGGAGGGGTCGAAGGAACGGCGGCCGACATGATTCATGGCCTTACCGATTTTTTCCTTCATAAAGTCATGGCGGTCAGCGATTGCCTCCTGAGTATAGTCATCTTTCAAACGAGGGATTTTGTCTTCCGTTATCTTACTCCTTTAGCTTTTATTCATTATAAAGCGCATTAAGTTTTTCCCCGTATTTCTTCATGACTAACGGCCGCTTGAGCTTCATCGTCTGGGTCAGCATACCGCTTTCCACTGTGAAGTCTTCAGCGATGAAAAGGAACTTCTGCGGCACTTCGTAGCCGCCATAAATCTTTCGCAGGTGAACAATAATATCTTTGGACAGATAATCCTGCAAATCTTTGTTCTTCAGGGATTCTTCCAATGTGTCTTTCATAAACGCTTTGGTGTTCGCATCGGCTTGCAGTGCGGCAAAGTCGGGAACAACAAGAGCCACGTTGTAGTCTTTGCCGTCGCCGTAAAGCAGCACGTTGAGGATGTAGCGGATCAATTTAATTTCATTTTCAATGCCTTCCGGATGGACATACTTGCCGTTGGCCAGCTTGTATTCGTCCTTGAAGCGGCCGGTAATATGCAGGTAGCCTTCTTCATCAAGCCAGCCGCGGTCGCCGGTGTGGATGCCGGGAAAACCGTTCCATTTATCCGGCATCATGATTTCCGCTGTTTGCTTTGGCTTATTGTGGTACCCCATCATGACATGAGCACCATATGCGCATATTTCGCCGTCCTTGCTGTTTTCTCCAACACGGGATTTATCAATCACCACGTGCATGTTTTTAACCACCTTGCCGACAGTTCCCAATTTGTTGCCGTACTTGGGGGTATTGGAGGTAATGACCGGTCCTGTTTCCGTCATGCCGTAGCCATCGTAGGTCGGTTGACCGATATCTTGGAAGAACATAGCGATTTCCGGTTTGACCATTGCACTGCCGGTGACGAAGAATTTCAGAGCCCCACCGAAAACATTGCGAACCTGGGAAAAAACCAGCGCATCGTAATCGTTAAACTCTTTTGTTTTCTCCGTAAGATCTCTGTTTTTGATTGCTTCGGCGACGGCCGCGTCAAAAAACATCTTTTTAGTAGGATCGGCGGCAACCCCCACCTGAATCGTGTCATAAACCTTGTTGACAATTTTGGGAACAACGCAGAGCCCTGTGGGTTTGACTTCCTGGAAGTTCTGAATCAGCTTTTCCACGGATTCGGCGAAAGCAATGCCGCCGCCTGCAACGATGTAAAGGTGCAGGTCAGTGGCCAGGCCATAGACATGCGCCCAGGGAAGAATGGCCACTATATGCATGGTTTCATTTATACCGAATGAGTCTAACCCGAGACGCCCGTTTAAAGTAAGACTCCCGTGAGAGAGTTCAACGCCTTTCGGATCGCCGGTTGTACCGGAGGTATAGACGATGTTGGCCATATCCGACCAGGCGGGTTTGATGGACGGCGCGGAGTTTTTCTTGCCCATTTCCTCCAGGGCGTTCATGGAATTCTCGCCTTCACCGTAAATGACAAATATTTCTTTCAAGGTGGGAACATCTTTTTTGAAATCCTTGATTTTTTCATAAATGCTTTTATCGCGGGCAAACAGAAACTTCATTCCGGCGTCGGTGCAGATGTACTTCATGACTTTTGGAAGTTCCTGCAGGTACATGGGAACAAAAACACCGCCAAGACCATGAACAGCCTGCTCGCAGATAAACCATTCAGTGCAATTATTGAGAATGACGCCGACGGTCTCGCCTTTTGACAAGCCAAGTTTTTTCAAGGCACTCCGGAGGTTATCAACCCTGTCGGCTACCTGCTTGTAGGTCACCCATTCATACTGTCCTGAAGTCTGATTCTTCGTACCAAAAAGTCTGTTGTCTGGCCAATGCTTCACGCTGGACTCAAAGAGATCTACAAGGTTATTTGGGCTGGTGTAATACTTGTCTAATTCCTTGATTTGTGCTGCCGATAGGTCTTTCATGTTCATCTCCTCATTTTATATGCTCATTTGTCTTTCCAGGAATGCTGGATAGTGCAGGGCTTTTTCCTCCGGTCGAGTATGTGCCCTAGTCTTTCAACACATCATTTCTCACCAGGCAGCTCCTATGCTATCTGAAACAGGTCTCGTCCACATCAGCCAGCGAGAATTCCTCGTTGCTCAGGGCTATAACCTTGCCCTGGATGACGGGGAGAACCCGCGAGATAAAAAATTGCGCCGAGTGGATTTTGCCGCTATAGAACGCCGCCTCTGTATCACTGATCACAAGACTGCGGCGCTGCTCATTATCTCGAGCTCCTTTCTCTTCAAAAAGTTTATTAAGCCGCTCGTTTGCTATAATCGCCTGCCACAGGTGCATCCAGCCGAGCAGCATATCCCCCACGATCTCCATCAGGGGGGTGGCACCCATGAATGCATCATGAACCCGACCGGCTTGAATCTGAGAGGTGAGATGGGAAACTGCATCGAGCATCTGTTTACGGGCCATCTTGACTGCTGAGGCACTTTTTTTCAAAGTCGGCACGTCGGCTGCGGCCTCGATAGTCTTGTCGATTTCTGCTATTAGGTGTTTCAGTACCTCTCCCCTGGACATGGAAATCTTCCGGGAAAGCAGGTCAATGGCCTGGATGCCGTTGGTTCCCTCGTAGATGGCCGTAATCCGGCAGTCGCGAGTGAACTGTTCCACCGGGTAGTCCTGGCAGTATCCGTATCCGCCGAATACCTGGATGGCCGCATTACATACCTGAAATCCCATATCACTCGTGTATGCCTTGCAGACGGGCGTCAGAAATTCAATCAGACCATACAACTTCTTTTGTTCCTGTTCGTCAGCAGTGGAATTGCGCCTGTCTATACAAAAAGCGGTATAATAGTTCAGAGCCCTGAGTCCCTCCACATAAGCTTTCATCCAAAGGAGCGACCTGCGAATATCCGGATGAGCAATGATAGGAACCGGTTTTGCCGCAGCCCCCTTCTGTGTAATGTCTGTCCCCTGGATGCGCTCCTTTGCGTAATCCCTTGCATTCAAGTATGCCGTACCGGCAAGGCCCTGGGCCTGCATGGCCACAACGAGCCGCTCCTCGTTCATCATGTAGAACATGGCTTGGATACCCTTGCATCGATCTCCGAGCAGTTCACCGATGCATTCGCCGGAATCACCAAAGATAAGCGAACAGGTTGCAGCACCCCGAATGCCCATTTTGTGCTCAATGCCTGAGCAGTAAACGTCGTTGGACTTGTCCAGTGAACCGTCATGGCTCACGAGATGCTTGGGAACGATGAAGAGAGAAATTCCCTTGATCCCTGCGGGATCGCCGTCCAATCTGGCCAGCACGGCATGGATGATATTGGGCTTGCCGTCATGATCCCCTGCGGTGATGAAACATTTCTGGCCTGTGATCCGGTAATACCGGTCATCGATCTTTTCCGCTCGGGTGATGATCCGGGCAAGATCGCTCCCGGCGCCGGGTTCGGTGAGGCACATGGTTCCTCCCCATTCAAAACCAAGGAGCTTTTCCAGATAGAGGTTCTTCTGCTCCTCTGTGCCAAAGAGCTTAATTAGCAGGGCCGTGCCGTGGGTAAGGGTCATATACTGGCTCATGGCCATGTTCCCGGCCACAAAGGCCTCGTACGCTGCAGTAAACAGGGTAAGCGGCAATCCCTGTCCGCCGACCTCCGGCTCTTCAACGGACGCCACCCATCCCTGCTCTGCATATTGCTGCAAGGGTCCGTGGAAAGATGGCGGCAGGGTGACCTTCCCCTCTTTCCACTGGGCTCCGATGCGGTCGCCGTCAACGTTAGTGGGAGCCAGGTCGTTCTGGGCAAACTTCACCGCCTGATCCAAAACCATGTCGAATTCCTGCTTCGAAAAATGGCTGTATTTTCCCGATGTGGTCAGCGTTGTAATGCCGAGTTGCTCATAGAGCACGAAATCCATGTCCCTTCTATCTACTATACTGCTTGCCATTTATTATCTCCTACTTATCTTTGAATTTAGGTACGCGTTTTTCCAGGAAGGCTGCTGCGCCCTCTTTCTTGTCCTCACTCGCGTAACATATGCCGAACATCTCGCGTTCAAGTTTCATTCCCGTGTGAAGATCCATGGCCGATCCTTCGCCGACGGCCCGGATAGCGGCTCCAACAGCGATACGGCTTTTTGATGATATGGCTTCGGCAAGTTTCATGGCCTCTTCCACGACAGTCCCTTTGGGAACTGCCCGGTTAATCATTCCGTATGCTTCAGCCTGCTTGCCGTTGACAAAATTTCCCGACAGGATGAGTTCAAGAGCCCGGGCCCTGCCGATGAGGCGCGGTGTCCTTTGGGTGCCACCGTAGCCCGGGATGATGCCGAGCTTGATTTCCGGCAATCCCAGAGTGGCAGTCTCGTCGGCCAGTCTGATATGGCAAGCCAGAGCCATCTCCATGCCACCGCCAAGGCAGAAGCCGTTGATGGCAGCAATGATGGGCTTGTCCGCATGCATCATAAGGTTGGAGAGCTCCTGGCCATTGATGAGAGACTCCGCCCCTTCTCTGGCGGTTGTAAAGTCGTTCAACTCGCCAATATCCGCTCCCGCAATAAATGCCTTTCCTGCACCGGTAAAAACTATGACCCGCACTTCTTCGTTATGAATGGCCGCAAGCAGTGTGTCCCGAATCTCATCCAACACACTCCAACTGAGCGCATTCATGGGCGGGTTATTGATCTCCATGAGGGCTACACCTGTGCTATTTACGATGTATGTATACCGCGACCCTTCATTGACTTTTTTCATAGCAAAACTTCCGCTGTATTTTCACCCTTTAATATTTTTACGTTAATGGTTAATAGTCATCACTTGCCATCGATCCCCTGCCAAGGGATAATTCCGGCTTTACGCCTTGCCATCTCCTCATACCTGCTGAGTGGAGATTCTGCCAGGATCATCATCTTCTGTGCCTCCATGGAGCCTTCCGCATGCACGGTGATTACCTCGTGGAAGGCAGACTCATGGGAGCAAGTCTGGCGCATGGTCTCATGGATCATCTTCATACGTTCCTCCGTACTAAACTTTGCCGAACCACCCAGGTAGTGTTCCAGATAGTCATGGAGGTCCGGGTGGTCCCAGTCCTTCTTGTCCGGCGCCGTACCGATGATGCCTCCACCAATATCCTGGATGAGTTCGATGAAAGAGTGATATTTGCTGGCGAAGTGGAGCTTGGCCATGTTGGCTATTAGCGGGTTTGGAACCGCGATATCGCCGTACATGACAGGGTCGAAGGCCGCTGCATTGGTCAGGGCGCGGAGCGTCTCCACATAGGCCGCGATATCGGCAAGCTTATTGCGTATGTGCCCGACCTTTTCCAGCCCGTTGTATTTAGCCATGGCCACGGCGCATCCCGCTGCGGTCTCCACCAAAGGGATCTTATAGCTGATGGCCGTGAAGCGGTGGAAGGTCGCGAAGGTGTATGCGAGCAGCATGGAGTGCTGCCACTCGCCGCACATGAAGACCCTCTCCCAAGGAACGAATACATTGTCGAAGATAATAATAGCCTCGGTCAGGGTCTTGATGGGATTGTCCGGATGGAAGTCATGTTCAGTCCAGGCTCCCCTTCCGCCACGGCAGATAAAGGTCACCCCTTTGGTATTCGCCGGTATAGCGAAGCTTACCGCATACTCCGATTCGTTTTCCCGCATCTGACGGGTAGGGATGACCACTATCTCGTTTACGATGGGTCCGCTCGTGATATGCGCCTTGGCGCCCTTGACGATAATGCCTTCTTTGTTCTTGTCCACCACATGAACATAGTAGTCCGGGTGCTTCTGGTTCGCCGGTTCTTTCGACCGATCACCTTTCACATCGGTAACGGCACCGCAGGTAAAAAGATCGTTCGTTCTCAGATATTCCAGGAAATTGGCGGCATTGTCCTGATATTCTTTCTTGCCCATCTTGCCGGCCACAACAAAAGCGGCGTTGAGGCAATCCGTACCGATATCGCGTCCGAAAGGCAGGTCTCCCAGAATCTCTATGGAGCGCCGGATCATCTTGGAGCGGTTGGCAAGATCTTCTTTTGTGTGTGGCGTTATATAGAAACGGCTGATAGGTTCACCCGTAACCGGATGGGGTGCTACATAGAGATCCCGCACAGTAGGGTCTTTGGAGGCGCACAGCTCATAGGCGCCTCCCACGGTGTCACAGGTTGGGCCTAGCACCGGGTGGGCAGTGACATCCTCCACCTTTTCGCCCATGATGTACACGTGTCTGCCGTCACGCAGGCTTTCTTTATATTCGTCTACGGTTCGGATGGCCATAACGTTTCCTCCTCTGCACTAAAAAGTATGATTGGCAATTGACTGTTTTAAAACAGCATCATTGCGCTTTTATAGACTTTTTCTTAGCCAGTGACTCCAGTATCTTCACTATGCCCAGAATTCCTGCAATAAACAGCGCGCCACCGACGACTTCAACCCCCATCCATGAAAATACGTTGGGGTCCGGGGCCTTCGCTGCTACTGCAGCCACCAGGAAATACATAAAGGTGTAATTGTTGAATAAAACAGGAACGACCTCTCCCAAGGCCACAATGGCATAAACAAAAACGAGTACATACAGCAGTTTCGCCAGTTCCAGCCCTAGAGATGGCGCTGCAGCCTCTAGGAAGATTTTGATAATGATCAAATTGGCAATTCCGAAGAGCCCTCCTACAAGGATGTTAGGGGCCTTTTTCATATCCATATGCGCCTCAAAGAAAAAGATCATAACCATGAAAGCCGGCCATGTCGCGAGTTTGAAGTGGGCAAGAATGATCTCTCCCAACGCAATCAGGACAATCAGCAATACGCCGAAAATAAGTCTGTCTTTACTCAGTTTAGCCATTTTTCTTCCTCCTTCATTTAATTATTTTTTCTGTCATGAAATGACAGAATCATTTCTTCCCGTAATGATAAAAGCCGTTGCCCGTTTTACGGCCATAGTCCCCCCGTGCATACCGCTCAACAATGCTGGGACTCGGCCTGTCAGCGGGGTTTTGGGTTTCCTGAAATCTTTCTATGGTAACAAGATATTCCAAGTCGATTCCTGTCATATCCAGAAGCTGGAATGGGCCCATGGGATGTCCAAGCCCGTTGCGAGCGGCATTGTCGATATCTTCGATGGATGCAATACCGAGATCCAAAAGAGAGCAGGCTTCCCGAGTAATTGCGCTGAACATGCGATTACAGATAAAACCGTAAATCTCTTTATTCACCTTTGTCGGTGATTTACCCAGCGTGCGGCTTACTTTCATGACCGTATCGACTGTCTCGGCAGACACATGGGGACCACGTACAACCTCTATCAGTTTCATTACCAGAGCAGGATTAAAGAAGTGCATATTGAGCACTTTATCCTGACGTTTTGTGGCATCCGCTATTTTAGAACTGACGATATATGAACTGTTTGTGGCCAGAATTGTATGGGGCGGACATATTTTATCAAGCTGCCGGAAAAGGGATCTTTTGGCCTCCAGAATTTCAATGATGGCTTCGATAATCAGATCAGAATCTTTTGCCGCAATTGTGAGATCTTCGGTAAAACAAAGACGTTTGTGAATATCATCAACTTCCGATGCCTGCAGCTTTCCTTTTTCTACGCGATCACTCAGCCATTTACCGGCAAAATCCTGGGCATTTTTCAAAACAGCTGCTATGCTGTCGGTACAATATACTTTGAAGCCTGACAGAGCGCACTGAAGAGCAATCTGCCTCCCCATATTGCCTGCCCCTACGACACCGATTGTTTTGATTTCCATATCCTGTTTGCTCCTTCGACTTTTTTGTATTGCTCATCGCAGGAGAGATGCTCCTTGATGATGAATGATTTTTCACTGTTTTTACTTCAATAGTTGTGCCACGAAGGTATGCATTGAAGAATTAAAAATAATAACAAGTAATAATAATATGATGTGTCTATTCATCTTGGAATTGCCACTTGGAAAAGAAATATTGCTATCCCGGCGTGATTCATATATGAATTATTGGTACTGTTTTTGATCAATTTATGGATCAAATATGATTTTGATTTATTTTTGAATCAACTTAGAATAGGCATAATAAAAAATATTTGTGCTGATACATCATTTTTTGTCGGGGGTGTATATTATGGATGATCTTAAAGCGGCTCATTTTCTGGATCAGTTAAATAACCTCTTGATTGAAACAAAAACATTGAAAATGAATGAAAAGGTCAGCGATTTTATGCGACCTCATCCCATCGTCATAAAGAGCACCGCGACTTTGAAGGATGCGATTGAAATAATAATCAATAACAGGATAGATGGTGTTCCCGTTGTCGACGAGGAGAACATGATGGTGGGCCTCGTTACAAAAACCCTAGCCTTGAGGGAAATCAATAGAAGCAACGATCTCCAACAGAACATCAGCAAAATCATGAAAACGGATCCTATCGTGACGGAGCCTGACGAAGACATATCAACTCTGATCACCGTCAATGTCGGATGCCTTCCTGTTGTTACTGATAGAAAGGTCGTGGGTATGGTTACCCTGTCCGACACAGTCAGAGCCTATTTCAGCTCAATCATAAATCTGAAGGAAGAACTGGATACGGTCATCAATTCCGCTTATAACGGCATCATTACCATCGATACCGATGGGAATGTCCGTCTTATCAATTCGGCAGCTGAAAAAACCCTGGGCATGCTGAAAAAAGATGTTTTGGGATGCCCCCTGTCCCAGATATTGCCTGATTCCAATCTGTACGACGTCGTGCGCAGCGGCAAAACCGATTTTGGACAAAAAATAAATTTTGGAGACAAGATCCTGGTTACGAACAAAAGTCCTCTTGCACATAAGGATAACATTATCGGCGCCGTTGCCGTCTTTCAGGATATTTCCGATTTCGAGCTGATATCGGAAGAATTGCATTATACGAAAAGTCTGAAAGAAGAACTGGCAACCATTATAGAGTCGTCTTTTGACGGCATTTATCTTACGGACAGCTCCGGAAGAATTCTGCGTGTCAACGAAGCCTTTACACGAATAACCGGCATAGGAAGCGAAGAGCTTCTCAACAAAACCGTTGACGAGCTTGTCGAAAGGGGCGTCTTTAAGCATACCATACCTCTTGAGGCTTTGGCGGATGGCAGACCTGTAACCATTTCACAGGAAGTAAGAACCGGAAAAACCATATTAGTGACAAGTAATCCGATCATGGATGCGGACGGACACATTTCACGCATCGTTCATAATGCACGGGACATAACGGAACTAAATAATCTCAAGAATAAACTGGAACAGGCGGAAAGTCTGAGCCAGCATTACCGGGAGCAGCTGAATAAAATAAAAATATCAAATAAATACATTACAAAGGCACAGAGCTCCAAAGCATTGATTGAACTTGTCATGCGGCTCAGTGCTGTAGATACGACGGTCCTCATCACGGGTGAATCCGGGGTTGGTAAAGAAATCATCGCGGAGATTCTGCACGAGAACAGCGATCGGCGTGATAAATTAATGGTCACCGTCAATTGTGCCGCCATACCGGAAAACCTCCTGGAATCGGAACTTTTTGGATACGAAGCCGGAGCGTTTACAGGTGCCAGCAGGAAAGGCAAAATCGGCACCTTCGAATTGGCCAACGGGGGAACAATCTTTCTGGATGAAATAAGTGAATTGCCCTTGAATCTGCAATCAAAGCTTCTGAGGGCTCTCCAGCAAAAAGTAATCACCCGCTTGGGAGGCAATAAACCGTTAAAAGTTGATGTAAGAATCATTGCCGCTACAAATCAAAACCTGCTGGACATGGTGTCGAGAAAGGAATTTCGGAATGACCTGTTCTACAGACTCAATGTCATTCCTATTAAAATACTGCCTTTAAGAGACAGGAAAGAGGAAATTCCCGATTTAGTTTCTCATTTCACGAAGCTGTTCAACAAGAAGTACAAGCTCAATAAACGATTAGATGAAATGGCCGTCTATGATCTTATGCAATATAACTGGCCGGGTAATATTCGAGAATTACAAAATATGATAGAACGAAATATGATCACTTCTGAAAAAGATGTGATCAAAAGCTTGGACTTCGGGGAGGACAAACCCGATAGATACCGGACGGACACGGCGTTCAAGGAACCCCTATCGGCATTGAAATTAAAAACAGCCGTGGAAAACATGGAAAGAGACATCATTCAGGAAGCGCTGCACCATCATGGCACATCAAGAAAAGCGGCTTTTGCCTTAGGCATAAGCCAGCCAACAATCGTCCGGAAGGCTTCAAAATACAAGATCAAGATAAAAGCATGTTAAGCATGTTTTTTATATATCATTGGTTTTTCTATCTCATGGAAGCTAGTAGCTTTTCTCCATCCTAATAAAATAAAGATTATACTTGCATATTAATGCACTACAAAATATATTATAACATATTTAATCCACATAGGCATTCTTGGGAGGTTTCGATATGAACGTAAAAGGCACTTTTTATGTTTTGACAAAGACTGCTATGACCACAGCTTTCGGCGAGGAACGCTGGAATTCCTTTATGACCAAGCTGGCAGAGAAGGACAAATATTTCAAAAATATGATTATGTCCATTACTCTCATTCCAGTGGAAAAATTAATCATTTTTTTTGACGAGATGTGTGGGGAATTCTTCAACAACGACAGAACGTCATACTTGATGTTTGGGAAAGTAGGCGCTAAATATGCCCTGTCACCGGAAGGCCCGTACAAAGCTTTTATGCTCACAAAGGATATAAAGCAGTTCGTCGAGGTTTACATGCCTAAGCTCTGGACGGTGTTTTATGATGGAGGTACAGTTATCACAAAGTTAGAGAACAACATCGTTCATCTCAAAGTCACTGGGATTAATATAAAAAATTTGTACTTCGAGCAACTTATTATGGGTTACAATCAGCAGGCACTCAAAACGTTCGGGAAAAAATCTGTTGTGAAAAAGGTCAGGAGTATTGCATCGGGCGATGATGATATTTATTTCCAGTTTGAGCTAAAGGACTCTTGACCACAAAATATAAAGGATGGTGTCGATGTTTGCCGTTGTGTGTAAATGTGTTTATTACAGATTGAAGTCTTGCATTTTAGCCACGGTTGGCGATTTGTTTGTTACAGGAAGTTATCGATTATCTTGACACTCACTGTCAGGTCAAGTTCTATTTAGGGTACATATATATAATGGGATATTTCCGAATTGTAGTGGAATCAGTGACTCTTTAGACAAAAAGTGTTCTTAATTCCTCACTTTTTATTATAAAATTATTTATTCCGACCAAATCCAGTTGACATACGAATCTTCTCTTCATATACTCCCGCAGTAAAAATCCTTACACATAACCAAGGAGAGAAGGAAAAAATGAAAGAGAGCTTATACGAATATCTGGCCGGCAACGAATATCCGGGCCGCGGCATCTGCATCGGGAAAATGCCCGGCGGAAACAAAGCTATGATTGCCTACTTTATCATGGGCCGTAGCGTAAACAGCCGTAACCGTGTGTTTGACCCCATTGACGGCGGTATCCGCACCATGGCGGCCGACCCTTCCAAAATGACTGATCCGCACCTGATTATTTACAACCCCGTGCTGACTCTGGACAACACGACGATTGTGACCAACGGCGACCAGACCGACACCATCCGTGATTTCATCGTCCGTAACGATTTTTCCGGTTATGGCTTTGAAGCCGCACTCGCGACCCGTACTTTTGAGGATGACGGCCCCAACTGGACGCCCCGCATTTCCGGTGTGGTGGATATGAAACTTGGCAGCTACAAACTCAACATTCTGAAAAGCGATGACGGCAATGAGAAGAGCGTGCAGCGTTTCACTTTCGATTACTCAGAGCCTCTGGCCGGTGAGGGACACTTTGTCAGCACCTATAAGTGCAATGGAACGCCGATTCCCAGTTTTGCAGGCGAGCCGCTGTGCGTCGCCGTAGACGAGGATGATCCCGATAAATACGCCGCCAAGCTTTGGAAAGCACTGAACGATGACAACAAAGTAAGTCTGTTTGTGCGCTCCATTGACCTGGCGACCCAGACATACAAGGACGTCATCATCAACAAATACAAAACAGTGGAGGGATAATCAATGAACGAACTCGAACTCAAGTACGGCTGCAACCCCAACCAGAAGCCCGCCCGGATCTTCATGGCGGAAGGCAGCGATCTGCCGGTGACCGTATTGAACGGCAAGCCCGGCTACATCAACTTTTTGGATGCTTTCAACAGCTGGCAACTGGTGAAAGAGCTCAAAGAAAATACCGGCATGGTTGCCGCGGCCTCCTTTAAACATGTCTCTCCCGCCGGCGCCGCTCTGGGCTATCCCCTGGACAGAGTTCTGCGTAAGATGTATCACATCGACGCCAAAATGAAGCTATCCCCGCTTGCCTGCGCCTATGCGCGCGCCCGCGGCGCCGACCGCATGAGCAGTTTCGGCGACTGGATTGCGCTTTCCGATGTGTGCGACGTGCCCACGGCAAAGATCATCAAAACCGAGGTCACCGACGGTATCATTGCCCCGGGCTATGAGCCGGAAGCTCTGGAGATTTTAAAATCCAAAAAAGGTGGAAACTACAATGTAGTTAAAATCGACCCAGACTACGTGCCCGTTTCTCTGGAGCACAAACAGGTATACGGCATTACCTTTGAGCAGGGCCGCAACGACCTGAAGATCGACAACCGCATGCTGGAAAACATGGTGACCGAAAACAAGACTCTGACCGACGCGCAGAAACGCGATCTGGTGCTTGCCCTGATAACGCTGAAATATACTCAATCCAACAGCGTGTGCTACGTGCAGGATGGCCAGGTCATCGGCGTGGGCGCGGGACAGCAGAGCCGCATCCATTGCACCCGTCTGGCTGGCCAGAAGGCCGACAACTGGCAACTGCGCCATATGCCCAAGGTTTTGAATCTGCCTTTCCGCGAAGATGTTGCCAAACCCAACCGTGACAACGCCATCGACGTTTATCTGGGCGATACACCGGAAGACGTTATCGGCGACGACGTTTGGGCCGAAACGTTTACCAAACAGCCCAAACCTTTAACCAAAGGTCAAAAGAAAAAATGGCTGAGCAAAGTAAAGGGCGTTTGTTTAGGCAGCGACGCGTTCTTCCCCTTCGGCGACAACATCGAGCGCGCGCACCGCAGCGGCGTGACCGCCATTGTCGAGGCCGGCGGTTCCATCCGCGATCAGCAGGTGATCGACACCTGCAACAAATACGGTATTGCGATGGCCTTTTGCGGCCTGCGCTTGTTCCACCATTAAACTGATAAATAATGATGGGAGTTAAACTATGGAAAGCTTGAAAGACTTGCAGTTGCGTTATGAGTCCCTCAAAGGGCTTGGTTTGAAATTAAATATTGAACGCGGCCAACCGGGAGACGATGATTTTGATCTGTCGAACGCCCTGTTCGGCATTGTAACGGAAAAGGACATTAAGACCCAAAGCGGCTTCGATATCCGTAATTATCCCGGCGGTGTTTTGGGCCTGCCGGAAGCACGTGAATTATTTTCCGGAATCTTAGGCGTGAAACCGGAAGAAATGATGGTCGGCAACAATGCCAGCCTGCTCATCCTCTCCAAGGTTTTGATGTGGGCTCTCCTGCGCGGTGTGGTCAGAAGCCCCGCGCCCTGGTGCAAAACCGATAAGCCGAAGATGATTGTCACCGTGCCCGGCTATGACCGGCATTTTACGCTCCTTGCTGAAATGGGATTCGAGATGATCCCGGTCAGAATGACGAAAGATGGGCCGGATATGGACGAAGTTGAAAAAGTGGCCGCAGCGGATGCAAGCGTCAAGGGAATTATTTTCGTTCCCACTTATTCCAATCCCACCGGAGACACGGTTTCCGACGACACCGTGAAAAGACTGGCCTCCATGAAAACAGCCGCGCCGGACTTTACAATTTTTGCCGACGACGCCTATGTCGTTCATCATCTTGTTGACAATCCCCAAAAGCCGAAAAATCTGCTGCGCGCATGCGAGGAAGCAGGGAACCCCAACAGGGTCTATCTTTTCAGCTCGACATCCAAAATTACATTTTCCGGCGCGGGGCTGGGTTTCATGGCGACAAGCGCAGCCAACTTGGCGTATATTTCCAAACTCTTCGGAACCACATTCATCGGGCCCAACAAGGTGGAACAGTTGCGCCATGTTAAATTCCTCAGTGCTTATCCGGGCGGGGTTGCCGGTCTCATGAAGGAACACGCCAAACTGCTAAAACCCAAATTCGACATCACTCAAAAAGTGTTGTCGACGGAACTTGGCGCAACGGGTCTCGCCACCTGGAGCAATCCGGCGGGCGGTTATTTCATCAGTCTGGATACGGCAAAACCGGTAGCCAAGCGAGCCGTGGCGCTTTGCAAAGAAGCGGGCGTTGCAATTACACCGGCAGGCGCGACGTTTCCTTTCGGCAAAGATCCCAATGATGCCAATATCCGGATTTCTCCGACCCGGCCGCCCGTTGCCGAACTGGAAAAAGCCATTGAAGTGCTGGCCGTTTGCATTAAACTGGCCTCGGCGGAATTTGACAGCGCGGCAAAATAATTACGTTTCCTTTTTGCTATGGAGTGTCATTCCGGACAATCGAAGCGCGATCCGGCTTGTGCCCTTCAGGGTGAATCCAGGAAAATTTAAACCGATGGGTCAAGTCTTTTTGACTTGATCCATTTTTTTAACCATTTGTCTTCCAATATCCTTCTCCAAAACCCAATTATTAATATTCCATTGATTTTCAAAAATAATTTTTGTAGAAGATAAACATTTCCAAAACAGATTTTGCACCACGAATCAAATTTTAACATTTTACATATATCAATTGTTGTGCAAATAACTAAATATAAATTGTGAGCAGGCTGCATAGCGGAGAAATAATGTATGGATTGGGTGAAATACATATTAGAATTTTTAAAAGTGGTTAAAGCGGGCGTTGCTGGTGAAAGTGATTTGCCAGCTATACTTCTTGGTATAGTGGTTGCCTATCTGACGATCCTTATCTCAGTAGCGATTGCAATTTTTAGTGAGAAAAAAGAATTTGAGGCATTAGACAGAAATGTCATATTGGATCACATCATAAGAGCCAAAAGGCTCTTGTTATATTTGGTTTTCACATTCTTCCCTCTTTTATTCTGGAATGGCTCACTACCGTGGACCAGAATATTGGAGATACTTTCTTGGATTATTGGTATAGTTCTTATGACCAAGATTTTAATTAACTCCTATCACTGGATGAAAGGAAATAAGTTTCGATTGAGGTTTGATTATTTGAGAGACTTACAAGATAAGCAAGATATGGAAGAAGCATGGCGGTCTGTATGGCAAACTGAGAACATCAATTTTAAGAATGAACAAGAATTCTTTAGTATATTCCATTCTACTGTGAATCAATTATTGGAAAACAATGAAAAAAGATAATCTTATAATCGCATCAAAATTGCTTGATGATTTCAATAATTTCCTTGATAAGCGCTCTGCTGTTTTTTTAACATGGTCAGATAAGATGTTTGACAGAGTATTGGAATGGCACTTTGAAATATGGAAAAAAGAATATGAGTATTTATTGTTAGGGCAAGATAAAAAGTTAGATGAATGGAGTATGTATAGTGAACTTTCGAGGACGTTGGATTCTATTTTTCGACAGATTGAAATACATGCCTTAAAGGAAAGGACATCTTTTCCTTTTTTTGATAAGTTAAAAAAACATGCAGAAAAATATAAGAAAGAATCGGTGTCATCTCGCTCCTACATGGAGTCTTTATTTAATCTTGTTTGGGGTTAATTCCCCTTAGCTTGCTACGAAAGGCCTATTCCTTATAGAGGCTTTTGATACCCCGTAGCTTGCTGCGGGGTAGTTCATTACTTTTTATCATATTTTCTTTCAAAATATTTACGATGCACCCGAGAGATTTGATATTTGGGAGCATTACTTTCCCAAAGAATGGAAGGTCACGAGGAGTAATCTCCAAAATTCAGAGAATATAATATCCATAATATCTCTTAACCATTTCCTTGAGTGGGCTAGTGGCAGAATTTGGCAAACAAGCAAAGAAAATGATTTTACGTTAGATGATGTATCAAGAAATCTTTTCCCAGAAGTAGATCCAATTTTATGGGCTAAAATCATAATCTTTTGTTTTTCACCATACGGCGAAGATCGGTTACGCTCGGTGATAGAAAGACCTTGGAATTTTGGTTTTATGGGTCGTGTTAAAGTATTTATAGGCGATCAAGAGAATGAAATTAAACAAATGCATAAAGACGAAGAAATAAACACTTTTAATTTGTCTTATTTTCTCTTTAAAAATGAGTTTTCTGGGACTAAGTTGGACAGTTATATAAAATTGCTTGAACAGCTTTCATATCCTAAAGATTCGGAAGAGTATAGCAAAAAGTCAAGACTTCAATATCTATTTACTGAGATGTTAGCTTTTGTGAAGGACATTGAGAAGTCCGAAAAGTCTAAATGATCATTAGGGAATTCCGAGGACATAACACTTAATTAAAATGACGGACGAGAGGAAATCACGGGGGTGAACCCCTCTACGCAGAATATCCGAATCCTATTCCATGTTAAATCAAGATGGAATTACAGGATCTCTTTAACTCTTCCCACAATTCCGCTTTCCAGGCGCACCTTGATACCGTGTGGATGGGTGGCCGACTTTGTGAGAATGTCTCGCACGACGCCTTCGGTAGTTGTGCCTGTGCGTTGGTCCTGCTTCTGCACAACCTTGACGCGTGCACCCACTTTTATATCAGCGCTGTTATTTCCAAACATGGAGTCTGTCCTCAAAAAAATTATTTGTATAAACTATTAGGAAAAAATCGGGACAGGTACATTTAATCAAACCTATACTGCCATTCTCAGGGGATGCACTTCCCGGAAAACCTGTTGAGCCAAAGCGTCTTCCGCTGTATCCATATCGAAGCGGCTTTGCAGATTGGTCCAATACCGCGGTTCCTGGCTGAAATACCTGCCCAATCTGAGCGCGAGCTCTGCATTGACGGGACGTTTGCCGCTGACAACATAGCTGATGCGCATGGCCGGAACACCTATATCATGTGCCAGCCGATACTGAGAAAGCTCCAGCTCGTCCAATAATTCTTTTAAATAAACACCCGGGTGAATGGGTTGAATACGTTTTTTAGTCATTATAAACCTCCTTAGTGGTAATCAACAATTTCAACTTTTTCGGCATTACCATTGCGCCAAACAAAGCAAATACGCCATTGATCGTTGATTCTTATGCTCCATTGCCCCTGCCGTTTTCCTTTCAATGCTTCCAGGTGATTGGATGGCGGCAGCCGTAGGTCTTCGATTTTGATTGCCGCGTCAACAGCATTGAGTTTCATAAACGCCCATTGTTGGATATCCAGAGGGAACTTACGCGAATGCTCACGATGAAATATCTTTTCGGTTTCGCGGCAATGAAACGATTTAATCATGGGAGGATAGTAAACAATAAGTTTACTAATGTCAAGCAAATCGTTGTTGCGTTGAACTCCGGGGATATTACACTTAATTATGATGACGGGAGGAAGGAAATCACGAGGGCGAACCCTTCCGCTTGGCTCACTATCAGCGCGTGTCAATCCCACTCCGCTTCGCTTCGGGGATAATTCCACTTACGCTTCGAACATTGCATAGCTCGTTTTACCACGGCGCTATGCGCCTGGTATAGTTTGCCTTACGCTTAAAACTTCACTTCGTTCGTTTTACACAAGGTATAATTCGTCTAATAAATTTCAGTGTGCTACACTTCTGAAAATTGGGACTCATTATCAGCTTGGCTCACTATCATTCTGTCAATCTTCGACAAAGGCAATTTCTTTAAATCGCTGAGCGATGCCCATCGCCAATTCTGGCACCCGAGCGGTTTCGGGGTGCCTTTCAGCAAACGGCATTCATATGCCTGAAGCGTTACGCGGAAGTGTGTGTAGGCGTGATTGACCGAGGCCAGATGTTTTCCCGGTTGGATGGAAATGCCCAGTTCTTCTTTCACGCAACGCCTCAAACGGCTTTCTATGTCTTCACCTGATTTAATAAAGCCGCCGGGCAGTTTCCATAAAGAGGCCAGTAAACCTGTTGTTGGCCGCTGAACAACCAGTAACAAGCCCTTTGAATTACGGATGACGGCTGCTGCCGCCTGCCGATGAGGGATGGCAGGTGCCTTCCGGATTATCGGAAGAACGTTTTGTAAATCATGAAGCCGGGCCTGACAATGGTGGGCTACAGGACAACGGGAACAGTCGGGATTTTTGGCTTTGCAGATCGTTGCTCCCAGATCCATCATGGCCTGGTTGAAATCGCCGGGATGTTTGACGGGAATCAGCGAAGCGGCAAGCTTCTGCAATTGCTTTTGCTCCCGTGTGTCGTCCACAGGTTTACGGATGGCAAAAAGACGACATAAAATCCGGCGAACGTTTCCGTCAACAGCGGGAACCGCCTGTCCATAAGCAATGCTTAAGATGGCGCCAGCCGTGTATTGGCCTATGCCGGGTAGTGTTTGTATCACTTCCCAATTATCGGGAATTTGGCCGCCGAACTTTTCTACAATCATGCGGGCGGCGGCGTGAATATTTCTGGCCCGTGAATAGTAACCCAGGTTTTCCCAGACCTTGAGCACATTCTGCAAGGGGGCGCGAGCGAGTGAGGAAACGGTAGAAAAAGCTTTCAGGAAACGATGATAGTACGAAATCACTGTATCAACCTGAGTTTGCTGGAGCATGATCTCCGAAATCCAGATATGGTAAGGATCGTTTGTTTTGCGCCAGGGAAGGGAGCGTTGATTGTGCCAATACCAGGCCAATAGTTGACGGCCCAGAGGACTTTTGATTTTATTGATATCTTTTATCATCACCATATGTATATCCCATACCCGGAAACATCGCAATGAATTAGGCGTTGATAAGACTCGCTATTTCTTCTAAACGATTATTTATATCCTCTTCCCTTTTTATCTTGACAGATTAACTCTAAATACTTACAGTTTCAATAATACGAAATAGAAGGGGAAATACTATGAAAAACGATTTAAAAGCAGTTATGGAAACAAATAAAGGAAAAATCAATTTGCAGCTTTTTGCCGGGCAGACGCCGATTACCGTCGGGAATTTTGTGAATCTGGCCCGGCGCGGTTATTACAATGGTTTAAAGTTTCACAGAGTTATTCCCGACTTCATGATTCAGGGCGGATGTCCTTCTGGTGATGGCCGTGGCGGACCCGGATATAAATTCCCGGATGAATTTGTCAAAGAATTGCGACACAGCAAACCCGGTATTTTTTCTATGGCTAATGCCGGTCCGCAGACCAACGGTAGTCAGTTTTTTATCACTCATGTGGCGACGCCGTGGCTGGACGGCAAACATACAGTGTTCGGCGAAGTCGTAAGCGATGCCGACCAGAAGATTGTCAATCAGATTGCTCAGGGCGATAAAATCATTTCCGTAACCATCGAAGGCGATGTTTCGGAACTTATGGAAAACGTCAGTCTGATGATCGAAAAATGGAATGCGATCCTCGATGAAAATTTTCCCAAGTTACCGAAAGTATCGAAGGCCTAAAACAAATCAGAGGCGGCTTATAAACAGTCTTAAAACAAACATAGACGTGGCAAAGAAATCTCCCCCACCCCCTCTGATAACCTGAAGGTTACGCGAGGGCACACGAGGAAAGAGGGGAGTACCTCCCTTTGATAAAGGGAGGCTAAGAGGGATTTTATGAAGTAGATGTCGTCTATAATATAGGACCCTTAATAATTAAGGAGGTAGATGTTATGAGAAAAGTAGCAGCAACTCCTGAAAAAATAGTGGAGAAAGGCGGGGCGATTAACTTCGGGACATTCCGTACGCCTTTTCGCGATGTGAACATTCTCGACGCGCCGCTGTATTCTTCTTCATATAAAGTTCCCGCTTTTTGGAAGAAGTTCCGCCTCAAGGAATGGCAGCATTTTGGCATTATCACACCCACCCATTATTTCGGCATGGTTATCTTTGATGCAAAATTTATGGGCGTTTCCTTTTTCTATGCCTATGACAGGATAGCAAATAAACGTTTTGAGCATAGCAGGCAATCGCCGGGCGGCGCGTCGCGCGTCGCCGGACAGGTCTATGATGACAGTTGTGAATTCAAGAAAAAAGGTTACCGGTTGCGTTTTGAGAACCGGCTGAGCAAAGGTTTCCACAAGATTATCATTGATATTGACGGCAAAAAAGACCTGCCCACTGTAAAAGGAGAAATTAAGGTTTTCGAAGACTTGAGCACTATTGAACCTCTTGTTCAGGTCTCTCCTGTTACATCATTCAGACCGTTTTACACGCACAAGGTCGCCGCGCCTGCGGAAGGGACAATTATGCTGGGCGCGAAGGAAATAAAAATCGATCGTAAGCGGGACATCGCTTTGCTGGATGAACAAAAAACATATTACCCTTATTCCAGTTTCTGGAAATGGTCGACTGCGGCCGGCTATAACGAATACGGAGAGCTTTTAGCCTTCAATCTTTGCCAGAATATGATAACCGATGATGAAGATTTTAATGAAAACTGCATGTGGGTTGACGGGAAAATTTATTGCCTTAAAGCGGCGCGCTTTAAATTCGAAAAAGACATCATGCGTCCCTGGGAAGTCAAGACAACAGATGGATGTTTAGACCTGTTATTTACGCCTTCCGGCCAGAGAGCCGAAAAGATCAATGCCGGATTTATCGTCTCCGATTTTCACCAGCCGTTCGGCATGTACAACGGCAGATTCAAAAATAATGATAACCGGATATATCCGATTACGAATTTCTTTGGCCTTGCCGAGCATCACGTTACGCGGTATTAGGATTGAGGTTCAAAGGACAAGGAACAAGGGTCAAGGACTGCTCCCCGAACAGTCCGAGTACTGGATTACCCGGTCAAGCCGGGTAATGACACAATGTGTGGCGCATTTAGGGAAACGCTTCCTACATTTCTATTCTCTTCGTATCTTCTTCAATGGCGCGAGAAGAACTCAAATAAAGACCATCAACTTTCTTATCAACCGTTTTTTAGCTTTGAAACAGTAAGTTCGTGCAACACGTAGAGACATTGCATGCAACGTCTCTACACAGACCTGATCGTCAGCGCATAACGATTAATGATTGTAACGAATGCTTTGCTTTTGAATGATCACCTTGATTAACTGAAAAGCCCCGTCTTATCAAACTCCTCGATCTGATCATCAGAATAACCAATCTCACGAAGCACGTCCTTCATGTGACTTGATTTGGCAGTCACACCGATACTCTTATCCTCAGGCTTTGTTTCCGATAATTTGATGGGATTTGCTACCTGCCTGATAGTTCCGCCTGCGGGCACAGGAAGCTCAACAACCATCTCCCGCTTTTTTGTCACACCCCGGAAGCCACCGCATTTTCTGTTCTTCGTTGCCGAAACTATCGATGTAACGAATAATGATATCACTGTGGAGAGGAATCAGCAGGCCGGAAATTCTCCGGTAATAAAGTTCCTCCATGATAATGACGGAATACTCATAACCGGCTGCCAGCCCACCGTATTTCTCTTCAATCCAGGGACAGAGATAGCCGTTCTCTCCCATCTTGTTCCACATCGCGCGGGGAACAATTTCATCCTCTTCCCATTTTTCATAATACGGAACAACCTCGCAATCGAGATACCTGCCAAAAGCATCCCTGAAGATCCTGTGTTCTTCCGTAAAAAGACTTCTTTCCATTGCCCCATTCCTTTCCGTTTGTTTGCCGGATTTGCGGTGCTTTCCGCATTTACATTCTTTCCAGGATTGTTGCCGGTGCCATTCCTCCGCCCGTGCAGAGCGAAACCAGCGCGTAGCGAGCCTTCCGCCGCCGCAGTTCATTAATTGCCGTGACTGTCAGGCGGCAGCCGGAATTGCCGACCGGATGACCAAGGGCAAGGGCTCCCCCGTTTACATTCAGTTTATTCATGTCCGCTTTCAGTTCCCTGGTCCACGCCAGCGGAATGGGCGCAAAGGCTTCATTGATCTCAAAGATGTCGATGTCCTTCATTTTAAGTCCTGCTCTGTCCAGTACCTTCGGGGTTACATAGATAGGTCCTGTCAACATAAGCTGAGGGTCTGATCCCACAACGGCATTGCTGACAATACGCGCGAGCGGTTCCAGCTTCAGTTCTTTCATTTTTGCTTCACTCATAAGGACAACTGCTGATGAGCCATCTGTTATGGTGCTCGATATACCTCCGGTTATCCATCTGGTGTTCGGCAAAACTTTTAGGGCATTAAGAGTTTCCCGGCTTGTTTCGGGTCTGATGGGTTCATCCGTATCCCTGGTGATCTCTTTTCCGTCCTTATCGATGCCTTTCATGGGCACAATTTCATTTTTGAAGTAACCCTTGATTGTTGCTTCATGGGCCTTTTTATGGCTGGCAATAGCAAAATCCTGACATTCTTCCATAGTGATTCCCCATTTATCCGCGATCATCTGTGCGGCGGCGATCTGGTCAGGTTGGCCATGTCTGCTTGTGTAGTACTTTCCGAAAGGATTACCCATGGGGTTACCGTTATATAAAGTGCCGTTCAAATCGCTGAACATCGTGTACTTCGACATCAGCTCGCAGCCGCTGGCGATGATGACATCCATATTTCCGGACGCGATCATCCCATGCGCAAGCTGGATGGCCGTGAGGCTGCTGCCGCACTGACGGTTTACTGAAACACCCGGAACGGTTGTGGGAAGTTTGGAAGCGAGAATGCTCATTCTGGCTAAAGTAAAGCCTTGCTCGCCAACCTGGTATACGGTGCCGCTGATGACATCATCAACAATCGCCGGATCGAGATCTATCCTGTCGATGACTGCATCCAGGACAGCGCCCAGTAGTTCAGGCGCGGTCCAATTCCGCAGATATCCGTTTTGTCTGCCAACCGGCGTCCTTGCCGCACTGACGATGAAAACATCTTTCATTGATTTTCTCCTTTCTTGTGATTATTTATCGCTCCCTGGCGGGGAACGTGTGTTGTGAGAATTATCAGGCCCAACCCCTTCTATGGTTGAGGCTCGTAAGGTTAACGTTTGCTGATGCCCATCAGAATGATCTCCATAGCGCCATTGATCGTGGATCGGCGATAATCGGTTTTCCCTTCTTCCAACCTGTTTTCCTGGAATTGGATAATACCCATAAACGTATTCCAGAAAATAATTGCTGTCATTTTGGAATTGTGTTTATGAAAATAACCCTGTTTGATACCATCTGAAACAATTATTTCTAATTGGTCAAGATTTGAGCGCATCAGGTGCTTGAGATGGTCCAGCTTGTCACGTGATAGAAGTTTAGAGAATACAGACGCATCATAGCGTGATATGAGATGGTAGGCATCGGGATCTTTAACGTAGAAGTCGTAAGTGGCATCAATGGCTTTTTTTATTCTGATTTTGGGAGAGATTTTTTTCATGCCGGCTATCTTGATCAGATTCTTGGAAAGCTTATCAAGGGAGGGCTCAACCAGACTATAATAAAGATCATCTTTGCTTTTGAAATAGAGGTAGACCGTTCCCTTGGATATTTCGGCCAATTCGGATATGTCTTCAATGGTAGTGGCTACAAATCCTTTCTTGTAAAAAAGGGTGGCGGCGCTATCCTTGATTTGTTTGATGCGGTATTCTTTTTCTCTGCTTTTTCTTTCGCTGATGCTCATGAATCCGTCTAATCTCCTCTGCTTTGAAGAATGCGGAAAAAATACTGAACATGATTATTAAATGAACATGTTCAGTAATTAGACTAAAAAAAGAGGATTGTCAAACAGAAAAACAATGAATGATTGCATAAATTGTTGAATTCGACAGCGATCACGCCATCGGTGTAGCTGCGAGGTAATCGAAAAAAGACTGAATGATATTGTTCTGTTCAACGAAAATAAAAGACTTCAAACAATAGTGTGGATGAAGCGAAGCGCATCAACAACTTTTCTAGATTACCCAGTCAAGCCTGGTAATGACAAGACACTGGATGTGTCTTCCCGGGTACACCTTTCCAATTCTTAATCAAAGATGATATCGAGGCGGCAGTGAAACTCGAATTACAGTTACACAGTGAACTGGAATTCGTTAGTTGAACTGTCCCGCTTCAGCGGGGCAAGGAGGAGGCGCCGGAGGCGTATATGAAAATACGTTGAGGACGCTGACGACGAAGCCAACAAAGATATCGCTTTGATTCAGGATTGGAAGACTTATTCTTTACGTATCTTCCTCATGTGATCAATACGTTTCTGGATGAGAGCATCCGTGCCGATGTCGGTGCGGTAGGCGACGGGGCCTTTGACGGCTTTAACGCCTTCCTCGGCAATCTTGCGGGCTTCTTCCAATGTGTTCGCAATGCCGACAATGCCGATAGCGCGCGATGAACTCAAATACAGACCGTCCTCTTTTTTATCCACTGATGAATAGTAAAGACGGGCTTTGCCCACATCTCCCACTTCGATTTTCGCGCGTGAGGATGCGGCATCGGAATGATCGGCGGGCAGGCCGTAATCTTTCGGTACAACGTATTTGCAAACTGTCGCTTTGGGTTCGAATTCAATTTTAAGTTTGTCCAGCGTTCCGGCTACTATGTGGCGGCATATTTCCACAAAATCTGTTTTTAAAAGCGGCAAAATATTCATTGCTTCGGGATCGCCGAAGCGCGCGTTGTATTCCAGAAGCTTCACGCCGTTTTTGGTGGCGATGAATCCGCCGTACATAACACCTTTGTAAGGGCTGCCGGTTTCCTTCAAGAGCGCCGCCGCGACCTGACGGGTGATCTCCAGTCCGTCCTCCAAATCCTGCGGCTTTAAAAAAGGCATGGAATGATCGGGCAGGGAATAAGAGCCCATACCTCCGGTGTTGGGTCCTTTGTCGCCTTCAAATCTTCTTTTGTGATCCTGCACCAGCGGTGTGGCAATCACAGTTTTCCCGTCGCACAGGCACTGCAAGGAAAATTCCTCGCCGTCGAATTTTTCCTCGACGATCAGGGATGAGCTTTCCTTCAGAATCTGGAGACACAATTGCAGAGCTTCTTCTTTCGTCGTGAAATGATCGTCCTGAACCAGCACACCTTTACCGCCGGTCAAACCATCCGGCTTGATGACAATACCTTCCAGTTGATCTAAAAAAGCTTCCACGCCATCAATCGTGTTAAATACTTTGAACTGCGGATTGCCGGGAATATGGTATTTGCTGACGAGATTTCTGGTAAACGATTTGGAAGTTTCCAACCGCGCCAGGCTTTTTGTGGGCCCGACGGAAGGAACTCCTATTTTCGCCAGAGCATCCACAACACCATTATTGAGCGGATCTTCCGGGCCGATGACGACAAACTCGATTTTATTTTCCACGGCAAACCCTGTAATTGCCTCCAGATCGGCATAACTGCCCAACTTTATCTTTTCCGAAAGAGAGGCTATCCCGGGATTGTTTGTCTTCATAAAAGAAAATAACCGGGGTTTTTGTTCAGAGCGTGAAATCGCTTCGGCCAGCGCGTGTTCCCTGGCTCCGTTTCCGACAAGTAATATATTGGGCATTCCTTTCTCCTCAGATACCGCTTCTAAATCAAAGAGCTATCTTTGTTGGCGTCGTTGTCGGTTTCCTCAACGTATAACCTGAAGGTCACACCTATAATATGCCTCGTTGCCTCCGCCTAGCCGCCTCGATATCATCTTCGATTTAGAAGTGGTATAAATATTTGACTGTTTAAATAGCGGAAAATGCGCCTCAAGTCAAATAGTGACAAACTATCAATCATAAAATATTTGTCTTTTCCGGCTCTAATCTGGTAGATTAGTATCCATAATAAAGCAATTATAGGCGGATGGAGATTTCGAATTGAGCTTTGATATATTTATAATATTCATTCTTTTTTTGTTTTCCGGCTTTTTTTCTTCGGCGGAAGCTTCCTTGTTTTCGCTCACGGATCTGCATCTGCACAAGATGAAATCTGATAATTATCCCTTTGCCGGCTTTGTCAGCAAGTTGCTGGAAAAACCGCAACGTTTGCTGATAACGATTGTCGCGAGTAATGAGGCGGTAAACATAGTCATCTCTATTCTGGCGGCTTCATTTTTTATCGGTTTATTCGGCGTTAATGGTCAATGGGTTTCCATTATTTTTACATCCCTTGTTCTTTTAATTGCCGGTGAAGCAATTCCCAAGACCTTCGGCGTCACTTATCCGATGCAAATATCTTCGACAATCTCTCCTCTGCTTACGCTTATATACCGGCTGGAATACCCTGTCGTCGCCATTTTGGAGAAAGCATCCGGCTTTATTAATTACAGCCGCGTCCAGTCTCATGATGACGATGTTTTAATGGAGGACGAATTCAAAACCCTGGTTCATGCCGGAAAACTGGCGGGTGTTGTGAATGAATCCCAGAAAGAATTGATCAACAAAATTTTTGAACTGGGCGATAAGCCGGTAACCGATATTATGATACCTCGCGTAGATATGTTCTGCCTTCCCATCAATATGCCCATGGAGGAAATAATTGCCGTGGTGGTCAAAGAGCGTCGCGAAAGGATCCCCATTTACACGGATGATCGTGATGATATCGCCGGCATTCTTCTTGCCCGCGATTTGCTCGCCGCCGTCGGTTTAGGCAGGCAGACAAGCATTGAAAGAATATTGATCAGGCCTTACTTCGTTCCGGAAGGAAAAACAATCAATGGTCTTCTGCATGATTTTCAGGAAAACAGAATGCAGATTGCCATAGTTGTGGATGAATACGGAGGAGTATCCGGCCTGGTTACTTTGGAGGATATTCTTGGCCATTTATTTGAAGAAGCCTATAGTGTCGACAATGAGGCTTTTGATGATTGTGAAAAAATCGACGACCATACAATTATTATTCCCGGTAAAATGCCCATGGAACAATTCAATAATTTAATGCAAACGCAAATGCCGGAGGAAGAATTCGATACCATCGGCGGCTTTGTTCTGCATTTGTTTGGCAAACTGCCGGTAAAAGGGGAAGAAGTGAGCTTCGAAGGCTACACCTTTTTAATCGAGAACGTCGGCAGGGCAAGGATATTGAAAATTAGAGTATCGTCACCAACAGGTGAGGGGACGGATCAAGAGAAATGAATACATATTTGATCATAGCCGTCATTTTTATCTGTCTGATTTTGGAAGCTCTCTATTCCGGCGGCGAGATAGCGCTGATTGCGTCGGATATTCACCGAATGAAGTTTTTTGCCCGGCGTGGGTCATTTTCCGCGGGGCAGGCGGTAAAACTGATGGAGAAGCCGGAGTGGTTTATTTCGACGACTCTGATCGGAACTAATCTGGCTATTATTGCCGGCTCCACGTTGGCAACGAGTCTCTTAATCGGCGTTTTCGGGCCGGCGCGCGGTGAAAAAATTTCTTTCTTTGTTATGCTGCCGACGCTTTTTATAATGATCATGATTCGCCGGACTTTTCTGCACAGAGCCGAAGCAATGGCAATCCGTGTAGCTCTTTTTATCCGCGTTTCTTCCGTAATATTATATCCGCTGGCCTCTATTATTGCTTTGATATCCAAAGGCGCTGTAAGCGTTTCCACGGGGCAGAAAATAAATCGAAATTCTTACATTACCAAGGAAGGGCTGAAGTATATTCTGGGAGAAAACACAAAAGGCGGCGATATTTTAAAAACGGAAAAGGAAATGGTCAGCCGCGTATTTGATTTTTCCGAGTTGACTGCGGATAAAATAATGATTCCCATCTCAGTGCTGACAGCGCTGCCGATTACAACGAAGGTCGACGAAGCCGCCGGATTCGTGGCCGGTAAAAAATATTTAAGAATTCCCGTGTATCAGGATCAGGTTATTAATATTGTCGGCATTCTTAATTATTTCGATTTACTGGCCACAATACAAAGACATAAAGATTCAGGAGGAAAAACTGCTGACGAGACGATCGCAACTTGTCTGCAAACGGAGATTTTCTACGTTCCCGAGACAAAAAAAGCCAGTGAATTATTGATGGATCTGCAAAAAAGGCAGGAGCATATGGCCGTTGTCGTTGATGAATATGGCGGCGCTGTCGGTATCGTGACTATAGAAGATATTGGAGAAGAGATTGTCGGCAGTATTGATAACGAATATGACAGCGGTGAAAAGTTATATAAAAAACTGGCTCCCGGAAGGTATCTGATCAACGGCCGCATAGACATGGATACTTTAAATCAACTTCTGGCGACGAAATTTCCGGAGGGCAATTATGAAACTTTGGGGGGATTTCTCATGCATAGATTAGGAAAAATTCCTCAGAGAAGAGAAAGGCTGGACTATAGAGGCATTACGTTTATCATTGAAAATGCCGATCAGAAATCTATAAAGGAAGTAATGGTGATTTCGCCGGTGCAGTAATTGGGCTGTTCAAAAACGCCCATATGCGGCGTTGCACTGCAAACCGCACCGCTCAACGTATGTATAATACGCCTCGCGATACGGTTCTTGCGCGCCTTGCATCTGAGCATTTTTGAACAGCCCCTAAGTTGGTGTATACTTTTTGTCATTCCCGTCATGGATGACCTTTAGGTTACGAAGGCGGGAATCCAGAAAAGGAGATAAGAAAGGTTGATATTTTAAAGACTGGTCCCATTGTAAGGAGGGTTGCATAGTGAAAAAAACAATAAATAAAATCGTCCCCAATATTTTTTTATTTCTAATCACTATTTTATTATCATCAACGATGGTGGGCTGTGCGACGGCGCCTCTCTATCCGGCAATGCCGTTTGCAGTTCACCGGGCTGGCGCAACAATGGTGCAGGAAGTGAAACTAGATTATGATGTATATTATGCATTTGATTTATTGCTTTATTTTAATAAAGACACTGCCGACCGTGTACATAAGTTAGCAGGTAGCGGGAGGTTTCGAGAAGATGAAACCGGCAAACCAATTTATTTTAATGACGGTGTTCCTATTTATCTGGAACTTAAAATAATAGGATTGGATGAAGCAGTCAAGGGATTTTATTTTGAAGATAAACTCTTTTCAGGTGCACTGGAAAGTGCTGGGCCTGATCCGCATAGTCCGTATGTGCCGAATTCCGGTAAGGGTGTTTTCTATAGAATGATCAAAACAATGCGGCTAAAACCAGGACTTTACCGGATTACCTTGAAGAGCCTCCGGGATATTCCTGAACTGGAGGGTACTCCTGTAGCATTCTGGCTTCATTGGGCTCATGATGCCCGGCCTTTTTATGAATAAAAAGTGAAAGGATTGATAAGGTGAAAGAAAAGAAATTTTGTGCATTGATATTGGCGGCGGGTAAGGGCACCCGCATGAAATCGGATTTGGCTAAGGTTCTTCATGTTTTGAATGGGAAGCCTCTTTTGCACTATTCTCTGGCGGCTGCAGAAAGCGCCGGAGCGGAAAAGATAGTGGTGATTATAGGTCATCAGGCGGATAAGATAAGGGATGATTTTTCCAGCAGGGGTTGTATCTTTGTTGAGCAAAAACCGCAGTTGGGTACGGGCCACGCGGTTTTGCAGGCTAAAAATGTGTTGGCTGATTACAAGGGGCTTATCGTAATTCTTTGCGGGGATGTGCCTCTGCTAAAACCTGCGACAATTAAATCGCTGGTGGATAATCATCTTGCTGCGAAAGCCGTGGTTTCCGTGTTGACAACTATTCCACCTCCACCTCATGCCTATGGCCGCATCGTTAAGGATGACAAGGACAATGTTTTAAAAATAGTTGAGTATAAGGATGCCACTGAAGACGAGAAAAAAATCGGAGAAATAAATACCGGCATTTACTGTGTTGACACAAAATTTTTATTTTCCGCTTTAGGAAAGGTTAACAACAATAATCAGCAACACGAATACTACCTTACGGACATAGTCGAGATAGCATGCCGTGCGGGGCAAAAAGTTAAATCATTTATAGCTTCCGATTACATTGAAGTTATGGGAATCAACACAGTGGAAGAACTCTCCCGCGCTGAAAAATATCTTCTTGCATGATGAACATAATTCAAACAGCTGGGAAAAAAGGAGCTTTTCTTGCTCCGCTGGCGGGAATTTCCAATTTGCCGTTTAGATTGATAGCGCGCTCTTTAGGTTGTGCTTTAGCCTATACGGAGATGATCAGTGCCAATGGACTTGTCAGGGAAACAGCTAAAACTTTTGAATATTTAAAGACTTGTGCCGATGATCACCCTTTAGGAGCGCAAGTTTTTGGAGCTGATCCGGAAATAGTGGGCCAAGCCTCTCGTATTATTGCGAATAGTGGCGCTGATTTAATTGATATCAATATGGGTTGCCCGGTGAAAAAGGTTATCAAGACCGGATCGGGCGCCATTTTAATGAAAGATCCCGATCTGGTTGCCCGTATTGTTACTTCAGTAAAAAAAGCAGTATCAATCCCCATTACAGTGAAGATTCGATCAGGCTGGAGGGGCGGTTCAATTAATGCTGTGGAGATTGCCCGCATTGCCGAAGATTCCGGAGCCGATGCAATTACTATTCACGCCCGTACGGCCGATCAGGGTTACAGCGGCAAAGCCGACTGGAGAATAATAGCGAAAGTTAAAAAAGCCGTTAAAATTCCGGTAATTGGCAACGGCGATATCTGGCAGCCGCAAGACGCAGTAAAAATGTTACGGGAAACTTCCTGCGATGCGGTAATGGTAGGAAGAGGAGCCTTAGGCAATCCATGGATATTTAAAGGGATTATTCAGGCATGTTCCGGCCAGATGGAAAATTATCTGCCGAGTTTAGATCAAAGGCAAAAAATGATTAAAAATCATTGGGAAATGGAAACCCAATTATTGGGCTCAAAATTAGCTGATAAAAGATTTCGTAAACATCTTCTTTGGTATACAAAGGGATTAGAAGGCGCCAGCTGGTTTAGACAGTTGGCAGGGAAATTAAAGGACGGAGAGGCCATCCTGAATGAATTAAATGAATATTTCCGGTCGTTGGAGGAGGGGCAGACGAAAATAATGCCTTGACATTAATTCTATAAATTGGCATAAAATAAGGACAAAGAAACTATGGAAAATCACACTTTGTTTAATGAAGGAAGGGTAAAATCGACCGTGGAATTGGAAAAATTTAAAAAACTAGAGGATAAGATTCAAAGCATTATAAGTGAAAAAGTTTCATTAAAAAAACAAATTCAGATATTGGAGGAATCGTTAAAAAATAAAGAGGCGGAATTAGAAGGGGTAAAAGGTAAAATAAAGACATTAGATGAGGAAAGGAATAGCGTACGCGCAAGGGTAGATTCACTGCTTGATTTAATTGCAGATGTAGATTCAGTAAAATAAGCTTCCAGGGCGTGTGTTTTGAAAAAAAGTCACAAAATAACTATATTAGGGCAGGAGCTTTCTGTTTTAAGCGATTCCGAAGATGAACAAGTGGCCAACGTTGTCCAATTTGTAAATGAAAAAATGGAAGAGGTTTTGCACTCCAGCAATGGTCTCAAAACCTTAAACGTTGCCATCCTGGCAGCTTTAAACATTTCAGAGGAATTTTTAAAATTACAAGGAGTTAATAGGGATCTCTGCGATCAACTGGAAAGCAGAGCCGAAAAACTAATTCAACTGATTGAGGATGCAAATTAGCAAATTTTTATTCGCCCCTGCGATGTTCGTGATTAACATTTGTCTTTGAGCCAACACTTTGAACTTGGGACCTTTCCTTGATTGCGGTGTGCATGTCTGCTTTTTCCCGCTGGTCGGAAAGCAGAAAGCCTGAAACAATCGATACCGGGTGCCCACTTTATAAAACCGGTTCAAAAAGATGATTAATACGGCATAAGCGGGGGTTTTTTATGCCCACCCCCCAAGCGTCGCAAAATCGTTTCCGCCTTTAGAAAAAAATCACGTGTATAAATTCCAAAAGTTGTGGAAGAAATTACCCCGCTTTGCGGGATAATTTCCAATAGCCTTTGGCTATTGGATACCACAGTATGCTTTGCATGCAGGATAATTCCACTTACGCTTCGAACTTCGCAATGCTCGTTCTTAGCGAGTGTCATTAATTTGACTTGCAAGTTTCAGATCACTGCGTTTCTGAAACTGGAGTCTCGTTAGAATAGATTCTTCCGGCTGAGTGTCCTGACAACAGGATGCCGGTGGGGAGGTTTAAATATAGCTCTGCTGGAGATAAATTTTACTGTAAAAACGGCGATAAAATTGTCAGGTCGTAAGGATAGATTTTCCAGAGGAGCAAAGAGGAGGTAAAGTTCTATGTTTAATGCCAGTTTATTAGCGCTGGTTATAGTTGTGGCATTGGTGGCAGGTATTGTTGTCGGCTTTATTTTAAAGCAAATGCTTACCGCCAAAGAGATCAAGTCATCGAAAACATTAATGGCGCGGATTGCCGAAGAGGCCAAGAAAGAGGCGGAAACCATTAAAAAGGAGGCTATCCTTCAATCAAAGGAAAACCTTCTGAAGATGAAGGCCGAATTTGACAGCGAAACGAAAGAGAAGCGGGGTGATTTTGATGCGAGGGAGAAGCGCATCCGTTCTAAAGAGGAAAATCTGGATAAAAGGATCGATGGGTTGGCGCAAAAGGAATCAAGTATTGAAGGGCGTGATAAATTAATAACTAATAAAGAAGCGGTTATCGAAGAAAGACGCCGCAAGTTAGATGCTATACTGGAGGAACAACAAGAAAAACTCGAAAAAGTAGCGGGAATGTCTTCGGAAGAAGCAAAAAAGATATTGATTCAGTCGATGGAAGCCGATGCCAAACTTGATGCGGCGGCGATTGTCCGCAAAATTGAAGACGAAGCCAAATTAACCGCCGACAGGAAGTCACAGGAAATCGTTGCTTACGCGATTCAAAGGTATGCAGGCGATGTTGTGGCGGAAAAAACTGTTTCGGCAGTTAACCTGCCCAGTGAAGAAATGAAAGGGCGCATTATCGGCCGTGAAGGCAGAAATATCCGGGCGATTGAAGCGGCGACAGGAATTGATTTAATTATTGACGATACTCCCGAAGCTGTTGTTCTATCCAGCTTTGATCCGATTAGAAGGGAAGTTGCCAGAATTTCACTGGAGCGATTGATTCAGGATGGACGAATTCATCCCGGCCGTATCGAGGAAATTGTTAAGAGGGTAAAAGTAGAGGTCGATCAAATCATCAGGGAAACCGGAGAAAAGGCGTCTTTTGATGCTGGAGTTCACGATATCCATCCCGAGATCATCACTTTGCTGGGCTCCCTTAAATACCGCACCAGTTATTCGCAAAATGTTTTGCAGCACTCGATGGATGTTTCTTATCTTGCGGGGATTATGGCTGCGGAATTGAAATTGAATGTTAAGGAAGCCAGGCGCGCCGGATTATTACATGATATCGGCAAGGCAGTCGACCACAAAATAGAGGGAACACACGCGGCTATTGGAGCAGATTATGCCAAACGTTTTGGAGAGAATCCGCGAATTGTTCAAGCGATTGCGACTCACCACGATGACGGACGCAATAACACTCTGCTCGGTGTTTTAGTGCAGGCGGCGGATACGCTGTCGGCGGCAAGACCGGGCGCACGCCGCGAAATGCTGGAAACTTACGTTAAACGTTTGGAAGGGCTCGAAAAAATCGCTCATTCCTTTAACGGGGTTGATAAATGCTTTGCCATTCAGGCAGGTCGGGAAATTCGCATTCTTGTGGAAAATGAAAAAATATCCGAGAATGATGCCACGATGTTGTGCAAAGATATTATCAAGAAAATCGAAAGCGAGCTTACCTATCCGGGGCAGATAAAAGTAACTGTAATCAGGGAAACCCGTGTTTCTGATTTCGCGAAATAAATTTTTGCGGGGCAGCGAAAGGGAAAACCATAAATGAAAATACTGTTTATTGGCGACATAGTGGGCAGCCCCGGTCGCATGGCGGTAAGAGAACTTCTACCGCCATTAATTGCCAAAAAGAAAATTGACTTTGTCATAGCCAATTGTGAAAATGCTGCCGCCGGATTCGGCGTAACCAAGAAAAATGTGGAAGAACTTTATAGCTACCACATTGATGTGCTTACTTCCGGTAATCATATTTGGAATAAAAAGGAAGTGCTGGAGTTTATCGGAGACTATGAAAAGTTGTTGCGGCCGGCCAATTATCCGACTGCAACTCCAGGCTCCGGCAGTGTTTTGATACCTGCGGCGACAGGAGAATATGTGGGAGTTATCAATTTAGCCGGCCGGATTTTCATGCAGGCGATTGACTGCCCTTTTGTAACGGCAAAAAACAAGATTGCCGAGTTGAAAGAAAAGACAAAAATCATTATCGTGGATATGCATGCCGAAGCGACTTCGGAAAAAAGAGCGTTGGGTTGGTATCTTGACGGCGAAGTGTCCGCTGTATTGGGCACTCATACCCATGTGCAGACAGCGGATGAAGAAATTCTGCCACAGGGAACGGCATACATAAGTGACGCCGGGATGACCGGACCTTTTGATTCCGTTATCGGCATCAACAAAGAAACCATTATTGAGCGATTTTTAACGCAGATGCCCAACAAGTTCGACCTGGCCAAAGACGATATCAGAATGCAGGGAGTCATCATGAATATTGATCCGGTCAACGGGAAAGCGAATTCTATAGAAAGAGTTAGCATTAAACTGAAAGATTAATGCCATTTCGATTTCAAAGGATGACGAGGCGGCAAGGCGGAGGCGACGAGGCGTATTAATGCATACGTCGAGGAAACCGACGACGATGCCAACAAAGTTAGCCAAAGACCGGAAGTGCATCCCGAAGGGGAGTGAATAGTAAATCAAATTTTTACCTTACCGGTAATTACCGCCTGTAAGGTGGTAACTTACAAGCGAATTGGCATAATAAGAGGCATGATTAGATGAAAACGGCCTACGAAGTTTTAAAAGAAAGAGGTTTCATCGAACAGGTAACCGAGGAGGCTTTAATCAAAAAGCTTTTTGCCTCAGGGCAGGTTACCTGCTATATCGGTTTTGATCCCACGGCCACCAGCTTGCATATCGGCAGTCTTGTGCCGATAATGGCGCTGGCGCATATGCAGAAAAACGGAAATAAACCAATTGCTCTTGTCGGCGGTGGCACAGGTTTGATAGGCGATCCCAGCGGTAAAACGGAAATGCGCCAGGTTCTCACCAGAGATCAAATTGACTTCAATGCCCAATGTCTGGGAAAACAACTTTCCCAATACCTTGATTTTTCCGACGGCAAAGCTCTCCTTTTGAACAACGCCGATTGGCTGACAAAAATTAACTATATCGAATTTCTGAGAGACGTTGGCCGTCATTTCAGCGTGAACAAGATGCTGGCGGCGGAGAGTTATAAAATCAGGATGGAAAAAGGCCTGAACTTTATCGAGTTTAATTACATGATTCTTCAGGCTTATGACTTTTTCTATCTGTTTCAGAATCACGGCTGCGCGTTGCAGATGGGCGGCAACGACCAATGGGGCAATATGCTGGCCGGCACCGAGCTGATCCGCAAGATTGCCGCTAAGGATGCCCATGCCGTAACCTTTCCGCTGATTACCACGTCGTTGGGTCAAAAGATGGGAAAGACCGAAAAAGGAACAGTCTGGCTGGACGGCAATCTAACCAAGCCTTATGAATATTACCAGTACTGGGTCAATTGCGATGATGCCGATCTGGAAAGGTTTCTTAAACTTTTCACCTATCTGCCACTCAACGAAATAAGCATTGTCAAAAAACTTACTGATGCTCAACTGAATATGGCCAAAGCGGTGCTGGCCTTTGAAGCTACACGGATAACGCATGGAGAGCAAGAGGCCCAGGCCGCCTGGCGCGCGTCAATGGAAGCTTTTCATTCGCGTCCGGTGGATGCGGATATGTTTCCTTCCAGTACCATTCCCCGCGGAATGCCAGCATCCATATCGGAATCCGTTGGAGTTACCGCCACCTCCGACGCAGATGTAATTAAGGCTATTCCTCATTATAAAATTTCCCGGAAGGAAATGGATGCTGGCATCCAGATTTGCGCGACCTGCGCCAAAGCAGGATTGACGCAATCCATATCCGAGACCAGGCGCCTCATTGAACAGGGCGGTATTTACATCAATGACCGGCAGGTAAAATCCGTTGATGAGAAAATTACTATTGCCGATTTTAATAACAGCGATGAATTGCGCGTGAGAAAAGGCAAGAAAAAATATTTAATCATAAAAATGGATTAATGTGCCCGTTTCTGTTTTCTGCGCCATATCATCTTCACTCCTCAATCTTTGCGCACTTTGCCTCTGAATCTCGCATGCCCTTTTTAAAACGAGAGAATCATAATTATAATGCAAGAAAAAATTGAGAAAAAAAAGAGACCCTTTAAGTTTAAGCGTTCCAATACCTTTGGGAAACCTAAAAACAAGGAGCGCATATCATATTTTAAACCGGAAATCGCATCCGCGCTGAAAAGTGTTCTGGCAAAAATAGGAAAACCGCATCCAACTCCTTTTGTTCCCGATGATTTTCAGATCAAAGCATTGGAGGCGATTAAAAAGACGGATTGTCTGGTCATTGCCCCCACCGGTTCCGGAAAAACATGGATTGCGCGCGAGGCGATTTTATCGGTGCTGGAGAAGGGCGGACGCGCTTGGTATGCCTCGCCCCTGAAAGCACTTTCTAATTCCAAATGGGTGGAGTTCGGCCTGCATTTCGATCCGGAGAATGTCGGCATAATTACCGGCGATACTAAAGAAAATACCGAAGCGCCCATCATTGTGGGCACTACGGAAATACTGCGCAATCAGCTCTATGATGCCATGCATCAGGGTTATGACTTGAATTGCGATCTGGTAATTCTGGATGAAGCTCATTTTCTGGGTGATCTGGATCGCGGAGTTGTCTGGGAAGAGGTAATGACTTATCTGCCTGTGCGCGTCAATTTGTTGCTTTTGTCGGCGACAATCGGCAATGGCGAAGAGATTGCCCAATGGCTGGAATCTATTCGGAAGAAGCCCTGCATTGTGATCAATGAAGAAAAACGTCCCGTGCCCTTATATCCTCTTTTTCTGCATCCTTCCGGGTGTCTGCATCCCTTTTTGGATGGGAAAAAGATTGCGCCGCCTGTTGCCGATTGTTTAAGAAAAGCTAATGAAAGACGCTTCCGCGGCAGGAACATGCCCGATTACATCGGAATTATCAGAATATTAGAGAGGTTCAATCTTTTGCCGGCCATCTTTTTTTTAAAATCACGTGCGGAATGCGATGAGGCGGTAAATGCGCGAGGTTCGCTTCCTCTACTTCCCAACTCCACGGAATTTGACGACTGTCTGTATGACTTGCTGGACCGCTTTCCTTCATTGAGCGGTCATCGGCAATTAAAAGCATTGCGAACGGCAGGCCTTGCCGCCCATCACGGCGGGCAGTTGCCAGCCTGGAAGATGTTTGTGGAAGAAATGATGAATCAGGGACATTTGCGGGTGATCTTTGCTACATCCACTATTGCCGCCGGGGTAAATTTTCCGGCGCGGACTATTGTGCTTTTTAATTCGGATTTATTTAATGGACATGATTTTAATCCGCTTTCGGCTACTGAATTCCGGCAGATGACGGGCCGGGCAGGGCGACGGGGACAGGATAATATCGGTTTTATGCTGGCCATCAGCGGCAGGTTTATGGATTTAAATCATATCCGCCGAATGTTGTTTCGCGCGCCGGAAGATATTTTCAGCCAGTTGAAAAATGATTTCGCCATGGTTTTAAATTTACTTTTATCTCAGACTCCGGCGGACATTCACAAAATATTTGAGAGGTCGCTCGCAGCTTATCAGCAAAATAAGCGACATCAGGGCGCGTCGTCTTCCGCGGCCAAATCGCTTTGGACTGATTTTCAACGGCATTTGCATATTTTGCAGAAGGAAGGATTTGTCAACAGTGATGAACGGCTTACACCAGACGGTTATTGGGCGTCACGTTTGCGTCTCGATTATCCCCTGCTGGTAGCGCAGTGTTTGCGCGAGCATGCTTTTCCTGAAGATAATGAAAAATTTCTTGCCGCCGTAGTTGCTGTCTTTGCGTATGATCGTGACGATGAAATAAAATTGACTGTAAAAGACCCGCCGCCGAAATTGATGCTGTCGTTCAAGAAAGTTATCCTTGCCGTGCGGCCGCTTGCCCATCGTCTGGAAGCGGCAGGATTTGCCACCGCAAAGCTTCATCCATCCGCAGGCATTGCCATGTATTACTGGGCGCAGGGACACAATTGGGAGTCTGTCATCAAGGCCACGGGAATTGCCGAAGGCGATATGGCTTCATTGGTTTTGCGCACAGCTGATAATTTGCGGCAGATAGCCGCGCTTAAAGATACGCATCCGGAAGTTGCCGCTTGCGCTTTTCGGGCGAGGGAGGCGATTCTACGGGAACCGGTACTCTTTTTGTGATACAAAAAGGCTGTTGACCGGGAGCGCATTCCCGCAAGGGAGGCGCAATAATTAATAATAATATTCCTTACCGGAAAAAGCCGAAGGATTTTACAATGTACCCATCTGCTGTGTTGCGCTACAAACCGCACCGCTCAATGTATATTCATATACGCCTCGCGATACGGTTCTCGCGCGCCTTGCATATGAGCATTTTTGAACAACCCGAAAAGATGAAAAAACATAAGAAGGTTGTTATGCCTTCACGGTAGCCTGATGACCGGTGGTGCGCCAAAATGGCGCACAATTAAAACGGTTTTTTCCCTTACCGGGAAGTGACGACTTAGAAGGCGGCATCTTTCAATCAAATCGGTATATAAAATGCCCGCTTTGCATCTGGACATTTGTTTCTTCCTATAATGTTGTTTTTCTTATTTTCCTAATTCACTCAACATTTTAATCCGTAATCAATAAAACAGCGTTTTTTCTCTTTTAAAAAAAATAAATAGCGTTATAATGATACTTGATCCATCGGAAAAAGCGAACTTCGTATATTAATCGTTAGCTGGTAAAATATTTTCAGGAGGAACGATATGCAGCGAAATATTACCGTTAATTTAGGGAATCTGGTTCTTTCACTTTCCGACGCCATGGATTTGGCCAGTCCTTTATTGATACAACATCAACAGAGGACAGCTCTTGTCGTGTGGAAAATGGGGAAAGCCGCAAACTTTTCCGATCAAAGATTGGAAAAAATTTTTATAGCAGCGCTGCTTCATGATATCGGCGCTTTCTCGTTGGAAGAAAAAATCTCACTGCGGAATTCTGAAGTCGAAAATCCCGAAGAACATTGCATTCGTGGCGAGCTTTTGCTCAATAACATACCATGGTTAAAGGACTCGGCAAGAATCATCAGATACCACCACAAAGAGTGGCAGCAATGGGGGGAGTCAATTGAAAACCCCGTTGTTTTTGAGTCACAGTTATTATCTCTTGCCGATAATCTCGAACGCGCAATAAATCGTGAACATTATATTCTTCATCAACACGAAGATATTATTTCCAAGATGGAATCTTTGTCCGGCTCTGCCTTACATCCTCAAGTTGTGGATCTTTTCAAATCGATATCTCATAGCGAAGAATTTTGGCTGGACCTGGTTTCTCCCCGATTGTATTCTATTTTACTTCATGAAGGTCCTTTCCGAAAAATAGAAATAGACTATGCGGATATTTCTATAATAGCCAAGCTTTTTAGAAATATAATTGATTTCCGGTCCCGTTTTACTTCCACTCATTCTTCAGGTGTTGCCGCGGCTTCATCCTTGTTAGCAAAAATCTTCGGATTTACGGACGTAGAAATAGGGCTTATGGAGGTTGCCGGAGATCTGCATGATTTAGGGAAATTGGCAATTCCCAATAGTATTCTGAATAAACCTGGAAGCCTTACAAAAGAAGAGATGTCTGTTATGAAATGTCACACGTATTATACTTACCTTGTGATTAATAGCATTGGCGGACTTAAGCAGATTGCGGAATGGGGTGCTTATCACCATGAAAGACTTGACGGTTCCGGATATCCCTTTCATTGCACAGCAGCCGAGCTAAGTACCGGAGCACGAATAATGATGGTCGCGGATATATTTACGGCACTGGCTGAAGACCGGCCATACCGGAAAGGAATGTCCAAAGAAGGAATTATTCAAATTATAAAACAATTTTCCGATAATCGCCTTTTGGATACCAGAATAGTTAATCTCCTTTTTGAGAATTACAACGAGATTTTTTCCTATGTAGCTGAAAAACAGGTTGTTGCCAGGGAGTTCTACGAAAAACAATTTTCTTTTATACATTAACGATCCATATTTTGGATTATCAATGATTGAGTAAATAGCAACCTCATGAACTCTAGCAAGAATTCCCATTGCGCTCCATTGCCAACCAGTTATGCGGAGCGTTCGATCTTTCAAATGGTAATCCTCAATTCTAATAACTGCCCGATACTGAGATAAGTAGGGTATGCCGTGTAAAACGTATGACTAGTCGGTTAAAGTCCGATCAGGGGAGTTCGGTAGTTCACCCATGTAGCTAGAGGGAGGTGTAAAGGGTAACCTGAAGCACTAAGTTCTCTGACAAAG
>Ga0224555_1000214_pt1 | contig 84871 bp, 69 predicted proteins | sample 714S23034metaG_FD_180687 | JGI IMG/M metagenome (GOLD analysis project Ga0224555, IMG submission 180687) | Peat soil microbial communities from Stordalen Mire, Sweden - 717 S2 30-34 | ecosystem: Environmental > Terrestrial > Soil > Wetlands > Peat | place: Sweden: Norrbotten County, Stordalen... | reverse complement strand
TGGTGGGCAGGTTGCCGCCGTAGATCGACGAGCAGCCGGTGGCGTTGGCGATATACAGCCGGTCGCCGAAGAGCTGGGTCAGCAGCTTGATGTACGGCGTCTCGCCGCAGCCCGAGCAGGCGCCGGAGAACTCAAACAGCGGCTCGAGCAACTGCACGTCCTTGACCTGGGTGTGCGAGAGACGGTTGCGTTCGACCTGAGGAATAGACTCGAAGAAGCTCCAGTTCTCGGCCTCGGGCGCGCGCAGCGGGGCCTGCATCTCCATGTTGATGGCCTTGTGCTTGGCCTCGCTCTTGCTCTTGGCCGGGCAGACCTCGACGCACAGCTTGCAGCCCGTGCAGTCCTCCGGCGCCACTTGCAGCGTGTAGGTCTCCGTCTCCATGCCCTTCCACTTCGCCTTGACGCTCTTGAAGGTCGCCGGAGCATTGGCCAGCAGCGCCGAGTCGTAGACCTTGGCGCGGATGACGGCGTGCGGGCACACAATCACGCACTTGCCGCACTGGATGCACAGGTCCTTGTCCCACACCGGGATCATCTGCGCGATGTTGCGCTTCTCCCACTTCGCGGTCCCGGTGGGGAAGGTCCCGCCGATCGTCAGCGCGCTGACCGGGAGCGAATCCCCCTTGCCCGCCGCCATCTGGCCCAGCACGTTGTATACGAAGGCCGGGGCCTCCTTGGGAAGCATGGGCAGCAGGTCGAAGGTCGCAGTGGCCTTCTCCGGCAGCTTCACCTTATGCAGGGCAGCCACCGCCGCATCGACGGCGGCGAAGTTCTTCTGCACCACCGCGTCGCCGCGCTTGCCGTAGGTCTTCTTGATCGACTTCTTGATCTGCTCGATCGCCTCCTCGGACGGAAGCACACCGCTGATGGCGAAGAAGCAGGTCTGCATGATGGTGTTCAGCCGGTTGCCCATCCCCGTCTCGCGCGCTACCGTGTAGCCGTCGATGACGTAGAACTGTAGCTTCTTCTTCAGGATCGTCTCCTGCGTGGTGAGCGGCAGGTGGTTCCATATCTCATCCGGCCCATAGGGACTGTTCAGCAGGAAGACCGCGCCCGGAGCGGCGTGGGTCAGGATGTCCATCCGCTCCAGGAAGGAGAACTGGTGGCAGGCCACGAAGTTCGCCTTGCTGATCAGGTACGTCGAGCGGATCGGGTTGGGCCCGAAGCGCAGATGCGACGTCGTCACCGAGCCGGACTTGCGCGAGTCGTACACAAAGTAGCCCTGCGCGTAGTTGGGCGTCTCCGAGCCGATGATCTTGATCGAGTTTTTGTTGGCTCCAACCGTCCCGTCCGCGCCCAGTCCGTAGAACAGCGCGCGCACGGTCTTCGGGTCCTCGGTCGAGAACTCCGGATCGTAGTCCAGGCTGCTGTGAGTCACGTCGTCGTTGATGCCGATAGTGAAGCGGTTCTTCAGGTGCTCCTTCTTCAGCTCGTCGAAGACGCCCTTGACCATCGCCGGGGTGAACTCCTTCGACGAGAGCCCATAACGCCCGCCGATGATGCGCGGCTGAGTGGCGATGGGCGATGTCCCGCTGGAGAACGCCTCGCTGAAGGCGGTGATCACGTCCTGGTACAGCGGCTCGCCCAGCCCGGTTGGCTCCTTGCAGCGGTCCAGCACGGCGATGGACTTGACCGTCTTGGGCAACGCCGCGAGGAAGGCCTCGCTGGCAAATGGCCGGTAGAGGCGAACCTTGAGCAGGCCGATCTTCACGCCTTGCGCGGCGAGGTGCTCGATCACCTCTTCGACGGGGCCGGAGGCCGAACCCATCAGCACAATGACGCGCTCCGCATCCGCTGCGCCCACATAGTCGAACAGGTGATAGGCGCGCCCGGTCTGCGCGGCAAAGCGGTCCATCGCATTCTGCACGATGGTGGGGCAGGCAATATAGAAGGGATTGGCGGTCTCGCGCGCCTGGAAGAAGACATCGGGGTTCTGGGCAGTGCCGCGCAGGATCGGATTGTCGGAACTGAGAGCGCGCTGGCGATGCGCCAGTACGGTCTTCTCGTCGAGCATCGCCTGGATCGTCTCGTCGGAGATGGTGATCGCCTTGTTGACCTCGTGCGAGGTGCGGAATCCATCGAAAAAGTGGAGGAACGGAACGCGCGACTCCAGTGTCGCGATGTGCGCCACCAGGGCCAGGTCGGCGGCCTCCTGTACGGAGCCAGAGGAGAGCATGGCATATCCCGTGGAGCGGCAGGCCATCACGTCCGAGTGATCGCCAAAGATGGAGAGCGCATGGGTGGCCACGGAGCGCGCCGTCACATGAATAACGTTGCTGGTCAGCTCGCCGGCGATCTTGAACATGTTGGGGATCATCAGCAGCAGTCCCTGCGACGCGGTGAAGGTAGTGGCGAAGGCACCGGCCTGCAATGCGCCATGCATTGCGCCCGCGGCCCCGCCCTCGCTCTGCATCTCGGAGACCAGAGGCACGGTGCCCCAGATGTTCTTGCGCCCCGCTGTCTGCCATTCATCGGCCCACTCCGCCATGGTGGACGACGGGGTGATCGGGTAGATGGTGATCACCTGCGAGAGCCGGTACGCCACCCGTGCACAGGACTCGTTTCCGTCCAGAATCGCCGTTTGCTGTTCACTCATTCTGTTTCCTCCAATGTTCAAACCCGAACCTAATTTTGCGCCCTGCGAATAGGGAAAGAAGTGAGCCCGATCACAAGACTAACCTCGGAGGGTCTGGTAGAGTGGGGTCTGAGGCCGGAAATCCATGACGAACAGCCCCTATCTGCCCGTCATTGTCCTGCTGCTGGCGGCTGTCGCGTTCGCTCTATCAACGCTTCTGCTGGCTTGGTTGTGGGCCAAAAAATACTCGCCGCACAAGCCTGGGCCAAGCAAGAACGCCATCTACGAGTGTGGGCTCGAATCGGCCGGGGACGCCTGGATCCAATTCAAACCAGGCTATTACCTCTATGGGATCATCTTTCTGGTCTTCGATGTTGAAGCGATCTTTCTGCTTCCGTTTGCAGTCGCCTTTTCCGGCTTTTCGGCGGCGGAATCCATCGCCATGCTGGTCTTCCTGCTCCTGTTGGTGGAAGGGCTGGTCTGGGCATATCAAAAGAACATTCTGGTCTGGAGATAGCGCATCTTAACCCTTGCCACAGAGGTAATTAACCGTCATCCTGAGCAAGCTACACAGGAGTTGTCATTCTGAGCGAAGCAGTACAAGAGTTGTCATTCTGAGCGAAGCAGTACAAGAGTTGTCATTCTGAGCGAAGCAGTACAAGAGTTGTCATTCTGAGCGGAGCGAAGAATCCCCGTATTTCGCACAATGCGCGACAAGATGCACCAGCAGTCAAAACGGCTCGAACCAATTTGCAACCAAGGACTTCAGTGGTGGATGAAAAGCTAAAGAACGAACTGAGCAAACAGGGGATCTTCACCACCACCCTCGAGCAGCTCTACAACTGGGGCCGCTCCAGTTCCCTCTGGCCCCTGAACTTCGGGCTGGCCTGCTGCGCCATCGAAATGATCGCCACAACCATGGCGCGCTACGACATGGCCCGCTTCGGAGCCGAGGTCTTCCGCCCCTCCCCACGCCAGGCAGACCTGATGATCGTCGCCGGCACCGTCACCAAAAAAATGGCCCCCCAGGTCGTCCGCCTCTACAACCAGATGCCGGAGCCGAAGTACGTCATCTCCATGGGCGCCTGCGCCATCTCCGGCGGCCCCTTCAAGCAGGGATACAACGTCCTCAAGGGCATTGACCGTTACATCCCCGTCGATCTATACATTCCAGGCTGCCCGCCGCGTCCCGAGGCCCTGCTCGATGCCTTCATGGAGTTGCAGAAGAGGATCGACCGGCAGCAACTGACCGGCGCGAACCGGCCGCGTCATCTCAACGCCGATGAACCCAGCGAGTTCCCCGTGCCGCGTTTCGGCGCGCACGATCTGGAACCGGCGAATAACCCGAATGTCTGGAAGGCTCCACTGGTCCAGATCTCGCAGACAGGCACGGATGAATCTGGAAGCCATTGAATCCGAAATCGAAGCAAATGTTCCCGGCTGCCGTCTGGTGCTGATTGCCAACCCCAGCCCGTCGGGCCAGCACTCGCTGCTGCTCGATGCCGGGCATGCGATGGCCGTGGCCATCTACCTGCGCGATGCCGCCAGCCTGCGCTTCGACTTCTGCTCGAATGTGACCGGAATCGACTGGCCAGCCAAAGAGCTGTCAGAGAAGGTAAAGGTCAAGAAGCTCGTCGATGGAGTGGAACAGGAGGTCGAAGAGGTTCGCAAGACGACCACTCCCGGCTCCCTCGAAGTGGTCTATCATCTCTTCTCCATCGAGAAGAAGCTCGGCCCCCTCGTCCTGCGCATGAGCACTGGAGACCGCGACGCCAACGTCCATCTCCCCTCGCTCACTCCCGTCTGGCGCAGCGCCGAGCTGCAGGAACGCGAGATATTCGACCTCTTCGGAGTCGTCTTCGACGGACATCCCGACCTCCGCCGCCTGCTGATGTGGGACGAGTTCCAGGATCATCCCATGCGCCGCGACTACGTCGATCCCGACGACTACGAGTACGAGCCGACCGCGCACGACGAAGTGCTGCGCCGCGCCAACCAGCACCTCAGCGAAGGGGGAGGCCGATGATCACCGTCGCCGGTCCCACAGCTCAGTCCGAGTTGGACCCTCTCTCCGAAACCAGCAAAGAGCAGTTGCTGGAAATTGCGATGGGGCCGCAGCACCCATCCACCCACGGCGTCTTCCGCATGAACGTCGTGCTCGACGGAGAACACGTCGTCCGCCTCAAGCCGGTCTTCGGATACCTGCATCGCAACCACGAGAAGATTGCCGAATCCGAGACCTATCTCGGCTCCATGCCCTACACAGACCGGCTCGACTACATGTGTCCCATCACCAATAACTGGGCCTACGCGCTGGCGGTCGAGAAACTCGCCGGCATCCAGGTCCCCGAGCGCGCCGAGTACCTGCGCGTCATCGTCGGAGAGCTGACCCGCCTGCAGAACCACGCCTGCCTCATCGGCTTCCTCATGCAGGACATGGGGGCCAGCGGAACGCCCCTGATGTACGCCTTCCGCGAGCGGGAAAAAATCCTCGACCTCTTCGAGTCGCTCACCGGCGCGCGCATGATGTGCAACTACATGCGCTTCGGCGGCTGCCGCGCAGACCTTCCCGCCGGATGGCTCGATCGGGCTAAAATAGTCGTCGCCGGCTTCCCCGGCTTCCTCGATGAGTACGAGCAACTGCTGGTCGGCAACGAGATCCTGATGGACCGCACCCAGGAGGTTGGCGTGCTTTCGCGCCAGCTGGCCGTCAGCGCCGGCATCAGCGGCCCCATGGCGCGCGCCAGCGGAGTGGACTACGACATCCGCAAGGTGGATCACTACAGCATCTACGACCGCTTCGCCTTCCGCGTGCCGCTGGGCAGCCACGGCGATGTCTACGACCGATTCATGGTCCGTCTACTGGAGATGCGCGAGTCGGTCGGCATTCTCGAACAAGCCATGCGCGATATTCCCGCCGGCCCGATCGTCGATCCCAAAACCAAGATTCGCGGCTTCCGCCCCAAGCCGGGCGAGGCCTACGGACGCATCGAATCTCCCAAGGGCGAGCTTGGCTTCTACCTCATCAGCGACGGCTCGCCCAACCCCTATCGCTATCGCGTCCGTCCCCCCAGCCTCATCAACCTCACCGTGCTGGAAGACCTCTGCGTGGGGCGGAATGTAGCAGACGTCGTCGCAATTCTGGGTAGCATTGACATTGTGCTGGGCGAGGTGGACCGATGAATCTTGTGCGAATCGCTCATGCGGAGGAACACCTGTGGTAGGTGATGGCATCCTGAAGGGAATGGCGGAGACGGCCCGAAACTTCTTCGGCAGCTACGTCAGCAAAGACCGGCTGGTCACGCTCCAGTATCCCGAGCAGCGCGACCCGCCGATCGAGAGCGCGCGCAGCTTCCCCTTTCTCGTCTTCGATGGCGCGGACTGGCAGCAGGGGATGCGCTGCGTCGCCTGCCAGATCTGCGAAAAAGAGTGCCCGCCAAAGTGCATCTTCATCGAAAAAAGCAAGGACAAGAAGCCGGACGCATACGGCAAACCGCAGTTCTTCCCCGCAACCTTCAACATCGACATCTCCGTCTGCATGAGCTGTCAGATCTGCGTCGAAGTCTGCCCCTTCGACGCCATCAAGATGGACGTGGTCACCGACCTGAGTTCCGCCGACCGCTTCGGCGGCCTGCTGCTCGACAGGCAGCGCCTCGCCAAATCCGACGAATATTACAACTCGATTCACCCCACCGAGGCCGCCGCCGTGGATGCGCGCCGCGCCGCGGAACAGGCCCGTCAAGCGGCAAAGGCGAAGGCAGCCGCAGAGGCAAAGTCGGACGCCGAGGCAAAGCTCGCGGAGGCAACGCCAGCGCAACCGGCAATCGGTGAACCACAATGACCCAGACACTCGATCAGATCTTCGTCCTTGCCGCACACAGGCTGATGAGCTATCTCCCCGCCGCCTTTCATCCGCTCTGCTCGGCCATCCTGTCGGTTGCGGCCATCATTATCGTCTTCGCCACGTTGTTCGCACTCACGACCTGGCTCGAACGCAAGGGCCTGGGCCGCATCCAGAATCGTTACGGGCCAAACCGCGTCGGCCCCTGCGGCATTCTGCAACCCATCGCCGACGGTGTGAAATCGCTCACCAAGGAAGACATCGTCCCCATCACCGCGGACCACGCGGTGCATTTTCTGGCGCCGGTCCTTCTGGTCGCGGCGTCTTTCCTGGGCTATGCGGTCCTCCCCATCGGCCGAAACATGGTGCTCGTCAACCTCAACGCCGGAGTCCTCTACTTCTTCGCCGTCGGCTCCATGATGGAACTGGCCGTCTTCATGGCCGGATGGTCCAGCCGAAGCAAGTACTCTCTGCTCGGGGCCATGCGCGCCATCGCGCAGATGATCAGCTACGAGGTCCCGCTGGTCCTTGCCTCCATCGTCGTCATCATGCAGGCCGGCTCGCTCTCCACCGTCTCCATCGTCGACCTTCAGGCGGCTTACACCGGAATCTGGCCGCACTGGTTCGTCTTCACGCCCTGGGGCTTCGCCGGGTTTGTCCTCTTCATGGTCGCCGCCACGGCCGAATCCAACCGCTCCCCGTTCGATCTGCCCGAAGGCGAATCTGAAATTATTGCCGGCTATTACACGGAATACTCAGGTTTCAAGTTCGCCCTCTTTTTCCTGGGAGAATATATCGGCATGTTTGCCACCAGCGGAATGGCAATCACCCTATTCCTCGGCGGATGGTCCGCTCCATTCTCCTTCCTCACGTGGGTTCCATCCTATGTCTGGTTCTTCGCAAAACTACTCGCCATCATCTCCGTCTTCATCTGGATTCGCGGGACCCTCCCCCGCCTGCGCATGGACCAGTTGATGAATCTTGCATGGGAGTTCATGCTTCCCATGGCCCTTCTCAATCTCTTTACCGCCGGCCTCTGGCACTTCATGGCCGCCGGATCTCTGCGTTGGCTTGTTTGCAGTACCATGGTTGTCGTTCCCTGCATCCTGCTGAGCCGCGGGCTGAAACATAAGAAGAAATTCCAGGTCCGCACTTATCATTATTCCCAGTGAACAATTGTCATTCTGGTCTCAAATAATTGTCATTCTGGTCTCAAATAATTGTCATTCTGAGCGCAGCGAAGAATCCCCGTATTTTGTTCGTGTAGCACGAAATATTGACTCAGCGCAGAAAGTACATAATCGAATCGCACCAAATGATCGAGTTATTCAGATGACTGCATCCTTCATGGTCCTCGCCCTGCTTACGGTTGCCGGAATGGCGGCAGCCATGGGCCTGCGCAACGCGGTCCACTGCGTTCTGGCGCTGACGCTTGGCTTTGTCGGAATAGCCGCGCTGTATCTTCAGCTCGGTGCGCAATTTGTAGGTCTTGCGCAGATCATGGTCTACGTCGGCGCCGTGGCAATTCTCGCCGTCTTCGCCATCATGATGACGCACAACCCGGAATCGGCGAACTCGCCCGTCTTCTCTTCTCAGTGGAGTTTGGGCTGCATCGTCGCCACCGCCGTCTTCGCGGTCCTCGCGCGGGCAATTTGTTCCAGCGCGGCTTTCACGCAACTCCTGCCGCCGCAACCTGAAGTCACAGTCCATCAGATCGGCGACTCGCTGATGCATCGCTACGTCCTGCCGCTGGAGATCATGGGCCTGCTCTTGACCGCCGCGCTCATCGGCGCCGTAGTCATCGCGATGGACCGCCGGGAGGAGATGAAATGAACTCCTTGCAAAACTATTTACTCTTGTCCTCGCTTCTCTTCTCCATTGGTCTTGCCGGAGTATTGATCCGGCGCAATGCAATTCTCGTTCTTATTGGAATTGAACTTATGCTCAATGCAGCCAACATCAATTTCATCGCATTCTGGCGCTTTGGCCCGGATCCCTCAGCCTTGACCGGGGTCATATTCGCACTTTTTTCCATCAGCGTCGCCGCGGCCGAAGCAGCAGTCGGACTGGCTATTATTCTCGCTGCGTATCGCCATTCCAGAACCACCGACCTGGACCAGATGAATTCACTGAAAGGATAACTGCCGCCGTCATACTAACTTATCTCCGTCATTCTGGCGTAGCCAGAATCTCCGTATTTCGTTTTCCGTCATAGACAATTAACGCAGTTACACAACCGCACCTTCTGAGACTCGATGACCTGGATCGTTCAAAACCTATGGCTCGTCCCCGCGTTGCCGGTCTTCGCGGCAGGGATCAGCGCTCTGCTGGGCCGGCGGAGCCGCATAGCTTCCGCTTCCCTGGCCATCGGCTCCCTGGCCGTGTCTTTCCTGCTCTCGCTCTGCGCCTTCGCTCATGTCCTCGCCAACCACGGCACCGATCAGGTCCTCACCTTCAACTTCCGCTGGTTCCAGTTCGGCGATCAGTGGCTGAGGCTAGGCTGGATGCTTGATCCGCTGACCGCCTTGATGTTGCTGATGGTTACCTTCGTAGGCCTGCTCATCTTCATCTACAGCGTGGGCTACATGGCTCACGATGAGAACTTCACGCGCTTCTTCTGCTTTATGGCGCTCTTCGCCGGGGCCATGCTAGGCGTCGTTATCGCCAACAGCCTCCTTCTACTCTTTATGAGCTGGGAGATCGTCGGCCTCACCTCCTATCTCCTCATCGGCTTCTGGTACCACAAGCCGGAAGCAGCCGCCGCCGCAAAGAAAGCCTTCATCACCACCCGCATCGGCGATCTCGCATTCCTGCTCGGCATGGTCTGGCTCTACGCAAAGACCGGCACGCTGCTCTTCTACGACGCCGGGGCCGGCTGCCTCGAATCCTCCGCGCTCGCTCACCTCGTCGCGCAGACCGCCGTCTTCGGTCTCGCCCTCTCCACCATCATCGGCATCCTCATCTTCTGCGGCGCAGCCGGCAAGTCCGGCCAGGTCCCATTCCACGTCTGGCTTCCCGACGCGATGGAAGGCCCCACCCCCGTCAGCGCCTTGATTCACGCGGCAACCATGGTAGCTGCCGGCGTCTTCCTCATCGCCCGTATCTATCCCCTCATGAGCGCCCACGCAGGCATCTCACTCACTCCCACAATTGCTCTGCAAGTCGTCACATGGGTCGGCGCAATCACCGCTGTCTTCGGCGCTACAATCGCCGTCGCGCAGTTCGACATCAAGCGAATCCTCGCCTACTCCACCATCTCGCAGCTCGGTTACATGATGATGGGCCTGGGCGTCGGCGGCGTAGCTGTAGGTATGTTCCACCTCATCATCCACGCCTTCTTCAAAGCCCTTCTCTTCCTCGGCGCTGGCTCCGTAATTCACGGCTGCAACGGCGAGCAGGACATTCGTCGCATGGGCGGTCTGCGCAAGTTCATGCCTATAACATTCGCCGCGTACTCCGCGGGGATGCTCGCACTCTGCGGATTCCCTTTCTTCTTCTCCGGATTCTGGAGTAAAGATGAAATTCTCCATGCAGCACACAACTGGAGCATCTCCCAGGCCCCGTTCTACATGGCAGCCTTCGGCGCGCTCCTCACCGCCTTCTACATGACGCGCCAGGTCTACTACGTCTTTGGCGGCAACTCGCGTTTGACAGAAGTAAGCCGCGACTTATCACCGAACTCGTCCCACGCAACAAGCCACCCGCACGAGAGTCCCGCGGTAATGACCATCCCGCTGGCGATTCTAGCCGCATTCGCCGTGCTTCTCGGCTTTATCGGAACCCCCGCATGGCCGTGGTTTCAATCGTTCCTCGACAACAAGCCTGTTCCGCTTAGCTTTACTGCACTCTCCAGCTACGGCATTATTTCTATTATGCTCACCTCGTCACTCCTCGTCTTTTGCGGCCTCGGCCTGGGCTGGTGGTTCTATGGACGCAGGCCCATCGCAAGCGATTCCGCGCCCGATCCACTCGGTAAACTTCAGCCGCAGCTCTATTCCGTCCTGAACCACGCATTTTTTGTCGATGCACTATACGGCGCTACATTGATTCGTCTGAATACACTCTGGTCTAGGGCCTGCGACTGGCTCGATCGCTGGGTCTGGAACGGCGCGGTACAGACAGTCTCGTATTTAGTTCTCGTTGTTGCATGGCTGGACAACTTCTTTGACGCATCCGTCGTGAACACCGGATTTGATGAGGGTTGCCAGGGTGTCTCGCGCAGCGGTCAGATATTGTCGCTGCTTCAGAATGGCCAGGTACAGAGTTATATGGGTGTTATCGGCTGTGCTCTCATCGCGCTTGTCGTATTACTACTCTGGGGAGCCAAGCTATGATCGCCTTTCCCTGGATTACACTTCTGACCGCAATACCAATCGTTGGCGCGCTTGTTTTGCTTGTGCTTGGCGGACGGAACAAGAACCTCGCTCGTTGGTCTGCTCTGGCCTTTAGTTTTGCCGCGCTCATGCTGACGCTGATCCTATGGCGCCACTTTGATCCCGCGTCGGGCAGCCTTCAATTTCAAGAGAGGCACGCATGGATTTCTCCCCTGGGCGTGGAGTATCACGTCGGTATCGATGGGTTGGGACTCTTGATGGTATTGCTTAGTTCTATTGTGGTGCCTATCGGTATGCTTGCCTCGTGGCAGATTGAGGAGAGAGTTCATCTCTATTACTCTTTGATCCTCATTCTACAGACCTGTCTCTTTGGAACCTTTACCGCTTTGAATTTCTTTCACTGGTTTATCTTTTGGGAACTAAGTTTGATTCCGGCTTTTTTCCTCATTAGGCTTTGGGGCGGACCGCGGCGCGCTAGCGCGGCTACGCAGTTTTTGGTCTACACGATGGTCGGCAGCATTACGTTGCTGCTGACATTTATAGCCATCTTTCTTGCTACTAAGAAATTCGATTTCATCGACCTCGCGGCGCTGGCGCAGAACGGACAGCTTATGACGTCCGTGGTCGATAAACTGGCCTGGCACCGGTTCACGCCAGAGCATGTTGCGCTGATCCTCTTTGCCGGAGCGTTCCTCGGCTTCGCTGTCAAAGTGCCAATATTCCCGTTTCACACCTGGCTGCCCTCCGCCTACTGTGAAGCGCCTACTGGAACTACTATTCTGCTCACCGGCGCGATGTCGAAGATGGGAGTCTACGGCTTTCTACGCATTCTGCTTCCCATCTTCGGTGCGCAGATGCAGATCGTCCTGACTCCACTCTTGTGGATGGCGGTGGCAACCGTTGTCCTCTCCGCTTACGCCGCGCTTGCCCAGAAAGACCTTAAGCGAATCTTCGCCTACTCCTCGATCAATCATCTCGGCTATTGCCTGCTGGGAATCTTTGCGATAATGAAGTTTACTGGCGGAGACACAACGCTTATTGCAGAAAAATATGCAGCGATGAACGGCGTTTTTCTACAGATGTTTAATCATGGGCTGACTGCCGCAACACTCTTCTGGTTTGTCGCCATGCTGGAAAAACGGAGCGGTGATCTTCGCGGACTGGATGATTTCGGAGGCCTCCGCAAAGTCGCGCCTGTCTTTACCGGGCTTATGGGCATCACCCTGTTTTCAACTTTGGGTCTGCCAGGTTTGAATGGGTTTATTGGAGAGTTTCTGATCTTCAAAGGATCATTTCCACTCGTGACATGGGCAACATCGCTCGCAGTTTTAGGACTGCTTGTAACTGCAATCTTTGTTCTTGGAATTATTCAGCGCGTCTTCTCCGGTCCGCTTAACCAGAGATGGATCAGCCTTCCCGATCTGACGACGGGCGAGCGACTGGCTCTAGCGCCAACAATTGGCCTCATGTTCGCGATAGGACTCTATCCACAACTAATTCTTGGAGTCATCAACAGTACTGTGATTCAGATGGTGAACCATCTAAAGTTTTGATCGATAGCTAAACGTGGTGTTTTGATTATGCTTGCTTGGACGATCTACATCTCATTTCTCGGAGCGGCTGGCCTGCTCCTGCTGCCCAGGGGCAGCGTGGCCGCGGCGCGCCTCTTGGCCCTCCTGACGGCTGTGGCCGGATTCGGAATTACGCTCACATACTTCCTGCATCACCAGACCGGTGGGATGCTGACAATAACTCGCATGCCCTGGGTCCCATCTCTCGGCATTGAATATCATCTCGCGGCGGATGGCATCAGCCTGACGCTGCTTTTACTGACGGGAATTATCGCTATTGCAGGTATCCTGTTTTCTTGGGATATTGACTTCCGCACTAAGGAATTCTTTGCGTTTTACCTATTGCTCATCGGCGCGGTCTACGGCGTATTTCTCAGCTACGATCTATTCCTTTTTTTCGTTTTCTACGAACTCGTCATTATTCCAAAGTATTTTCTTATCGCCATTTGGGGCTCGACGCGGCGCGAATATGGAGCGATGAAACTCGCGCTTTACTCCTTTGTCGGCAGCGCAATGGTGCTGATTGGCCTTATAGCCGCCTACGTTGTGGCTGGAGCAAAGTCAACGTCACTCCTCAATCTGGCACAGTTTCCATTCTCACTGCACTTTCAGATGATGGCGTTCCCCTTGGTATTCGTCGGCTTCGCGATTCTTGCAGGTATGTGGCCCTTTCACACCTGGGCGCCGACGGGCCACGTCGCCGCGCCCACGGCGGCTTCCATGCTGCTCGCCGGAGTGGTGATGAAACTGGGCGCCTATGGCTGTCTTCGCGTCGCTATGACGCTGTTCCCACTTGGTCTGGGGCCATGGGGCTTCCACGTGCTCGGTCTTGGTTCGTGGCGCGATGTCTTTGCCCTGCTCGCAGTCATTGGGATCGTCTATGGCGCGTTGGTCGCGCTGGTGCAAAAAGACTTCAAGTTCGTCATCGGCTATTCGAGCGTCAGCCACATGGGATTTATTCTGCTCGGACTGATGACCTTGAATCAGCTTGGACTCTCCGGCGCGGTATTGCAGATGTTCTCGCATGGAATTCTTGCAGGACTGCTCTTCGCTGTTGTAGGCCGCATGGTGTATGCCCGCACCCACACCCGCGACTTGGCGAAACTGGGCGTGATGAACCTCAATAAAGCGATCCCGTTTGCCGCGGTCACCTTTGTTATTGCCGGAATGGCCAGCATGGGCCTACCCGGATTCAGCGGCTTTGTCGCGGAGTTGATGATCCTGATCGGCGTCTGGCGCGCGTATCCCCTGCTTGCGGTCTGCGTGGGATTCGGCATCGTTGTCGGCGTGGTGTACATCTGGCGCGCGATGCAAAAAGCATTTTTCGCGGAGGCAGGCGTCGACTCTACGCCCCCCAATCCGCCGCTGCCTCCCATCTCATTTCCCGAACGTCTCGGTGCAATGATCCTGATCGGCGCAAGTGTGCTCATCGGACTCTATCCACAAGTGCTTCTCAATATCATCGTTCCAGCGCTGAACTCTCCGCTGTTTGAAGGCTTGCGCAAAGGGAGTTGGCAATGATCGCAATCGACTATACGCAGTTGCTGCGACTCGCGTTGCCTGAGGTCATTGTTGTAGCCACGGCGCTGATTGTGATGGCGGCCGATCTGATGGTTCTGCGCAGATGCAACACTCGTGTTCGATTCGCTGTTGCCGCGGGACTTGCATCCCTCGGCTGCGCGGGCGCAATCGTGCGGATTCTGCTGGCGCCGGAGGTGGACAGCATCCTCGACGGAATGCTTATCGTAAATCCGTTGACCCATCTGGTCCAGATTGCGCTGCTCGTCCTGACAATCTTCACGCTGCTTTTCTCTGTGGATTCGACCTTTACGGAGCATGTGGGCGAGTTTGTCCTGCTGCTCCTGGTCGCAACCGCCGGAATGATGTTTCTGGTCGGCACGCAGGACCTGCTGGTTCTATTTATCTCGCTGGAACTATTGAGCCTGTCGCTATACATTCTGGTGGCCTTCAACAAGCGCAGTGCGCAATCCTGGGAGGCCGCGCTCAAGTATTATCTCTTCGGCGGAATGTCGGCGGCGTTTCTGCTGTTTGGATTCAGCCTGCTCTACGGCCTGTCGAACTCCACCAACCTCACGCAGATCGCAGCCGCAATTCATGGCCCTGCGCTGAACCCGCTGCTCGTGATTGCCATCGGCGCCACCGCCATTGGCCTTGGCTTTAAAGTCGCCGCCGTTCCCTTCCACTTCTGGGCCCCGGACGTCTACCAATGCGCCCCCGCGCCCAGCGCGGCTTTTATCGCATCCGGCTCCAAGATTGCCAGTTTCTTTATCTTTTTCCAGGTAATGGCCCTGGGATTTGCGGGCGCGGAGGGCACAGCCGTGTTGCCGCATCTTGTGCGCGGCTGGATTCCTGTACTGGCCTTGATGGCTGCGTCCTCGATGTTGCTGGGGAACCTGGTCGCCATTCGCCAGACCAGTCTGCGGCGATTGCTTGCCTACTCGGCAATCGCACACGCCGGCTACATGCTCCTGGCAATTGTGGCGCACTCCGAACAGAGCCTCGCCGCGCTGCTCTACTACGTCGTGACCTACGCGCTGGCAACGCTTGGCGCCTTTGGCGTGATCGCGGTCGTCGAGCAGCAGAAGGGCGGCGACCAGCTCTCCAACTTCGACGGGCTCGGTCGACAAGCGCCCGTGCTCTCCTTTTGCCTGGCGATCTTTATTCTTTCTCTGGCAGGGATTCCACCCCTCGCGGGATTCTTCGGCAAGTTCTATCTATTTGTAACCGTACTTGCCTCGTCGCCAGGGTCGATGGGCCTGCTCTGGCTGGTCATTCTCGCCATCGCCATGAGCGCCATCTCGCTCTACTACTACCTGCGAGTGCTCAAGCGGGTCTACGTCGCGGCTCCCGCCGCCGGCTCCGGGGAGATGCGTTCCCCGATTCTCAGCCAGATTCTTTTGCTGCTGCTGGCCGCCTCCGTGCTGCTGCTCGGCTGCGCTCCGCAACTGCTGCTGCGATGGATACTGGCAGCCATTCGCGTCTCTGGTCTCTGATCCCTGCGATTCCGGTGCACTCGTCTACGGGGGACAGAGCGCCTGGTTGACAGCGCTTTCGGTGCATATAAAGTGGCTTTGGTGGAGCAGCTTTGAATGGTAGCCCGTCGAAATTCAGGGATGAAATCCGGGCTGCACCATCGCATGCGTTCCGAGGTCGCCGCCCAGCCTCAATCAGACCAGCCGCTGGCAACGATGGCCGTGGACTGCACGGGTAGATCGCTTGCCCGCTGGGTTTTGTTCCGGCCGTATAGCTGCTCATCGCGCACCTTGAAGGAACCAACCAGCTCATTCAGGTCTGCCGCCAGACTGGAGAGCCGGTCGCAGGCGACGACGGACCGCGCGGAGCTGTTGGTCGTTCGTTCGATAATGCTGGAAATCTCGTTGAGGTTGGTGTTCACCGATTGCGTCGCGTAGGACTGCTGCGTGGATGCGGTGGCGATCTGCGTCACCATCTTCTGCACCGCCTCCGATCCTTGAATGATGCTTGCCAGCGCCTCTCCCGCGGAGCGTGCAGAGCCCACGCCGCTCTCCACCATCTGCATGCTGGAGCGCATCGCCTCCACCACCTCGGCGGTCCCGGCCTGTATATCGCGCACCATCTGGTCGACCTCGCCGGTGGCGCGGCTGGTGCGTTCGGCGAGCCTTCGCACCTCCGCCGCAACCACCGCGAAGCCGCGTCCATGTTCCCCGGCGCGGGCCGACTCGATGCTTGCGTTGAGGGCGAGCAGACTGGTTTGGTTGGCAATCTCTTCGATTACGCCAATGATGGTGCTGATGGCATCGCTGGATTGGCCCAGTTCTCCAATTTTGGTCGCGGTCGATTGGTTGGCCACCAGCATCTGCTGAATCGAGGCAACGGTGGATTGGATGGTACCGCCGCCGGCGTGGGCGTTTTCCTCTGCCTTGCGTGCGTCGCGCGCCGCGTTCTGCGTCGTCTCGCTGATCTCATGCACGGCGGTGGAGATCGCGCCCATGCTCGCGGTAATGTGCATCGCCTGGTCGCGTTGCATCGCCGATTGCGATGCGGTTTCGTGCGCAATCCCGGCCAGGCCGCTGGCGGCCTCATTCAGGGCGCGCGCGTTCTTGGTCACGCGCAGGACGATCTGCTCGATCCTCTCGATGAAGACGTTGAACCAGCGTCCCACCTCGTCGAGTTCGTCGTGCCCTTGCACCTCCACGCGCACGGTCAGATCGCCGTCGCCCTCGGCGATGTCCCTCATGCGGCGAGCCAGCCCGTCGAGCGGCAAAATGACATTATATTGCAGCATCCACAACGTGACGGCGAATCCTGTCAACCCAATGACCAGCATGACCCCGCCGGCGATGCGAGAGCGATTTAACCACACGTCGGTTGCGTTGAATTCCGCACGGCCCTGGTCGGCAATGGATTTGTTTAGATCCTGCATGGTCGCGGCCAGGCGTTGGTTATCCGCCGCCAGCTCTGTCACCCTCGCTTGCAGGTCGTCGGTTACATTGTCTTTGCTGGCAAGCAGAGCCGCGTAGGTCGCGTGCGAGCGGGATTGGATACTGGAGAATTGCGCCGAGATGTCGTCGGCGCGGACTGCCAGGTCCGGCGACTCCGCAACCGTAGTTCTTAGGCTGCTGAGCGATTCCACGACCGCGTCGGCGTCCTTGTCGGCACTGGACAGAGCAGCTGGTTCTTCCAGCAGAACCGCTTCCTTGTACCGCTTCTCCAATTGATCGAACGATGTCTCGGCCTTCTGCAATTGCAATGTGGCGGGAAAAAGCGTGGAGGACATCCGGTCCATATGATGACGAGTGGCGCCGGCCGTGAACTGCATCATCGCCAGCAGCAGCAGATAGCTCAACCCCATCATTCCAAGAATGGCCAGGATGCGTGTCCGGATGCTGTGCTTCATATTTAGGGGCTCGATCACTGTACTCACCTCACAATCAGAATCTTGACCCCTTCATGCGGTGTAGCTCTTCCTATGTACCCGATCGCGCCCGCGGTGTGCGATACATACTCCACCACTGCGGCCTCCGAATCCAGCGTCTTTGGCATCGCGCCCTGGCCGGAGAAGAGAATGCTCCGCCAACCGGCGCGGAACCCGGAGTCGGACTTGCCGATATAGAGTCTGAGAAATTCGTCCTGCACGGTTCCCTGCTTCAACAGCACCGGAGTGACCTGCATACCCTCCTTCAGACTGGCGGAGGCGCCGGTAAAGATCTCGCGCAGTTCGGCTCTGGTGACACTGCTCACGGCCACATTGGGATTCGCAATGATGACGACCTGCGCGTGTGCGCAAGTACACAGTGCCGGAACCAGCAAGCCGAAGAGGAGAGGCAGAAAGCGTCTTTTCATGGGTGTTTCTCCTATGCCTTCCATCAGAAGCTCACCCCGATCTTCAGCAGCGTCATCCGAGAAGTGGGTTTCAATCCGCCCACATTGTCCGTTATGCTGTAGCCGGTCTCCGTGCCATCCACAAAGTGTTCTTCAAACTTGGCGTAGAGGAATGGATTGAAGTCGTAGCGGCCCGTGAGCGCCCAGTCCTTCTGGTAGCGGGCGCTGGTAAAGGCGGCCTTGCGGTCGAGCGAACTGCTGTAGTAAAGCCCCCCGCTCAGCTTCTCACTGATCTTGTAGCTGGCCATCCCGTAGAATGATCGTTGGTCGATGGCTACATAGACCGGAGGAAGCCCAGTAAGCCGTATGATGTCGTTCGGCGTGCCCCTGCGGTACTCGCCCGCCACCATCAGCTTGTCTCGTTCATATTGTGCAAACACATGAGGCGTACTGAAAGGGTTCCCGGCGACCGTGCCCTGGAACGTACCCCGGGTTATATTGCCCGACGGGTTGTCGGACTCTTCGCTGGCGCCAACCATCAATCCCGAAAGCGGCGTCTTCCAGTCGAGCCTTCCGCCGTACACCGGGCCGGACAGGCCAGTCGGCATCTGGAAGCCCTGATCGGTGAACTGTACCAGGCCCCCATCGGCGGTATCGATCACCCGCTCGCCCCCATACGCACGATACTCCACCTTGCCGAGCGATTCGCCCAGAGACAACGTGCCATAGACAACCCCTCCCAGATGGGCCAGGGTCGAGTCCCGACCGGCAACGGAATAGATCGATTGTGGCAACAGAATCCAGAGTTGCGCCGGGTCGATGTCCTGCGTCTCGTTAAACAGTCCGGCGGGAGTCTTCACCTTGCCCACGCGAAAGCCGAAGTACTCGTTGACTTTGTAGTCACCCTGCGCAAAGTCCAGCTTGATCTGATTGCCATATGTGCCGAGCAGAAAATAGCGCGCCTGCACGCCGATGCTCAGTTTGGGCTGAGGCTGCGCCGTGACGTTTACCACCGCCTCCATCCATGCCGGGCTGCCATCGGTCGAGTTTGTGGTGTTCCAGTTGTCGCTCGAAGTGTAGATGAATCCCTGGGTCGCATAGCCATGCACCTGAAGGTTCAGGTCGCCCATGCTCTGCGCCGTTGCCGGACTCCCACTCCAGAAGTAGTGAATAAATAACAGAATGGTTGCCGCAATCGAACATCGCCGCATGGAAATCTCCTTCGTTCCTCGTCCCGCCGATAAGTCTGTGCGTCTTCTGCCCCCGCGCATCCAGCCCTCGTCTGCTCTACCGGCCCGGACAGCCAAGACACACACCACCTCAGCAGCCGGTTATAGGGCCTCTTGTCCTCTATCGGCCAACCATTCAGGAGCGTGAATTAGGCCGTATCGTCATATGGGATCGGCATCAGTTGTTGAAAACTTTAAAATCCGTCATCCCGACCATAGCGAAGACAATCAATCCGCCAGCCCCGACCGGAGGCGTGCCCAATCAATCCGTCAGCCCCGACCAGAGGCGTGCCCAATCAATCCGTCATCCCGACCAGAGGCGTGCCCAATCAATCCGTCATCCCGACCGGAGCGCGAAGCGCGCAGCGGAGGGACCCCCGCATTTGCCTTTGCCTTTGTCTGTTCTTGTTCGTCATTCTGGCGCAGCCAGAATCTCCGTATTGGCCCTTGCCGTTGCCTGTCCTTCCCTCGCCCAGCCGATAACGCTGTCATCCTGAGCAAAGTTTGGCGCGCACTTGCGCCAAACGCAGTCGAAGAACCCCGACGAACCCCAGCCTCAACCCTCCACCCCTTTCTCTCACAAATCTCCGGCCCACAGCTCATAGCTCATAGCTCATAGCCGAACAAAAAAAACTTCCCGTCTACCCCCGCAAAAACCCCAGCAAATCCGCATGTCAAGCCCATCGACGCCCCAAAATCCCCCTAACCAACACCAACTAAACCACTTCCCTCCGAAAAATAGTTGGCATAGTAGTTATGCTCCGCTTGATATAATTAACATAGTGATCGAATTCAACCGGACAGTTTGCAATAGAATACGCAGCGGAACCCGCCCTCCGCCGCTGTCATTCTGGCGCAGCCGCCACTGAAGTCGTCATTCTGGCGCAGCCGCCACTGAAGTCGTCATTCTGGCGCAGCCGCCACTGAAGTCGTCATTCTGGCGCAGCCGCCACTGAAGTCGTCATTCTGGCGCAGCCAGAATCTCCGTATTTGTTTTTTGTTGCGCCACTGCACCTTCAGGAGAACCGATGCAAGCCTCACCGAATCAATATTTTACCCGCAACTCTCCTACAATGAATCTTTTGCCGGAGCCACACGCGCCAAAGCCTCTTTTTCACCCATTACCCTTATGTTCTGAATATTTTAGCCGCAACATCAACGCAATCAATCTTTTGGCCAACCACAGCCCGCGCAACCAATTGATTCCAAGCCACTTACTGATAAATCATTCATTATGTATGTTTTCCCTGTAGCCGCCACATAACAATCAACTTACGCACCAATCCCCCGCAAGGGGGGGGAGGGGGTGGGGGAGAAGAAAAAAAGAATATAAGGCGAAATAACAGCAAATCTCAGGCCGTCACTCGCGCCGACGAGCGCAGCGTCTGCCGCCGAACCGTCAGAGCCTCGATCCGTTCGCGCCGCACGGTGAAGCCCAAGCCAACGCCGCGCGGCACCTTGATCTCGCCCTTGGCGCTCACCATCACCTCCGGCTCGATGATGTCCTCGGCCCAATAGCGCGCCGACGCCGACACATCGCCGGGCAGCGAGAAATTCTCCAGCGAAGACAGCGCGATGTTGTGCGCCCGCCCAATGCCCGTCTCCAGCATTCCCCCGCACCACACCGGAATGCCGCGCTCGGCCGCCGCATTGTGTACCGCAATTGCCTCGGAGAAGCCGCCCACGCGGCCCACTTTGATGTTGAGGATGCGGCACGACTCCATGTCGATGGCAGCCAGCGCGTCCCGCCGGTTGCGGATCGATTCGTCCAGGCAGATCGCCGTCTCCAGCCGCTTCTGTAGCATCGAGTGGAAGTAGAAATCGTCGTACCACAGTGGCTGCTCGATCATCAGCAGCTTGAACTGGTCCCACTCCACGATGTGGTCGGTGTCGGCGATGCGATAGGCCGAGTTGGCGTCGCAGCTCAGCAGAATCTCAGGCCAGCGCGCGCGCACAGCCTCGAAGATTTTAGTGTCCCAGCCCGGTTTGCACTTCAGCTTGATGCGTTGATACCCGGCCTCAAGCTCCTTTGCGATTGTCTCCATCAGCGCCGCCGGCGATGGCTGAATGCCGATCGAGACACCGCAAGGAATCACGCTGCGCGTCCCGCCCAGCAACTTCGCAAGTGGCACCCGCTTCTTCTGCGCCTCCAGCTCCCACACCGCGTTCTCCAGCGCCGCCTTGGCCATGCGGTGCCCACGTACCTGGCGGAAGAGCTCGGGGCAACTCCCTCCGCCGACGAGTTCCTTGCCCACCAATCGCGGTACAAGCTCCTTCTCGGTGACGATCCACGCCGTGTCGATGCATTCGTCGGAGAAGTACGGATGCTCGCCCGCCACGCACTCGCCCCAGGCGGTCAACCCGCCGGACTCGATCTCCACCAGCAGAATGCGCCGCGTTGTGGTCAGGCCAAAGCTCGTCTCAAACGGAAAGGCGAGTGGCATGTTGATCTCGCGTAGATGGACTGCGTCGATGGTCAGCATCGTTTCCGTCCTGTCCTGCGTCTTTCGTTCCCTGTTCCCTGTTCCCTGTTCCCTGTTGGCTGTTCCCTGCCCTACAGTCCGCTCACGCGTCCCAGCAGGAAGAACCCGTCGCCGTTCGCGCAGCGTTCATAGCCGATAATTGCCAGCCCGCGCGCAAACGCCGATTCCAGTATGAGCCGGTTGCGTGTCTGCAAAGACTCTGCCAGAGTACGCCGCTGGGGATCGCGTTTCCAGTCGTGGATGATGCACGGCACATCGATCCGCTCCACCACCTCGTCGGCAGCCGTCGCCCGCTCCCCCGTCTCTTCGCCCGCCGTCTCTTCGCCTAATGCCCGCCGCACCCTCTCCGATTTCAGCCACCACTCCACAACCAGCCGGTCCGTCGGCAGCCCGCCCTGCAACGGCGAGGTCGAAGGCCCATAGATGTTCCGCATGTAGAGCCGCGCAATTGCGCCCAGCCGCGCAATGTTCAGGTGCGCGTTCTTGATCTCCAGCGGATCGAAGGTCCATTCCATCCGGTCGATGCCGCGCGCCAGCGCATCGTCGCGCTGCGCCAGCTTCAGCCGCTGCCCCAGCCCCACGTTGCGATACTGCGGCAGCACGGCAAGCATGTGCGAGTGCAGGTACGGCTTGCCGTCGCGATATCCGGGAAACGCCATAGCGAAGCCCACCAGCGTATTCCCGTCGTAGGCCCCCAGCACCTGTCCGCCGATGCGCTGGGCCACGATAAACACCCGCTTTGGAATCAGGTCGCCGTCGCTGTAGCTCCACACCGCAAGCTGCACCTCCACGCAACTCTCAAAGTCCACCAGCTTCGTCACTGGCGCAATGCGGAACTGCTTCGCATCGCCTCGGGCATCCTTCTCATGGCCCGGAACCTTGATCGCATCGCTCATCTGTTTCGGCTTGCTCATGTCTTCAACCCACGCGGCGCAATGGTACCCGGCTCGCTGCCGGCCAGCCTCTCCGGCTTCGATTCGTCTGCGCGTTTCGCGCGGTTCCACAGCAAATCCAGTTCAGCGGGGGTGTGCGAGGCCAGCGCGTCAAAGCCGCCCGCGCTCGCCTCCATCGCGCGGAAGCGCGCGCGAAACTTAGCATTCGCCGTGCGCAGCGCCGACTCCGCATCCGCATTCAGGTGCCGCGCCAGATTCACCGCCGTGAAGAGCAGATCGCCCAACTCCTCTTCAACGCGAGACTGCTCCGCTTCAGCAGGCTTCTTCAGTTCTGCTTTTAATTCCGCGATCTCTTCCTGTAGCTTCTCGAAGATCCCCTCCACCTCCGGCCAGTCGAAGCCCACCTTCGCCGCCTTCGAGCCCAGCTTGCCAGCCTCCATCGTCGCCGGCATGGAGCGCGGAATCGCATCCATGGCCGACGCCGCAGCACTCGCCGAGGAAGCACTCGCGTCTGCCGTATTCTTTTCCGACGCCGCAGCCAGTCTCTCGCCGCGCTTGATCTGCTCCCAGTTGCGCAGCACCGCGTCCGCGTCGGTCGCATCGGCCAGCTTTCCCTCCACGGGAAAGACGTGCGGATGCCTCCGCACCAGCTTCGCATTCAGGTTCGCCGCAACGTCGCCAATGTCGAAGTAGCCCGCCTCCGACGCCATCTGCGCGTAGAAGAGCACCTGCAGCAGCAGATCGCCCAGTTCGTCCTTCAACTCCGGCCACGCACGCCGCTCGATGGCGTCGAAGACCTCGTAGGTCTCCTCCAGCGTGTAGCGCTTGATGGTGTCGAAGTTCTGCTCGCGGTCCCACGGACAGCCGCCAGGAGCGCGCAACCGCGCCATGATCGAGATCGCCTCGGCCAGCGGCCCGGCAGCCCGTTCCTCAGCTTCACGCGGCCTCGCCGCGCCTGCCTGCCGCGGCAAATCTGCCTGCTGCACCTGGGCTGTCTCCACTTCGGCCATACCACTACTTTACCGCGAAGCCGCGCGATGGGTCCGCTTTGGTCCGGTCTGAATGGCTGCGTTCTTCCTGATTGACGGACGCGTCGCGCGGAATTTACCCGCGCAGCGCCATCTGGTCGGTCATAATCTGCGTCAGGTCCGGCTTCTTCAACCCGTGCTCCTGCTCGTTGAACTTGTCCACCTTGCTCGACCAGTTCATGCTACAGAACTTCGGCCCGCACATGCTGCAGAACGCCGCTTCCTTGTAGTACTCGTCGGGCAGCGTCTCGTCGTGCATGGCGCGCGCCGTCTCCGGGTCCAGCGACAGAGCGAACTGCTTGTCCCAGTCGAAGGTATAGCGCGCCTGCGAGATGGCGTCGTCGCGGTCGCGCACGCCGGGCCGGTGGCGCGCAACGTCCGCCGCGTGGGCCGCGATCTTGTACGCGATAATCCCGTCCTTCACGTCCTTCTCGTTGGGCAGGCCCAGGTGCTCCTTCGGCGTCACGTAGCACAGCATCGCCGCGCCGTGCCAGCCGATCATCGCCGCCCCAATCGCCGATGTGATGTGGTCGTAGCCCGGAGCGATGTCGATCACCAGCGGGCCGAGCACGTAGAACGGCGCGCCATCGCACAGCTCGACCTCCTTGTCCACCTGCATCTTGATCTGGTCCATGGGAATGTGCCCCGGCCCCTCGATCATCACCTGCACATCGCTCTTCCACGCCTGCCGGGTCAGCTCGCCCAGCGTCTTCAGCTCGGCGAACTGCGCCTCGTCGCTGGCGTCGGCCAGGCAGCCGGGCCGCAGCCCGTCGCCCAGCGAGTAGCTCACGTCGTACTTCGCCATGATCTTGGTAATGCGGTCGAAGTTCTCGTACAAAAAATTTTGTTTGTGGTGCGATGTCATCCACTGCGCCAGGATCGCGCCGCCCCGGCTCACGATTCCCGTGATCCGCTTGGCCACCATCGGCACATACTGGATCAGAACTCCAGCGTGGATGGTGAAGTAGTCCACGCCCTGCTGCGCCTGCTCCTCGATCACTTCGAGGTAGAGGTCGATGTTCAGGTCTTCCAGCTTTTTCACTCGCGCCAGCGCCTCGTAGATCGGCACCGTGCCCAGCGGCACCGGCGAGTGGCGCAGAATCTGTTCGCGGATCATGGGAATGTCGCCGCCGGTCGACAGGTCCATCACCGTGTCCGCCCCGTAATGCACCGAGGTGTGCAGCTTGCGCAGTTCCTCGTCCACGTTCGACACCATCGCCGAGTTGCCGATGTTCGCATTGATCTTGCACAGCGATCCGACCCCAATCGCCATCGGCTCCAGCTCCGGGTGGTTGATGTTCGCCGGCAGGATCATCCGTCCCGCGGCGATCTCGTCGCGCACAAACTCCGGCGCAATTTTTTCCACCTGCGCCACATATGCCATCTCTTCGGTGATCATCCCCTTGCGCGCAAAGTGCATCTGGCTCATGTTGCTGTCGCCGCTGCGCGCGGCCTCTGCGCGGCGCTTCGCAATCCACTCCGCGCGCGGCGCCGGAACCTTGTAGTCCTTGCCCAAAACGTACGCCCCATTGCCGTTCGTCTGCTGATGATTTCCGCTCGCGCTCATTGGTCTTCCCCCCGCATGAAATGCCGATGATCTCTCCAAAGTATACCCTGCAACAGCACTTGTCCGCGCGGGCTGCAAGCACACCGCGAAGCGGTCGAGAACGGTACGAAGTACCCCTGAAACAACACCAACTACATCAACAAGAAGGCCGTCCGCGCGGTCTTCTTCTCGCAAAGAAAATCCACGCGGACGGCCATTTAGTTCCTACAGAAATTGCGGACCAGCTCTATTGTCTACACGTTTCTACACGCCGCTGAACGCGGAGAATCCGCCATCGATCGGAATCACAATGCCGGTCACGAACTCAGACGCCGGCGACAGCAGCCACAGCACGCCACCAAACAGGTCCGCGGATACGCCTAAACGCCCCATCGGTGTGTGCCCGACGATCGTCTTGCCGCGTGCCGTCCACTCGCCCGTCTCCTTGTCGGTCAACAGAAAACGGTTCTGGTCGGTGAGGAAGAATCCGGGCGCAATGGCATTCACGCGTATCTTCGGCGAGTATTCCTGCGCCATATGCACGGCCAGCCATTGCGTGAAGTTACTCACCGCGGCCTTCGCCGCCGAGTAGGCGGGAATGCGCGTCAGCGGACGGAATGCGTTCATCGACGAAATATTCAGGATCGTGCCGTATCCCTGCTCCGCCATCACCTTGCCAAAGGCCTGCGAGGGAAGAATCGTCCCCATCACATTCAGCTCGAAGACCCAGCGCAATGCGTCCGCGGGAAGATCGAAGAACTTCAGCTCAGGGCTGGTTGTGGCCGTCGGCTTATTGCCTCCCGCGGCGTTGATCAGGCAATCCAGTTTGCCCAGGCGCTTCATCACGTCCTCGGCCGTCTTTGCGATGCTCTCGCGGTCGAGCACGTTGCACTTGAACACGGAGACTTGCTTCAGGCGCTCTCCCAGGTGCTCGATCGTCGCGGGATGCAGCTCGCTCACGATGTCCAGAATGGCGACCTCCGCGCCGCATCCGGTCAGTGCGTACACTATGTCGCTGCCCAGAACTCCGGCGCCGCCGGTAATGGCCACCGTCTTGCCTTTGAAGTCGTACATCTTCGTCAGTTCTGCCAGATCAAAGTTCTCTTGCTTGCCCATGATTTCTCCATTTCAGTTCTGCATGCGTAACGAATCCTGTTTCAGAAAATGCCGGTTGCAATCGGCCCGTTCCCGGCGACGGCGTATGCAACGTGCAACGCCGTCGACCGGAACCGATTGTTGTTACCGCTGAATGCGCGCCGACCCGCCGCTTGCGAACGCGACCACCTGGTCCAGCGTCGCCATCGTGGTGTCGCCGGGGAAGGTCGTCATCAACGCGCCGTGCGCCCATCCCAGCTTGACCGCCTCTTCCGGCGTCTTGCCGTTAAGCAGCCCGTAGATGAAGCCAGCCGCGAAGCCATCGCCGCCGCCGACGCGGTCCAGCACCTTCAGCTCTGCCGTCGGCGCAAAGACTGCCTTGCCGTTGACCCATGCCACCGCGCTCCAACTGTGGTGGTTCGTGTTGTGGACCTCACGCAGGGTTGTCGCCACCACCTTCGTCTTCGGGAAGCGCTTCACCACCTGCTCCATCATGCCCAGGAACGTGCCCGTGTCCAGCTTGGAGCTGGCCGTCTTGGCGCTGGCCGCAACCTCCGGCCCGGCGAATCCGAGCCCCTTCTGCAGATCCTCCTCGTTGCCGATCAGCACGTCGACGTTCTCCACAATCGCGCTCATCACCTTTTGCGCGCGCTCGATGCCGCCCATCGTCTTCCACAGCTTCTCGCGGTAGTTCAGGTCGAACGACGTAACCACTCCCGCCGCCCGCGCGGCCTTCATCGCCTCGATCACCACCTCCGATGTCGTCTCCGACAGCGACGCAAAGATTCCACCCGAGTGGAACCAGCGCACGCCTTCGCCGAAGATCGCCTTCCAGTCGAAGTCGCCCGGCTTCAGTTGCGCAGCAGCCTCGTTCGCCCGGTTGTAGAAGACGATCGGCGCGCGCAAGCCAAATCCCTGGTCGCTGTAGACCGTGGCCATGTTCGGCCCGCGCACGCCGTCGTGCACAAACCGCTTGAAGAGCGGCTTCACTCCCATGCCGCGCACCCGCTCCGCGATCAGGTCGCCGATCGGGTACGAGACCATCGCGCTGGCGATCCCCGTCTTCTGCCCAAAGCAGTCCGACAGGTTCGCCGCAACGTTAAACTCGCCCCCGCTGACGTGGATGGCGAAGTTCGTCGCCTTGCGGAACGGAATGATCCCCGGATCGAGCCGGTGGACCAGCGCGCCAAGCGAAAGTAGATCGAGCGAACCCTTTTCGGGAATTGTGAAACCAAGACTCATGACCTTCTCCTATTCGTGTGTGTTTGACCTTCTACATTGTTTGACATTCTGCCCCTGAGCGTAGTCGAAGGGGAAGAATCCCCGCATTTCGCTTTTGTTCGTTCTTGATCGGTCCCATCGGTGTCGATCGGCGTTAAGCCTTTGTCTTATTGCCCCAGAAACACCGGCTTGATGTGGCGCTCCCACAGGTTCGCGGTCACGTTCTTCGCCACCATCGCCTCGTTGGCCTCCAGAGCCTCCAGGTAGCGCGGCCCCATCTTCGCTGCAATCTTGAACCCCACGTGCAGCAGTTGCCGGAAGCTGGAGTTGTATGCCGCATTCTTCTGGTCGTGGCGCAGCGCCGACGTGTACTGCTGGCTCGTCCAACCGTTGACCACCTCCGCCCCCGGCAGTTTGCTCTGGTCGATGTCGATCACGGTCGAGTAGGGTGCCATCAGCTCGTCCTTGTGCTCCAGCGCCTCGCTGTAGATCTCTTTTGCAATCGCCAGCCCGTTGCCGCCCGCCTCCGCAAGCCCGATCAGCTCTTCCAGCCATGTCGTCCCCGCCGTCTTCAGGTGGACCCCGGCGTTGAACTTCTTCGCGCCGTCGTGGATCGCCTTGTAGATGGAGAACTTGTCCGACCCCGAGTGCACGCTCAGCTTCAGGTTCGCTGGCAGCCCATAGCGCTTCACCGCGTACGCAATTGCCGCCAGGTCCTCCTCGAACTCCTTGGCAAACTGGTTCACATCGCCAACGTAGTCCACGCCCTTGTTGAAGCGGCCGGTGAACTTCGGCGCGATGGTCTGGATGGGGATCTTCTGGTCCGCGATCATCGCCAGAATAATCAGCAGCTCAACCGGCGTCTGCGGCAGGTCCGTCTCGTCCATTGAGATCTCCGGAACAAAGCGGCCCGCGCCCTTGTTCTGTAGCAGGAATTGATAGATCTCGCCCGCGTTCTGCACCGCCGCCAGGAACTTGTTGGCAACGCCCTCGACGAAGATGTTATCGGTGTGAAACGGCTCAGCAATCCCGGGAATCGTCACCGTCCCGGCCAGCTCCGCGTGAGCCGCGAGGAAGGCCTTAACGTCCTCAGGCTTGGCCGGCTGGCCGATCATGTCCGCCACATCCAGGGTAAAAAAGTCGCAGGGATCCAGAAAGCGCTGCACCGTCTTCAGGTTGATGTGGTCGGCGTCGAGAAAGTATGGCTTGCTCCAGCCCATCTCTTTCACTGCCACGTCCGCCGCGTCGCGCGTCTGCACCGGCTCTGTGCCGATTATTGTGTGCTCGCGGTTCGACTTGTTCCACACCGGAACGACTTCGACGCCCGCGTCGGCGGCAAGAAGACATGCGGCAAGCTGGGCCTTCGCCTGGTGGGCAAAACGGTCGCCCACGCCAATGGAAAACTTCGGTAGCTCCAGTGTTTCAATCACTACGTTGCTCATTCCTTCTCCCTGTTTCTATCTCTACGGCCCGCGGTTCAAACCAATTCTGCGCCGCTCCCAAGCATACTGTGCGGCAAGCAGGCGCGGCAAATCCGCGACGTAACTCAAGTAACTTCAGTTGACTTTAGTTCAGCGACGCAAGCATTCGCTCCGCATCCGGCTCGGCGAATCTGCTTCCAATAAAAGAAAACTGTAGCAGCGTACCCACAATGGGGCAGGCCAGCGAGTGGGATCTACCATCGAGCGTCGACTCAACACACACCGCAGTTTGATCTCCTGCTTTTAGATCGAATGATGTTGTGTTTGAGTAATTCGCGACTTTACCTCGCAAAGCGACAAGGTTGGCCTGCGACTTCAGTGCAGCTTCCATCGTCCACGGCCCATGCTTTGTCTCGAACTCGGATTGATCCATCACGGAAACGAAACCCGACGGCATGAACGGAGCCCATTCGCGGCGCAGAGAAACCGGCACGTAATTGCCCGAGCTCTTCATCGGCGTCCAGTTGGAAGGCACCTGCATCGTAAGCCCGCCAGCGTGTGCGGTCTGATGTAAGCGGATCGGATTGCTGTACAGCATGTACCTGCGAAAATAATCAGCCCAATGACAAAGCCCCGCACTCTGCTACGAATTGCCAAAGCCACAGCGACCTCCGCTAATCCTTGAATCGTCCCTTGTACGACCACAGGCCGAGGCCCGGGTTGGAGATGTAGAAGATATCCTCGCCGTCCACCGTGTTCCAACCGTCGCTGAGCTTCGCCGGATCGTACTTCGCCATGGTCTCGGCCAGATCGCCGTACTCGAAGTGCGCGCCCTCGATCTCCTCCCGCGTCAAGTGTCCCGGACAGTAACGAATCTTGAACCGTCCTTCGCTCGATCCGTGGATCAGGTGAGCCGCCGCCGAGAGATTGCCCGCCAGCGTTGCGTCATTCTTGACCGCCTCCAGTGTCGCCGGCGTGCCGCAGTAGCCATACTTGCGGATCAGCATGTCGATCGTCGGGTCCTCGCCGAACTCGTGTACCCCCGGCGCCAGCACAATCAGCTCCGCGTCGTCGGCCAAAGCCATCCTCGTCCGGTAGACGCTCTTGTTGCCCAGCCACGTGCTCTTGAACTCCTCCGGGTCCAGGAAGACCACGGCCTTATGAATCTCGCGGTCCATCATTTTGAAGTTGACCTTCAAACTCAGCTCCGCCGCGAGCTCGAAGCACTCCGCATCGTCGCCGATGAAGAGCCCGTTCAGCGCCAGCTTGCCCGCCGCGTTCTTGCTCACCACCGTCTGCACGTACACGATCTGCGGCAGCAGATGGCCAAAGTGCTCGCTGGCGTAGTTCAGCACGCGCCGCACCGGAGTGTCCACCCGCCCCATCATCCGCTCCATGCCATACACCGCGCCCAGGAAGTGACTGCGATGGATGCCCAACACGCCACCCGTGCCGACAAAAATATTCTTGTTGTAGTTGGCAAACCCGACCACCTCGTGCGGCACCACCTGCCCGAGCGACAAGATCAAATCGTGGCCGACCCCCGTCTTTGAAGACCCGACCAGCAGCTTGTTCACCTGCGCCGGCCACGCGTAGTCCAGCTTGCCCTCGCTCTCCTCGCGGATGAACTCGCCCGGCACCTCGCCCAGCGTCACAATGTCGTTGCGCCAGTCGTGTACCCGGAAGAGGTCGCGCGGCACGGGGCCGAACATCGTCTGGATCTCGTGGTCGGTCATCGCCTTGTGCGTGCCCAGCGCGGGCAGCACGTCGGTCAGCGCGTCGCCGTAGTAGTTCCACGCGTACTCGGTCAGCTTGCCCGCCATGGCGTGCATGCGCGTGAAGTCAGGCGGAACGGCAAGAACTTTCTTGCGCGGTCCCAGCTTGTCGAACGCGCTGGCAAGGGCTGCTTTGATCTCGGTGGGAGTGAATTCGGTGGTCGGCGATCCGGCGGCAAAGAAAAGACTCATAGCACCAATTCTACTCGCGCCGCGCGCCGCTGACAGGCATCTTTGCTACGGGTTCGCACTCCGGCGGTTCGCAGTTCAAAGGAGTGTGTAACGGCTTTGGTTTGACTGAAGGGGTCGTAATTCTGTGCGAAATGGTTCTGCGCAAAGTTGTGGGCGTGAACTGGTGGGCGAGGCGGGAATCGAACCCACAACCACCAGCTTAGAAGGCTGGTGCTCTATCCAGTTGAGCTACTCGCCCGCGTTTGGGAGGGCCCGCTGCAAGCCATTCCCGCGCTCCAGGGCGCAACCGCATGCGCCCTCGATCCATTGTATCTGCAACAGCAAAATCCCACGTCCCTCTCTGGGCAGATTCGCAAGCCGCAGGCTCCGCACTAAGCGCACGCAATTAAGAATTGCGCCGAACGAAGCCAAAGCCCACAATGGATAACGCACGCGCCCCCTCACAAGGAGCACCATGGACGCATTAAGTCTCCACCGGATCCACTTTGCCTTCACCATTACCTATCACTACCTCTTTCCCCAGCTCACCATGGGCCTGGCCCTGCTCATCGTCGTGCTGAAGTCGCTGGCGCTCAAGACGCGCGACCCGAAGTACGATGTCGCCGCCCGCTTCTGGGCCAGAATCTTCGCCGTCAACTTCCTGCTCGGCGTGGTCACCGGAATCCCCATGGAGTTCCAGTTCGGCACCAACTGGTCGGAGTTCTCCCGCCGCACCGGCGGAGTCATCGGAATGCCGCTCGCAATGGAGGGCATCTTCAGCTTCTTCCTCGAATCCGCCTTCCTCGGCCTCTTCCTCTTCGGCGAGAAGCGCCTCTCGCGCTGGATGCACTGGACCTCCGCCTTTCTCGTCTTTCTCGGCTCCTGGATCTCCGGCTTCTTCATCATTGTCGCCGACGCGTGGATGCAGCATCCGGTGGCCTATCGCGTACTGCCCGGCGGAGTCTTTGAGGTCAGCAGCTTCTGGGGCCTCATGCTGAACCCCTGGGCCTGGCTACAGTACGCGCACAACATGTGCGGATCGGTGGTCACGGCCTCCTTCGTCATGGCATCGGTGGGCGCGCTCTACGTGCTGCAACATCGCGACGAAAAGTATGGCCGCACCTTTCTCAAGCTGGGCGTCGTCGCCGGAGTTCTCTCATGCATCCTTCAAATCTTCCCAACCGGAGACCTCCACGGCAAGTACATGGCGAAGCACCAGCCCGCCGCAGTCGCTGGCATGGAGGGCCTCTTCAACTCCGAGCGGGGCGCGCCCATCGTTCTGATGGGCCAGCCCGACATCGAGGCGCAGAAGATCGACAATCCCATCGTCGTCAACAAGGTCCTCAGCTTCCTCATCTACGGAACCACTGCCGCCGAAGTGCAGGGCCTGAACCAGATTCCCCGCGACCAGTGGCCCACCGCGCTCCCCTTGCTCTTCTACAGCTACCACATCATGGCGGGACTGGGAACCTACTTCCTGGCGCTGATGGCGGTCGCCGCGTTCCTGCTCTGGCGCGGCAGGCTCTTCACCGCGCGCTGGATTCTCTGGCCCATCCTGCTCAGCTTCCCTCTGCCCTATATCGCCAACACCGCCGGATGGATGACCGCCGAGATCGGCCGTCAGCCCTGGCTGGTCTACGGGCTGATCCGCACCTCGCAAGGGTACTCAACCCACATCGACGCGAGCACCAGCCTGTTTTCGCTGCTTGGCTTCCTCGGCATGTACGCGGTGCTCTCCATCCTGTGGATTGTGCTGGTCTACAACTTCATTCAGGACGGCCCGCAAGCTGTATCGCAGGACGCCCCCAGCAACGGCAACGGCAGCAAGACTGCATAGGAGAGATTTGATGGGTACGCTTTGGTTCTGGATTGTCGCCGTCATGTTGGTCGCCTACGTCGTCCTCGACGGTTTCGACATCGGGGTCGGCATCGTCTATCTCTTCATCGCGCGCACGGAAGAGGAACGCCAGCAGGCCATGCGTTCCATCGGCCCCTTCTGGGACGGCAACGAGGTCTGGCTGCTGGCCGCCGGAGGCACGCTCTTCTTCGCCTTCCCCCTGCTCTACGCCTCGGCCTTCAGCGGCTTCTATCTGCCGCTGATGATCGTGCTCTGGCTGCTCATCCTGCGCGCCCTCGGCATCGAGCTGCGAAGCCACTCCGCCGAGCCGCTGTGGCGCACCTTCTTCGACGCGCTCTTCACCTTCTCCAGCGCGCTGCTCGCCATCTTCTATGGAGCGGCCCTGGCAAACGTCGTGCGCGGCGTCCCCATCGGCCCCGACGACTACTTCTTCCTCCCGCTCTGGACCAACTGGAAGCCAGGCCCCCACCCCGGCATTCTCGACTGGTACACCGTCACCGGAGGTGTCCTCGCCCTGGTCGCACTGGCGGTTCACGGAGCGCTCTATCTCGCCCTGAAGACGGAGGGCGACCTGGAACAGCGCGCGCGCGACTTCGCCCGCAATGCCACCCCCGTTCTGCTCGTCCTCACGCTGGCGGGACTTCCGCTCACCGTTCTGGCGCGTCCTCACTCACTGGACAGCTACATCGCTCACCCCATCCTGTTTGCAATTCCCTGCGCGGTTCTGGCCAGCCTAGCGGTCGTCTTCCTCGCCACTCGGCGACGCGCTTCATTCACCGCGTTTCTCGGCTCCTCCGCGTACCTCGCCACCATGATGGTCGGTGCCGTCGTCGGACTCTTCCCCGTGCTGCTTCCCACGGTTGGCACGGAGGGCCGAGACATCACCATCCCCCTCGCCCTGGCCGGCCCACACACCCTGCGCGTCTGCTTGGTCTGGTGGACTCTTGGAATCCTGCTGGCCACGATGTACTTCGTCATCATCCACTGGCTCTTCCGCGGCAAGGTCACGCTCCACGCCGACGGCTACGGCCATTGACCCTCGCCAAGCTCGTAGATAGCTCAGGCTAAACCGATAGCTCAAGCTGATTGACTAAAAACCTGTTCAATAACTCGGTTTACCCTGCAGAATCGTTCTTGTTTTACTTATGGACACGGCTTCAGCCGTGCCGTGGATGCTGCATTTGGACTTCGGCTTTAGCCGCTGAGGTCAGTTTTCGTGGCACTCGCATGAGTTTCTAAACAGGTTCTAAGTAAAGATTGGGAGAGCGGCTCTGGAGGCCAGCTCAAGCTGCCAGTGGCTTTTATAGATCTGCACGATGGTGGAGGCGGCGGGAGTCGAACCCGCGTCCGAAACTACCTTCAACAGAGAGCATTCATGCTTTTCCCGGTTCATTTTTTTCTCGTCGGCGGCGCTTAGAATGGGCAAAGATGCGACGACGACCAGTCTGATCGATCTCGCCCGTTCCGCTCAGACGGAGCAGTCGGGGCCAGCCTACTGTGCGACGATCGGACTCCGCCCGTAGGCGAAGCGGAGGCGATCGGCTGTCTAATTAATTAGGCAGCAAGAGCGAACTGAGGTTCGGCACTTATGATTTTGTGAGCGATTACGGGTGTCCACACCCCGGCATGCCTCTCTGCCGCTAGCAATCCCGTCGAAGCCGTGACGCCCCCATTTGGGGCTGGCTAGAACATGCTTTTGGCACTCAAAGAACTAGATACAGTATAGCGCGTTCGGCAATCTCAGGAGCGGATTGCCGTTTGTTCGTCGTTTATTCGTTTTTTGTTCGCCCCACCACCCCCCTTCCCCCTCCAGGGGGTACTTTGGGCGCAAGTGGAATGGAATCTGGCGATTTCGTGGGGTGATGGCCGCCAAAGTAGTCATTCCTGACAGGTTGCTGCTAGAGTATTGGAAACATTTGGGTTAGGGGTGAAAATTGAGGTTTTGCGGATTGTGCTTGTAAAGCATTCATTCTATTTGGCTTCCTGATAATGCATTGATTCGCAACGGTTTGCGGTGGTGCGTTAAATGCGAAGGCCCGGCCGATTGGCCGGGTCTGTTTGTTTACTACTGTTTTAATTATACGACTTCGAGCATAACTACCATGCCACTTGCGGGGAAGTTTTTTCTCTTTTGTTTTCTGTTGGTTGAGGTGATTTTGGTGGGTCGAGGGGCTTGACACGCGAGTTTTCGGGGAAATTCGAGGAAAAAATCTTTGGAGAGAGGGCCGACTCTCCCAGGTGCCCAAATGCGAGGCACCTGGGGCACCCGGCAGAATTGGAGGTAGACCCACCCTTCGCTAGAAAAAAGCGAAGGATGGGGCACCCACTTTTTGTGAGGGATCAAGAATTCAAAAACCTGGGGTGGGGCGACCGGTTAGAGGGGCTTGGACATGGTGATGGAGCGGCAGGGAGGGGTGCCGGGCTTGAGGCGCTGGGAGGGTTGGAAGTCCTCGATGGCGGTCTCGACGTAGCCAAGTTTGCGGTAGATGGGCGGCAGCTCGGTGCGCCATGCGATGACGCAGATGTCGACGGCATTGCAGCCTTTGGCGCGCAGGTAGTCTTCGCCGGCGAGCATGAGGGTGCGGCCGTGGCCTGCGCGCTGGTGCGCGGGAGCGACGGCGAGCATTCCGAGATAGCCGCGCGGCGGCCGCAGCTCGGTGTAGATGCTGCCGATGAGCTGGCCGGAGGCGTCTTCGGCAAGCAGGAACTCGCCTTTGAGGAAGTAGGCAGAGAGGCGGTCAATGTCTGTGCGCGTGCCTTCGAGAAACGTCTCGACGATGAAGGCGGCGTTGATGCTGGAGACGAGGCGCGGAATGTCGGCTGCTGTCGCCAGGCGGATGCGAAGGGGAGGGGCGGATTTGGTGCGGGGGAGCGCGGCGTCTGTCATTGTCATTGGATCGGAGGGTTGTTACGGTTCGTAATCCTACGGTAAGACGAGGCCGCCGTTGACCAGGGTGCGGTCAACGGCGGCTTTGTCAGAGCGATGCAGCGGTTATCGGGTGCTGGAGCCGGCACCCTGCTTCTCCTCCAGCGCTGCCTGGGCTGCCGCGAGGCGGGCAACCAGCAACCGGAAGGGCGAGCAGGAGACGTAGTTGAGTCCGGCCCTGTGGCAGAACTTGATGGACTCTGGATCTCCACCATGTTCACCGCAGACGCCGACCTTGAGGTCTGCGCGTGTAGCGCGTCCGCGTTCGGTGGCCATCTTGACGAGTTGACCCACGCCCGCCTGGTCCATCGAGGCGAAGGGGTCCTGCTTGAAGATTCCGGCCTTCATGTAGGCAGGCAGGAACTGGTTGATGTCGTCGCGGCTGATGCCGTAGGTGGTGGAGGTGAGGTCGTTGGTGCCGAAGCTGAAGAACTCTGCCTCCTCGGCGATCTTGTCGGCGATGAGGGCGGCGCGCGGCAGTTCGATCATGGTTCCGACCTTGTAGTCCACGGTGGCTCCCTTCTCCTTGAAGACCTCGGAGGCGACGCGGCGGACGATGGCGGCCTGGTTGCGCATCTCCTCGATGGTTGCGACGAGCGGGATCATGATTTCGAGGTGCGGTTCGCCACCCTTCTTCTTGATGATGACGGCGGCCTCTATCATGGCGCGCACCTGCATCTCGGTGATCTCCGGGAAGGAGATGCCGAGGCGGCATCCGCGCAGGCCGAGCATGGGGTTGGCCTCGTGCAGCTCCTCGACCCTCGCCAGCAGCGGGCGCAGGGCCTTGAGCTTGGGCGAGCGTGGCTTGGTGGCTTCCAGGCGTGCGATCTCCACCAGCAGGTCCTCGCGCTTGGGCAGGAACTCGTGCAGCGGAGGATCGAGCGTGCGGATGGTGACGGGCAGCGGCCCCATGGCCTTGAAGAGGCCAACGAAGTCGGCGCGCTGCATGGGCAGGAGCTTCTTGAGCGCGGCGCGGCGGTCCTTCTCGGTGGTGGAGAGGATCATGGCGCGCATGTGCTCGATGCGGTCCTCGGCGAAGAACATGTGCTCGGTGCGGCAGAGCCCGATGCCTTCGGCGCCGAAGAGCAGTGCCTGCTTGGCGTCGCGGGGAATGTCGGCGTTGGCGCGGATCTTCAGCTTGCGCAGGGGGTCTGCCCAGCTCATGAAGGTGACCAGGTCGGCATCGTTGGGCTGCACGGGGAGGGTCTTCAACTGGCCCGCGATGACGCGGCCTGTTGTGCCGTCCAGCGAGATCCAGTCGCCATGGCGATAGGTGTGGCCCTTGACGCGCAACTGCTTGTGCGCCTCGTCGACCACGCAATCGCCGGCGCCGGCTACGCAGCACTTGCCCATGCCGCGGGTTACGACGGCGGCGTGCGATGTCATGCCGCCGCGCGAGGTGAGAATGCCGCTTGCGACCTCCATGCCGGCGATGTCTTCCGGCGTGGTCTCGCCGCGCACCAGGATGATGTCCTTGAAGGCACCAGTGGCGCGGGCCTTGACTGCATCCTCGGCGGTGAAGACGATCTGTCCGACGGCTGCTCCGGGCGAGGCGGGAAGGCCGGTGGCGAGGACCTCGATCTTCTCGCCCTTCTCGACCAGGCGGGGGACCAGAAAGTCGTAGATCTGGTCTGGCTCGACGCGCATGACGGCCTCTTCCTTGGTGATGAGGCCCTCCTTCACCATGTCGATCGCGACGCGAACAGCGGCCAGTCCGGTGCGCTTGCCGTTGCGGGTCTGTAGCATGTAGAGCGTGCCGTCCTGGATGGTGAACTCAAAGTCCTGCATGTCGCGGTAGTGCTTTTCCATGCGCTTGGTGCAGGCGTTCAATTGCTCGTAGACCTTGGGCATGGCGCGTTCGAGCTCGCTGATCGGCATTGGCGTGCGGATGCCGCTGACGACGTCCTCGCCCTGCGCGTTCATCAGGTACTCGCCGAAGAAGGCGTGCTCGCCGGTGGCGGGGTTGCGGGTGAAGCCGACGCCGGTGCCGGAGGTCTCGCCCATGTTGCCGAAGACCATGCACTGCACGTTGACGGCCGTGCCCAGCCAATCGTCGATGCGGTTGATGCGGCGATAGGTCTTGGCGCGCTCGCTGTTCCAACTGCGGAAGACGGCGTCGCGGGTCTGCACCAACTGCTCCAGCGGGTTCTGCGGGAAGTCCTTGCCGCTCTCCTTCTTGATGAGCTTCTTGTACTCGACGATGATCTCTTTGAGGGCCTTGGCGCTGAGGAGGTAATCCAGCTTGACGCGCTCGCGTGCCTTGGCGCTGTCGAAGATGTGCTCAAACTTTTTCTTGCTGATGTCGAGGACGACGGAGCCGAACATCTGGATGAGGCGGCGATAGGAGTCGTAGGCAAAACGGGGATCGCCGCTGCCGCGGGCCAGGCCTTCAACGGACTTGTCGTTCAGGCCGAGGTTGAGGATGGTGTCCATCATGCCGGGCATGGAGAACTTGGCGCCGGAACGGACGGAGACAAGCAGCGGGTTCTCGGGAGCGCCGAGATCCTGTCCCTGCAGCTTCTCCAACCGCTTGAGCGCGTCCAGCATCTCGACGTCGATCCGCGGGCTCATAGCGCCGCGCATGTACTCGCGACAAGCCTCGGTCTGGATGGTGAATCCCGGAGGTACAGGCAAGCCGGCGTTGGTCATCTCGGCCAGACCTGAGCCCTTGCCACCCAGCACATCCTTCATGCTGCCATTGCCCTCGGCTTTGCCGCCGCCGAAGAAGTACGTGTACTTGGTTGGGGTCGAGGTTGTGCCTGCATCTTTTGCAAGCGATGCTTCCTTCACGCCTTGCTTCATCAGTAAATCCTCCATAGGCATAGGGCATGGAATTCGCGGGGCAAACACTGGGTACAGGATGGCGGCAGGCAGTCTCAGTCCTTGAGTAAAACAGTTTGTTCAACCGACTGAGTGCATGCGGCCCGTCCAATCCACCGGCCACCGTGCGGGTCATCCATGCGCTTAAACTGCATCTCGCGACAAATTATGACTCATATTAAAATCGTACCGCGTGACCACGGTTGTCTGTGTTCAGCGTCACAGACAATATTGTATTCAAAACATTTCTCTTGTACACCTCCCTGCTTGAAATTTAATTATCTCCTGTTTGGGCTTTAATTATTGTGAGATGCACACGAATCCGCAAACCGTAATGGATGATTCACCGCACCGCAATAAAGATGATTGCATTCCGGGCAATGATGTAGACCGTGGCAGCGCGAGAGAAATACCGGGAGAAATGCGGGGATTCTTTCCCTTCGACTGCGCTCAGGGGCAGAATGACAATTCTTTTGGTCCATGGATGACAATTCCTTTTGGTCCCTGGCAGTTCCGAAGATGCCCTAAAACGTATACGAAAGGCCGCCCTGGATCGTCCGCGGAGACTGCGCCAGAAACAGCGTCCGTCCATCCGCCGATAGAAATGGCTGATAGCCCTCGGCCAGCAGGTTGGTGCCGTCAATGGTGGCCTCAAGACCCGCGGGCAACCTGTCACCCCAACTCACCGCCTGGCGAAGATAGAAGCTGAGGAACGCCTGGTCGCTGAACGCCTCGTACGGCACCACCGCGGTCACCAGATGCCGCGGCTGCCAGCGGTACGCCGCGCGCAACTCCGTCCCTGTGCGCGGCACCCGCCCCTTCATGGCGATCGTCGCCGTCTCGGCCGATGCCGGTTGCAACCCCGCCGGCCCTGGCTCACTCCCTGTCCTCAGCGCCGTGCCGCTGGCAAACTCCAGCGCCGCCCACAGGCTCGACGTCAGCGGCTCACTCAGCGTAAGGCTCACTCCATTTGTCGTGGTTCCCGCGCCCAGAGAACGGAAGCTCCCCGTCGCCGTGTCGATCACAACTCCGCTCGAACCGCCGCCCCCAGCCAGCTCCGCCGCGCTCATCGCTCCCGTACCCGCGATGGAAGACCGCCCGATCGCATCGTGGTACACCGCTGCCTGCAGCAGACCGCCTCCGGCCCTCCGGCTCAACGCGATCTCCTGGTGGCTGCCACTTTCCGTGCAGAGCCGTACGCCGCACTGCGCCGCCACCGGGATCTCCGCCGCAATCGAGTCCAGATCGTCGAAGCCCTGTAGATCGCGCGAGGTCGCCAGCCTGTAGCGCACCGCCCACACCTCGCCCGGATGCACCGTCACGCTCACAAACGGCTGGGCCGTCAACGCAGCAGCTCCCGCGGTGTGGATCATGTAGACCGTGCCTCCGGCCTCCACGTCCACGGCGTCGCCAAGCTGCATCTTTTCCGCGCTCGCCATGCGCATCGTTTGCATGCCCATGGTCTCGCCGCCTGCGCCGCCGGAAGTCATCATCTCCGGATGCGACGCGTAGCTCACCACCAGCCGCGACCCGCCCGCCAGCATCCCCCGCCGTTCGTATCCCGCATCCAGCTCGGTGGCAGGCGCCTGTCCATAGGCCATCCCAGCCGCCGCAACGTCGGCCCGCATCATTCCATCCGAACCGTCGTTGCCTGCCCGGACCAGCGCAACCACGCCATGGGCTCCGCCCCCGCCAAACCCGCCGTCGCCGCTCATCATGGAGGCGCGCGCCTGAATCGCCGCACCGTGCGGCCCCTCCCTCGCATCCTGCGACGCCAATACCACCTCGCCATCGCCCATCATGCGCAGGATCGGACGGTTCGCCGCCGAGCGCAGCGTCCAGGTCCAGTCGTCGCCCGGCTCATCCGATCTTCGCCGCTCGGCTGGCAGCCACATCGCCGTATCCGACAACATGCTCAGTGTCAGGTTTACCGTCGCCCGCATCTCCGTTGAAAGCCGCAGATTGCCCCGTGTCGCGGGCATGAACAATGCCGCCGTCGCCCGCACCTGGTACCTGCCCGGAAGCAGGTTGACGATCCGGTATCGCCCAACCATGTCGGTAAACGCCGTGCCCACGCTTCCCGATGCGGCCAGCACCTCCACCATCGCGCCCATCTGCGCCACGCCCCGCGTGTCGCGCACCACGCCAGAGACCGTCGCCGCCGAAGCCGCAACACTCATCCCCGGCGCCAGCCATAGCATTGGCGCGCCAAGTGCAAGCCCGTATCGTATCCAGCAACGTTGCACAGTCCGCATCCCCTGTGCGTCGCCGGCCTTCTCCTGAAAGCGGACCGCAAAAATTTGGCCCGTCAGAACGCTCTGCGCCGGCTCTCGATCATCGCAAACCATCCGCGCAATCGTCTCGCCGCATCTCCGCGCATCCGTCCTCAACTTGCTTCAGCCGAGCGCTCTTCGATTCCGGCGCTTCGACCCCGTTCCATGCCTATCGCTTCCTTACTCATGCCATTGCGGGGAAAGAACTGTCATTCTGAGCGTAGCAGCCCAGAAGTTGTCATTCTGAGCGTAGCGAAGAATCCCCGTATTTCGTTCGCAGTGCGACAATCCACGCAATCCGTAACACTGCTCCAGTCCCGCAATCAGTCCACGGTAAACTTCGCCGACTCCTCGGTCTGCTGCTTGGTCACTCCATCGTTCACCTTGATCTTCACCTGATACTGCCCCGGTTGCAAGCTCGCCAGCGGCAGGCTCTTCTCCAGCGTCAACTGGTCCGCATTGGGGCTCAGCGCCGAGGCCAGTTCCTGCGTATTCAGCACCTGCTTGTTCGTCCCCAGGTCCATAATCTCATAGCTGATCGTCGCATTGTTCTGCTTGCTCTTCTCGTCGATCCCAAGGTTATACACCTGCATCCAGAAGTTCAGGTTCTGCGCGCGGCTGAACCGCACCGGCGTGGTCACGGACCCATTGACCGCCACGCGTGGCCGGATTCGCGTATTGCCGATCACGAAGTTCCCGCCGCCAATCTCCTTCGACGGAACGCGCTCCATCTGGTCGGCCAGAATCAGCGACGAGTGGCCCAGCGTGTCGTCGTCGAACTTCGGCACGTTGATGCTGCGCGTCCATCGTCCCACGTGGTCCGGATTATTCACATCCTTGATCACAATATCGATCTTGTACAGCCCAGGCTTCAGCGGAAGAGACTTCCAATAGACCGACGACTGCTTCTGTATCGCGGGCAGTAGTTCGCTCGGCGTCGATACCTGCACCGGATCTCCAAACCAGCCCCCGGGAACAACCTTGTGCGTCATATTGGACACACGACCCTCGATCTCGACCTTCCCCACCGACACTCCGTCCTTGGTCTCGAATGTGATGTCCGAGTTCTTCACCTGGATCGTGATCGGAACAATCACCGTGTCGTTGGTCACCTTCACATAGTCCGTACGCACATCGAAGAGGAACGGCGGCCCGGTCAGTATCTTGGAGTTCGCCATGAACTCTTCCATGTCCTGGAACTTCACCGGCGGCGCAGCCATGATCTTGGCCGCCTGGTCCAGGCGGTCGAACTGCTTGTTCTGCAGTTGCTGCTGCTGCCCGGGGCTTCCGCCAAGCTGCTCCAGCCCGCCACCCTGCATCCGGTCTTCCTTCTTGGCTTGTCCGCTCTCCTCGGCCAAGGTCAACCCCGCATTGGGAACGTGGAGCAGTGCGTCCTTCTCAGACCGGTCGATGGTGTAGTGGTAGTCGCCGCACTGGCAGGTATCCACAAACTCCATGTCGATGTTGTCGCCAATCCCCTCCAGATACCGGTAGTGCCATATCTCGAACGGGAAGGCCACCGTGCTGCCGCCGCCCTCCTCCATCGGCCGCTGATACTCTCCGCCGCTGGGGTGCGAATCTTTATCGTCGGGTGGCCCGTACGCAATATAAATGTGCCCGCGATCGGTCATCCAGCCCGGCTTGCCCGCCGCGAAGTGCTCGTTCGCGTATGCAATCCGCGCATAGATCTCGTCGCGATATGTGTTCTCCGGAGAGTCCGGGCTGGGATTCCGCCGCTGCCAGAAGTTCTCGATGAACTGCTCGCGCTCCTCGTCGTTGGTCAGATTCTTGAACGCCTGCATCTCGGTGTCGGAGATGATCCACCGCACGTCCTGGTCCAGCCACGTCTTGAAGTCCCCGCGCAGTTCCTGCTTCAGGTCCTTCTGCTGCTGGATCCGTTCCTTGTCGGTGATCCGCCGCTTCAGCGGGTTTGGCTTCTCCACTGTCGGCGGTGCCTGAGTCACCCCATCGGGGGCCGTCGCCTGTTGTCCCTGCGCGCTGCCCCACCCCATCGAAATCAACATCGCGCCCAGAACCAATCCACCCATTACTCTCATCGCCTGCATTACTCCTGCTTCGGGAACATCAACCGCATCGCTCCGTCTTGCGCCCATCTCGCCGCACAGACAGACCTATGCATCATTGTAGTGCGCCCCCTTCCCCGTTACAAGCCAGCCGGCAGCCCCTTCCTGCTATCATCAACTGAAAGATCGCTCTCAAGCCGCCGCCAATCTCGTCTCTGTTACGGAACTATCGCACCTGTCCACGCGTATCCACTCTCAGCCGCACCGGCAGCACGCCGCGCCTCTCAGGAGCATAGAAAGATCGCATGAGCACGAAGAAGATCATCGTCGTCGTCGTCATCGTCCTTGTCGTTGCGGGCATCACCGCCGGAACCATCCTGCACGGCCAGGCCGGAATCACCAAGGTCGCCACCGGCAAGGTCGTGCGGGAGGACCTCGTCTCCACCGTCAGCGGAACCGGCCAGATCAAGCCCAAGACATACGTCAACGTCGGAGCCACCTCCTTTGGCCGCATCACTCACCTCTACGTCAAGGAGGGTGACCACGTCCACAAGGGAGACATCCTCGCCCGCGTTGAGAGCGTCCAGCCCGAGGCCACCGTCGACGCACAGCAGGCCAACATCGCCAGCTCCAAGACCGACATCGCCTCCTACGTCGCCGCCGAGAACACCGCCCAGGCCAACATCACCCAGGCCAAGGCCGACCTCGAGCAGAAAAAATTCGACTTCGACCGCGCCCAGGCCCTCTACACCGCACAGCTCATCGCCAAGCAGGACTTCGACGCCAAAAAAGCTGCCTACGACATGTCGGACGCGACACTTGCCCAGCGCGTCGCAGCTCTCGCCCAGGCCCGCGCCCAGACCGCATCCCAGCGGGCCCACCTCGACCAGGCCGTCGCCAGCCAGCGGGCCAACTTCGATGCCCTCGACAAGACCATCTCCCGCGCTCCCTTCGACGGCCTGGTCACCAACGTCCCCGTCCGCGAGGGAGAGACTGTCGTCGTCGGCATCCAGAACGCCGAGGGCTCGACCCTGATGACCCTCGCCGACATGTCCGTCATCACCGCCGAGGTCAAGGTCGATGAGACCGACATCGTCAACATGCGCCTCGGCCAGTCCGCCGACGTCACCGTCGACGCCCTCCCCAACCGCACCTTCAAGGGACACGTCACCGAGGTCGGCGACCAGGCCCTGCTGCGCACCACCGGCATCGCCACCTCGCAGTCCACCACCGGGACCGAAGAGGCCAAGGACTTCAAGGTCGTCGTCACTCTCGACCAGCTCCCCACCGAAAACCTCGCCGAACTCCGCCCAGGCCTCTCCACCACCGCCAAAATCACCGTCGCCGAGCGGCCCAACGCCCTCACGATTCCCATCCAGGCCCTCGTCCAGCGCGACATCGCAGCCGAAAAGGACCTCGCCGATCACGCCGGCAAACCCTCCTCCACCGTCTCCGCCGCGCCCTCCTCCGGCGCGCCCGCCAAACCCAATCTCGCCCAGGGCGTCTACGTCCTCGCCACCATCAACGGCAAGCTCCGCGCCAACTTCGTCCCCGTCGCCACCGGAGTCACCGGCGCCACGGACATCGAAGCCCTCACCGGCCTCAAGCAGGGAGACGAGATCGTCATCGGCCGCTATCAGATTCTGCGCGCCCTCAAGAGCGGCACCCCGGTCAAACGCGACAACTCCACTCCCACCACCACCGCCGACGACAGCAGCAGCTCATGATCCACCCGATTATTGTCATTCTGAGCGCGGCACCACTTATAGCTTGTCATTCTGAGCGCAGCGAAGAATCCCCGCATTTTTTGTTTGTTCTTTTGCATGAGGCAAAACATAGCTCATAGCCGGAATTGGAACTATCCTTGGAACCAGCACCACCCGGAGCGCCCGATGCCCCTTGAAACCGCACCCGACCCCACCCTCCTCGACGCCGAAGGCCCCGCCGCCGGCGAGGTCATCGTCACCAGCAATCTATGGAAGACCTACGAGATGGGAGAGCAGCAGGTCAACGCCCTCTGCGGCATCAACCTGCGCATCCGGCACAACGAGTACGTCGCCATCATGGGCCCCTCCGGCTCCGGCAAGTCCACCCTGATGAACCTCATCGGATGCCTCGACTCGCCAACCCAGGGCCGCTACTGGCTCAACGGACACGACGTCAGCTCCCTCAACGACGATGAACTGGCCCGCATCCGCAACAAGGAGATCGGCTTCGTCTTCCAGACCTTCAACCTGCTCGCCCGCGCCACCGCCCTGCACAACGTCGAGCTGCCTCTCATATACAACGGCACCCCCTCCGCCGAGCGCATCACCCGCGCCACCGCCGTCCTCGAGTCCGTCGGCCTCGGCGCGCGCATGACTCACAAGCCCAACGAGCTCTCCGGCGGCCAGCGCCAGCGCGTCGCCATCGCACGCGCCCTCGTCAACCACCCCTCCATCATCCTCGCCGACGAGCCCACCGGCAATCTCGACTCCAAGACCGGCGACGAGATCATGGCCCTCTTCGACCACCTTCACGCCATCGGAAACACCGTCATCATCGTCACCCACGAGCCGGACATTGCCGAGTACGCCCACCGCATCGTCACCCTGCACGACGGCGCCATCGCCAGCGACCACCCCTCACATCGCCAGGCCACCGGCGGCTCCAAACACTCCCACTCCGACTGACCCGCTCTTCCGTCGCAACGCAAGCTATAGCCGCTTCAGATAGGCCTTCGCCGCCGCCAGCTCCGGAAACAGCCGCTCCTCGGCCTGGAACGCCTTGGAATGCACGCACCGCCGTCCCGCCTTCACCTTCACCGGATGCTTCAGATGCAGCATCTCGTGGTACAGCAGATACTCCACCGCGCAGCGTGGCGTCTCTGGCCGGTCGAAGACCAGGCTCACCATGATTGTGTTGTGCGCCGCGTCGTAGTGGCCCAGCATCCGCCGCGCGTGGTGCGCGCTCCACGTCAGCGTAGGCCGTCCCAGCAGCCCATGAAAGAAGCGCCGGTTCAGGCTCTCGAAGACCTCGTCCAGATCGTAGCAACGCCCCTCGGCCGACAGGATCGTCTTCCGCCCGCGCGTCTGCCGTATCCGCTCCGCCTGGCGCGCCACCGCCTCCGAAGTGATATACCGCCGATAGCAGTTCGCATGAACGCGCGCGATCGGCAGCTTCTTGTATAGCTTGGCCAGCAGGATGTGCGCAATCGCATGATGCACCGGCTGCGGCGCAGACTCCAGCAGATCCGAAAGCCGCACCAGCAGCTTGCCCTCGCGCAGACGGATCGTCGTATTCAACGACGTGAACCGGCAAAAGCGGATGTCGAGCGCAGGGATCGGCGCGCGTGGCCTCAGCTCGCGATACTCCTGCTCAAAGATTTCCTTCAGTGCGGTAGACACGCTATGTCGAGCTTACTACGGCGTGGTGCCCCCTCCTGCCGGGGCCGGGGCCGGATTTGCCGGAGCCGGTGCAGGGGCCGCATTTGCCGGAGCCGGGGCCGCGGGCGTGCCGGTCGCATCCGGTGCAGCGGCAGGCGCTGCCGCGGCCTCCTTCAGCGGGTCCAGCCGCGCTACCGCCGTAATTGGGATCTCAACCGCCCCAACATTGTCCGATACCATGTCGTGAATCGCGGTGCGCAGATAGTACTGGCCCTTCACCGGAACACTGATCTGCTGGTGGAACGCCATGACCCCGCTCAGCAGCGTGTTGTACTGCGCCGGAGTCATCTGCGTGTGCAGCCGGTTGCTCGCCGTGATGAGCTTATCTCCATTGGTGTTGTAGATGAATGTCCAGACCTCCAGCACGCAGTGGTGATTGCCGTCGGCTCCCACGCGGCAAGTGACCGCGTGCGGGTCCGGCACCAGGTCCACTCCATACTGCTTGAACGGACCCTCGATCTTCACCTTCGGATCGGGATTGGACTGGTTGCTAGGCAATACCGTCGCTTGCGGTGGCGTGCTCGACGGACGCACGCGCACCTTGAACAGGATCTCCGCCGGGTCTGGCCCGCCATGCATCATGGCCGCCGACATCGTGTTCGTCTGGACCAGGGCTGTAGCCGCCCCCTGCGCGTTCACCCGGTTCCGGTCGGTGGGATCGATGGCATAGTAGCCGTCGCGATATGTAAGCTGCACGTTCGGCTCAGCCACCTTGACCTTGATCGTCCGGAACCGCTCATCCCACTGCAGGTTGGTCGGAGAATATGTCAGCGTGTAGTAATTCGAGCCTTCCTCGACCGCCTTGCTCACCGCCTGCGTCAGCCCGTTGGTGTTATAGAACGCCTCGCCGCCGGTGTCCGCCGCCATGGCCTCCATCGTCCCATGCTCCTGCGCCGTCTGAGTCTGGAAAGCCGCCGACGCGGTCGCGGAGGCGGCTCCATTGGAACCACTATCCATGGTGTTCATCGCGCTGAAGGTCGGATCCGTCTGTATCCCGCGACAGTCCACCGGATACATCGCAACCTGCGCCCGCGTCAGCAGGTTGTCCGTCTTGCGCACCGCATCGTCGTTGCGCACCACGGAGTCGTTCGGATCGGCCTCGTCGAGGTTAGGCTGCACATCCAGCGGAAAGCCGGCGGAAAACCAGATCACGTTCTTCCGCCCGGGAATCCCCACCAGATACCGCGCCAGTTGGTCGAACGCGTTCAGCGTATATAACGCCCGATTGTTCTGCTCCTCCGAGGTAATCTGTGCATCGACTCGCGCCATATCGTCGAGCATCGCTTGCGTCACATCGGCATACTGCGAAGCAGCGTCCGAGAACGCAGTCGTGCCCATTGGGCCGCCGTTGACCGCGTCCGTCAGAATGTCCGAAACCTGCGCCGAACCCTTCTTCGCCGTCATCGCGGCCTTCAACGCAGCCATGTCCGATGTAAACCCCTGCAGCATGTACAAGTGCGTCGTCAGGCCGAAGATGGCAATGCGCGTTCCCGCCGGAGCCTTGTCGAGAAAATCGATCAACTGCTTTTTCGCGTTGGCCTGCGCGATCAAAGGCGTGTTCAGATAATCCAGCAGAAGCACGTTCACCGGTCCATTCGCCGGTGCAGCCGACTTGTTGGTGAAGAGTCCGTCAGGCAGCTTCGGCGGCGCAACCACGGTCGTAGCCGACAGTGGCACTTCGGTATGCTCCTCGAAGCTCCGGACCACCTGCAACTTGCCGTCTTCCATCAGGGTAAAATCCGACTTCTGCAAGCCGTGGATCGGGTTCTTCTTCGAGTCGGTGACCACCACATCCACCACCACCAGATTGGTGCGCGCGTGGATCGTCGCAACCCCGGCCGTGGGCGCCGGCTGCGTCCCATTCGCCGCCGCCGGAGCGGTCGCTGGCAGCGAGGATCCCGTCTGCCCGCGCATCCCAAACGCAAGAAACACAGTAGCCAATGCAAATACAAAAACCGCCTGAAACCAACGCAACTTGATTAGACGAAACACTGGAACCCCCCTGCGAGCATGTCCCTAGGATACACTCCAAACGAAACAAAACCACTTGGATTTATACCCGGTTGTGGGGGCAAAGTTGCGCTAATGGAACCCGCGTCGCAATGCGCCCCAACCAAATCTGTAGATAGGGAATCACGGGAAATCCGGGCCCAAGGCCAGTCCACAGCTCAGCTCTCGGTCGAGCCCTTGGGCATGATCGCGCCATCCACTTCGGACGCATCCTCAACAGTATGAGCAATGTGGCCCACCTGTAGCTTCACCAGCTCCGGCTGCGCGATCCGCGTCGGCCCCAGCACGGCGATCCGCGGCAGCGGGCCGCGCACCATCGCCACCTCGTCGCACGCATACAGCCGAGGACAGGCCTGGCAGTCCTTGTAGATCTTGTCCGGCAGCGTCGTCCGGTCGGCCAGCCGGAAGCCGAAGTGGAAGAAGAAGTCGGGAATCCGAGTGAACATGCACACCGATGCCACGCCCTGCTCCTCGGCCTCTTCCAGCAGCGCGCGCAGAATTCTCCCGCCCGCGCCCTGCCCCTTGGCCTCGGGTTTGACCACAATCGACCGCACCTCGGCCAGGTGCGGCCCATACAGATGCAGCGCGCCGCAACCCAGAAAGATGCCGCTCTCCGACTCCGCCACCGCGAAGTCGCGCACGTTCTCGCAGATATCGGCGTAGCTGCGGCGCAGCAGAGTTCCATCGCCAGAGAGTGAATTGACCAGTTCGAAGATGTTGACCGCGTCCTGCAGCTTGGCCTGACGCACCATCGCACCGCCCGCACGCGCGCGCGTGGATGCGGTGGATTCGCTGGCGGCCATCAGGGACGAGCTGGACAAGTTGATGAAAACTCCTCTCTCTATCTTCTCAGAGTTGCGTCACCGCGACCGGACTCAGCCGTTCGCGGGCATCCGTCAGCGCAGCACGCACCCGCGCGCGCGCCGTGCCGCCAATCACATCGTGGCAATCCAGCGTGGCCTCCAGCGCAATCGCCGCGTAGAAGTCTTCGCCAAACGCCGCGTTCAACCCCTGTAGCTCCGCCAGCGGGATCGCATCCAGCTCTCGCCCGCTCTCCAACCCCAGGCGCACCACGTTGCCGATAATCTCGTGCGCCTTGCGAAACGGCACGCCCTTGTTGGAAAGATATGTCGCCGCGGCCATCGCATTCAGATAGCCCGTCGTCGCGGCCACCTTCATCCGCTCGAAGTTGAACTTCAGCGAGCGCGTAAACGCAGGCAGAATCCTGAGAATCCCGGCGACCGTATCCGCCGCATCGAAGACCGGCTCCTGGCCCTCCTGCAGGTCTTTGTTGTACGCCAGCGGCAGGCCTTTGATAAGCACCGCAAGCGTCGTCGCCGCGCCGACCAGACGCGCGCTCTTGCCGCGAATCAACTCGGTAAAATCCGGGTTCTTCTTCTGCGGCATCGCGCTCGATCCGGTCGAAAACGCCTCCGGCAGATCGAGAAATCCAAACTCCGCCGTCGAATAGAGAGTCAACTCCTCGGCAAAGCGCGAGACGTGAACCCCCATCGTGGCAAGGCATTGCGTGAACTCCAGCAGAAAGTCGCGATCGCTGGTCGCGTCCATGCTGTTCGACGCAGGCCCATCGAATCCCAACTCCCGCGCTGCAATCGTACGGTCCAGCGCCAGCGTCGCGCCAGCAACCGCGCCCGAACCAAGCGGGCACAGGTTCATCCGTTGCCGCGCGTCCGCCAACCGCGCAATGTCACGCTCGATCATTGCCACATACGCCATCAGCCAATGCGCCACCAGCACCGGCTCCGCCCGCTGCATGTGCGTGTACGAAGGCATCACCGCCTCGCCTGCCTGCTCCGCAAGTTCAACCAGCGCCAGCGCCCACTTGCGCAATCCCTTCCCCGTCGCGTCGATGGCCTCGCGCACAAACAGTCGCATGTCGGTCGCAATTTGCTCATTGCGACTGCGTCCCGTGTGCAGCTTCAGCGCCAGCGGACCAATCACCTTGGTGAGTTGTAGCTCGACGAAGTGGTGGATGTCCTCGGCGCGGGCCATGGAGGCAGCCAGATCGGCCTCTGTCGCAGCAGAAAAATCCTCGCACGCGCCTTCCCCATCCAGGTCGAGATTTGCCTGGATGGCAAAGTGGCCCTTCATCCTCAGCAGCAGAGGATCGTTCTTCGCCAGTACGATCCGCGTGTGCTTCACATGGTCTTCGCAGAACTCCGGCTGCTTGCCAAGCCAGCGGCGTATAGACCGCGGCGTCGTTCCCATCTCCGCTCCCAGCAGCCTGGGGTTGACGAAGCCGGGCTCAATCGGCGTGAACTCGGGAGAGATGTCTCCTACCCGATCGAGGCCGTCGATCATCCTTTCCAACTCGGCGTCCGTCAGAATCCCAGCCGCCGCAATCATCCGCGCATGTGCCTTCGACGCGGCCACTTCCTGTGGAAGCAGCCGCACATCGAACGGAAACGACCGCTGCCACTGCTCGAATGCGGCGTCCAGCGGCTCGCGAAAGCGCCCAGACCACATCTTGCCTCCGGCCGCTTGCTTCGTTTTGGCTTGCTGCTCGCTCACTTCACGAGCTCCTTTTCCTTCTGCGCCGCCATCACCTGCGCGCGCACACGGGCCGGCAGCCCAAGAATCTTGATGAATCCGGCCGCGTCCTTCTGGTCGTAGCTCTCGCCCATGGTGAACGACGACAGATCGACATTGTAGAGCGAGACCGGCGAACTGCGGCTGATATACGAGATGTTCCCCTTGTACAGCGCCATCTTCACCGATCCGGTCACATTCTCCGTGGCCTTGGTGAAGAACGCGTCCAGCGCTTCGCGCAGCGGCGTGAACCACAGGCCAAAGTAAACCAGCTCGGCGTACTTCAGCGCCAGCGTCTCCTTGGTGTGCGCCGTCTCGCGGTCCAGCGTCAACGACTCGATCTGGCGGATCGCTTCGAGTATCAGAGTCCCGCCGGGCGTCTCGTATGCGCCGCGCGACTTCATCCCAACAAAGCGGTTCTCGATAATATCGATGCGCCCAATCGCATTGCGTCCGCCAATCTCGTTCAGCAGCTCGACCAGTTGCACCGCGGGCAATCTTTGCCCGTTCACCGACACCGGCGTACCGCGCTCGAATTCAATCTCCACCAGCTCCACGCGGTCGGGCGCGTCCTGCGGCGATTGACTCATCCGCCATGTACTTGCGGCGACCGGCTTGTCGGTCCCCTCCAACTCACCGCCCTCATGCGAGACATGCCACAGATTGCGGTCGCGCGAGTGGATCTTGGTCCGCGAAGCTTCAACCTCAACATGGTGCAACGCAGCATAATCCAGACAGTCCTCGCGCGACACCAGCTTCCACTCGCGCCACGGAACAATCACCTTGAGCTGCGGAGCCAGCGCCTGGAATGCATGCTCGAACCGTACCTGGTCGTTCCCCTTGCCTGTCGATCCGTGGGCCAGCGCGGTCGCGCCTTCGGCCAGCGCAACCTCAACCTGGTGCTTGGCAATCACGGGCCGCGCAATCGACGTGCCCAGCATGTACTTGTGCTCATACACCGCGCCCGAGCGCACCATGGGAAACGCGTAATCGTTCAAAAATTCTTCGCGCAGGTCCTTCACAATCGCCTTCTTCGCGCCAGTCTTGTAGGCCTTGGCGACCACCGCCTCCAGGTCTTCGCCCTGTCCCACGTCGGCGATAAACGCGATCACGTCGTAGCCATAGTTATCGTTTAGCCAGGGAATGATGATCGACGTATCCAGACCGCCGGAGTATGCGAGAACAACTTTTTCTGCCATCTCTATTCCTTCTTTCCAGTCACGATATACAGCGCCTTTGCTTCCAGGTACGCCAAGCCTTCAGGCTTGGCCCTCTCAATTCCTCTTCAATAAGGGGCAATAGCCCCGGGGGTATGCCTTCGCTCAAGGAAGCGCCAGTATTAGCCTCGCTTGCGCGCCTGCAATCCACGGTCGCGGGCATTGGAAATTCGCTTTGCCCCGCCCAATAGCATCAGCAGCAGGGCCTTCTGTGCGTGCATGCGGTTCTCTGCCTGGTCGAAGACAATCGACTGCGGCCCATCCAGCACCGCATCCGTAACCTCCGCGTTGCGGTGCGCCGGCAGGCAGTGCATGAACACCGCGTCCTGCCGCGCATGGGCCATCAGCGCCTCGTTCACCTGGTACGGCTTGAAGATCGGCGCCCTCCGGGTCGCCTCGTGCTCAAATCCCATGCTGGTGCACACGTCCGTGTACACCGCGTCCGCGCCAGTCACAGCCTTCACCGGGTCCTGCATCAGCGTGATGCTGCCTCCGGTCTGCTCGCCGATCTCGATCGCCTTGTGGATGATCTCCAGCTTGGGCGCGAACCCCTTGGGGTTGGCAACCGTGCAGTGTACGCCCAGTTGCGCCGCCGTCAGCATCAGCGAGTGGCACACATTGTTGCCATCGCCAACATAGGTAAAGTGCAGTCCCTCCGCCGAGCCGAAGCGTTCCTCCAGCGTGAAGAAGTCCGCAATGGCCTGGCACGGATGCTCGAAGTCGGAGAGGGCATTGATCACCGGAATGCGCGAGCACCCAGCCATCTCCGTAATCGTCTCGTGAGAGTAGGTGCGCAGAACGATCGCACTCATCCATCGCTCGATGTTGTGCGCCATGTCGGGCAACGACTCACGCTCGCCCAGCGGCGACTGCGTCTGGTCGACGAAGACCGCGTTGCCGCCCAGCGTGTTGATCGCAGCCTCGAAGGTCAGCCGCGTGCGCAGCGAGGCCTTCTCGAAGAACAGCACCATCTGCCGCCCGTCCAACGAGTGGCGAAAGTCCTCGGGATTGCTCTTCACCGCGTGCGAAAGCTCCATGATCGCCGCCATCTCATCGACCGACAGGTCGGAGACGGAGCACAGGTCGCGCCCGCAGAGGCGCTTGGACGCCTCGGAAAATGCGCTGTCGGACTGGATACCAAGCTGCTTGGCGGATCGCGCCGGCTCCGCGTTGGCATCCGGCTTCGGGTTCATCGTTACGGTTTTGCTACCCATGGGAATCTTCTCCTGCCGGCGCTCGGCCGGCCATTGTTGCACTGCTCAAAGGTTGTTTGGTGAGGATTCCATCCAGCGCCGCGATGGCCCGGTCGACATGCTTGCGCTCAAGGATGTACGGAGGAAGAAATCGCAGCACCGTCTCGCTGGTGCGATTGATAACAATGTGCCGGCCCATCATCTCCGAGGCCGCATTCTTCGCCAGCTCCTCCGAGTCCAGTTCGATGCCCAGCATCAGGCCCATTCCGCGCACAGCAGTAATGCAATCGTGACGCTTGCGCAGCCACTCAAGCTGCTGCTTGAAGTATCCGCCAACATCGCGAACGTGTGCCAGCAGATTCGTCTGCTTCATGGTGTCGATCACCGCAATGGCAACCGCGCACACCAGCGGTCCGCCGCCGAACGTCGTCCCGTGCGCGCCCGGCGTGAAGGCGCGCGCAGCCTCGTCCGTGCATAGCATCGCGCCCATCGGCAGCCCGTTCGCAATCGGCTTGGCCAGCGTCGCAATGTCCGGCAGAATCCCGTAGTGCTGATACGCAAACCACTCGCCCGTGCGCCCCAGTCCGGACTGGATCTCGTCGGCCAGCAACAGCGCTCCAGTGGAATCGCACAGCTCGCGCGCCGCCTGAAAAAACTCCTTGCTCACCGGGCGAACGCCGCCCTCGCCCTGCACCGCCTCGATACAGATTCCGCAAACCTCATCGTTGAACTTCGTGCGCAGATCCGCCACATCGTCGAAGCGGACGAACTCCACGCCCCCCATCACCGGCTCAAACGGCGCGCGATACTTCTCCTTGTGCGTGGTCGCCAGTGCGCCCATCGTCCGCCCGTGGAAGCTCTGTTCCACAGCCAGAAAGCGCGTGCCAACCTTCTTCCCCTCGCCACGCAACAGCCCCGCGTGGGCCCGCGCCAGCTTCAGCGCAGCCTCCCAAGCCTCTGTGCCGGAGTTGCAGAAAAACACCCGGTCCAGTCCGCTGATCTCGGTCAGCCGCAGCGCCAGCTCCGCCGTGTGCTCATGATAAAAAAGGTTCGAAGTATGCAACAGCTTCTTGCTCTGCGTCGCAATCGCCGCCTCCACCGCGGGATGCGCATAGCCCAGCGCAGACACGCCAATCCCGCTCAGCAGATCGAGGTACTCATCTCCCTGCTCGTCGCGCAGATATACGCCGCTGCCGCCCACAAACAACACCGGGGTGCGCTGATATGTATTCAACATCAGCTTCTTCTCCGCCGCCTGGATCGACTCGAGTTTCATCGGACCATCTTTCATGGGACCACTCATGCGACCATGACCTCCGTTCCATCGTTGACCTTGGTCGAGCACAGGTCCGGCAGCAGATGCGCCGCCTCCGCGGGCAGAATCCGCACCCGCTTCACGCCGTGGGTCAGCGCGTCGCGGCACGCGTTCAGCTTGGGTAGCATTCCGCCGGTAACAACCCCCTGGCGCTCCAACTCCGGCACGTCCTTCAGCGAGAGCCAGCGCATCACCTCGCCGTCCGCTCCCTTCACGCCGGGAACATCCGTCAGAAACACCAGCGCGTCGGCCTTGGTGCAGATCGCGCACGCCGCGGCCATCTCGTCGGCGTTGATGTTGTAGTATTCGCCGTCAAACCCCAGTGCGATCGACGAGATCACAGGCACCGCGTCCATCTTCCAGATCGCCTCCAGCCACAGCGGATCGGTCGCGGCGATCTCTCCGACGAAGCCAAGGTCGGGCACGGTCTTCTTCTTGCGCGCTCGAAAGACGTTGCCATCGCCACCCGCCAATCCCATTGCCGACTGCCCATGCGTGCGCAGCGCGGCCACCAGCGACTTGTTCACGCGCCCCGCCAGAACCATCAGCGCGGCGTCGCGCGTCTCCGCATCGGTCACGCGCAACCCGCTGACAAACTCGCTCTTCTTGCCCATCTGCTCCAGCACGCGCGTCAGTTGCTTACCACCGCCATGCACAAGTGCCACCTGGTTGCCATCGCGCACCAGCTCGAAGATCGCCCTGCCGCAGGCGTGCAGCAACTCCTTGTTCTCGATGGAGGCGCCGCCCAGTTTGACCACGTATTTCACAGCAGGCCCTCCGATTCATCCCATCCGCACATCACATTCATATTCTGCACCGCCTGGCCCGCCGCGCCCTTCAGCAGGTTGTCCAGGCACGAGACGATCACCAGCCGCTTGCCGTCTTTGTTCAGCTCGAAACCCAGGTCAATGTAGTTCGTGCGCACTACATGCTGGATCTGCGGCAACTCCGGCGTCGCATGAATGCGCACCATGGGGCTGGTCGCGTAAAAATTCCGCAGGCAAACCTCAATCTCCTCCGGCTCGGCGCGCTCCGCCAGCCGCACATAGATCGTCGAAAGTATCCCGCGAGGAATCGGCAGCAAGTGCGGCGTGAACTGAATCTGCTCCGCCGTCAATCCAAGCTGCTCCAGCATCTCGCCCACATGGCGATGCCCGAAGACCGCGTACGCCGAAAGATTGTCCGCCGCATACATGAAGTGCGTCTTCGCCGTCGCTGCCTTGCCCGCTCCGCTCACACCGCTCTTCGCATCGCACACAATCCCGTGTTCCACGTCCACCAGCCCGGCGCGCAGCAGCGGAGCCAGCGCAAGAATAATCGACGTAGCGTAACACCCTGGATTCGCCACCAGCCGCGCCGCGGCAATCGCCTCGCGATGCAACTCCGGCGCACCAAAGACAGCCTCCGCCTGTAGCTTCTCGCCGAGCGCCGCGTCCTTATCGTGCAACTTGTACACCGCGCGGTTCGTCGCCTCATCCAGCCGCCACGCGCCGCTCAGGTCGATCACACGCACCCCATGATCCAGCCACTCGGGAGCCCATTCCCGCGATGTCTCGTGCGGCAGCGCGAGAAACACAATCTGAATGCCCGCTTCGCGGATCAGCTCCCAACTGAACGCGCGAATCTCCGGCTGCCGCTTGCCCTCACCGAGCGCCAACTGCGGATGAATCTGTTCCAGCGGAACCCGCCCGCCCGCTGCATCGTCGGCCACGCGCCCCAGAAACAGCGGCTTGGTCTCCGCTAGTTTTGGATGCGCCAGCAGCAACCGTGCCAGCTCCCCGCCCGAATATCCGCCAACCCCGGCCACAGCCGTGCGCACCGTCGCCAGTGGCTGCTTGCCCTGCGTCTGAGTCGCCGCTTCGAGTTCCTTGCTTACTCCCTGCATATCAACCAATCGTTTCCTTCAACAAGCGGCATCCGATCAATTCAGCCGATATATCCTTCAATGCGCACCTTCAACGTTCTCGCCTGCCGCTCATCCGGGCAAACAATAAAGACCGTATCGTCGCCGGCGATGGTGCCCACCACCTCCGGCCAGTCCTCGTAGTCGATGCCGGCCGCCACCGGCTGCGCCGCGCTGGTCGTCGTTATCAGCACCAACTGGTTCATCGCCTGTCGGACCTCAATTCCAAAGCTGCTCAGCACCTCGCGAATCCCCGGCAGCGCGTCCTCATCCTCCACCGTCCCATTGCCCGGCAGCGCATAGCCCGCCGGCCCCTTCGACAGCCGCAGCTCGTGGATGTCCCGCGACAAGGTCGCCTGCGTCACATGAAATCCGCGCCGCGCAAGCCTCCGCCGCAGCTCGTCCTGGCTCGGCACCGGGGACTGGTTGATCACTTCGCGAATCGCTGCATGGCGCTGTTGTTTCATCCTGGCCCGTCTCGCTGTACTCGTCTATGCCGTTGCAATCGAAGCTGACTTCGCATCCGTGATGGCCCGGAAGCGCGCTCGCGCAACCAGCACGTGCATAAACATACACTTAATATGTATAATTATACATAAGCCCCTTGTCAAGTCCAGCACTCCACAATCTGCTCGCCGGCAATAGGTGTTTCTTCCTCCGGCCTCAGAGCTTGTATGCCTTGCGAACCAAGTTGACGGTCAGGTCCTTCACTACTTCGAATGCCTCGGCTTCATCCAGTCGATGTTCGGCCACCAGCCGCGCCAGGAACGCGCAGTCCACGCGGCGGGCCACGTCGTGCCGCGCCGGGATCGACAGAAACGCGCGCGTGTCGTCGTTGAAGCCGACCGTATTGTAGAAGCCCGCCGTCTCGGTCGCGCACTCCCGGAAGCGCATCATCCCCTCCGGCGAGTCGTGGAACCACCACGAGGGCCCCAGCTTCACCGCGGGAAAGTGACCGGCAATCGGAGCCAGTTCGCGCGAGTACGTCGTCTCGTCCAGCGTAAACAGGATCAGCGTAAAGTTCGGCTCGTTGCCATACTTCGACAGCAGCGGCCGCAGAGCGCGCACATACTCCGTCGGCGAGGGGATGTCCGCTCCCTTGTCGCGTCCGAACTTCTCGTACACCGCCGCATTGTAGTTGCGGATGGAGCCCGGATGAAGCTGCATCGTCAGCCCGTCCTCCACGCTCATCCCGGCCATCTCGGTCAGCATCTGCGCCTGGAACAGCTCCACATCGCCCGGCTGCAGGCGCCCGCTAAAGATGCGCTCGTAGAGCCGCTCAGCTTCCTGCAAAGGCAGGTCGGCGGTCAGCGCGGTCAGGTGTCCGTGGTCGGTCGCCGTCGCTCCGTTCTTTTTGAAGAAAACCCTGCGCGAGCGCAACGCCGCCAGATAGCCCTTCCAGTTCGATACGTCCTCGCCGGAGACGTCGCCCAGCTTCTTCAGGTTGTCCTGAAATCCCAGGAACTCCGCATCCACCACCGCATCGGGGCGAAACGTAGGCACCACGCGTCCCTTCCAGCCGGAGACCTTGATCGCCTGGTGGAACTCCAGCGAATCCACTGCGGCGTCCGTCGTCGCGAGCACCTCAATGTTGAACCGCTCGAACAGCGCGCGCGGCAGGAACTCCGGCGTCTGCAGCTTCTTCTCGATCGCCTCATAGAACTCATCCGCGTTGGCCGCCGACAGCCGCTCCGTCAGGCCAAAGACATTCTCCAGCGCGAAGTCGAGCCAAAGCCGCGTCGGCGTGCCACGGAACAGGTAGTAGTTCCTGGCGAAGATGCGCCACACCTCGCGCGGATCGGCGCTCTGCGTGCCATCCTCCTGCGGGATTCCCAGCGATTCCAGCGGAATTCCCTGCGAATACAGCATGCGGAAGATGTAGTGGTCGGGCTGGATAAACAGCGCCGCCGGATTGGGAAACGGCTTGTTCTCCGCGAACCAGCGCGGATCGGTGTGCCCATGCGGCGAGATGATCGGCAGGTTGCGGACCGTCTCATACAACTTCATGGCAACGGCGCGGGCGGTGGCTTCGGCAGGAAATAGCCGCTTTGCATCCAGCATGGGGTCTTACTCCTCTTACTTTGGCGCTATGGTGATGGGCGCGTAGTGGTCTTGACGAGTCTTGGTCTACCGCACTTCGCGGTCTTCCGCTCTGTGAAAGCCTGTTTCACGGGTTCCGGCCTACGCGCCAACAAAAAATCCGCTCGGCATAAGTATAAGCCAACCTGCACGCAGCATAGAGCGTAGCGAACCGGACCGCTGCCACGGAGCGCATCGGGGCGGCACGCGTCAACCCTGCGGCTTGATCGCAATCTTCATCGACCCGGCCTGCGGGTGCGAAGCCAGATCGATCGCCGCAACCGCATCCTCCAGCGGAAAGCAATGCGAGATCAGCCGCGTCAAATCGAAGCTCCCATCGCGATAGCCCTCGAAGACCAGCCGCGACACCTCGTCGTTGATCGCGAATGACGACGAGTACGACCCCATCAGCGTCTTCTCGTCCATGCACACCGCCGCCGGATCGAAGCCCGCTTCGCCGTGCTGCGTCGCGGCAAACAGCATCACCCGCCCGCCCGGTCGAATCGCGTCCATCGCCGTGCGGATCAGCGCGTCCGCGCCCACCGCCACCAGCGCCACGTCCGCGCCGCGTCCATCCGTCGCAGCCTTCGCCGCAGCCACCACATCGCCCCGCGCATCCAGAGGCCGATCCAGCCCGAACCCCGCTGCAATCGCGTGCCGCTCCGCATACAGATCGCTGGTCAGCACGGTCGCCCCCGTCCGCCGCGCCAGCGCCGCCAGCAGTATTCCAATCGGCCCTTGTCCAATCACCAGCACCGTCTCATCCGCCTGCAACCCAAGCAGCCGCACCGCCTTGTAACACGTATTCACCGGCTCGATAAACGAAGCCTGCTCGAACGGTATATCGTCGGGAATCTTAATCAGCCCCGCGGTCTTCCCCTCCCTGCCGACGATCCAGTCCATCACGCGGATGTACTCGGCGAACCCACCGCCCGCCGGCGCAAAGCCCGCCGTACACCCAACCTTCTTGTAGGTCTCGCACTGCGCAAACGTCCGTTTGCGGCAGTAGTAGCACTCGCCGCACGGAATGTGGTGATACGCCATCACGCGGTCGCCAATTCCGAAGCCCGTCACGCTCGCGCCCACCATCGCAATCGTCCCTGCCATCTCGTGCCCGAAGATGCGCGGTGCCGAATGCGATCCCGAATGGATCTTCTTCAGGTCCGTCCCGCAGATCCCGCAGGTGTCGATGCGCACCAGCACCTCGCCGCATCCAATCTCTCCATCCGAATCCAGCGGCACCGGCACCGTCTCCACGCGCACATCGTTGACGCCGCGATACACCGCCGCGCGCATCACATCAGGAATAGCTGGCAGCGCCGCCGGAATCGTCGGCAGCGTAACAATCGGCCGCGCGCTGATCCTCTCCGTACCGATCTTCCCCGCTGCAATCGGCTCCGCACTGATCCGCTCCACGCTCATCCGCTCCACTCCAATCCTCTCCGCCCCAATCGCCGTTGTCCCAATCGCAGACGCATGAATCCCTTGAGTCATTGCTGCTCCCATCCCCGCTGTCCAGTCTCAAAACTTCGCAAAATAATGTCATCCTGAGCGAAGCGAAGGATCCCCGTATTTGCTTTTGCCGTTGTTCTTGCCGATGCCCATCAAGGGCCAAAGGCCCGCTCTATACCAGCCTAGGCCGCAGGCCTAGGGTCAAGCCCCAACAAAACCAGAGGGCCAAAGGGCCGACCTATAAATCTCAATCTCTCTCCTTAAACCAGTCTAGCTCTCCCCGCAGCGCCTCCGTCAGCGCATCTACAGCCTTGCTGCTGTTGCGGCCCAGCGCGATCACTTTGCTCCACATCGCTGGCCGCAGCGCTGCATGCAGCGCGAATGCCGCCTCGCGGAACTGCCCCTCCGCGGTCGAGAAGCGCGCAAGCCCCTCCACCTCAAACTCCGCTTCGTCGGAGATCGCCTTGATCGCATGGAAACCAAGCCCGTGTGCGTGTGCCAGTCGCGCGACACTCGCCGCCTCCATGTCCACCGCCGCAGCCGAGTAAGAAGCGTGCAGCCGCGACTTCTCCCGCACACTCGCAATCGCATCCGTGCTCACCAGCACCTGCTTGAACTGCGCATCTTCAAATCGTTCTCCGGTCCTCGCATCCACCACCACCCCGGCGCGAACAATCTCTCCCACACGCAGCTTCGCATCGCAAGCTCCCGCGAGCCCCACCGAAATCAGCGCCGTCACCTTCATCGCATCCATCGCCGCATGCACCGCCAGAGCCACGCGCTCCGCCCCCATCCCGGCGCACGCAACTACCGCCTCGTCATTGGTGTACACAACCACGCCGCAAGCAATCGACCGACGCTCCCAGCCCTTCACCAGCCCGCTCACCTCACGCGGAAGCGCGGCAATCATTGCTGGAATCAGCTTCATCGCGGCTCACTTGGCAGTGCTGGCGCGTATCCATGCGCCAGGAACCACTCAATCGCGGCGCGGAGCGCCTGATACACCGGCAGCACTTTGAATCCCAACTCGCGCTCCGCCTTCGCCGACGATGCAAACATCTGCTTGCGCGACAGCCGAACCTCTTCGACGGTCGCGCGCGGCTCCTTGCCCAGCAGCCTTCCCGTGATTGTCTCGTCGAAGAACGCAAACGCCAGCGCAACCGCGTGTGGCACCTTCATCGTCGGCGAAGGCAGCCCCGTAATCGCCGACATGCGGTCCAGAATCTGCTTCAGCGTCAGGTTCTCCCCGCCCAGAATGTATCGCTCGCCCGGCCTCCCACGCTCCAGCGCGGCCACATGCATCCGCGCCACCTCCGCGACATCCACCAGGTTCAACCCCGTATCCACATACGCCGGAAACCTGCGATTCAGAAAGTCCACCACGATCCGCCCGGTCGGCGTCGGCTTGGCATCCCCCGCGCCAATCGGCGTCGTTGGGTTCAGGATCATCACATGCTGACCAGCGCGCGCAGCCTGGATCGCCTCCTGCTCGGCCATGAACTTCGACCGCTTGTACGGCCCGATCATCTCGTCCAGCGAGACCGGCGTCCCCTCATCCACAATCGTGCCGTTCCTCTTGAATCCCATCGTCGCCACGCTCGAGGTGTAGACCACTTTGGCCACGCCCTCCTCGCGCGCCAGCCGCAGCAGCTCCCGCGTGCCATCCACGTTGGCTGCGTACATCTCGGCAGGATTGCGCACCCACAGCCGGTAGTCAGCCGCCACATGCACCAGCGCATCGCACCCGCGCACGGCCTTCCGCAGAGACTCCACCTGCCGCAGATCGCCGACAACAACATCCGCCGCCAGCCCCTCGATCGCCGCCAACCGGCTCGTCTTGCGCGTCAGCAACCGCAACTCCGCTCCCGCCGCCGCATAGGCCCGCGCCACATGACTCCCAACAAACCCCGTAGCCCCAGTAAGAAATACTTTCATGCACCGATCCAATGCAGTTGCACAACTCCATCCGAAGCCAAGGGCAAGAAGTCGGGGTCTCCAGTCACAAGAGCCGCAGACCTATCGATACTGAGCACGGCAGCAAACGCATCCGCGTACGAAATCCTGTAATGAGCCTTCAGCTTCGCAGCCGCATCGACATCGGCATCCGTAACCGACACGATTTCAATCAAGATTGCCGTCAACTGCCGTACAAGAGCCGTGGCAGTCACATCGTCGAAGCTCTTCGCCGTCGAGTAATAAATTTCGCCCAGATTGATGCGACTCATGCAGAGCGACAGACGGCCACGCGCGGCCTCCGGCAATAGCTCCCTAAACGCTGCTCTAGCAGGCTCACGCCCTCGAAACCACTCCATGACCGGCCAAGCATCCAGAACCAAACAACGGTCAGTCATCGGACCTGGGGCCGAACTTTTGCTGGTCGTGAGATAACTCCTGCTCCCGCTCCCGCCTGCGCTCTTCGCTTGTATCCTTGCCGTCATCCAGAACGCCTTCGAGCAGTTGCCATGGATATTGAATCTCCGCCTTCGACCTCAGTAGAGTCGCGCCAGAGAGTGTATGAACGGCATAATGAGTGTCCGTCTCCTGCAGTTTCAGCAGCTCTCGCAGATCGGAAGGGACTACGATCTGCTGTTCTACTGGACGTACAACTGGGTCAGTCGCCATCGCGAGTCACCTCCGCTTCTAGTCTAGTCTCTCCGGCTCAATCTGAATATTTTTTTCGCCAGCGGCCTTCTTCTCCCAGTATTTCTTCACCCACGCATCGAACGTTTTACCCGCGGCATTATCGCGCCCGGTAAACGCCAGCGCGGCAATCTCCGAATAAGCAATATTCAACTTGGTTTTTTCATCAATAGGAATAATGCGCACAAATGAGTTAGCCAGAGTAGCGCCTGTGCGGCGGTCGAACAGATAGCCCTGCACCTGGCTTCCGTCCTTGCGCGTCACCGTAATGTCTCCGCGATAGTCGAAGGCCTTCTCCAGCGCCTCGCGCAACTCGTCCTCGCTGACCAGTTCCGGCACCCAGCCCTCAAGCTGCTCGCGCTCGCGCCCCGCTGCAATCTCGCTCTCGTCCGCGCTAACCTGCGCCAACTTCGCCGCCTCTTCGGCCAAACTACTCACGCGAAACCCCCTGCAACTCCGCCGCTTCTTCCTTCGCATCCACAACCGGCGCCGCAATCTGCACCAGCGGCCCGCGCTGCGTCTTCGGCCACTCGTTGAGCAGCTTCTGCGCATCCGCGTCCTCATACAGCGATGGGAAGATGTACTTCTTCGCCGTCACCCAGAATCCCTTCAGCGAGCTGAAGTTATAGTCCACCGCCGACGCCTCGTGCCCGGAATGGACCATGCAGTTGGCGCACTTCGGATTCCCGCTCTTCGCGCCGTATTTCTCCCACTCCACCGAATCCAGCAACTCCTGGAAGGTGTCCGCGTAGCCGTCCTGCAACAGGTAGCAAGGCTTCTGCCAGCCGAATATCGAGTAAGTCGGCATTCCCCACGGCGTACACTCAAAATTCCTCTTCCCCATTAAATACTCTGAAAATAATGGGTGCGTATTGAACTCCCAGTTCTTCTTTCGATTCGACAAAATTGCGCGGAACAATCTTCTCGACCTCGCCTTCCCCAGAAAATGGTTCTGGTCCGGCGCTTTTTCGTAGGTATAGCCCGGCGAAACCATCATGCTCTCCACGCCCGCCGCCATCAACTCGTCGAAGTGCGCGCGCACGCTGTTGGGATCGGCCCCATCGAACAGCGTTGTATTCGTGGTCACCCGGAAACCCGCCGCAACCGCGGCCCGCACGCCCTCCATCGCAATGTCGTATCCACCCTCGCGGCACACGGAGAGGTCGTGGTGCTCGCGCTGCCCGTCCACATGCACCGAGAACGAGAGGTACTTGCTCGGCGTAAATAAATGCAGCTTCTCCTTCAACAGCAGCGCATTGGTACACATGTAGACGTACTTCCTGCGCGCCACCAGCCCAGCCACAATCTCCGGCATCCGCGGATGCAGCAGCGGTTCGCCGCCGGGAATCGAGACCATCGGCGTCCCGCACTCTTCCACTGCGCGGAAGCAGTCTTCTGGCGTCAGGTCGGTCTTCAGAATATGCGCTGGGTACTGGATCTTGCCGCACCCGGCGCACGCCAGATTGCAGCGAAACAGCGGCTCCAGCATCAACACCAGAGGGTACCGCTTGCGCCCTTTCAGCTTCTGCTTCAGCACATAGGTTGCAACAGTCCATGCTTGTGAGATCGGCACTGCCATTCAGAGTTCTCCTTTACACATCGACGAGCGCAACACTTGCCAACGCAACCGACCGTCGCCATCGATCGACTGCTGGGCCCGCCACAATCGCCAAAGTTGGCTTCAATACTGGCGCAAACTTCCGCCAACCCCGCAACCGGCAACGAACAACCAGTTTCTACGCTGCCCCAACCTCCCGCTCCATCACGCGCTTGTAGGTCGTCAACGCCAGCAGCGGAAAGTATTGCTTGTACAGGTGGTATCCCAGGTAGAAGACCCGCGGGAATCCCGTCCCCGTGTAGTAGCTCTCCCCATTGCGTCCCTCGGCCAGTTCATCCCACGAGCCATTCTCATGTTGATGGGCAATCAGCCAGCGCACGCCCTTGGCCACCGAGTCTGAGCGCCTGTCGCCGCCGGCCAGCAGTGCCAGCAGCGCCCACGCCGTCTGCGATGCCGTACTTGGTCCCTCGCCGCGCATGTTGGAATTGTCATACGTCCCACATGTCTCGCCCCAGCCGCCATCTGCGTTCTGCACCATGCGGACCCACTCCGTCGCCTGTTGGATCTGCGGCTCGTGGCTCCACATGCCCATCGCCTCCAGGCCGCGCAGCACCAGAAACGTCCCATACAGATAATTGACGCCCCAGCGCCCGAACCAGCTTCCGTCGGGCTCCTGCTGCTTCAGCACAAACTGGATCGCCCGCTCCACACGCTTGTCGCGCCGCGTGTAGCCGTAACTTGCCAGCATCTCCAGAATCCGCCCCGTAATGTCCACCGTCGGCGGATCCAGCATCGCGTTGTGGTCCGCGAAGGGAATGTACTGAAAGATCATCTTGGTATTGTCTTTGTCGAAGCTGGCCCAGCCGCCGTTCTTGCACTGCATGGCAAAGATCCAGTCCAGCGCGCGCTGCGACACTTCATGCTGATACCGTTCCCGCGGGTTGCGCACGCAGTTCAGCGCCAGCAACACCTGCGCCGTATCGTCCACATCGGGATAGAACTCGTTGTTGAACTCGAAGTACCATCCGCCCGGCTCAACGTTCGGCACCTTCTCGGCCCAGTCGCCCTTCTGCCGGACCTCCTTGGATAGAAGCCAATCCACGGCCTTCAGCAGGCGAGGCTCCTTCTTCGCCACTCCAGCCTCGCCCAGCGCGCAGATCGCCTGCGCCGTGTCCCACACGGGCGGCTTGCAGGGCTGCATCCGGAAGGTCGGCGTCGGATAATTCGGTTCGCCCTCGGGGCAATCGATGCCCAGCTTCTCGAACTCGTCCATCGCGCGAATAAACTGCGGATCGTCGTCCGAATATCCCAGGCACCGCAGCGCGACGATCGAGTTCAGCATCGCCGGATAGATCGCGCCCAGCCCGTCGGATTTCTCAAAGCGCTCCATCATCCACTTCTCGGCGCGCTTCAGTGCCCAGTGCCGCACGGGCCGGATGTGGACACGCTCCGCCAGGTGCGTGATGCGGTCCAGCAGAATGAAAAAATTCCGCCAGCTGACGATCTTCTTCCGGTCCCACCTCAGGTGCAGATTCGCCTTCTTCCGCCCGCCCACAAACAGTTCGTCGATGCTCTGCTCCGCAGGCAGCTTCTTGAAGGGCTTCTTCGCGTACATGATCGACATTGGCACCAACATGCTGCGCGACCACGAAGAAATCTCGTAGATATTGAAGTAAAACCATTTGGGAAAGAGAATGATCTCCGGCGGAACGGCAGGCATGGCGTTGTAGTCGTACTGCCCCATCGCGCACAGATAAATCTTGGTAAACGTGTTGCACTTCACCACGCCGCCGTTGGCCAGTACACTCTCGCGCGCCTTCACCATCACGGGGTGGTCCTTCGACCAGCCCATCAGCTTCAGCGCCAGATACGCCTTCACGCCGTAGTCGACGAACGCCGGGCCGCCGGGATACTGGCTCCATCCGCCGTCTTCGTTCTGGTGGCGCAGGATCTCGTTGATCGCGCGCTCCATCTTGCCGCGGTCGCCCGTGCCCAGCATCGCATGCATGAAGATGTAGTCCGACTCCAGCATCGAGTCGGCCTCCAGCTCGCCGCACCAGTAGCCATCCGGATGCTGCTGGCCAAGCAGCCAGTCGGCGGCCCGCGCAATGCCCTCCGAGACCTTGTCCAGCCCGATGTCCATCCGGCCATAGCGTGGCCGCGCGGGCATCGCAGGCGCCGCCTTCGGATTCCGTGGAAATGTACCCATCGATTTCAAACTCTCTGGATCGCCAAACCTTCGATCGTACTCGGTCTGGCCAACCTGGAATTGCAACTCGCTAGCTTCTCTCAAAACCGGCCTGCGTAAGATTGCGTTCTACTGCTGGATCGGCGGGGCCGACGCAATCGCCTGAACAATCTCCGGTGGCAGTCCGAAGCGCACATTCTCAGGCATCACCTCAACCTCGTCAACCGACCCGTACCCCATTTGCTGTAGATAATCGACCACATGCTGAACCAGTACCTCGGGGGCCGACGCGCCCGCCGTCACCGCAACCGTATTCACGCCCTCAAGCCACTCCCGCTGGATCGCCTCTGCGGAGTCGATCAGATAAGAGTGCGTGCCCAGGTTCTTCGATACCTCCACCAGCCGGTTCGAGTTCGAGCTGTTCTTCGACCCCACCACCAGCACCAGGTCCGCTTCGTGCGCCACATTCTTCACCGCAACCTGGCGGTTCTCCGTCGCATAGCAGATGTCCTGAGCGTGTGGCCCGGTGATATTCGGGAACTTCCGCTTCAACGCGTCGATCATGTGCCGCGCTTCATCGAGGGATAGCGTCGTTTGGGTGAGATACGCGACCTTGTCGGGGTCGGGAACCACCAGCGCCGCAACCTCTTCCACCGTCGAGACCACCTGCGTCACCGTCGGTGCCTCGCCCTGCGTACCCTCCACCTCTTCGTGGTCGCGATGTCCAACCAGCACCAGCGAGTAGCCCTGCCTGGAGAACTTGATCGCCTCCAGATGGACCTTGGTCACCAGCGGGCAGGTCGCGTCGATCACCTTCAGCCCCAGTTGTTTCGCGTGCTCCCGCACCGCCGGCGAAACCCCGTGCGCCGAGTAGATCACCCGCGCTCCCACCGGTACCTCGTCCAGCTCGTTGACGAAGATTGCGCCCTTCTTCGCCAGGTCCGTCACAACATAGCTGTTATGCACGATCTCTTTGCGCACATAGATCGGAGCGCCAAACGTCTCCAGCGCAATCTGCACCACGTCGATGGCGCGAACCACCCCCGCGCAGAAACCCCGAGGCTTCAGCAGCAGCACGCGTTTGGTCGTCTTCGTCGTGTCGCCCCGGCCCAGGCTGGTTGTGTCCAGTGTGGTTGTAGTCACAGCTTCAAGTATACCGTGTCTGGCCCCATGGCACACCTGTCACAGGCTCCAGACCCCCCTCGGCGGTTCGCTCAACGCTCAAAACTCATAGCTCAAAGCAGATACACAACTCCAACCTCAGCATCGGCAAACGACACAAAGCCTCTACCCGCGAAGTTCAAACCAACGAACGCCGCCGCGTGCTCCGTCTCCGCCCGGTCAGAATCTATGCCGCCGCCTTCTCATCGCAACCAGGATGCCCGCAATGGCAGGCCAGCGTTGTCAGCTTCTTCGCATCCTCGCAATGGGTCGAGCAGTACTTCTTGCCCGCAGGCGCCATGCAGGTACAGGCCATATGAGCGCATTTGATGGGTGCTACAGGTGTCGTCGACATGGAACCTCCTTGAAGTAGTCAGGCTCCGGGCATTCCCGCGGGCGTACCCGAAGTGCCAGAATTGTACTCGCTATCTCTTGCCATAAGATGCTATTTTTTTTGCTCGGGCCATCTCTCCATTCCCGCCAACGCCAAGGAGTCCTGCATGCTCCGTCCCCTCAGCATCGCCATAATCGCCCTCGTAATCGCCCCGTTTTTCGACTTCGAATGCGTAGCACTTGCAAAACTCTCAGGAACGGTACAATTCAAGTGAATCTGTGCCAAGAATGGAGATTTCAGATGAAGGCCATCCGCCTCGCCGTCGCTCTGCTTCTCGCTTCTTCCGTCTCCATGCTTCTCGCGCAGACGCCGGTTCCCGCAAAGAACCCAGCGCAGCCGACCCCGGCCGAGCCCCTCATCGTCGATGTGCACTCCGCGCCCTACCGTCCTAAGATCGTCTACAAAACCAACATCAGCAATCAGCGGTTCGACATGCGTAACGCGACGATCTTCGACATGATCGAGTTCGCCTACGCACTGGGAGAACAGGACGACGACCGGGAGAACGCGGCCATCGTCGGCGGTCCCACCTGGATCGACTTCGACCGCTTCGATGTTAGCGCAAAGATTCCCTCGCTCAAGCCCCCAACCTTTCCTGTCGGCCTCACGGATACTTCAAATCCCCCCACAAATCCGAATGACCAGATGCGTCCCATCCTGAAGCGCGTGCTCGCGGAGCGCTTTCATCTGAAGGTTCACACCGAGGATCGCCCGCTGCCCGGCTACGCCGTTACCGTTGCCAACGGTGGCCCCAAACTCACCGGCGCGAAGACCCCGACCGATGCGAGCGAATGCCACGGCGCGCAGGACAAGTCGAATCCAGCCCAGTACACCATCACCTGCACCTCCGAGACGATGGCGCAGTTCATCGCAGCCCGCGACCAGGACTTCCCGCATCCCATCGTCGACCGCACCGGCCTCACCAAGCCGTACGACTTCACGCTGAAGCTCTCGCTGGGGCCAGACGTACATACCAGGGACGACCGAGCCCGCGTCTTCGCCGATGCCTTCACAAAGCAGCTTGGCCTTGTGGTCACGCGCGGGAACGTGCCGCAGCCGTCGATGGTCGTCGATACGGTGAACCGTACCCCGACCGCGAACTCACCGGATATTGCAAAGCTTCTTCCCGCACTGGCGGACCTTGAATTTGAGGTCGCCACCATCAAACCGGCTGCGGACAATGAGCCGCAGGACACAATTCGCCCCGCCGGCTCCCAGATTACCTTCAGAGCCTTCAACATGCAGGGTCTTCTCACGCGCGCCTTTGAACTGCCCACAGGACAAATGCTGGGTGATGCACTGGCGACTCTACCGCCAAGGCGATACACCATCGTCGTCAAACTGCCACCGGATATCGATGCTCGCGCGGTGAGTCAGGACCCGGATCAGATCAACAACATGCTGCAGAAGCTTCTCATCGACCGGTTCCAGTTGAAATACCACTGGGGCCAGTGGACGCAGCCGGACGCGTACGTGCTGCTCGCTGGCTCTCCCAAGATGAAGAAGGCCGATCCCAACTCACGCAGCTTCTGCAAATTCGGCCCGGCCGATGGAGAGAAGCCTGCCCGCTACGCGAACTCTCCGTTCGACACGGAGTTCCACTGTCAGAACGTCACTATGGCGCAGTTCGCCGACAGGGTGCAGGCCATCGCAGGGTCTGAGGTCAAGAATCGCGTTGCCGATAAGACCGGCCTCGCTGGCTCCTATAACTTCACGGTGTTCTTCACCGCCGGCCGCACGCTTCGCGCAGAGACCGCTGCTGCTGCCGCAGAAGCGAAGCAAGCCGGCGATGCTACACCGGCACCGGTCGTCGGCCTCAGCATGGAGGATGCCTTTCGCAAGGAGCTCGGCCTCAGGCTCGAGAAGAAGCCGCTGATCCTGCCCTCCCTCGTCCTCGACCATTTTGAAAAGATACCGACCGATAATTGACCCACCACCAAGCGCCGCTGTGGTGTCGCAACCAGTTCAACAGCGGCGTATCATGGTTCCCTCCTGGAACCACGGGGTCACCCATGAATCTATTCAAATCCTTTACGTTGCAATGGTGGCAAGCCGGCCTCTTCAAGGTCGGCTTGCTGGCCCTGGGAATCGCAGCCGGCGCTTACTGGCACGGCCTTTTCACCGGCTTTCTCCCCGAATTAGTCGTCATCGGCGCACTCTGTCTTTGGTATATCGCCGTCATCTGGTGGAAGCAACCCTGACCAACCCCCTACCGGCTCGACTTCAGCAGACTCCGAGCGTGCTCCAGACTCGACTCCGTCACCTTCGCCCCCGATAGCATCCGCGCGATCTCCTGCGCCCGTTCCCCCTCCTCCATCCGCCGAACGCTGGTGCGCGTCCGGCCGCCCTTGTCCGCCTTCTCGATCAGAAAATGCTGGTCCGCGAACGCCGCAATCTGCGGCAGGTGCGTGATGCACACCACCTGCTGCCGCTTTGCCAGCGTCTTCAGCTTCCGCCCCACCGCCTCGGCCGCCCGCCCGCCAATCCCAATGTCGATCTCGTCGAAGACCAGCATCCGCGGCGTAGGCAGCGCACTCTTCTTCCGCCCATGTCCCGCTCCCGCGGCAAAGCTCTCCTCCACCGTCACCTTCAGCGCAAGCAGCACGCGAGACATCTCCCCGCCCGAAGCAATCTCATCCAGCGGCTTCAGTGGCTCGCCCGCATTGGTCGCAATCAGGCACTCCACCCGGTTCCACCCATGCGCCGTCCAGTTCGCCGACTCCTCGCCCCCCGTCTCTCCAGAACCAGCCACCTGCACCTTGAATCGCACCGTCATCGCCAGATCGTTGATCTCTTCCGTCGCCAGCTTCTCCAGCCGCCTCGCCGCCACCGTCCGATCCTCCGTCAACTTCGTCGCCGCCGCGCGATAGCCCGCCGCATCCCGCTCCTGCTGAACCCGCAACTCCGCCAACAGCGCATCGCGATTCTCCACCTCGGCCAGCCGCCGCGCCGCCTCCTCTCCAAAGCGCATCACCTCCGCCAGCGTCTGACTCCCGCCCACCCCGCCGTACTTCCGCTTCAGCCGATCCAGAGCCGCCAGCCGATCCTCGATCTCCTCCAGCCGCTCGGGCGATGCGTGCACCTTCTCGGCAAAGTCCCGCACCTCCGCGCTCACATCCTCCACTGCGGCCTTCGCCGCCGCAAGCTGCTGTGCCGGCTCCGCAAATCGCGCGTCGAACTTCGCCAACTCCTCCACATGCTTCAGCGCCGCCGTCAGCGTCGTCTCCGCCGAGCCTTCTTGCTCATACAGCAACTCATGCGCGCTCTTCGCCGCCGTATACAGCTTTTCTGAATTGGCCAGCACCAGCTTCTCCGCCTCCAACTGCGCGTCCTCGTCCTCGGCCACCAACTGCGCGTCCGCGATCTCCCGCGTCTGAAACCTCCACAGATCGGCCATCCGCATCCGGTCCTGCTCCGACGCCTGCAACTCCGCAAGCCGCTCCGTGGTCGTCCGCCACGCCGCAAACGCCGCCGCCACATCGTCTCCCGCAATCCCGCCGAAGCGGTCCAGCAATCCCCGCTGCTGCGCCTGGTCGAACGACCCCAGCGTCTCCCCCTGCGTGTGGATCAGCCCCAACTCCGGCGCCAGCTCCCGCAGCACCGCCACCGTCGCCGGCTGGTTGTTGACGAAGACGCGCCCCTTGCCTCCCGCCGCAATCTCCCGCCGCAACAATATGTCGTCCGAAAAAGCCCCCGCGTCGATCCCGTTTGCCTCCAGAATCGCCGCCGCCCCCTGCGTCCCCTCAAAGACGCACACCAGCACGGCCTTCTCCGCGCCATGCCGCACCACATCCGCCGAAGCCTTGCCGCCGAGCAAGAGCGCCAGCGCGTCGATCAATATCGACTTGCCCGCGCCCGTCTCGCCCGTCAGCAGGTTCAACCCCGGCCCAAAGCTGGCCACCGCCTGGTCGATCACCGCATAGTTTTCCGCCCGCAACTCCAGCAGCATATCCGCCCGCGCCTCATCCTCGATGCGAAAAGCCTAGCACGTCACCGCAATCCGAGCGATCCTTCGTATTGTGAAGCTGCCCCATTCCCATCACGCATTTATTTCACTGCCCTCCCGGCGCTCCACCGCCCTCACCACCGCCGCCGCCACCACCATCACCGCCGCCGCCCCCCATTCCGCCGCCACCGCCTCTTCCCCCCATCCCTCGCATTCCACCACCACCGCCCATCGGACGCATGGTATAGCTGGTTTCAAAGCTGGCAGGTTTTCCGTTCTCTACATATGGAATAAACTGCAGCAGCGTCGCCCGCGAGTAGCCTGCGTCCGCGGCCTCTTTATCGTCGGCGTCCTCAACCACGGCCTTCGACACCATCCCCTTCTCATCCACCCAAACCCGAAGCTGGGCCTGGCCATTGAGGATATATTCGGTAGGCTGCGGCCCACCTGGTTTTCTCTGATTCATAGGCAGCTGTGGGTGAGCTTCCGCACGGAACACCAACCCACGCTGCTCATCGATCCTCGTGCCTGCTGGCTCCTGAATCGCCCCAGCCGGAACGGCCAGCGCATCCGGCGATACCTCAGTCGACGCAACCGTCAGCTTCGCCTCAAAAAGCTCATGTTTCCCATAGGTCTTGCGCACAGTGGTAGCCAGATGCAGTGGGCCAACCTGCTTCCAGTCCTCGTACGCCACTTTCTCTGTGTCCCGGATGACCAGCGCGACGTACCCGGTCGCCGGGTCGAAGCAGACAGCTCCTCTCGCGTCATCCCCTCCGCATGTCAGCGAGACGCCATCCACCGTGCGCGGCTTCATCTTTTGATCTCCGCGCATGGCCGTCACCAGCACACTGCGATACATCTCATGCACCTCCGCAAATTCCATGATCCGCAGTGGCCGCAGGCCTTTTTCGTTCGCCCAGACACTGTCGCCCTTCGTCAGATCGCTGTCGTCGTAGGCGTCGGTATGGATCGCGGTATGTACCCCGTCTTTGCCGATCCACGTCTCGTAGGTGCCCGTGTGTTCTTTATTCTTGTAGTCCGTCATCTTCAGCTCGTAGCGCAGGTGCAAGGGAGTCGCTGGTTCTCCCTTCGCATTCACTGCCATCGTTGCAATCAGCATCCGCTGCGAGGCCTGGGCAAGGGTGTCATCCCCCATTGCGTGTGGTAGCCCGGATGGGTTCGCCGCGGTCCCTCCTGTCGGCGGTGGAATGACCTGCGCCGCTGCCTGCGCCCCTGGCTGCATCCCTGGCTGCATCCCGGGCTGCCCACGTCCCTGCATCCCGCCCTGCCCCCCACCCTGCCCTCGTCCCTGCGCGCAAACCGTCCCGGCCAGTGCCACCAGCATCGCCAGCCCCAACCCAAATCCACGCCAACTCCAACCTGCCAGCCGATTGACCATCTTCTCATCCATCATGTAGTTCACACCGCCTCCAGTTACGCCTGCAATCCCATCCAATTTAGGCTGTGCTTTGCATCGGATCAAGTTAATTCCCGAACCAACCCATATACGCGCCCCTCCACCCCCAGCCCCGCCGCGCCTTACAATAGTCCTAATGATCCTGCATCCATTGGCCTCGCCCATCGCCCTCGCACTCTACCTTTTTCAGGATGACGCCACCGCGCCGCCGGTCGCGGCCTCCAGCAGCGCGCTGGTCGAGATGGTTCGCAACTCTGGCCCAGTCGCCTTCGCAGTCCTCATCATCCTGCTCATCGCCAGCCTCTGTTCCTGGGCCATCATGCTCTCCAAGTGGCGTCGCTTCGGCCGCGCGCGCAAACAGAGCCAGGGCTTTCTGCGCGCCTTCCGAAAGTCCGGCCGCCTCTCCGAGATCGCTTCCATCGCAGGCAACTTCAAGCCCAGCCCGCTGGTCTCCGTCTTCAACGAGATCAACGACGAGTACCAGCGCCAGAGCGGGGGCCGCGGAACGCCGCGCAACCCCATCGCCATGGAGCGCGCCGCCCAGACCGCGTCCTCCGAAGCCCTCACCACGATGGAGTCCAGCATGACATGGCTGGCCACCATCGCCAACGGCGCCACCTTCGTCGGCCTCTTCGGCACCGTCATGGGCATCATCGACGCCTTCCACGGCCTGGGCACCGCCGGCGCCGCCACCCTGCGCTCCGTCGCCCCCGGCATCTCCGAGGCGCTCATCACCACCGCCGCCGGCCTCGCCGTCGCTATCCCGGCGCTGGTCGGTTACAACCAGCTCACCGCCCAGCTCCGCGACTTCGCCTCCCGCATGGACGACTTCGGCCGCGAGCTGCTCAACGCCATCGAGAACGCAGCTCTGCTCACGCCGCAGGCGCCGCAGCCCACGCAGCCGCCGATCGCCCAACCGCCCGAAGACCCCGCTCAGCCCCGCCGGAGGACCTTCTAGAGATGGCCTTCTCCACCAGAAGCGGCGGCCAGACGCGCACTCAGACCGCGCTGGCAGACATCAACATCACCCCGCTGGTCGACGTCGTCCTCGTTCTGCTCATCATCTTCATGATCACCGCCCCGGTGCTGCAATCCGGAATCGACGTCTCCGTACCTCACACCCGCTCCGTCAACCAGCTCACCGAAGAGCGCATCGTCGTCACCATCGATAAGAACCAGAACGTCTTCCTCCAGGCCGGTGGTGCGGACCGTCCCATCAACCTCTCCGACCTCACCAGTAGCCTGCGCAGCACCGGCCACGGCGATCCGGCCAAGCGCATCATCTACCTCCGCGCAGACGAAAAAGTCCCCTTCGGCGCATTCGCCTCCGTCATGGACGCCGTCAAACGAGCAGGCATCACCAACATCAGCATCGTCACCCAACCGCTGGAATCCGCCCCGTCGGCTGATACCGCGGCAAAGTAGCTCGTAACCCCTTAGCGATTGTCATTCGTTACTGATTGTCATTCTGAGCGCAGCCCCTTTCGTGATTGTCATTCTGAGCGCAGCCCCTTTTGCGATTGTCATTCTGAGCGCAGCCCCTTTTGCGATTGTCATTCTGAGCGCAGCCCCTTTTGCGATTGTCATGCTGAGCGCAGCGAAGAATCCCCGCATTTTCTTTTGCTTGTTTTTTCTCTGAGCGCCGCAACCCATGGAAACCCGCCTCACAACCCGCGCCCTCAACATCGCCCTCAACGGCGGCCAATTCGGCGGCGGCTTCATGGGTTCCTTCGCCCTGCACGCCGCGTTCATCGCGCTGCTCCTCTCCTGGGCCTGGATCTTCCACTCCGGGCAGAACTGGGGAGACGCCGGCGCAACCTCCGGATCCATCCAGGCCACCATGGTCGCCGACATTCCCCTGCCGCCCAGGCAGCCCATGGACCCAAACAACGTCCTCGCCACCGACAACCCCTCGCCCGCGCCGGTCACTCCCGCGCCGAAGACGGTTGAAGTCCCACAGCCCAACGCCATTGCCATCCCCACCAGGTCCGCCAAGCCCGTCAAGACCGCCGACAAGACGACGCCTGCCCCGCCGCTCCATCCCCAGCCCGGCAAGATCGACCCCAACAAAGCCCAGACCGGAGAAGCGGGCGGCAGCAACCTCACCATGAGCAGCACCCAGACCAGCGCAGGCACCTTCAATATCGGCACCTCCGACGCCACCTTCGGAACCCGCTTCGCCTACTACGTCCAGCAGATCAAGATGAAGGTCGCCGCGCAGTGGTACACCAACATGCTCGACCCGCAGGCCACCGGCCACCGCGTCTACATCACCTTCCAGGTGGAGCGCGACGGCTCGCTCACCAACATCAAGATCAACCAGCGCAGCGGCGACGCCACCCTCGACAGCACCGCCCTAAACGCCGTCCGACACATCGACACCTTCGGCCCACTGCCCGACGCCTACACCGGAAGCCACATCAACGTCACCTACTACTTCGACCCCCCGCCCCGCCCGTAGGGATGAAGTTGTCATTCTGGCGCAGCCCCTTTATGCCGTCATTCTGGCGCAGCCAGAATCTTCGTATTGGCCCTTGCCGTTGTCTGTTCTTCCCTTACCCCTAACCCCTTACCCCTGTCTTCCTGTCAACCACCCCCCTTCACTCAGAATGTTCTCCGCCCGCCGGTTACAACCAAAGACCCATCCCGACCGTCTACCATAGAGAGCATGGACCGCACGCCCCGCACATCCCGCACGCACGCCGCCGCATCCCGATCCACCCTCGCCGTCCTGCTGCTGGCGCTGACCACTCTATTCGTCCCGCCAGCACGCGCCCAGGACAACATCTTCACCGGAACCAGTACTGGAGTCACCTCCATCCGCATCGCCGTCGCCGACTTCAAGCCACTCGCCGCCGACGCCGGGACCGCCGCCTTCAAGCAGACCTTCGACACCACCCTCTACGCCGACCTCGCCACAGCAGGCATCTTCGACATCGTCTCCAAGAGCCTCATGCCGTCCGGCACGCCCGGCACGCCCGCCGAGATCCAGTTGCAGAGCTACTCCAACGCGCCCGCCAGCGCCACCATGCTCGCCTTCGGCTCCATCGGCCAGGTTGGCGGCAAGCTCGTCGCCAACGGCTACCTCTTCGACGCCAAGAACCTGCAGTACCCTCAGGTACTCGCCAAGCAGTATAGCGAAGCACCCTCCGAAGACTCCGCCCGCCAGATCGCCCACCGTTTCGCCGACGAGATCGTCTACCGCCTCGGCGGAGGAACGCCCGGCATCGCCGAAACCAAAATCTACTACGTCCATCTCTCCGGCGGTGACAAGGAGATCTGGGCCATGGACTACGACGGTGCCAACCAGCACCCCATCACCCACCTCGGAACCATCTCCATCTCGCCGCGCATCTCGCCAGACAACACCCGCCTCGCATTCGCCTCATTCGGCAAATACGGCTTCCAGCTCAAGATGTATTCGCTCCTGCTCAACCGCTACATCGCCTTTCCCAGTGGCAGCGGCAGCTCCGTATCTCCCGCCTGGGCGCCCAGCGGCAACGAACTGGCCTACGGCGCGGCTCCCCGCGGCTCCTTCGAGATCTGGGTCGCGGACTCCAACGGGAACCTTGGCCGGGAAATCACCAGCTTCCGCGGTGGCAACGTCAGCCCCACCTACAACCCCCGCACCGGCTCGCAGATCGCCTTCATCAGCGGACGCACCGGCCTGCCCCAACTCTATGTCATGAACTCCGACGGCTCCGGCGTGCAGCAGATGACCGACGGGGGCTATGTCTCCTCGCCCTCCTGGTCGCCCAACGGACAGGTCATTGCCTTCGCCTGGGACCGCAAGTACGGCCCCGGAGCGCCCGGCGGACAGGACATCTACATCATGGAAGTCGCCACCAAAAAATGGCAGCAACTCACCCACGACGGTGGCCGCTGCGACTTCCCCTCCTGGTCGCCCGATGGCCGCCACATCGTCTACGCCAACTCCAGTGACGGACGCGCCGAGCACATGCGCATCTGGACTATGCTCACCGACGGCACCGAGCGCCGTCCCCTCACCGGCCCCGGCGCCGATATGCCAAACTGGAGCTGGAAATAATGCTCTCCATCTCCGCAATACAATCCATTGCACAAAACTTCCCTGACGGAAATCTTGATTTTCAGTAACATGGATACGGATGAACCATTGGAACCACAGTTGGATGTAGCATTGGCAACGCAGGAGAAACCGATGACCCACACGCACTCGTCTCAGCCGAAGTCCTTCCTCACCCGGTCGCTTCGCACCGCCCTCTTTCTGGCGGTTGCGCTTGCCACCGTCTCCGGCTGCCACAAGAACGCCAGCAACAGCGTGAATCCAGACATCACCGCGCCCTCACCCGCGCCGCTGCCGCCCATGCCCACCGCCTCGCTCACCGCCGATCCGCTGGCCATCGATCTCGGCCAGTCCGTCGTCCTCAACTGGCGCACCACCGACGCCTCCAACGTCTCCATCGAAGGCCTCGGCACGGTCAATCCCAACGGGACTCAGACCGTCTCGCCCACCACCTCCACCAACTTCCACATCGTCGCCAAGGGCGACGGAGGCACCACCGAGGCCAGCATCCGAGTCACCGTCCGCGTTCCCGTCGCGCCCGTCGCGCCCGCAGACACCACGGCAACCGCCGACATGGGCTCCGAGGCCGTCTTCCACGACAACGTCCAGGACATCTACTACGACTACGACAGCTACGAACTGCGCCCAGACGCGCAGGCCTCCGCCGTCAAGTCCGCCTCCTTCCTCGTCGCCCACCCAGACATCCGAATCGTCGTCGGTGGCTACTGCGACGACCGCGGCTCCGCCGAGTACAACCTGGCCCTGGGAGAAAACCGCGCCAACGCCGCCAAGACCGCGCTGGTCAACGCAGGCATCGCCCCCGCCCGCATCCGCGTCGTCAGTTACGGCAAGGAAAAACAGTTCTGCACCGACGAGAGCGAGTCCTGCTGGCAGCAGAACCGCCGCGCACAGTTCGCCCTCGACCGCTAGAGCTTGCCGCTTTGAAGGGGCGCGACTTCAGTCGCGCCGTCGGACACAACATTGAACTGCAGCTTTAGAGCATTTTTGGAGTTGCTATAGACCAATTTTGTTTGTCATTCCGTAGCGAAGCGGAGGAATCTGCTTTTGCTCGCTCCGCAACGGACTACACCATTACCGAAAATGCTCTAGCCGCCGAGGGAAACTCCCCATGCCCACAGATATTTCTTTGAAAGCTGCGCAAACCAGGCGAGCCGCTCTCACTATCGCCTGCGCTCTTCTCACCCTCGCTCTCGCCACGCCTCCCGCCTTCGCCGTCAACAAGGACATGGTCCAGCTCCAGACCCAGGTCCAGGAACTGCAAACCGCCGTCGCCCGCCTCCAGCAGTCCAACGACGAGCGCATGGGTGTTCTCAAGGACCTCGTCCAGCAGAGCGCCGATACGGTCAACAAGATGTCGGTCGCCGTCGACGCCCTCCAACAACAGATCCGCGCGCAGCATGACGCCACCAACACCAAGCTCGACCAGTTCTCCGGCCAGGTGCAGACCCTCAACGACTCGCTCGACGAGGTCAAGGCCCGCCTCAACAACCTGGAAAAAGCCATGAAATCCGTGCAGGACCAGCAGCAGTCCATCGACGCCGCCCTGCAGAATCTCGCCCCCAACTCCGCCGCCGCACCCAATGCAACCGGCACGGTAACGCCTCCGGACACCGCCTTCTCCGCGCCATCTGTCGCGCCAGCGCCCCCCGCCGGCAAGAAGGGCAGGCTGCTTCCCGGGGATACGCCAGGCAACGCCCCGGACGCCTCCTCCGCGCTTCCGTCGAAACTGGTCCCGCCGGACGCATCCGCCCTCTACAAAACAGCCCTCAGCGACTACATGGCCGCCCGCTACGCGCTGGCCACCACCGAGTTCGGCGAGGTCATCCGCTCCTCTCCCAATGACCCCCTCGCCGGCAACTCCTTCTACTATCTCGGCGAGATCGACTACCGCTCCGGTAAGTACGCCACCGCCATCAAGGACTACGACCACGTACTCGAGCAGTTCCCCAACAACGCCAAAGGGCCCGTCTCGCACCTGCACAAGGGCCAGGCCCTCTTCGAAACAGCCAAACGCGAGGCTGGCATCAGTGAACTGCGCGCCCTCATCACCCGCTTCCCCAACTCCCCGGAAGCCGCCCAGGCACGCAGCAAACTCAATGGCATGGGCGTCCCCATCGTCCCCAAGCGGCCAGCCCAGTAAGCAGCCATCAAATTATTTAGAGCCATCAATCTGGCCCTGACACTGAACGTAGCTCTTCTTGAGATTGTCATTCTGAGCGCAGCCCAACGCGTCGTCATTCTGGCGCAGCCAGAATCTCCGTATTGGCCTTTGCTGTTGTTCTTGCTATTGTCTGTTCTTGCTTGTCATTCTGAGCGCAGCCCAACGCGTCGTCATTCTGGCGCAGCCAGAATCTCCGTATTGGCCTTTGCTGTTGTTCTTGCTATTGTCTGTTCTTGCTTGTCATTCTGAGCGCAGCGAAGAATCCCCGCATTTCGCTGTTGCTTGTTCCTGCACTTTCTAGGTAAATCCTTCGTGAAATGCGTCTAAGCTATAGATGTTGAGTCGCTTCAACGTTGAAGACTCGAAGCAGGAGAGACAGACCCCCCGCGTGAAAGAGCGTATTCGCAAACTGGACGCACACCCCAACGCAAGCAGCAAGCCTCTTCGGCTGGTGGTCGCGGCGCTGATCCTCCGCACCGTCCCCGGCGACACCGGCCCCATCACCGAAGTCCTCGTCTGCCAGCGCCGCCCGGACCAGCCCATGAGCCTCAAATGGGAGTTCCCCGGCGGCAAGATCGAGCCCGGAGAGACCCCCGAGCAGGCCCTCGCCCGCGAACTCGACGAGGAGCTCGGCATCCAGGCCGTCATCGGCCGCCGCATAGCGCAACTCCGCCACCGTTACCGCAACGGCGGCTCCATCGACCTGCAATTCTTCGTCGTCAACACCTTTACCGGCAATCTCGATAACCACATCTTCAACGCCCTCCAGTGGTCCCCTCTCAGCCAGCTCCCCACCTTCGACTTCCTCGCCGCCGACTTCAACCTCATCCGAGACCTCGCCCAAGGCAAGCTCCTCTGAAGCACACTCGTCGTCATTCTGAGCGCAGCGCCACTGAAGTTGTCATTCTGAGCGCAGCGCCACTGAAGTTGTCATTCTGAGCGCAGCGAAGAATCCCCGCATTTGTCTTTCGGTCCGGCAATACACTTTACGAAATCGTCACTACAGCGCCCCCACAATCTCCTCCGTCGCACGCACCCGCCCAATCCGCGGAAAAATCCGCTCCACCGCGTTGCCATGGCTCCCCTCGCTCATGCCCGTCATCGCGTCTTCCGCGAACACAACCTCGTACCCGCGCTCGTACGCATCCCGCGCCGTGCTCTCCACGCCGAACTCCGTTGCAATCCCGCACAGCACTATCGTCGTCAGCCCGCGCCGCCGCAGTTGCAGGTCCAGGTCCGTCCCATAGAACGCGCCCCACTGCCGCTTCAGGATCGCAATGTCGCCCGGCTGCCGGTTCAGTTCGACAATGAACTCGCTCCAGTCGGCCGCCGGCGGCGCGCCTCCGCGCATCGGCGCGTCCACCGCCGGATGCAATCGGTCCGCTCCATCCGCCGCGCCTCCCACATGCACCAGCACCACCTGCGCGCCAGCACCGCGTGCCGCCTCCAGCAGCCGCACCGTGTTCGCAATCACTGTCGCCGCCGGATGCGGATTGCCCGGTGCCCTCACAATCCCCTTTTGCAGATCGATCGCCACCACCGCCGTCCGCTTCGCATCCAATACCAGCTCAATCATCTCGCCCTCCTGTCCTCTGTTCCCTGTCACTTACCACTGACCACTTACCACTTACCGCTGTCCCAGTTCCCTACCCGCCGTGCATCTGGTTCCACATCATCACCAGCGATAGCCCGATCACAATCGCCGCCGTCGCCCATGCCACCCAGTTGAACCAGGTCGAGTTGGTATGCTTCCCCATCAGCTCGTGCTTGTTGATCAGCTTCAGCATGAAGATCATGATCACCGGCAGCAGCACGCCATTCAGCACCTGCGACAGGATGATTACCCTCACCAGCGGGAAGTTTGGCCACAGCACCAGGCCCGCGCCCAGCACGATCAGCGCCGTGTAGAACCAGTAGAAGAACGGCGCCTCCTTCAGGCTCTTGTCCAGTCCGCTCTCGAAGCCCATCCCCTCGCACACCGTATACGCCGTCGACAGCGGCAGGATCGACGCCGAGAAGATCGAGGCATTGAACAGCCCCGCCGCGAACAGGATGAACGCAAAGTCTCCCGCCAGCGGCTTCATCGCGCCCGCCGCTTCCGACGCATCCTGAATGTTGCGCATCCCGTGCGTATACAGAGTCGCCGCACAGGCCACAATGATGAACCACGCCACAATATCGGTGAAGAAGCAGCCCACAATCACATCCAGCCGCGAGGCCTTGTACTGCCGGATCGTGATCCCCTTGTCCACCACCGACGACTGAAGATAGAACTGCATCCACGGCGCAATCGTCGTTCCAATCACTCCGATCGTCAGATAGATATAGTTCTTGTCGCTCCACACCGAGCGCGGCGGCGGCATGATGGTCGCTTTCAGCGCCTCATGCCAGTCGGGATGGCTCACCACCCCCGCCCCAATGTACGCAAGGTAGATGACGCTGGCCACCAGAAAGAACTTCTCCACGGTCTTGTAGTCGCCCTTCACCACCAGCACCCACACAATCGCCGCGCAGATCGGCACACTCAGGTATTTACTGACGTGAAACAGTTGCATCGATCCCGCAATGCCGCTGAACTCCGAAACCACGTTGCCGTAGTTCACAATCACCAGCAGGATCATCATCACGAACGTCATGCGCAGGCCGAACTCCTCGCGGATCAGGTCGCTCAGTCCCTTGCCCGTCACCACCCCCATGCGCGCGCTCATCTCCTGCACCACAATCAGCGCCAGCGTCACCGGCAGGATCGTCCACAGCAGCAGCAAGCCGTACTGCGCACCCGCCTGCGAGTATGTGAAGATCCCGCCCGTGTCGTTGTCCACGTTGGCCGTAATGATTCCCGGTCCCAGCACTGCCAGGAACAGCAGGATGCGCAGCCGCCATTGCCGCCACAGCTTCATCGACACCCCGTTCCGGCGTCCGTCACCGGCCGCGCTCCAGCCGCGTCCAGCCCGCGCCCCCGCGGCGCGTCCAGCCCCGCGCCCCGTGCGAAGCACGGCCACGCGTAGCCCCGTCCCGCGAAGCTCCGTTCTTTGCCCAACGAATTCGCGCCAAACAATTTCATGCCAACCCTGGAGAGTTCTCTGCCAATCCCGTTAGAGCATCTTCGGAATTGCTATAGACCCCTTCTGTTTGTCATTCCGTAGCGTAGCGGAGGAATCTGCTTTTGCTTGCTCCACAACGGTCTACACCATTACCGAAATGCTCTAATTCATCGTCCGCAACTGCGCAATCACCTGCTCCGCGTAGATCACGCCCGCTATCTTCTTCTCTTCGTCCACAACCGCCAAAGCGCGCAGGTTGTACTTGTCGAACAGCTCCGCAACCTTCTTCCAGTTGGCATGAACGTCGCACGAAACGATGTGGCTGTACGCAAGGCTGGCCAGTGTGCTTTCCGGCGGAGCCAGCAGCGCCCTCAACAGTGGGACCACTCCGCACAGCGCCTCTGTCTCGTCCACCAGAAAAATATGCGTCAGCGTCTCCATGTCGTCGCCAAACTCGCGCACCGCTGCCACTGCGTCGCTCGCCAGCGCGCCCTCGCCCAGCGAGATGTAGTCCGTCGTCATCTGCCCCGCCGCCGAGTCCCCGGAGAACTCCAGCAGCTCCTCCACATCCTGCCGCTCCTCTGGAGCCATCTCCTCCAGAATCGCCTCCGACCGCTCCTCCGTCAGTTCCGCCAGAAAGTCCGCCGCCGCCGCCGGATCCATCTCCTCCACAATCCCAGCCACCTGCTCCGAGTCCAGAGCTTCGGTCAGCGACTGCTGCATCTTCGGCTCGACCTCTTCCAGAGCCTCCGCCGCCACGCCTTCTTCCAGCGATGTGAACAGAGCCTGCCGCTCCGCCGGCGCAAGGTCCTCCAGAATGTCCGCCAGGTCCGACGGATGCATCTTTGCCAGCTTCTCCTGCTCGATCTTCAGCCGCACCCGCCGCGACGGATCGCGGTCGATCAGGTCCACAAAGTCCCACGGAATCGCGCTCGTCCCAAATCGCGAAGAGACCCGCTCCACCGTCCCCACCGATAGCCCCTTCAGCAGCCGCCGGATCGCGCCCCGGGTCCCCACCTCCACCTCGGCAATGCGCAACTTCAGCCCATGTCCCTCCAGCGGCCCTTCGGCCCCGCCCGCCATCGTATCGGAGGCAGCAGCGGCGTCAGCGTCCACCACCGGCTCCCACACCAGGTCCACGTCGTTCACCCGCACCACCTTGTGCCCATGCACGTCGATGATCTGCTGGTCCAGAAGGTCGCGCTCCAGCAGCAGGAACGACTCCTCCTTCGGCATTGGCGTCGGGGCCGCATCGCCGCGCATCCTTAGCCCTCCCTCCGCCGTCAGCTCCAGGTCGCAGACCGCCACCATCGACATCCGCTTTCCGCGCCCCGAGCCCACCAGCCGCAACACCAGTCGCTGCACATGGTTCGCGTCCTCCGGAGGCGACACCGCGAACTCCCGCACATGCCCCATCGTCCGCCCGCTGGCATCCGTCACCGGCGCGCCCATCAGCGCGGAAACACTCGTCTTCTTGATCGCCTGTTTTGTCATCGCAACACATCTACCTGGGCCGCTCGCGCATTTCCCCTACCCGCATCCTACCCCACCCGGCGGTTCCCCTGCCTCCCCGCATCCGATTTGCACCAAACCTTCACACGCCTCCACTTCCACCCCTCGACCGCAATCGACTCGCATTCACCCGCCGCCCACCCGCCCATCCTTGACATTCCTTCCTTCCACAAGCAAACTTCCATCATTGCCGCTGCCTGCATCCAATCGGCAGGTTGCTCCGGCGACAGGGACTCAATTGCCCGATTCCACCACAAGCCGCGTCTCCCTCACGCTCGGCTCCTCACTCGAGAGCGTCGACACGGTGGGCAAGACGGCCCAGGACTTCGCCGAGCGCGCAGGCTTCGATTCATGCACCGTTCCCAACATCGTCATGGCCGTCCGGGAGGCCGCCATCAACGCAGTCCTCCACGGCAACGCATACAGCCCGTACAAGAACATCACCGCATCCTTCGAGACCAGCTCCGACACGCTCACCATTCGCATCCGCGACAAGGGCCCCGGCCTCGACCCCTCCTCTCTGCCCGACCCTCTCGCCCCGCAGAACCTCCTGCGCGGCTCCGGCCGCGGCATCTTTCTCATCCGAGCCTTCATGGATGAGGTACACTTTCGCCAGATGCATCCGGGGACTGAACTCACCCTCATCAAACATCGCGCACCGGCCCAGCCGGCCGCCTAAGTTATAAGGAGACACATCTCATGAGCATGAAAGTCGCAATCCGCCAGGTAGACGGAATCACCATCCTCGACCTCAGTGGCCGCATCACCCTTGGCGAAGGCAGCATCACCCTGCGCGACAGCGTCCACGAAGTCCTCGACAAAGGCTCCAAAAACATCCTCCTCAACCTCGCCCAGATCAGCTACATCGACAGCTCAGGCATCGGCGAGCTGGTCAGCGCCTTCACCTCCGTCAAAAACGCCGGCGGCGAACTCAAGCTCCTCAACCTCACCCAGAAGGTCCACGACCTCCTCCAGATCACAAAGCTCTACACCGTCTTCGACATCTGGGACAACGAGGCCTCCGCCATCGGCGCCTTCAACTAGAGCCGCTCGATTCAGACGGCAGGATCGCTCTCGTTTTTGCTTAGGGCACGGCTTTAGCCGTGCCCTAGCAGCCCGTGGTGCAAGTGGCTGAATTCCAGACGGGCTGACATCGTGGTCTGAGGGAGCGGCAGGGGTGGGGAGAGGTGAAAACCGGAGGGATGCGGGATTCTACTTCGCCATTGGGTCGATA
>Ga0224555_1000212_pt1 | contig 85482 bp, 68 predicted proteins | sample 714S23034metaG_FD_180687 | JGI IMG/M metagenome (GOLD analysis project Ga0224555, IMG submission 180687) | Peat soil microbial communities from Stordalen Mire, Sweden - 717 S2 30-34 | ecosystem: Environmental > Terrestrial > Soil > Wetlands > Peat | place: Sweden: Norrbotten County, Stordalen... | reverse complement strand
CGACCCAGTCAGTTGGTGGCGCATGGGGCCGCCATTCGTGATGGTCTCAAAGAGCGCCGACGAGTTCGCCGCTCTCAGTTAAGCCGCTATCCTTGGGAACAGATTACTTTAAGTTAGCGCCTATGCCGGGAACCCCTTTGCCTTGGACGTGGATTCCCCCGTTTCCGTCCCCGGCATGGCACAGTCTTTGCCACCGTCCAAGCCAGCAAAGCCAATGCCACGCCGGAGCCAGAAATGCCCAAAGTCAGTCCGCCACTCCGAGCTTTTCGCCATGTCCGCCGGACGGCCCGCCCCGCCATCCGCCCGGACCATCCGCCAGCCACGTCGAAAACTCGTAGAGACGGAAAAGGTTTGGACGGTCTTAAATCCGCTTTCGACACTTAAGCAAATACGCCGCCCCACCGTGGCACCATTCCCCTGGTCGCTCCCGCTCCCGTTTATCAGACGCAGAGCCTGCCCAGGCTCCGCTCTGCCCTTCCGCTCGTTTTTCCCATAATAGCGACTCCGAGAATCCGTCAAGGTAGAACGGGGCCATTTCATGCGCGGTCTCCACCTTGACTGATTCTCTCCGTCGCTGGAGCGGGTAAAAACGCCCGTGAGGGTCAGAAAGAAGACAAGGAAGGCCGGAGGCGGGCGGCGCTTCGCGCCGCGCCGCCCCCGGCCCGTCGGCAGTTTGGGTCTCCGTCATTCAGGCCCCCTGGTTTATGACGAACGCGAATGTCGCAAACTGCCATAACATTCTTGGTGGCTATTGACATTCCCATTGGGAAAGGAGACATTGAGGCCGTTATGAAACAAAAGCGTCGCGCCGCGCGAGGGAAACTCGACTATCCGGACACAACCGCGGGGAGCCGTTTGGCCTCGAAAGCCCGCAGATTGGCCAGCAAGCTCACACCTAAACAGCGCCGGGAGCATTTCAACGGCGCGATGGCCATGATTTATGCCGGGGCAATCGAAACAACTCTCACTCGACGCTAACTTTATCTTCGATCTTGCCGGGGAGGAAGATTTTGCCCACGATTTGCTGGAAGCTGCCCAAGCGAGAGGATACGCCTTGCTTTTGCCACCCACCGCTGCCCACGAATTACATCTCATTTTCACTTGCGGCGAGAGTGGAGCGGAACGGGAATTGGCGGAAACGGCACTGACTCGCTTGAAGCAATGGGGCATACGGCCATTTGAATTGAATTCCACAGCGGAGGCTATCTGCGAGCAGTTCGTTCGAGGATTGCTCGGCCAAGGTCTGATTCCCGAAGACGAGTTTAACGATGGTTTGATTCTGGCAGAAACTTCTCTGGAGGAAATCCCCTTGCTGGTGACGTCCGACAAGCACCTGCTGGACATAGACGAAGACGGCTTGCAATTGGCGTTCAACGAAGCCGACCTTTCGCCGGTTCATCCGGTCCACCCGAAACGCCTGCTGCGCGCTTTGCGTTGAATCGCCGACGCAAACTTGGCGGAATACCCTAAAACTGCCGCAGGAAGCGCGTGTCGTTTTCGTAGAACAGCCGGATGTCGTTGATGCCGTAGCGGATCATGGCGATCCGTTCGATGCCGAAGCCAAAGGCCCACCCCGTCCACTCCTCCGGGTCGTAACCGACTTGCTCGAAAACCTGCGGATGCACCATGCCGCAACCGGCGATCTCCAGCCATTCCCGGCCCATTTTCCGCGTCAGCGCGCTGGAAAAATCAATCTCGAAACTCGGCTCGGTGTAGGAAAAATAATGGGGCCGAAAACGGATTTTGGTCTCCTCGCCCAGCAATTCCCGAAACACAAACTCCACCGTCCCTTTTAAATCGCCCACCGTCACCTTGCGGTCCACGTAAAGGCCCTCAATCTGGTGGAAGGTCGGGTTATGGGTCGCGTCGGGATTGTCCCGCCGATACACCCGCCCCGGCACCAGGATGCGCACGGGCGGACGCTGCTTTTCCATTACGCGGATTTGCACCGAGGAGGTATGGGTGCGCAAGAGCAGCCTTTCGCCGCCCTGCAAATAAAACGTGTCCTGCAAATCGCGCGCGGGATGGTCCGCCGGCGTGTTCAGGGCGTCGAAGCAGTGGTATTCATCCTCCACTTCCGGCCCGTCGGCAACGGCGAAGCCGATCTTGCGGAAACTGCGCACGATGTCTTCCGTCACCTGGGTCAGCGGATGGAGCCGGCCCAACGGGCGGCGGCGTCCCGGCAACGTGAAATCGGTCGCCTCTTTGGGCAGCGCGGCCTTGAGTTCCAATTCGGAACGGCGTTCGGCGATGGCGGCGTCCAACTCGGCCTTGGCTTGATTGATAAGCTTGCCGGCGGCGGGCCGTTCCTCCTTGGGCAACGACCCCAGTTGCTTCATCAAGGCGGTAAACTGCCCGTGCGGGCCGATCCACGCCCCTTTGGCATGATCCAGCGCCGCCAAATCAGGCGCGGCCTTGAATTCGGCCAGCGCGGATTGCTTGAGGGGTTGGATGTCCATATCGTTGGATGGACCTTCACGGACGGGACGCGTCCGCGGATCTTATTTTGCGGCGGCGGGTTTGGCCTTGGCGCTGAGAGCGTTTTGGGCCAATTGCACCAAGGCGCCAAAGGCGGCGGCGTCTTGCGCGGCCAGGTCGGCGATCATCTTGCGGTTCAAGGCGCATTGGGCGGCTTTGAGGCCCTCCATCAACCGGCTGTAAGTGATGCCGGCGGCGCGGGCGGCCGCGTTGATGCGCACCTGCCAGAGGGCGCGGAAGGTCCGCTTCTTGGCTTTGCGATCCCGGTAGGCGTATTGCATGCCGTGATCCGTCGCGTCCGAGGCGTAACGATACAACTTGGATCGTTTCAGGCGAAAGCCCTTGGCGGCTTTGATGACGCGAATGCGACGTTTGCGGGAAGCGGGGCCGTTGGTGACACGCATAGGTTTAAAAAGGCGGGTTGGCTAGTGGCTGAAGGGTAAGTTTTGCAAGATGCGATAGGCATCGGTTGGATCAACCTGTTTGGCAGTGCCCAGACTCCGGCGGCGCTTGGGACTCTTGGTTTGCAACAAGTGCCGCTTGCCTGCGCGCGAGCGCATGACTTTGCCCCGAGCGGTTATTCTGAACCGCTTGGCCACTGATTTCTTTGTCTTAATGCCTTTGGGACGTCGCATAAATTTTACTTTCCTTTGGAAAGGACGGGCAATATAGATGCAGCCGCCCATGAGCGCAAGTGGTTTTTTTGGAATTAAATCCCGGAAGATTTGGATGATCGCCGGTGTTGCCAGCCTTGGCTGCGCCGCCCAGGCGGCCACCCAGATCAATTTCGACTTCGATTGGCGATTTCACCTCGGCGATGTTCCAGAAGCGGCCGCCGCCAGCTTTGACGACAAAGCCTGGAGGTTGGTGGATTTACCGCATGATTTCGGCATCGAATTGGATTTCAACCGCACGAATTTCAGTTCAACGGCGTTTCTGCCGGGCGGAGTTGGCTGGTATCGCAAAACTTTTGCGCGTCCACCGGGGTCGGGTGAGCATGGGGTCAGCGTTGAATTCGATGGGGTCTCGCGCTCCAGCCAGGTCTGGCTCAACGGCCACCGTTTGGGCGAACACGGTTACAGTTACACCTCGTTCAGCTTTGACCTGACGCCCTTCCTCAAATCCGATGGCCCCAACGTGCTGGCCGTGCGCGTGGATCGCAGACGCATTGACGATTCGCGGTGGTATCCAGGTTCCGGCATCATCCGGCACGTGTGGTTGGCGATTTACGAGCCAATGCATTTCGAACGACATGGCGTCTATGTGACTACGCCCCAAGTCAGCGCCAATCAGGTCCAAGTAAGGGTGCAGACAAAGATCCGCAATGATTCCAATGAGGGGATGTCGGCTTTGCTGACGACAAAGATAGAAGCGCCGGATGGCACTGTCTTGCTGACAATGCCGGCAGAGCATAAGTCCTTGCCCGCCGGCGGCGAAGAAAGCTTTGACCAGAATGCCTTGCTCGCCCACCCGTCCTTGTGGTCCCCGAAATCGCCCTTGCTCTACCGCGTACGAAGCGCTGTCAAGAACGGTGCTGAAACGCGATGGGATTTCACAGAGACCACTTTCGGCATCCGCTCGATTCACTTCGACGCCGCGACAGGTTTCTCTTTGAACGGCCAGCCGCTCAAGCTCCACGGCGTCTGCGTGCATCAGGACGCCGGCGGATTGGGCGGGGCGGCCGTGCTGGACAAGGTTTGGGAGCGGCGTCTGAAAATCCTCAAGGATATGGGCGTCAACGCCATCCGTTGCGCCCACAATCCGGCCCCCGCGTATTTCTACGACTTGTGCGACCGCCTCGGATTGCTGGTCATGGACGAAGCCTTCGACGAATGGAACGGCGCCAAAAACAAGTGGGGCGTGGGACGGAACACAGGCACACCGTCCACAGGCGCCGGCTATTCCGAGTATTTCGACAAATGGGCCGAGGCCGACGTGCGTGAAATGGTTCTGCGCAGCCGCCACCATCCCTCCATCATCCTTTGGAGCATAGGCAACGAAATTGATTATGCCAAAGACCCGTTCAGCTATCCCACGGAGGGCGATAAGTACGACCCCAAGCGGCCTTCGGCGGAAATCCTGGCGCAGTCGGGCAAAAAGCTGGCGCGCATCGTCCGGGAACTTGATCCCACGCGGCCCGTGACCGCCGCCCTGGCCAATCTCAAAACTTCCAACGCCATCGGCCTGGCCGATGAATTGGACGTGGTGGGCTACAATTACCAATTCGAGCAATACGCGCCCGACATGGCCAGGTATCCCGACCGGAAATTTGTCGGCAGCGAGAACGGCCCCGGCCTGAATTATTTTGACTTGACTCAGGAGAACCCGCGCGTGGCCGGCCAGTTCCTGTGGGTCGGATTCGATTTTTTGGGCGAGGCCAGCCGGTGGCCCATGCGCGGCTCCGAGGGTTTGCTTGATGCCTGCGCTTTCAAAAAGCCGCGCGCCGCTCTGCGCGAGGCGCTCTGGTCGGACAAACCGATGGTCGCTGTCTGCGTGCGGGCCGCCGAGGCCGCCGACAGCACCCGGAGCTTGCAGGGCCGGTTCGGCGGAGCGCCGCTGGAGACGCATTGGAATTGGCAGGACGACACGCGCGCCCAACTGCCCATCGTCGTCTATTCCAATTGCCGCGAAGTGGAACTTTTTCTCAATGGCCGCTCGCTCGGCGCGCACAAGGCGGAAACAGCCTGCACGTTCCGCTGGGAAACGCCGTTTGAACCCGGCGAATTGAAAGCCGTCGGACGGACGGCCGATGGCCAAACCACCCAGGACAGCTTGATCACCGCCGGCAAACCGGCGCGCCTGGAATTAGTGGCCGACCGCGCGACTCTGTCCGCCAACGGCGAGGATGCGGCCCACCTGGAAATCCGGGCGCTGGACGCCAAAGGGATATGGGTCCCAACAGCCGCGCCAACTTGCGCTCTCACCGTCTCCGGCGCGGGCACGCTGGCTGGTTTGGAGAATGGCGACCAAAGCGACATGACCCGCCTGACCAATCCAGAGCGCAAGCTGCATCATGGCCGGGCCTTGGCCCTGGTGCGGAGCTTGCGCAGCCCCGGTCCCATCACCGTCACCGTCAGCAGCCCGGAGCTGACGGCGGCGCAATTGAGTCTGCGCTGTGAGTGAAGACTTCTCAGACGCCGCGCTGGTGCTGGTAGGCCACGGTTCGACCGTCAACGCCGACTCCGCCGCGCCGACATGGCTGCACGCCGACGAATTGCGCCGGCGCGGCCTCTTCGCGCAGGTGCGCGAGACCTTCTGGAAGCAGGAACCCTACCTTTGGCAGGCCTTGCGCGGCATCTTCGCCCCGCGGGTGTTCGTGGTCCCGCTGTTCATCAGCGAAGGCTACTTCACCCAGGAAGTCATCCCCCGCGAGCTTGGCTTCTGCCGCGCGGGCGAAACGAACTTTGCCCGCGCGCAACAACGCGGCGGCCAGATGTTCCATTACTGCGGCCCCGTCGGCACGCACCCCAGCATGACGGAGGTTTTATTGGCCCGCGCCCGCGACATCGTTGAAAAATACCCCTTTCCGCGCGCGCCCAGGCCGTCCGACACAGCCCTGTTCATCGCCGGCCACGGCACCGGCAACAATGAGAACTCGCGGCAAGCCATCGAGCGGCAAGTGGAATTGATCCGCCGCCGCCGGCTTTACGCGGAAGTCCACGCCGTTTTCATGGAAGAGGACCCGCGCATCGGAGATTGCTGCCGCCTGGCGGGCGTCAAGAATATTGTCATGGTTCCCTTCTTCATCAGCGACGGCCTCCATTCCTACGAGGACATCCCGGTCATGCTGGGCGCGTCCGAGAGCGTGGTGCGTGAGCGGTTGAAGCAGGGCCAGCCAACGTGGCGCAACCCGACCGAGCGTGAAGGCAGGCGGATTTGGTACACCGCCAGCGTCGGCAGCGAACCCCACCTGCCCGAAGTCATCCTGCAGCGCGTCCGCGAAGCGGCCGGCGCGTAAGTTTTTTAGTCCTGAAAGGGAAGAGGATTGACGCCCTGTTCGTATGGTGTATGGCAGCATGAAAGTAACTTTTGAACTTCCACCTCCCGTTGTTCAACGGCTGCGGTTTCATGTTCCCAGCGGTCAACGCTCACAATTTGTGGCGGATTTGATTTCCCGAAAACTGCAAAACCAAGGCAACGCCCTTGAACGGGCCGCCCAAAAAGCCAACACCCTTCACAAAGTCAATCGTGACATGAAAGACTGGGAAGCCTTGAACGAATAATCATTTTGTGCATCAGGCGGGTCTCATGCCCGATGCCGATTTGCGCAATCTGGAAATGGCCGTCAAACAGGTGCTGCAACTGCCTTGAAACTTAATCTAATTAAGCATGGGGAGAAAGAGGAGGACTATGTCCCAAATCCTCGCCTAACGCGCCCGTTTTCAATTCCGGGGGGCACGCGCGCCCTCGCGTGTGGCAGTCGGCGCCCCCGCCGACTGCTTCCCCTCGTGCCATAGGAAGTGGAGAGGATGCAAAGATGTGGTCGGCGAGGGCGCCGACCACGACACGCGAGGGCGCGTGTGCTCCCCCAGACCGCGCCATTCCATCGTTAGGCGAGGATTTGGGTATGTTGAAGTTGCAAAAGATAACCCGGGAGTGGTAGGGTAAGCCGGTGAGTAACGAAGGCACAGGAGGCAGCAGACCATTAAAAATGGTGGCCTGCGGGCGTTGCCAGGCCAAGATGTTCATTTCGGGGGACTTGGCGCCCTTCGCCACCGAGCCATGCAAGAAATGCGGCCATCCGGTGATGCTGCCGGTCATGCTGGACAACTTCGAACTGCGCACCATCATCGCCTCCGGCGGCATGGGCACGGTCTATACGGCGCTGGACACCAAATTGCAGCGGGAGGTGGCGCTGAAAATGATGAAGCGGGAAATGGCCGCCGACCCCCAAATCATGGAGAGCTTCTATCGCGAGGCGCGGGCCGGCGCCTCGCTCAATCACACCAACATTATTCACATTTACAGCTTCAACGAATTCCAGGGCCAGCCCTATCTGGTCATGGAACTGGCCAACAACGGCAGTCTGGATGGCCGGATTGAACACGAGAAGCGCGTGCCGGAGCGGGACGTGCTGGACGTCGGCACCAAAATGGCCTCCGCCCTTGGCGCCGCCTTGCGCCACAACCTGCTCCATCGCGACATCAAGCCGGGCAACATCCTTTACAACGCGGATAACGAACCCAAGCTGATTGATTTTGGCCTGGTGCGCGCCGCCGAGGTGGACGACACCTACGAAGAACAGGTCTGGGGCACCGTTTATTACGTCGCCCCGGAAAAGATTCAACGCAAGGGCGAGGATTTTCGCTCGGACATGTACAGCCTGGGCGGCACGCTCTATCACGCCTTGACCGGACACGCCCCCTTCGTGGCGGAGACCAACGACGACATTGTGATGGCCCACGTGCATACGCCGCTCACGCCGCCAAACCTCGTCGTGCCGGAGATCACCCAGTTAACCAGCGATGCGATTGCGCGGGCTTTGGCCAAGAATCCCGACGACCGATTTGCCAGCTACGAAGAAATGCAGATGGCGTTGGAAGAGGCGCGCAGCCATCTGTTGGTGCAACAAATTCAGCAGCAGGCGGAGGATCAGTCCGGGGAGAAACCATCCTGGTGGAAACGCTGACTCTTTGAGCCGGAAGACGAACAACCCCGCGCCTACGGCTCCATCCCATGAACCATGAGAAACGGGAAGCGCGGCGCGGAACAGCCGCACTCCCCCAATGATCCATCGCAAACCGCTGTTATTTCGCGGGAGCGTCGGGCGCCGCGGCGGCCGGATGTTTGGGCGCGGCTGCCTTGGTCAGGATGTTGAGAGTCGTCGCCGTCCAGACGCCGTCCTCACCCTTTTTACCAGAGCCGGAGACACGCAGGCCCTCCGCGGCATCGGAAAACTCCGCGGGCTGGCCGTCTTTCTTGATTTTGGTGGCGGAGGTCACCTTGACTTTGGTTTCGGGGGTCCTGTTCGTGGCTTTGAGCGTGAGGCACATGTTGGTGCTGTCAACGCTGGCAACGACGCCGTTGAAACGCGAGGCAACCTTCGCAGGCTTGGGAGCGGCCGGAGCGTTCGTTGCTGGCGGCGTGGTATCGGTTTGCGCCATCGCGGGGCAGGCCGCGCTGACGGCAGCCGCCAAAAGAATGGCGGAGAGTTTTGTAATGGTCTTCATACTTTTTCGGACTGTTATAAACAAGTTTCTGATATACTGATGTTCCCTTTCGCGGGAACCTTGAACAGGGTTAGGCATAACAAAGCGCCCGTCCCGCCACAAGCACTTTTTTCGGGCCATAAACTGGCGCCGTTCAACCCAGGATGCGCTTGCCTTCAGTCAGGAAGATGCCTTGGAAGTTCATCTCCAGCGCCTGCGGGTTGGTGGCCTTGGCCAGCGCTTCTTTCTGCGACACTTTGCCGTCCTTGACCAATTGGAAAAGCGACTGGTTGAAATTGATCATGCCCTCCTCGCTCCCGGTTTCAATGGCGGCCGCCAGCTTTTCCAGGCGGTTTTCTTCGATCAACTTGCGCACTGTGCCCGAGTTAATCAGAATCTCCTGCGCCGGGGTCATCCCGCCGGCAATCGTCGCCACCATGCGCTGGCAAACGATGGCTTGCAGCGTGCCGGCCAACTGGCGTCGAATCTGGTCCCTTTCGTCCGGTTTGAAGAAATCCAGGATGCGCCCCACCGCTTGCGAGGCGTTGGTGGTGTGAAGGGTGGACAACACCAGGTGGCCCGTGTCGGCTGCGCTCATGGCGGCGGTGAAACTGAGGCCATCGCGCATTTCCCCAATCATAATCACATCCGGGTCCTGCCGCAGCACGTATTTCAACCCGTGCTCGAAGGAACCGGTGTCCAAGCCGATTTCGCGCTGCTCGACCACCGATTGGTTGTCTTCAAACACAAACTCAATCGGGTCTTCCAGGGTGATGATGTGTTTGCGGCTGTTGGCGTTGATGTGCTCCACCATGGCCGCCAGGGTGGTGGATTTGCCGCACCCGGTGGAGCCGGCCAGCAGCACAATGCCGCGCGGGGATTCGGCGATTTGCCGCAGAACCGGCAGCAGGCCCAGTTCCTCAAACGAGGGCACCAGCGTCTTGACATACCGCATGGCCAGGCACGGCGTGCCCCGCTGGTAAAAGCAATTGGTGCGGAATCGCCCCACCTCGGGCAAATAGTAGGAAAAGTCGCACTCGTGGTCGTGATCCAAGAGTAGTTTGGCGTGCCGCGGCACGATGTTCTCGACCACCATGTTCATCCATTGCTCGGTGGGAAACGGCCCTTCCACGATGACCAGCTTGCGGTTGATGCGAAAGACAATGGGCGTGCCGATCTTCAGGTGAATATCGGAGGCCCCTCCCTGCACAGCCGTGCTTAATATACGGCGAAAAGTTTCCATGTCCGCCACTCTACCACGTCAGCCCGGGGAAAAGCCAATCAAGAATAGGCCAGCAACCGGGCTTGCGACAACCGGGTCACGTGCGTGAACAACATGGATATTTCGTAGCCTTCTTGCCCATCGCCCGTGCAAGCCACGATCACCCCGGTGAAATTGACCTTCTTGGCCAGGCCGGAGCCTTGCAACGTCACGGTCATTTCAGTCCAGGCGGACAGGGGTTGGTTATTGTGAAACTCAATGCCGTGTTTCCGAATGCGCACCGAAGTGGCGGGCACTGTCAGGCATTGCGTGGGGGTGGAAGACAATCCCGGCGGAATGTTTTCGATTTTTCTCGCGCTCATACTTTGGAAACATATCATCGTTTGTCCGCGCGTCAACCGCTCTTTTTTATTCTTATGCGGACAGGGGCGCAAATCCGTTTTTGTGCGTTATGGGGATGGCTCCGCGGGAGCGTCGCCCTACCACGCCTGATTCGGTAGGGCGACGCTCCCGCGGAGCCGGGCATGTTTAAAAGCGGATTTGCGCCCTGCGGAAAGTCTTTGGCGGGAGGGATGGCGCGCCCCGGCCCCGCCAAAAAAGCCCATTGGCTTTCGCGGGGTTTCACGTATTCTTTCAGCCAATTTCTATGAACGAAGATTTGTCGGGCGCCAAACAAAAAAGATTCAACGGCAGCTTCCTGTGGCTGCTCCTGCTGCTGGGCGGAACGCTGGCCGTCTTGTGCCATCAAGGGTTCCGCCCCTACGAAGTGTTCTGGGCCAACGACCTGCCTCTGGGCGCGTTGGTGGAAAGTTCCGCCCGGCTGCCCGCTTCGTTTTTCGGAAGTTGGGCGGATTTTTACTGGCTGGGCGGGCCTAACGCCGCCTTTCCGCCCACCTTGAGCAATATCTCCACCGCCATTTTCTCGCCCGTCCACCATCTTAAATTCTACGCCCCCGGCAGCATGTTCTTCCTGGGATTTGGCGCGTGGTTCTTCTTCCGCCAACTGCGCCTGGGCAAGATGGCTTGTGTCATCGGCGGTTTGGGCGCCGGTTTAAACATGCACTTTTTCTCCAATGCCTGCTGGGGCCTGGGCCAATGGAATGTTTGTTGCGGCATGATCCTCATCGCCTTGGGCATTCTGGTCAGCCCGGATATCAAGCAGCTCTGGATCAAAGGCGTGCTGGCCGGCCTGTCCATCGGCATGGCGGTCATGGAGGGCAACGATGTCGGGGCCATCCTGAGCATTTATGTCGCTGTTTTTGTTGTGTTCCTCTTTCTGTCCACTGAATCCAACCCGGCCAAAGGAGCGGGCAAAGCCGTTTTTGTGGGTGTCTTGCTGGTCGTCAGCTCCCTCCTGATTTCTCTGAGCACCATTTACACCCTGATTGGCACGCAGATCAAAGGAACCGTCACCGCCCGCCAAGGCGAGTCCGCCAAGCGTCAGGCCTGGGACTTCAATACGCAATGGAGCATCCCCAAGCTGGAAACCTTGCGCATGTTTATTCCCGGCCTTTTTGGCTATCGCCTGGACGTGTACACGACTTCCGGCACGCCGGAGGCCTACTATTGGGGCAGCATTGCGGAGGAGCCGCGCGTGGCGCAATTGGAGAGCCGCGATCCGGCGGTGCGCAGCAACGCCGTCGCCAGTCTCCCGGCGCCCCCCCAGGTTCTGGCCCAGCTTCAATCCATCATGGCCGGCAACGATATGACCGCGCGTGACAACATCGTGGACCAGGTCAAGAGCATGGGGCAGCGACGGCACACCGGCAGCGGCGAATACACAGGAGTATTGGTTTGTTTGCTGGCCCTCTTCGGACTGGCCAACGCGGCGCGCAAAAAGGGTTCGCCCTACTCCCCCGGCGAACGCCGCATGGTGTTGTTTTGGGGCGGCGCCGCGCTCTTCTCGATGCTGGCGGCATGGGGCCGATACGGCTTCCTTTATGCCTGGATTTATCATCTCCCCCTGGTTTCCAATTTCCGCAACCCCATGAAGTACATGCACCCGCTGAATATCAGCATAATCATTTTGTCGGCCTACGGCTTGGAGGTGCTGGGCCGCCGATACCTGGCCGCGGCTGCCGGTCAAGCGCAGGATTTCTTCCACGCGATGGCGACGTGTTGGAAGCGGGTTTCCCTCTTTGAGGTCTGCTGGGTGGCCGGCTGCGGGGTGCTCCTGGTGGCGGCCGTGGCCGGTTACTTCAAGCTGGCCTCCTCCAAGCCGGCTCTGATCAACCACCTGTTGCGCAATGGTTTTGACGCGACCCAGTCGCCCCAAATCGCCAATTTCTGTGTGGGCGAAGTGGCCTGGTTCGTCATCTATCTTGCCGTCTCGGCCGGCTTGGTGCTTTGCATTCTGGCGGGCGCCTTCTCCGGCTCGCGGGCGTTGTGGGCCTGGCTTTTTCTCGCCGCCATTATGATTTGCGATCTCTCCCGCTCGGATGTTCCGTGGATACGGTATTACAACTACAAGCAAAAAATGAGCCCCAATGCCGTGGTGGACCTTCTCAAGCGCAACCCGTGGGAGCACCGGGTCAATTCCCGCTCCTGGCCGGCGGGCGGTTACTTGACTCCCGATTTGACGATGATCTGCCATTGGTGGATTGAAAATGATTACCCCTTCAACGACATCCAATCCCTGGAAATTGACCAGGCCCCGCGCATGGCCTCCCTGGACAGCGATTACCTGAGCCATTTCAACCTCACCTCCAGCAAGGACCTTTCGCCCGCGACGCGCCTGTGGCGCCTGACCAACACCCGTTACCTCCTGGCCGGCTCGGAATGGGAAGGGCCGCTGAACCTGTATGGAGAACCGACCAACAGCTTCCGCGCCGTCATGCGCATGAACCTGGTGCCCAAACCCGGCATCGCGCAGCCGGAAGACCCCGGCGACATGACCGTCCAAACCAACAGCGACGGCCCGGTGGTGCTGTATGAATTCACCGCCGCCCTCCCTAGAACCAAGCTCTACGCCAACTGGCAAGTCGTCAACGACGCCACTGCGTTGCAGTTGCTTGGTTCCGCGCCCTTCGATCCGGCCAAAACGGTCTTGGTGGCCGAGGACACTCCGGTGGCCCAGAAGCCCGCCAACCCGGACGCCGATCCGGGCGCCGTCAAGTCTTCCCAGTATCAATCCAAGGATTTGATCCTGGAAGCCGATGCCAAAACGCCGGCGGTCCTGTTGCTCAACGACAGAACAGGCGATTCTTGGAATGTTTCGGTGGACCAAAAGGCCGCCCCCATCCTCCGCTGCAACTACATCATGCGCGGCGTCTTTGTGCCCGCGGGTCATCACGTGGTCGAGTTCCGTTATGAGCCGCCCTTGAAAATGCTCTTTGTTAGTCTGACCATCTTCGGGCTGGGAATCCTTCTGGCGGGCTTCGTCATCATCACGCATTTCAAGCGGGAACCGGAGCCGCTCCCTGCTTCCGAAGTCAAGCCACCGGACAATTCAGCCAAGCCGTGATGCCGCCATGTTCGAGCGGTTTCCATTTTGGTCTCGTGTGGCCTTGCTGCTCGGATTGATGATGGTCGCGGCCGCCTTTGATTTTTGGCGGCGGGGAAAGGAGGCCGCACGTTATCGCGAATACGGTTTCATCTGGATCGCCGGCCTCCTGGGGGGGCTGTTCGGATTTGCCAATGATTGTGTCACCTCCACTATCTCGCCGGATTTTTTTATTTTGGGCAAAGGACTTGAGCCGGGGAGTGACTTGCGTCTGCGGGCGGGAGTGTACGGATTCAAGGCCGGATTATCGGCCGGGATCATCGGCGGCGCAATCTGTCTTGTTTGCCGTCCCAAAAAATCCGGCTTCTCCATGCAACAAATGCGCCAGTTGCTGGAGGCGCTTTGGATGCCCGCCGCCGGCGCGGTTCTTCTGGGTTTGGCGCTGCCGATCCTCGCGGGCGGCTTCGACCCAATGGGGCTGGAGGGCCGTTTGAATTCCTTGCTCAAGCCCGATCAAATCGGCCTGTTCAAAAGAGTGTGGTGGATTCATACGGGATTGTACGCCGGGCTAGCCGCCGGTCTGGTGGGGATGATCATTCGAGAGAGACGCGACAATTCTGTCTCATTGAAAGCGAGTTGACACCCGCCGCCCATCCGGCAACATGAGGCTACAATGAGTGTAAACGATAAGAAGTCCTTCCCCTCCTCCGTGGCGGCCCCGCAACGAATGAAAACCGCCTGCGCCGTGTTGCTTGGCGGATTTCTGACGGCGGCTGCTTTCGCGGAGCGGTTTGATCTCCCCGACCTGGCGCGCTTGACTCCCGGTCGCACCAAGGCCGAAAACGCCCTCTGGATCGAAAACCCGCTCACGTCACAATTCAGAACCTCCAAGCGTGTCGTTGTCGCCCAGATCAACGGCCCTGCCATGATCACCATGATGCACTTCGCCTATGGCGAAAGCGCCGTCTCAGCCGCGCACAAACGCCTCAATCGCGATTTGCTCCTGCGCATCTACTGGGACGGCGAAGCCGCCCCCAGCGTGGATTGCCCGCTGGTGGATTTCTTCTGCGACCCCGACGGCACGCGGGACGTGGTCAACACCGCCTTCGTCAATGTTCGCCGCGGCTTCAACGCTTATTTCCCCATGCCGTTCCGCAAATCGGCCCGCGTGGAATTGGTCTATGACGGCCCGCTGGAGCCTGGCAATGAACTGTGGCGCTTGATGCCCTGTTATTCCTACGTCATGTACCGCACCGCCGCCAAACTGCCCGCGGACACCGGCTATTTTCACGCCAGTTGGCGCCAGCAAGCCCTCAAGCTCGGCCGGGCCGATTACATCGCCCTTGAGGCCAAGGGCAAAGGCAAATGCGTCGGCTGGAATGTCACCGTGCGGCTGCCCGGCCGCAACGGCTACCCGGTGGATGAAAATGAGAAGTTCTACATTGATGGCGAAACCAACGCCTCCGTTGAGTTTCAGGGTCTGGAGGATTCCTTTGGCTTCAGTTGGGGCTTTCCTGAATCGGAAAACACATTCCCCATGACCGGCTATTTCCCATTCCTCAAAGGCGCCATGGCCTATCGTTTCTTCGTCCAGGACGCCATCAGCTTTGAGAAGTCGCTCAAAGTGGCCATTGGCTTTGGCGAACACGAAAACCCGAATTTCCGCCGGGATTTCTCCCGCTTCGGCAGTTCCTTGCAGTTCTCCACCACCGTCTATTGGTACCAGCAGGAACCGCACGCCCCCCTGCCGCCGATGCCTCCCGCCGCCGAACGCGCTCCCGCCCCGGAGCAATTGTTCTGGCCGGAGACGGAGAACATGCCCAGCGACGCCGAATTGCAGTCCCGGGGCGTCAAACTGGTCATGCGCTGTGGACGCCCGGTGCATGAGGTTATTTACGCCGCGCCCGGTTACAGCGCCCAATCGCTCCAGGGCTACGTCTGGAGTGGCTGGTCTGGCGACGTTTACCACGCCCGCGCCGACGGGCAGGAAGTCCGCGTCCAGCTCAACGTGCCCAAAGCAACCGCCGGCACGGCGCGGGTCCATATCATTGATCCGGATAATTTCGAAGGCGGGCGCAAGGAGAAAATCGTCGTGGCCGGCCAAACCTTTGGCCCCTTTGAGAACTTTCAAACCGGCCGCTGGATTGAGTGTCCCGTCACCGCCGAACAGACTGCGGACGGCAAGATCAACATCAGCGCCCTCAACGCCCGTCCCGGCGCCAACGCGGTTCTCTCCATTATTGAGTGGATGGAAAAGTAGGCGGCGGGGCGCAAATCCGTTTGTGACCATTCCCTGGCAAGGACGCCGCGTTGCGGCTGCTGGAGTTTGGACATTTGCTGCAGATTACCGGGCGGATCAAAGCCATCCTATCGAGATGGCCATCATTCAGCCCGGTGAAAGGCAACGGGTCGGTTGTGGCGTGAATGACGGCTTGGGCGCCCACGCTGTTGGAATCATTGATGTAATACGAGATGAGCAGACTCGTGTCCGCGTAAACGCTCATGCGGATTTAGTAACATTCCTGCTCCCGCGCCATCAGAACCAGATTAGGCAGGACTTTGTCGCCAAAAATTCTGTGCCGCCGGGCGGCAGCATCAGGCCAGCGAACCCGGCGTTTGCCTTTGCCATTCGGTTGCGAGTCAATGGTTGTTTCCAGTTCGTGGACGCCCTCAAAGAATTTCCGGCGCTCTCGCGGCGGCAATGCCTTCACCTGCTCCAAAACTTCATTCGCACTCATCATTCAAACCATACCACAAACGGAGCACTCAGAGCAAACTCGAAACCGGCATTTCTTCCGATGACACTCGCCCCGCCTATGGCCGGTGACGAATCTGCAAGTTATTCATGGAAAACAACTTGCATATCAATAAAAAGTTTGACAGTCAAAAACGACCCGAAAAGGACCCGTTTTGGCAGAAAAACGGGGGGTCCGCGCTTTTTAAAAACCATTTTGTTTCGTGTTTTCGAGTAACGCGGCTTCTGAAAGAATATGACCAAATCGCACTGAATCGCACTTAACACGCCTTCCGCTTTTTGATGTATGCCGAACGAACCCCCAACCAGTCGCTTGCGTCGGGCGGGAACTTTTGAGAAAGTAGCCCCATGCGTTTGACGCTGGACATTTTAATTTGTGGATAACTTCATTGCCGCCCCGGGCCAAACGGTGCGTTTCACCATCGAAGACATTGCGTTCGGCGGCGAGGGCGTCGGGCGGGTGAACGATTTCGTCATTTTTGTGCCGTTTGTCGCGCCTGGGGAAACGGTGGAAGCGGAGATCGTGGAGGTCAAAAAGCGGTTTGGGCGCGCGCGCCTGCTGCAGGTTCTGGAACCTTCGCCCGAGCGGGTGGCGCCGGCCTGCCGGTATTTCGGCCAGTGCGGCGGGTGCCAATACCAGCATATCGCTTATCCGGCGCAATTGCGGATCAAACACAAGCAGGCGCGCGATTTGTTTCAACGGATTGGAGGGATTGATCCGGCGCGGGTGGAGCCGGTCATCCCGTGTCCGCAGCCTTACGGGTACCGCAACCGGATCATGGTCCGCAGCCAGTGGGACAAATTCAAGCAGGGATTGAACATTGGATTTCTGCGGGCGGACAACCGGCTGGTGGTGGACATCGAGGAGTGCAAGATCGCGGAACCGGCCCTCAACGAGCAACTGGGCCTGGTGCGGCGGCAACCGCCGCCCAAAGGAGGGATCAAGGTGGTGTTGCGGGTGGCGTCGGAGGAGTGGGAGGTGCCGCGGGATTCGTTCTTCCAGAACAACTACTTTTTGCTGCCCAGGCTGGTGGAAACCGTCAGCGCCCGCTTGCGCGACAGCGGTTCGCGCTTTTTGATTGATGCTTATTGCGGGGTGGGGTTTTTCAGCATTGAGCTTGGGGGCCTGGTGGAGGAGTTTGCCGGGGTGGAAGTGGACACGGCGGCCATCCAGGCCGCGCGGCGCAACGCCGGCAAGCGCGGGCGGAGCAACGGACAGTTCCTGGCTGGACGGGCGGAGGAGCTTTTGCCGCGGATGTTGGGGCGTTTCGAGGCCGGCTCCACCACGGTGATTTTGGACCCGCCGCGCACGGGTTGTCCGCCGGAGATGCTGCAAGCCCTGCGGGAGACAGGCCCGCGGCAGGTTCTTTACGTGTCATGCCATCCGGCCACGCTGGCGCGAGACTTGAACGTTTTGTGCGCGGGAAATGTCTTTGAAGTAACGACTATAGTGCCGTTGGACATGTTTCCACAAACTCAACACGTGGAGTGCGTCGCTGATGCCCGGTTGGCCGGGCCGCCGGGCCGCCATGTTTAAGTGTTGCCAACAGGCCGCGGGTTCCCCAAAATAAACAACTCATGACAGCGGAAAACAGACCCAACGCCCCTCAAACGCTCCCCATCCTCCTTTCACCGTGGCTGGTGATCGCCGGGGCGATGGTCCTGTATGGCCTGACCCTGAACCATTGGGTGTCCCTGAAAAGCCTGTCGTTGATGGCCCAAGTGACCGGATGGGACTGGCATCCCTACGCGCTGAAGTGGCGCGGGGAGACGTCGGCGCCCTTGTTCCTGGCGCTGACGGCGCCGGTAAGGCTGTTGCCCGCGGCCTGGCAGCCGGCGGCGCTGAACCTTTTCACGGCGCTGTGCGCGGCCTTGACGCTCGGTTTGCTGGCGCGGTCGGTGCGGCTGCTGCCGCATGACCGCACGCGGGATCAACGTCAGCGGGAATTGGGAGCACATGCGTTGCTGACCATGCGGGCCGCGTTTTTGCCGGCGCTCTTCGCCGTGCTGATCATGGCGGCGCAATGGGCCTTCTGGCAAAACGCCGTCGCCGCCACGGGGGAAATGCTCAATTTGCTGGTGTTCGCCTTTCTGATAAACTGCCTGTTGGAGTATCGCGTTTCCCAAAAGGACACGTGGTTGCTAGTGTCGGCTTTCGTTTATGGTTTGGGCGCCACCAATAATTGGGCGCTGCTGGGCTTTCTGCCGTTGTATTTGATCGCGGTCCTCTGGAACAAGGGGCTGGCCGGGTTTGTCAATTTGGGGTTTCTGGCGCGCATGGTTTTATGCGGGCTGGCGGGCCTTTTGTTGTATCTGCTGATCCCCTTATTGGGGCGCTCCAGCGGCGGCGAGCCTGGTTTTTGGTTCCTTCTGCACCAGGAATTGGGCGCGCAAACGTACGGCCTCAGATTGGTGCCGCGCTGGATGTGGATGCTGGCGGCGCTGCCCACGCTGCTGCCGTTGATCTTCGCCTGTGTCCGGTGGCCGTCGTTCGAAGGGGAACTCAGCCCCACCGGGGGTTTCTTGACGCGCGCCATGTTCAGCTTTCTGCATATCGCCTTCCTGGCGCTGGTGCTGGCGACCTTTTTTGATTTTAAGTACAGCCCCAGCCTGCGCATGCGCGAACAGCCCGTGAGCTTCCTGACCTTTTATTACGCCGGGGCGCTGTGCGCGGGATATTTCATCGGCTACATGCTGCTGGTCTTCGGCCCGGCGCGGCTGCAGGCTTGGGAACGGCGGCAACCACTGCAAAAGATCTTGTATGCCGTGTTGCATGGCGTGGCCTGGGTGGTGGCGCTGGGCGCCCCGGTTTTGCTGTTTTGCCAAAGTTTCCCGCACGTCCGCGCCGGCAACGGCGACGTGCTCCAACGCTACGCGGATGAGACCCTGGACGGATTGCCAGCCAAAAAGACGATTCTGTTGAGCGATGACGCCACCCGGTTGTACCTGCTGCAGGCCGATTGCGAACGCCGCGGCATTCGCAACGACCATATCATGATTGACACCCATGCGTTCCCGCATCGGGAGTACATCCTGTATTTGGCTGCGCGTTACCCCGCGCTCAAGAGCGTGATGACGACCAACCTGGCCCATTTGCCGCCGGTGCTTGGCTCCGACAACCTGATGAAGTTCATGTATCTGGTCACGCGGAATTTCCCGGTTTACTATCTGCAGCCCAGTTTTGGATATTACTTTGAAGCCCTTTATCTCAAGCCGCTTGGCCTGGTCTATGAACTCAAGCCCAACACCAACAGCCTGATGCAACCGCCGCCGCCAACGGACGGGGAGATCAAAGCCAACCAGGCTTTTTGGGGCAAAATGGAAAGCGGCCCGCTCAAACCGCTGCCCGGACTGGCCATGCTGGATTCCGATGCCGCAGCCATCAGCGGCGATTATGGCGTGGCGCTGGATTATTGGGCAACCGAACTGCAAAAGACAGGCCATCTCAGGGAAGCGCACGATCAATTCGCCGAAGCGGTCCGGCTCAACACGAATAATTTTATCGCCCAAATCAATCTCGAGTACAATGAGCGCCTGCTCAAAGGGGACCGCCGGCCCGTGGAGTCCGCTGAAACATTCTACAAGGCGCTGATGTTCTATCACGGTTTGGGGACGCTGCTGCAACGCAACGGTCCCGTGGACGAACCGGGCCTGGATTTGCAAGTCGGCGAGGCCATGGCCGAAGGCGGCAATCTGGCCCAGGCCGCCGTCTTGTTCCAGCGCCGCCTCCAATTCCTGCCCGGCGACGCGGAGGCGCAATTGGCCATGGCCAAGACTTATGTGGACCTTCATCAGCCAGCCAAGGCGCTGGAGCTGATACGCGAACTGCGAAAAACATCCAAAATCAGCGCCTGGGAGCTGACACGTTGCGAAGCCCTGGCCTATATGGGAGAGGCGGATTACGCCATGGCGGAAAAAGTGCTGCGCAATGCCATCAAAGACGATCCCAATGACGAAAACCGCGTCGCCACCCTGGCGGAGTTTTATCGCGTCCGGGGCAAGCAATTCCTGGGCGAACACAAAACCGCCGAGGCGGGGCGCGCGTTGACCAATGCGCTGGCGGATATAGACCTGCAATTGCAGTTGCTCAAATCGGACAGGCGCGACACCGTGCCCACCTTCGATTTCCCCGACACGCTGCTCAAGAAGGGAGAAGTGCAAATGATGCTCAACTCTTACGCCCCCGCCGTAACCACTCTGAGCCAGGTGCTGGAACTCCAGCCCAAAAACTTCACCGCCCTGCTCAATCGCGCCTTGTCGGAAATCGAGATTAGAAAATTCAAGGCGGCCAGGGAGGATTTCAAGGAGTTGGGCAAACTCCTGCCGGAACAACCCTGGCTGGTCGAATTTGGCCTGGCCAGCGTCGCCGCCGCGGAGAAAGACAAAGCCATGGAAATGGACCATTTGAAGCGGGGCCTCAAGACCACGCCGGAGGGGGGCAGAGAGTACCTGAGAGCCAGCAACCGCCTCTACACGCTGGAACATAAATAGGCCGGAAACCGGATGCGGGTCACCCACGTCATCACCCGGCTGGTCATTGGCGGCGCCCAGGAAAACACCATCGCCACGGTTCTCGGCCTGCGGAATTATCCCGGCCTGCAGGTCCATCTGGTGGCCGGCCCCGCCACCGGGCCGGAAGGCTCGCTGGAGTCCGCGTTTGCCGCCCAGCCGGAGCTGCTGACCATTCTTCCGTCGTTGATCCGTCCCATTCATCCGTGGTGCGATCTTCTGGCCTGGCGGCGGCTGGTTCAGATGTTTCGCGCCGCGCCGCCGCGCATCGTGCATACTCACAGCGGCAAAGCCGGGCTGCTGGCCCGCCTGGCGGCGCGGCGGGCGGGGGTTCCCATTATCATTCACACCATTCACGGTCCCTCGTTCGGTTCGTTTCAAGGGCCGGTTTCCAACCTGGTTTTTCGCGCCGCTGAAAGACGCGCCGCCAACGTCACCACTCACTTCATCAGCGTGGCCGACGCCATGACACGGCAATACCTGGCCGCGGGCGTGGGCCGGCCGGAGCAATTCACCCGCATTTTCAGCGGCTTTGCGCTCGAACCTTTCCTGGCGGCGCGCCCGGATGCGGCCTTGCGCGCGCGGCTGGGCATCGCGCCCGCCGATTTTGTGGTGGGCAAAATCGCCCGTCTTTTCAAGCTCAAGGGGCATGACGATCTTTTGGACGCCGCTCCCGAAGTCCTTCGGCGCCATCCGCGGACAAAGTTTTTGCTGGTGGGCGACGGGGCCTGGCGGGCGCGCCTGCAAGAGCGCGCGCGGGCGGAGGGATTGGAGAACAACGTCATTTTCGCGGGGCTTGTGCCGCCGGCGGAAATGCCGCGCTACGTGGGAGTGATGGACGCGGTGGCGCATCTTTCGCGGCGCGAAGGGCTGCCGCGCGCCCTGGCGCAGGCGCTGGCGGCGGGACGGCCGGTGGTGGCTTACGACAGCGACGGCGCGAATGAAGTTTGTTTTTCCGGCCGGACCGGCTTTCTTATCCCCGTGGGCGACGTCCCATCCCTGGCCGGGCGGTTGGCGCAATTGGCGGGGGACGCGGATTTGCGCGAGCAGATGGGGCGCCGCGGGCGGGAATTCGCGCGCGAGCATTTTGCCGTCGAAACCATGGTGGAAAAGATTCACGCTCTTTATCAGAAACTGGTTCTTATGGAGTCGAAGTGAACATTGTTGTTGTTTATCCTGCGGCTTGTCTGGCCGCCGCGTTGACGGCGGCGGCCTCCGTGCCCTTCTGGCGGCGCTGGTGCCTCAAGAGAGGCGTCATGGACGATCCGGGTTACCGTAAAATTCACTCCCGCCCGATTCCCCTGGCCGGCGGCATGGCGGTGATGACCGGCTTGCTGATCCCGCTGGTGGCCGGGGCGCTGGCGGCTGTGGCGGCTTCGCGCTCCGGCGTGGCCGGTTTGTTCGAGTATGGTTTGAGCGTGCGCGCGGTTCAACTCCTGAGTTTGAGCGCCGGCGCTCTGGGCATGCTGTTCATTGGTTTGCGCGATGACAAAGTCGAACTGACGCCGCTGGTGAAGTTTGGCGGCCAACTGATCGTGGCGCTGGTGGTCGCGGCGTCGGGCATGCGCATCACGCTGTTCGTGCCGAGCCTGCTCTTCAGTTACGCCATCACGGCGCTGTGGATTCTCACCGTCGTCAACGCCTTCAACTTCATGGATAACATGAACGGGCTTTGCGGCGGTTTGGGGGCCATCGGAGCCGGCTGGTTTGGCTTGATCGCGGCCGAGTCGGGGCAGTATTTGGTGGCCACCATGGCCTTCCTGGTCATGGGCGCGCTGCTGGGATTCCTGCCGTACAACTTTCCGCGGGCGACGGCTTTTCTGGGAGACGCGGGCAGCCATCTGACGGGCTATCTTTTGGCGGTGCTGGCGATTCTGCCGCATTTTTACACGCGCCAACATCCGCTGCCGCTGGCGGTCCTGACGCCTTTGCTGGTGCTGGCCGTGCCGCTGGGGGACTTGGTTTGGGTGGTGCTTTTGCGTTGGAAGAACGGGAAGCCCTTCTACCTTGGAGACACCAACCATCTTTCGCACCGGCTGGTTCGGCGGGGTTTCAGCCAGACGCGGACGGTCGTTCTCATTTGGCTGCTGGCGGGGGCGGCGGGGGCGCTAGGTTTTCTTTTGCAATAGATTCCGTGGAGGAGGTCGTGGAGTTGCTGGCCGCGATCACTTCCGACAGCGCCGAGAGGGCCTCCGCGCGCGGGAGCGAGCCGACCAGGAGCTTGTCTTGCCGGGTGCTGACCACCGGCACGTTGCGTTGCTCGCTGGCCAGCAACACCGGCAGCGCGTCCAGCAATTTTTGGCCCGGCAGCAAACACGGCGGGATCGGGCGCATGATGTCGGCGGCAATGACCGCGTTCAACTCGCTGCCGGCACCCAGGTGCTCCTTCAAATCCTGCAACGCCACCATGCCGAGCAGCCGGTATTGGGCGTCCACCACCGGCAGATAATTGTTGGAACTGCTCAGGAATCGTTCGGCGATTTCCGGCAGGGTGGCGGTTTCCCGCAACGGCGGCACCGGCGCCCGCATCAGATCGCCGATGGTTTGTTCGGTGCCCGCGCCCAGGCGGTAATTTTCCACCTCCAGGCTGCGCAGTTTCAGCGGCTCGGTGTAGATGGAGCTGGCGTAGAGGCTGCGCGAGACCAAAGTGGAAACGGCGCAGGCCAGCATCAACGCGGGCATCAGCGAATAATTCTGCGAAATCTCCAGCCCCATGACGATGGCCAGCAGCGGCGAGCGGGTCGTGGCCGCGAAAACGCTGCCCATCCCCGCCAAGGCAAAAATTCCCACGGGCAGATTGGCCGGCGCCCAACCGGCGTGCTGCAAGGCAATGCCTAACAAGCCGCCCAAGCTCGCCCCCAAAAACAGCGTCGGGGTGATCACCCCGCCCACCGCGCCGGAGCCGACGGTGATGACGGTGGCCGCCAGCTTGGCCAGGAAGATGCCGAGCAACAACTCCAATCCCATTTCCTTTGAGTGCTGCAAAATCTCCGTGGTGGCCGCATGGCCGTTGCCCCAGACCTCCGGATGGGTCAGGGCGATGGCCCCCACCAGCAGGCCGCCCAGCGCCATGCGGACGTAAAGCAAGGGAACGTGTTGAAAGACCGCCTTGCTGATCCTGAGCAACCTCAGAAAAGCCGCCCCCACCCCGCCCGCGAAAAGGCCCAGAATAACGAACCACGGCAATTGCGCGATGCTGGTAAAGTCGAAATTGGGAACCTCGTACCACGGATGGATGCCGAAAAAACTCCGGGAGAGCATGGAGGACACGACGGAAGCCAGCAGCAGCGGCGCGAACAAATTCATGGAAAAATTGCCCAGCACGATGTGCGCGGCAAAGACCGCCCCGGTAATCGGCGCGTTGTAGGCGCCGGCGATGCCCGCCGCCGCCCCGCACGCCACCAGCAACCGCAGCCGGTACGGCTGCCAGCCCGCCAACTGGCCCCACTTCGACGCCGCGGTGGCCGACAACTGCGTGATGCCGCCTTCGCGTCCGATGGACGCGCCGGTGCCGATGCTGACCAGGGAGGAAATCGCCCGCACGAGGCCGCTGCGGAAGGGCAGCCGTCCGTCCCCGGCCACCACCACCTCGAGCACATTGGTCGAGCCTTGCTTGCCGACCAGGCGCAACCCCCAATACAAAACGCCCCCCGCGGCCAATCCGCCCAACGCGGGCGTCAACAATCGCCAGGGCCAGGTCAACAGCTTGGCCACTTGCACGATGTCCTCGCCAGGATGCCGCAGGAAAAAGTCCTGCGCCCCTTCGATGGACAGGTAGAACAAGACATTGATGACGCCGCCCATCACACCGACCGCTCCCGCCATGAGCATGTGGAGGGCCTCCTGGCTTAACCAAAAGCGCTGCCGCAGCCGCAACGCCTTTTGCCAGTGCTGGCGCAAGAAATTGCGGAGGGAAGCCAGGAAACGATCGAATGTCATGGGCCACGCCGCCATACGATGGGTTCAGTTATGATTGTTCTTGGCGCAAGAGGCAAACCCCTTTTTAATGGCCGACGATGCGGCGCATCCGTTTTCTGCTGCTTTACTTTGCTGTTGTGTTTCTGGGCGGCGCCCTGCTCGCGCCCTGGCTTTACCGGCTGGCGCACTGGGCGGCCAGTCACGGGGGCGCGTTCTCCGGCTTGGCCGCCATTCCCTTCCATCGTTTTCTGGATCGCTCCCTGCTGGGGCTGGCGCTGCTGTGCCTTTGGCCGCTCCTGCGAGGGGGCGGGATGAAAAGCTGGCGGGACATTGGCTTTGCCCGGCCGGGCGGGTTCGCGTGGCAGGCGTTGCGAGGCTTCGCGGTAGGATGGGCTTCGCTGGCCGCCGTGGCGCTGCTGGCGTTTGTCTGCGGCCAGTGCGTGATCCTGAACCATTCCGCCGGCGAGGTTTTCGGCTGCCTGCTCAACGCCACTTGGGCCGCCGTGGCGGTGGCCATTGTGGAGGAGTTGGTTTTTCGCGGCGCACTTTTCGGCCTGCTGCGCCAATCCATGCCGTGGACGGCCGCCTTGGTGGCGAGCAGCGCCGTCTATGCCGCCGTCCATTTCATCAAACAAGCGGAAACGGGCCTGCCGGTGCAATGGGATTCGGGCCTGGCGCTGTTGTGGCGGATGCTGTGCCATCCGCCGCCATTGATCCCCGCCTTTCTCACTCTGTTTGCGGCGGGGGCGATTCTCGCGTTAACCTATCAACGCACTGGCACGCTCTATGTTTCCATCGGGCTTCACGCGGGATGGATATTCTGGCTGAAATCCTATCGTTTCTTCTTCCGCCAAACCGGCGGCGCTCCCTCGTTTTGGGGCGGCGACAAACTAATTGACGGCTGGCTGTCGTTCCTGGTTTTGGCGGTCATCTTCGGTCTCATGGCCCGGCAAAAACCGGTCGCCGCGCCTCGTGGGGATCCTGATTAAAGGCTTCACCGGCCGCTTATTTTTGAGCCAAATCCACGCAGACGATCTCGTTGTCGTTGCGGGCGTACATCCGGCGATTGGCAAAGGCGGGATGAGACCAGACCACCAGACGGCCGGCATCGCGGTTGACCGGTTCGATGACGTGCGCGCGGCTGATCTCCTCGTAACCTTTGGCACTGAGCCTGGCGATGATCAAATCGCCCTTTTCGTTGAAGATGAAAAAGCGGTCCTGATTCTTGACGATGAAGGCGTTGGCCCAGCGCGTTGGTTTGCCATCGGCAGTGGTGGCGTTGAAAGTTTCCCAAACGCGCTCTCCGTCGGCGGCCTTGAGACAGCGCAACTGGCCGTAACTGCAAACGCCGTAAATATATCCGTCCTGGAGGAAAGGCGTGCTCAGGACCGAGTGCAACTCGCTGGTGTTCATTTCACTGACGCGCTGGCTTTGCCAAACAGTGGCGGCGTCCGGCTTGGAGGGGTCCAGGCGGAGCATCCACGAACCGTTGTAGAAGCAGGTCAGAAAGAGCAAATCGTTCATCTGGCGCGGTGTGGCGATGGTCATGCCGGCTTTGATGGGCTGCGGGGAGCGCAAAGACCAATACACTTTGCCCGTTTCCGGGTCCAGCGAGACGACTGCTTCGGGATGCCAAACGATGAGTTGCCTGGCCCCGCCCGCCTCGAAAATTACGGGCGAGCAATAACCCGGCTCCTTGGCGCTCAGGGCCTGCCAGATTTCCCGGCCGGTGTTTTTGTCCAGCGCGACGACCGTCGAGTTGGAGCCGCCGGCCAGACAAATCAGTTTATTGCCCTCCAACAACGGGTTGCCGGCGAAGCCCCACATCGGGGTCTTGATCTTGTAGTCCGTTTTGAAATCCCGCGACCACAGGACGCTGCCCGTCACCGCGTCCAGGCAGAACACGTTGCCTTCCGCTCCGAGCGTGAAGACTTTGCCGTCGCTGACCAGGGGTGTGGTGCGCGGGCCGGCCGGGTAGCTGACGGTGTAGGGACAATCATATTTATGGCTCCACAGGACTTTTCCGTCGGCGGCATTGAGGCAAAGAACCCTCTCGGCGCCGGGAATGCCCTCGCGGGCCAAAGCGCTGGCCGGCTTGTCCAAGTTTGTGGCGAACTGGTGGTCAAGGACATAAACGCGGCCTTGGGCCACCGCGGGGCCGGAGTATCCGGGGCCAATTTGGGTGCGCCACACCAGCGGCGGGCCGCCCTTGGGGAAGGAACTGACGATGCCGGTTTCGCGCCAGACACTGTCCCGCGCCGGCCCAAGCCATTGCGGCCAATCCTCGGCTTGGAGCCTGCCCGCGCAGGTCACCGCCAGTGCCATCAGCCAGAATCCACGCATAAGGAAACGCTAAAATGAGGAGCGCCGGTCTGGCGGCGGTCACGGCCCTTCAGGCGGCCCAAAATCCAAACGGGAGGGCGCCCGCACGTAAACAGTCCCATGAGCCAGACCGGTGTAATCAGCGGCGGGGACGGCGTTGGTGACCAGATGATTAGTCACCACGGTGTCGGAGAGATTCACGTCGTAGCGGAAGCCGTTGGTGAGGCGAAGGAAGTTGGTCGAAAGGTTGAGGCTGAAAGTTCCGGCCCCGATGATTTCGGCCTGATCCACTTTTCCCACGTCGCTTTTTGCGTCGTAAACGGTGTCCACCAGCGAGCCTTGGCTGAAGCCGAAAAGGGTGAAGGAAGTATTGCTGGTCGTGAGCGTGAGATAAGCAAGGTTGTCATAGCGGGTGTAATTGTTGCTTGACCCGGCGCGCTCAAGGTAGCCAAACCCGCCCGTGAGCGGCAGCGAGTTGGAGGGGAAAACTGTCTCGTCAAAGAGGTTGGAGGCGACTGGCGAGGACACATCGGCATAGCCGTTGGTGGAAATGGCGGGGTAGATCGTCCCGCCAATGACTTTGGCCGCGTCCTGGGAAAACATATTGGCACAGCCGTTGGTGGAAAAGCTGTTGGTAAAAAAGGAGGAGACATTGGTCTGCCGGTCCCCAACGCGCAGGTAAATCCCTTGGTGGCCATTGGTCATATTCTCCTCATAGACAAGCCTGGCGGATTCCCATCTCGCAAAATTGCTATGCCAGGTCGTCGAATTGCTGGTCCAGAACAAATCCACCAGAATGGCCTTGACGATATTGGGGGTGTCAACCAGGACCGTGGCCAGATGCTGGTCTTGATTGAGGACGCCGGTGGTCGTATTGGTGGCGTAGGTATTGGTGACGTATTGGCAAACGATGGAAAAGGTCATGGTTTGCCCGACCGTTTGCGCTTGGGATTGCCGGGCGCATAATCCGAAACCGAGAGCCAGAGCCAAAAAGAGATAACGCATTTGTTTCATATTCAGGCCGGGCAAAACGCCCGTTGGGAACAAGCATGGCATGTTCCCGCGCCAAAGGTCAAGCCCCCGCCGCGAACCCCGCGGCGCGCGGCCCCGTGACGGGCAAGACGCCCGTCCAGCCGGCAGGCAGGATGCCTGCGGGAAGAACCCTCAAAAGTCGCAAAAGGCTGTTGCCATCGGCGCGGAAACCTCAAATACTTTCCCGATGAAACGACGGATTCGGATTGATTTCTGCGATTTCTGGCGGTATCTCGACAAGCACGACAATTTTTTTTACAACCTGCTGCGCGAGCGGTTCGAGGTGATCGTCTGTGATCGGCCGGATTTTCTGATTTACAGCAACAACGGCCAGGTTCACCGGCATTTCAACTGCTTCAAACTTTTTTACACGCACGAGCCGATCCTGCCGGACTTCAAGGAATGCGATTACGCTTTCACCTCGTTTCTCCTGGATGATCCGCGGCACGTGCGCCTGCCTTGGTACGTCGTGTTGTATGATTCACCCGCCGCGCTTATCAAGGGAGAGGATTTTCCCTCGCCCGGGCAAATTCTGGCCGAAAAGACCAGGTTTTGCTCCTTCATCGTGAGCAACCACAGCCGCCGGCGCAACCGCAACCGGTTGGAGGCCTTCAAAAAGTTGTCCCATTACAAGCGGGTGGAATCCGGGGGGCGTTTCATGAACAACATCGGCGGGCCGCTGGGCGGGGGCTATCCGGAGAAAATCAAGTTCATGCGGGCGTGCAAATTTCACCTGGCCTTTGAAAACGCCCGCCTGCCCGGCTACACGACCGAGAAACTGCCGCAGGCCATGATGGCGCGCACACTGCCCATTTACTGGGGCAATCCGCGCGTGGCCGAGGACTTCAACCCCAAGAGCTTCGTGGATGCGTCCGATTTCCCGAGCGTGGACGCCTTGGTCGAACACATCATCGAACTGGACCGGGATGACGCGCGCTATGAGCAGTGCCTGAGCCATTCCTATCTTCCAGGGAACAAACCCACCGAGTGGTTTGACCGCCGCAGGCTGCTGGACCGGTTCGAGCAGATATTCGACAGCTCCGGTCCTTCGGTCAGCGAGCGGCAACGCCGCCGGAAGCGCCTGTTTTCGTTCGGACGGTGGATTCTGGTCAAGCGGCACGATTTTTAACGGAGCCGGCCATCTCATCCAGCACCCCCGCCAGTTGTTGGGCGCCAAAGCGACGGGAGAAGGGGGCGATGCAGGCTTCGTTGCGAATCCCCGCGAGGAGGCGGCCCGATTTCCATTGCGTGAACCATTGCCGGATTTGTCCCGCCATCTCTTGCATCCCGCTCAGGGCCACTCCTGTTCCGGTGCGGGCCAGAATGTCGGAGAGTTCTCCGCCCGCGTTTGGAAAGGCCAGGATGGGCCGGCCCGCCCCCAGATAATCGCCAATTTTTCCAGGAAGAACGTCCCGCTCCGTGGCATTATCCAGCATGAGCAAAACCGAGCTGGCCATCAAAAGGCGCAACACTTCCCGGTGCGGGATGCGAGGCAGCACCTTGAGCGGGATGCGCCCGGTCGCGCGCGGGAAGACCTGCTCAATCACACGGGGGTCCGAACCATAAAACTGAATTTCGATTTCATCGGCGGGAATCCATTTTTGTTGCAGACACAATTCGATGGCGGCGAAAACGGGCGCCGGATTGCGCAACGGCAGCATCAAGCTGCCAGCGTAGATGATGGTAAACCGCGCGCTGGGCGCGGGGGGGTCCTGGGGAAACAGAGTGGGATCGAAGCCGTTATAAATCACGTCAATCTTTCGTCCGATCCGCTTTCCCAAACGCTGCGCCACGCCCCGGGTCACGGCGACCACGCGATCGGCTCGCACGGCCAGCCGCCGCTCCTGGAAGGCAAAGAGAGGCCGCTTGTACCAGGAACCATGTTGTTGCTCGTTGAAACTGTCGCGGATGTCGGCCACCCAGGGGATTCCGGCCCGAGCCGCCGCCTCCTCCGCCAAGGCCCAGGGAGTCAACGGGTCCGAAGTGGCCCAAACGGCGTCAAAGCGTTTTTGGGCCAGCAAGGAAAGCACTTGGGCACGGGCCTTGCGCCACCACAAGAGCGGGGCGCGATGGGGCCAGAGATAGGGGGCGAGCTTTCTGAGGAAAAACCGCTGGCAAAAGCCACGTGGGACTGGATTGTCCACCCGGTGGACGGCCACCTCGTCGGGGATTTTGCCGACGAAATCCGGATCATAGTCAGGCCGGCCCGGAGGCCAGTTTTCACACACCACGGTTGGCAGCCAGCCGTTTTCAGGCAGGAATTTGGCAAAGCAACCTGAGCGGTAGCTGGCAATATGGCTGCGTGGCGGGAAATAGAAGGCGAGCAAAAGAACGTTTTTCATGTTAATGGGTGCGCTTAAAGCCGCATTCATTCATGGGAGCCCACCATAGCCTGAACAATCCTTTCAGCGGCCTTGCCATCCCACAGAGGCGGAATCCGCCCCAATTCCCCGGGGCCCCGGAGGACCTCATCCATGTCCGCCCAGAGCCGGTCCAAGCTAGTGAGTTTGTTGCTGCCAAGCGAGATGGTGACGGGCCGCTCGGTGTTGGGGCGCAGCGTGAGACAAGGCGTCCTGAAAAAGGTGCTCTCCTCCTGCAAGCCCCCGGAATCCGTCAGCACAAGGCGGGCGTTTTCTGTCAAACAGAGAGAGGCATGGTAGCCCACCGGCTCCAGGATTTTTACGCCCTCGTCGCTCCGCAGGCCAAGCCCGAACTGAGCCAGCCTTTTGCGGGTGCGGGGATGGACGGGAAAGACGACCGGCATGAGGCTCCCCAGCTTGCTCAACGCGGCCATAATGGCGGCAAGGCTTTGCGGGTCGTCCACGTTGGATGGCCGGTGGAGCGTCACATACGCGAAGCCCCTGGCTTTCAATCCCAGTTCCGGCAGAATCCGGCTTGCGCGCGCCTGGGCCAAATTGGCGGTCAGCGTGTCCATCATGACGTTCCCGACCAGCTTGATCCTGGAGGCCGGGATGCCCTCCCGCCGCAGATTCTCGTCCGCGTCCTGGGACGGCGTCAGCAGCAAATCCGCCAGCGCGTCGGTCACGAGGCGGTTTTTCTCCTCCGGCATGGAGCGGTCAAAGCTGCGCAACCCGGCTTCGACATGCGCGACCTTGATGCCCATTTTGGAGGCGGCCAGCGTGCAGGCAAGGGTCGAGTTCACGTCGCCGACGACGATGACCCAATCCGGCGTTTCGGCCAAGCAAGTTTGTTCAAACTTGATCATGATATTGGCCGTCTGGACGGCGTGCGAGCCGGCGCCCACGCCCAGGTTGAAGGCAGGCGTGGGGATTCTCAATTCCTCAAAGAAAACATCGGACAGACTGCGGTCATAGTGCTGGCCGGTGTGGACCAAAAGCCATTCCAAGCGGGGCGCCCGGCCTTGCCGGCGGCGATTATAAGCCTCGGCCTGGCGGAGCAATGGGGCAACCTTCATGAAATTGGGTCTTGCGCCCGCCACCACCAAGGCTTTGAGCGTGCGTTCTCTAGTCAAAGTTTCCCCCATCATAGCCAGTCTGGATAGACATCCAAAAAGCGTTCCTTTGGGGGATGGCCCTTGTCAATGCCAGAAGAGATCATTCCGAGAAAATGTTGGCTGGCTTTCATCGCGCCAGAGAACGGTACAGCTCGATCCAGGCTGGCACAGTGCCATCGGCGCAAAAATTGCGTTCTATTTGCTGTTGCAGGCGAACAAGCTCCGGCTCGGAAATACGAGGACGATCCAACAGGGCGGGCACAGCCCGCGCCAATTGCCCGTAGTCTTCAACTTCAACAAAAGGCAGCCCAAGACGCCGATACAGCCCATAGGGCAGCCACGCGCCAGCCGCCAGCACGTTGCCGGCGTAGATCGTTTCCAAAGCGGCGGCGCTCATGGCATCGCTTTCGGGCATGAAAATGGTGATATCAGCGGCCACGCGCAAGGCCGCCAAAGCGTCGCGGCTCAGATATTCCTTGAGAATGAGGTACTCGATGCCGGCTTGCTGGCAGGCGGCCTCCACCGTTTTGGCATAGGATGGGGCCAAGCCATAGGTCATTGGAAGCACCAGGAACAGGCGGCGTTTGACCTCGCTGGGCAGACGCCCCAAGCCATCGAGAATATCCGGATGCTTGTCGCCACGATCGCCATTGTGGCCGACCCCCAGAAGGACGCGATCCCCGGGCAGGCCAAGGAGTTTTTTCGCGTTGGCGCGGCCGCCCAAACCCTGGCGGCACAAGGCGGCGATGCGTTGATACGAGCCGGCATCGGCGGGAAAACGGCAACAATAAATTTTTGGGCGAAGGTGGCGTCCGAACTTGCTCAGGAGAATCTCCTTCAATTCAACAGATTGCAGGGTAATCGCGTCGGCCCTCTCCAAGGCTGCGGCCACCGGCACCAAGGCTTCCACGCCGGAGGAGCGCAGCAAGTCGGATCCCCAGAAGGAACAAATAACTTTGGTTTGGGGCGGGGCAATATCCACGTAGCGCAAGGAACTGTTCGTGCAGAAATGAAAGTGCCAAATGTCGTGCCGTTGCCGCCGGATCACCTCGTTGCGAAAACGCTCGATTTGAACCGCCTTGCCCAGGGATCTGGCGGCGGCGTCCACGACAGACCGTCCGGCCAAACCGAAACAGGCCATCGTGCGAGCCATGCGGCGGTAAAGATGCCCGCTCAGGAGCGCCCCGGCCACGGCTCGGACCATTCTGGCATTGAACTCAAAAACGGGCGGCGATTTGAATTGGTTCTTGAACGTAATCTGTTCGTCGTAGCCCACGTTGTCGCCGTACTTGATATAATCGCAAATATCAAACTCCACCTGGGGACAACGGCGCTTGATTTCGCCGCAGAGGATGGCGACAAAGAAAGACTGGTTATCGCCCAGGGTCAGCACCCGCATGGAGGGAACCGCTTCCCAGTTGGGAGGATCAGTCATTGGGGAATTCGTGTCGCGCGGCAGCCTGGCCAGGCCCTGGAGGGGCAAACTGTTCGGCGGACTTGTTGGGCGAATGCCCGGCGCTGAGATGAGAGACCGCCTTGAAATACTTGGCCCACTCGCCGATATCGAACCAGGCCTGCTCACTGATGGGAAACAAGCCCACGCGACCGCCGCGGCGCCGAACGTGTTCGAGCAGGTGGGTGATGTGCATGGGTTTATCCGGGGGAATCTCCTTCAGCAGATGCGGTTCCAAGACATAAAGCCCCACGTTGACCAGGAACGTCACGTCGGGCTTTTCCCGCAAGGAGGTCAACCGGCCCGACTCGTCGCAATCAAAAACCCCGTACGGCACCGAGAGAACTTTCACGGCCGCCACCGCCGTTATTTCGTTGCCTTCTTCGCGATGCTGCCGATAAATCTCCCGATAGTCGTGCTCCACCAAAATGTCGCAATTCGACACGAAAAAGGCCGTTTTCAAGGTGTTGCGCACCAGGAAGAGGCTGCCCGCCGTGCCCAACGGGCGGTCTTCGCGAAAATAGGTCACGCGATACGGTTTTTTGATCCCGTTCAAATATTGTTCCACCATGTCGCCCTTGTAGTTGAGCGACACATAAAAATCCTCCACGCCGCAGGCGAGGAACCGATCCATGATTTCCTCGATAATCGTCTTCTCGCCCACCGGGATCAGCGGCTTGGGGATGATATTGGTGATGGGGCGAAGCCGGGCGCCCAGACCGCCGGCCATAATGACCACCGGCGTTGGCAACGGCTCGCTTGACTTGGCGCGCGGCTCCGCGAAGACCTCGTCCCAAAAATAAATCCGCACCAAGTCGCCGCGCTGGTTTACGACCGGCATCAGTTCCGTGCGCCACTCCAACATGCGCTGCTTGATGAGGCCAAACGGTTCCTGCTCGTTGGAGACAAGGATATTCTTGCGCAACACCTTTTCGACCGGGGAGTCCAGCGGCGCCTGGCGGATGATGGCGCGCTGAATGTCGCCCACGCTCAACAAACTGCGAAAGACATTGCCCTCCATCACCACCAGCAGTTTGACGTCGTGCCGGTCCATGAGCCGCAAAGCCTCAATGAGCCTTGTGTCTTTGGTGATGGAGATATTCTCCAATCGTTGCTTAGGCGTCATCAGGCTCATGGCAGCGGCAAAGTGGCATGTCGTTCAGGTTTTCGGCTCAACAACGTCTTTTATCCGTCTGGCAGGCACGCCGGCATAGACCCCGTAAGGCTCGGTGTCGCGCAGCACGACAGCGCCGCCCCCGACGACCGTCCCCTCGGCCAAGCACACGTTTTCGCGCAGCACCGCGCCGCTGCCCACAAAGCAACGGGCGGCCAGCCTGCAGCCGCCATTGACACGGGCGCCGGTGGAGATATGGCAGCAGGCGCCCACCTGGACATCATGCTCAATCAAGGCCGATGTGTTGACAATGACATTGACGCCGACGGCGGCGCCCGCGTTGACCACGGCTTGGTGAAAAACGACGGTGCCAGGTCCGGTCGTCGCCCGCGGCGACACTCTGGCCAGCGGCGAACAAACTGTCGGGAGTTTTCCGCCCGCTCTGGTGATGATGTTATACAATCGTTCCCGCAACACTGGCAAACCTATTTGACCAGCGGCAATCAAAAAGAAGGGATATTTTCGGGCCAGCGCCGGCAAATCCTCATCGGCGCCGAGCCACGGATAACCGAAAACACTTTCATTCCGCCGTTGAGGCAAATCCACAATGCCCGCGATCTGCCAGGCGCCCCCGGCTTCAATCACATCAATCAACGACCGGCAATGTCCGCCCCCACCCACCAGGACCACCTGCGGCAAGGGCCGATTCAAATTTTTGTTCAGTTCGTTCGCCATCGCTTTAAGCTGCCGGAACCAAAGCCGGTCCGCTGGGAAGGTTGACAAGCCGTCGAGCCAGACTGGCCGCCGTGCCGAGGCCGGCTCGCGGGCAATGAGCGTACATCGGCAAGGTGGAGAGCAAATTCCAGGCCGGCCGGGTCATCAGTCCCGCCGCGTTGGTGGTTTCAAGGACATCGGCCAGGGAATTCTCCAGAGCCGGGGACAAGGCGAGGGCGCACAGCCAATAATTGCTGCGCGCGCCCGGCGGTTCCAAAACGAACCGCACTTCGTCCAGGCCGGCGAAGGCCTCGGCGTAAGCGGCGGCCAGCGCCCGTTTTCGTTCGAGGAACCGCGGCAGTTGCTCAAGCTGGGCGCAGCCCAGGGCGGCGTTGAGGTTGGGCATCCGGTAGTTGAAGGCGATCTGGTCATGCTCAAACGCCCAGCGATGCGGTTTCTTGGCGGTGGTCGAAAGATGTTTTGCCAGGTCGGCCATCTGTTCATCCTGGCAAAGGATGGCCCCGCCGCCGCCGGTGGTGACCGTTTTGTTGCCGTTGAAACTCAACACCCCGATGCTGCCCCACAAGCCCGTATGAACTCCCTTGTAGAAACTGCCGAGCGATTCGGCGGCGTCTTCAACCACCGGAAGGCCGTAACGGCCGGCAACCTCCAACAGTTCTGACAGCCGCGCGGGGTGGCCGAAGGTGTGCGTCGGCACAATCGCGGCGAGGCGGCGTCCGGTCTGGCGGTTGAAACATTGGTGGCCGCGCATTTCGGTCACGGCGCCCAGATGCCCGGCCAGCTTCTCCGGGTCCATTCCCAGCGTCAGTTCTTCGCTGTCAACGAAATGCGGCACGGCGTTCAAATGCGCCACCGCGTTGGCCGTGGCCACGAAGGTCAGCGCGGGAACCAGCACCTCGTCACCCGGTTGGGCGCCGGCCAGCCGCAAGGCCAAATGCAACGCGCAAGTGCCGTTGACCACGGCCACCGCCCGCCGCGCGCCGGTGAACCCGGCCAGGCCGGCTTCAAAGCGATCCACAAACTTGCCAGCCGAAGAAACCCAGCCGGTGTCCACACACTCGCACAAATACTCCTTTTCCCGTCCGAGGAACAGCGGTTCGTGCAGGGGAATCTTGTCGGGCGCGGTTCCCAGAACCTTGCGCAGGCGGCGCGCCACTTCATGGGCGATGGTATTCACAGTTTGTCGTCCAGGCTGGCGTCCCTGGCCAGAGGAGTGAATTCCGGCACGACGGATTGAACCGCCTTGAACAAATCGGCTTTCGTCCAGCCGCCGGCTTGCCGCCATTTTTTTAGTTGTTTCACCGCCGTGGCGATGGTTTGGCGCGCAGCGGTTTGCGGGCGCGTGATGACGTTGATGTTCGGGTGGCGGGCCCCGTCGGCCATCTCACCCGCGGCGCGGAATTCTTCGACCGGCTTCTCCCCGGCCGTGTCGGAGGGCGCAAAGTAGCATGGCCACGCGGCGCCCGGGGCGGGAGTCTCCCGCGCCCGCCGCAAGGCCTCTTGCGCCGAGTCGCAAAGGAGAGGGACGCGGCCGTATTCCTCCAACACCAGCGCGCCGATTTCGCTCAATGTTTTCAGTGGCAGATCCGCCTGCGGGCCGGGCGTGAAAATTTCGCGGTTGGCGCCAAGAAAACAAGACAGCAGGCATAATTGGCCGGCCTCCTGGTGGGAAATAAAATAGCGCCGCACGTCATTGGGAGCCGCCAGGGGCTGTCCGCGTTCGATTCTCTGGCAGAAACTTTGCAGCAGGCTGCCTTCGGAAAAAGCGACGTTGGCAAATCGCGCGCTGCTGAACGGGATTTCCCCGGAGTAATCCAGGCAAACCCGTTCCATAAACGCCTTGGACGCGCCCATGAGGCTGGCCGGGTTCACAGCCTTATCGGAAGAGACGCAGAAATACCGGCGGGGCGCAAGGCTGCCGAGCGAGGCCAAGAGATCGTGATTGGCCAGCACGTTGGTCCGCAGCAACCGCATGGCGGTGAAGGGATCGCGCTCGGAACGCACGTGTTTTAAGGCGGCGAAGTTCAGTATGTAATCAAAGCGCGGGACCGAGCGAAGGTAATGATAAAACTCGATCTCATCAAAACCAACCGCGTAGGTGGCAAAACCGGCTGGCGGCGCCAACTGCTCCGCCTGCAAATCGCGAACCAGGGCCACCAGGCCGTTCTCACTCAGGTCCACCAGATGCAAAGCCGAAGGCTGGTATGGAGCCAAGACCTTCACAAAGGTGGCGCCGATGGAGCCGCCCGCGCCGATGACAAGAACGCGACTGGAGCCGATGGCTTGACGCAACTCGTTCTGCCGTTGCAAAATGGCATCCGCAAACAAGGATCTGCCACGGCCCAGGACGCGCGCCAGTAGTTTGGGAGGAATCATGTGACTAGGACTTTATGTCGGCTCCGCGGCAAGGAATGACGCATTTTAACATGGATGAGAACAGAAGACGAGTAATCTGAAAGGGAATTACAGCGGGTCTGTGCCATAAACTGCGGGAGACTTTGCCTTGATTCCAGGTTTTGGCAAGCCTTTTTTCGACGGGTGTGGGCGTCGTGCGCACGCCTGGGTGAGAAGCCGGCATCGGCCATGCAGGGTATGGCGGCATTTGTTCGCTTCACTTTTTCGGCTCCAGATCCATCAAGGAGCGGTAAAGCTGCAAGACCCCATCCCCCTGCCGCCGCAGCGAGAAAAACTGTTCCACACGCTCGCGCATCACGGCCCTCTGGAGGTCGTCAGGCGGGTTGGCCCTTGCCTGCTCCAACATGGCGTCCGCCAACGCCGCAATGTTCTCCGCCGGAACCAGTTTGCCGCAACCGCCCGCGGCAAACGCCTCCGGAATGCCGTCCAAAGCGGATGCGATGACGGGCTTGCCGCAAGCGTGCGCTTCGCACACCACCAAACCAAGGGCTTCGGTTCCGATTTGCGGATGCACCAGGCAATCCATGTCGTTCATAATAAGCGGCATGTCCCGCTTCTGCCCCGTCAGCCACGCTTTTCCCGCAAGGCCCAATCGCTCAATATCGGCTTTCAGTATCTCTTCCATGTTGCCGCGGCCGATAATGAGGAAGCGCGCGTTGGGCGCGTCCCGGTGGATGCGCGCGGCGGCCGCCAGAAACTCGCGCTGCCCCTTGCCGCGCGGCAAATCGTACCCGCCCGCGACGGCAAAGGCAAACTCTCCCGGCTGAAGCCCCAATTCGCGCCTCTTTTCCTCCGCGTTGGCGGGCCTGAATTTCGCCGTGTCAATCCCGCCGTAAATGACGTGGATTTTTTCGTGGTTGCCCCGCAAAGGGGGGCGCGCCCGCCGTTCGGCCTCGGGCGAGTCCGGCTCATAAACGCCCTCGCGCAAGACCCTGGCCACAAATTCCGAAACCGCGATCACGGCATCGTACTGCCCCAACAAGAATCGCCGGCTGGCCCAGGAACCGGGGCTTTTGGCCAGATGTCGCGTGAGCACCAGCTTGGGCCTGGTGCCAGCCAGCCGCACTGCGAAAATCGCGGGCCAAATATCGCGGCCATGATGGCCATGCACGATTTGAATGCGCTCCTTTCTGATGATTCCCGCCGCCCGCAGAATGAAACCGAGTTTGCCGCTCTTGGAACCGGTATCCAGAAAAGGAACGCCGGAACTCTCAATGATGGGCGCGAATTCCCGGCCGGCCGGCCCGGCCAGCCAGACCTTTTGACCCAGCCGGTGAAGCTCCGCCGCCAGCTTGACGCATTGGTCATCCGTGCCCCCGCCGGTGAGGAGCGAATTCAAATGCAAAATGCTCATTGGTTGGCCGGTTGGATTCATACGGATGGCGCGCCCCCGGCCAGGTATTGGTCAACGCCGCGGTCGCAACGGATTGTGTTGGATCGAATCGTTTCGGCCAAACGCTGGAGACTGGCTTGGACGTGAGCGCGCCCGAGCATGGGGTGGTTCAAATGATAGACCAGCGCATGACCGTAAACGAATTTGCGCGGACGTCCCAGGTGGTAGAGCCGCGTTCCCACGTCCGAATCTTCGCCAATGCCCCAGCCCGTATATTCCTCATCGAAGCCATTGACGGCCAGCAAATCTTCGCGCCAAAAGCCCATGTTGCAGCCGATGATTCCCCGCTGGCCGCAATTGCGCCGGATCCAGGGGCGCGGCAGCCACACGGCCTTGGCCAGGCCCGTGATGCGGCCCATCAGAATCCACCGAAGGATGGGCGTGGCGCCGGGCGAAAACTCAGCGGCAAAATCTTGCCGGACAAAACAGCGCCTGCCTTGCACCCAAAAACCCTCTTCCGCCAGGCGGGCGTGGTCGGCCACGAATCGGTGGTGCGGCACGCAGTCGCCATCCAGCAAAACGAGGTAAGCGCCCGTGGCGGCGGCGAGGGATTTGTTAAGGATGATCGTCTTGCGAAAACCCAGATCTTCGTGCCAGACATGGCGCAGGGGCGCCGGCAGCCTTTGTTGCCATTGCGCGATCAGTTCGCGGGTGGCGGTTCCCGAACCGTCATCCGCCACCAAGATCTCACCCGGCATCCCGGTCTGACGCTGCACGCCGCGCAAGACCTGGTCGAGCGCGTCCGGTTTCTCGTAAGTCGAGATAATCAGGGAGATTTGGGCGGAGCGCATGAGGGGTTGTTCGGATGAAGATGCTCGAAGAGCCGGCTGTGCCGAACCAGCGTCGAGTAAGCGGTGGAGGCGGCGATGAAAAAGCCGGGATAACCATCCAGGAAACCGAGGCGAAGGAAATAAGCGCGCCCAAAGCGCCAGGCCGCGCGAAAAACCGCCGCCACCGCCGACCATCGCGCCTTCTCCGCCAATTGGCGTTGCAAATAAAGATCGGCGAAATAATTGATTTTGCCCACGTAGCTGCTGATGTTCGGATTGGAATAGTGGAGCAAGTCGCCCGCCAGCGTCGTGGTCGCGCCCCGCGCCTTGACGGCGCAATGCTCCGGGCTGCCGGCCCACTTTCCCTGGTCACGGCGAAAGAGCCGCAAAACGCGATCTGGATACCAATCCCCGTGCGTAATCCACCGGCCCATGAACCATACTTTGCGCGCAAAATCGGCGCCGGCGAATCGCTCCTGGTCCCCGTCAAAAAAGCGCAGAATTGACTCCCGCAGTTCTGCCGACACCTCCTCATCCGCATCCAGCGCCAGAATCCAGGGGAAAGCCGCATAACCGAGAACGAGGTTCTTTTGCTCGCGAAAGCCCTGCCAGGCATGCCGGTGGATTTTCGCCCCGAACAACACAGCGATGCCCTCCGTGCCATCGCTGACTTCTTCATTCAGGACGACGACGATCTCGCTGGTCCAATCCGCCACGCTGGCCAGCGCCTTGCCGATGCGGTGGGATTCCGCGCCGGAAATTATGCAGACAGAGATGGGAAGTTTGGTCACCGCCGTTTTTTCCTCGGTTGGGCCGTGAGGCAGAAGGGCCACCGTTGCCCTTGGCAAAGGCGCTGCACCTCCAGCGCCGTCATGTAAAGCTCTGTCATTTCCGCAGCTTCGAAAAGAGCGCCTGTTGTTCCAGCAATCCGCAGAGCGCGGACGGATCGCGCCAGCCATTCGGGATGGACTGAATGCATTCGATAGCCCGCCACCCCTCTTCGTCCGTCATATTGGCCAATTCATCCCGCTTGACTTCGTCCAGGAAAATGGCCGTCTCGCGCCATTGCTGCACCCATTGGCGGTTCCTTTCGAGTGTCGTTGCACGTTTCATCATGGCCAGCCTGCCTCATTTTGCGGCGGAAGTCAGCCACAAAAACACCACAAAGGGGTCGTAAAGGGTTCGCCCCTTGCATTGCCGCATTCTTGGCCGTAAAGGGGTCAGCCTGAAAAGACAGTTGAAATAGCCGCAAAAGAGCGCAAGGAAAAAGGCAAGCCCTCACCCTGCCCTCTCCCGCTGGGCGGGCGAGGGTATGGACAGCGTCAACACGCCTCAACACGGCTCATCGAAGCTTAACACGCCTTCCGCTTTTTAATGGCTCGACTGGGTGCATAAATAAAGCTGAAACCGGCGGGTTTGACGCGGCAATATGCAGGTACATGCAGGTACATGCACCTTGCGCTTTTTACGGCAAAGCCGTCAAAGCGGCCAACATCCACCGCCTTTTGTGACGGCTTGTGCCGTCATACCAGGGTGGACCCATCCTGGAGGGGCTGGCTGGGAATTAGCGGCTTTTCGACCGGAAAAAGCGTGATGTCAGAAATCAATGCAAGTTCCTCTCCATCAAGGCCAAAGACGGCCATGGCCGCTCCCTTAAAAACGTACTGACAGAAAAAAGGGGCCTTTTTTGGGGCGATTTGGCAGGAAAACGGGGGGGGGCGCTTTTTGAAAACCACTTTTTTTCGTGTTTTTTCGTGTTTTGGGGATTTTTAGCCCCGGAAGGCGTTGAGGCTCAGGATGTTTCGCGGATTTGCCTGCTCCCCAAAAAATCGTGCCGAAAAACCTATGGTAGGTTTTTGTAATTCCACGGTTTCTGGTAATATCGCCGCGTGAGTGTTGAAATGGCTCTGGATTTGAAGGGGAGCGTGGCGCGGGTTTCAAAACCTGCCGGCTCCTTTTTGTTGGTCGGGCGGCGCGGCCGCGCCGCCCAAATATCAGGGCGAAGCGGCCGCTTCGCCCTGCCGAACCATGAAATATTGGGGCTGGTCATTTCCAGCCAATCTGACCTCAACCTCGCGTCCCATCCAACCTCAATCCGGCCTTAATCCAACCCAATCCGACCCAATCCGACCTAATCCGACCTATGACAAAAAAAATAAAAGTCCCCGGAATCGAGTGATGCCGCTTTTGAAAAATTTGACCTAATTTGACCTAATTTGACCTAAACACGCCTTCCGCTTTTTACGGCAAAACCGTCAAAGCGGCCAGCATCCACCGCGTTTGTGACGGTTTGTGCCGTTACATGTTACGGAGTGAATATGACCCAATCACACCAAATCGCACTAAATCATACCAAATATGACCGATTTTTTTTATTTTCTTCCGCCTCCGGCAGGTTCTTGGCGGCAGATTCAGAGGGCTGGAAGAATTTTGTCTCACACCCAACAGCCCCGTTTTTTGTCGCCACCACGGGCCGGGCGGTATAACAAATGCCCCATGCCTGCCGGCCAAGCCATGCGCAGCTTTCTGGAACGGACGCGCGCCGCGGCCAAAATCATCGTGATTGATTTTGGCTTTCTGGGGGACTCGATCCACCTGGTGCCCGCGTTGTGGGAGATCAAACGGCATTACCCGGGGGCGGAATTGCACACCTTGTCCGCCCCGGTGGGGGCGGAGTTGCTGGCCTTGGCACCTTGCGTGGACCGTCCGTGGGCCTTCCCGCTGACGGCCAAAAGCCCGCCGTGGTGGAAGCATTGGGACATTCTTTGGGCTTTGCGCCGCCAACGGTTCGACGTCGCCTTCAATTTCAACGGCTCTGATCGCAGTCTCTTCGCCACCGCCTTCATCGGCGCGCGATGGTCGCTGGGCTTCGAAGCGGGCCGAAGGCATTTCTGGAACGGCTGGCTGGTCGGCGACTGGGTCAAACGCGGGGCGCGGGAACTGCCGGTCTTCGAGCAACGCCGGCAGGTTCTGGCCGCGCGCGGCTTTGACTTGCAGCCGGCGCGCTTCGATCTCCGCGTGACCGAGGAGGCCCGGCAATGGGCGCGGCAAACCGTGCCGGAGAATGTGGCGCATTTGTCCATCAATGCCAGCACGCCGCTCAAGGAGTGGCCGTTGGAAAACTGGATCGCCCTGGCCAGGGCGCTTCTGGAGGCCGATGGCGCCCTTCCTCTTGCCGCCTCGGCCAGCGCCCATCCGCGCGAACAGGAACGCCTGGCGGCCCTGGCCAGGGCGGTGGACAACCCGCGGTTGATCTGCCTGGCGGGGCCAAGCATCGCCCGGCTGGCGGCGGTCTTGCAACGCAGCCGCCTGCACGTCGGCGGCGACTCCGGCGTGCTTCATCTGGCGATGGCGATGGGGGCGCCCACCCTGAGTTTGGTGAGGGACCACGTTGGATTGCAGGAATGGATGCCGGCGGGAGAGCGGCACCGGCAGTTGGTGGCCGCCTGCCGTTGTTTGCAAGAGAATCGAACGGATTGCCTGGCGGCGGGGAAGGCTTCCTGTCTGGCCTCCATCACCGCCGAACAAGCCGCCGGGGAGGCGTTGCGGCAGTTGCGGTAAAAACACTCGCGCCGCCCCAGCATCCCCCGCATACTCGACCCGGACATGATTGAGTTTTGGCTCAAACTTTGGCAATTGGCCCGCCCCTACAAGGGGCGTTTCACTCTGGGCGTCCTGTGCGGCGTTTTGAGCGGCATGGCCGACACCGTGGTGCTGTTGACCATCGCCATCGTGGCCGGGGCGGTCTTTCCGGCGGCGGACCAGTTGCCGGACAAAGTGCCGGCATGGGCCGCGCATTACTACCAGTCCGTGCAACATTGGATCGTGCCCCACACCTCCTCTGAGTTCGCCAAGGTCTGGCTGGTGAGCCTGATTCCGCTCGTCATGCTGGCGCGCGGTTTGGTCAATTATTTGAGTTCGTATTTGATGAATTGGGTGGGAATCCGGGCGACCTGCGACCTGCGCGCCCGATTGTTCGAGCACTTGCTCAACCAGCCCCTGAGTTTCTTCTCTCGCAACAGCACGGGGGAGTTGATGTCGCGCATCAGCGTGGATGTCGGGCTGCTGCAAGCCATGATCGGCGTGTCCATGGTCACGTTGATCAGCCAGCCCGTCAATATCGTCACCATGATCCAAATTCCCCTGGCCATCAGTCTGAAGTACACTCTGATCGCTTTGGTCACTCTGCCCCTGTGTGTCGTGCCGGTGGCCATTTATAACAGGAAGCTCCGCAAATCGGCCGTGTCCATTCAAACCGAAACCGCCGGCCTGAACCGGGTCGTGCATGAATCTTTTACCGGCGTGCGGATCATCAAAGGTTATAACCTGGAAAAGATCGCCGCGGAGAAATTCCGCACCAGCCAGGGCAAATTCATCAGCCACAACATGCGGGTGGTGCGGGCGACCGAATCGCCCGGCCCGATTATTGAGTTTTCGGGCGCCATCGGCGTGGCCATTCTCATTGTCTTGATGGCCAGGGAGTACAGCCTCAAAGCGTTCATGATCTTCGCCGTCGCCCTGCTGGCCTTATACAAACCCATCAAGGCCCTCGTCCGCCTGCAAAGCGACCTGCACCGCGCCCGCGCCGCCACCCTGCGCGTCTTTGATTTGCTGGCGACCCAAAGCACGCTGGTGGATCCGCCCCAACCCGTGCCGCTCAAGGCCGCGGGCGGCGATATTCTTTTTGACCATGTCAGCTTCGCCTACGACAACAAGCCGGTCCTGCGCGACATTCAATTGCGCGTCGCGCCGGGCGAGAAGGTGGCGCTGGTGGGCAAAAGCGGCTCGGGCAAAACCACCCTGGCCAACCTGTTGCTCCGTTTTTACGACCCTGTCAGCGGCGCCATCCGCATCGCTGGCGTGGACCTCCGTCAGGCCGCCGTCACCGACCTGCGCCGGCAGATGGCGGTGGTGACGCAGGAGATTGTTTTGTTTGACGACACCATCCGCAACAACATCGCCTTTGGCCGCCCGGGTGCCACCAACGCGGAAATTGAACAAGCCGCCCGCCTCGCTTTCGCGCACGATTTCATCCTGGAGAAGCCGGGGGGCTACGATGCCATCGTGGGCGAGAAGGGCACCAACCTCTCCGGCGGCCAGCGCCAGCGCATCGCCATCGCCCGCGCCCTCTTGCGCAACGCTCCCATCCTGGTGCTGGACGAAGCGACCAGCGCGCTGGACAACGAGGCCGAGCGCGCCGTCCAGGCTTCGCTGGACGAATTGATGAAGGGCCGCACGACCATCTGCATCGCCCACCGGCTGTCCACCATTCAGAATTTTGACCGCATCGTGGTTATGGACGTCGGCCAGATTGTCGAAGTGGGCAGCCACCCCGAATTGCTGGCCCGCGGCGGCATCTACGCCAAGCTTTACGACCTCGGCTCGGTCCTGGAAGGAGGGATTCCGTAACTTGAGTTTTTTGCCGGGCGAACAATTCTGGCATGCCCGCGCCAAAAGGACAAAACACAAGTTGACAAACAAGAGCCGCCCGGCATAAAGATGCCCGCGCTTATGCGCGGCAAGAAAAACAGTCCAAACCGCCCGCGCGGATTTCGCCGCGACGCTTCGTGGACCACCGCCGAGTTGAAGCAGCTTGGCCACGCGCCTGATTCCGTGCTCGCCCGCCGCTTCGGACGCACCATCAAATCGCTCGTCGCCATGCGACAATCCCGCCGCGTCGCCTTGCCCACCCCGCCCCGGCGCTGGACGGCCCGGGAAATCCGGCTTCTGGGAACGATGCCGGATTTGGAACTGGCGCGCCGGCTGCGGCGTTCGAACTGGAGCGTCAGAACGCAGCGGCTGGCGTTTCAAATCCCGGCCTTTATAAAACGACAACGATCTCGAAATTGGACCGACGCGGAAATCGCACTGCTCGGCACGGCCAACGACAAGGAAATCGCCCGCCGACTCCGACGTCCCATCCACATCGTTCGAAGATATAGAATTAAACTGGGCATCCCATCAATCTATCCACGGCGACATTGGACCAAGACTGAAGACAGGCTGCTGGGCACGGTAACCGACAGTGAAGCGGCCCGGCGATTGAAGCGTAACCCGAAATCCATCAGATCCCGGCGCAAGTTACTCGGCATCCCGCTCAAGCATCCTGCAGGGCGGCGATGGACTGCCGCTGAAATCAAGTTGCTGGGCACCATGCCGGACAAGGAATTGGCGGTGAAGCTCAAGCAAACCGTCGCCAGGGTGACGCGCAAGCGCATCAACTTGCGCCTGCCTTACCCCGCCTCTCATTTTCCAAGGTGGACGCCGCAAGAAGAAAAACTCCTTGGCGTCCTGCCGGATGAAGAAGTGGCCCGGCTCATTGGTCGCGCGCGAGCATCGGTCAAGACCCATCGCACGTCCCTGGGCCGGCCCATCCTCAACCCAAAGATAGCGCCCAGACGCAAATGGACGGCGGGCGAAATCAAATGGCTCGGGCAATTCCCCGACTCGGAAGTGGCGCGCCGCCTGGGCTGTGCCAGGCATTGCGTTGAATGGGAACGGAAGCGAAGGAAGATTCCCGCCTTTCGTCACCTGCCGAAGTTAAGAAAGTGGACCGCGAGTGAAGACAAACTCGTAGGCACCATGAGCGACAAGGCGCTGGCCAAAAAACTGGGCCGCACCCGCATTGCCACCCAACTCCGCCGCCTCCATCTCGGTTTGCCGGCGGTCACGCGGTATGTTTCCTGGGATGCCAGACAACTGACCATGTTGGGCAAACTGCGTGATGAGGAAGTGGCGGCGCAAACAGGTCATCCGGTTGGATCCGTCCTGGCCAAACGCTGCCTCCTTGGCATTCCGTTGTCCAACCCCAAAAAACGCTCCTGGACCCCCGAGGAGGACGCAATCTTGGGAACCGACACGGATAAAGTCATTGGTGAACAGATCGGACGGGACAAGGTCGATGTCCATAAACGCCGCCACCTCCTGGGCATTCCGGCTTGGGGAAGAAGGAGAAGAGGTTAAATAAACTTTTGTCAAGGAGCGTCTAACTTGCATATTTAAGAGGATGCAGACCATCGCGCGCACCATTCGCGTCGAGTTCGATCACCGTATTTATTTTACGCGCGGGCTTTTCGCTCCGTCCAATTCACTGCTGCAAACCGTGCTGGCGGAGCCGGGGCGCGTGCCCAAAGTGCTGGTGGTGCTGGACGAGGGACTGGCCCAGGCCCGGCCCGCTTTGGCGGCGGCCATCCAAACCTACTTCTCCGGCCTGCGCGGCCAAGTGGCGCTGGCGGGGCCGCCCCTGGTTATCGAGGGCGGTGAACGGGCCAAGATGTCTTACTTCCACGTTTCCGAGATTCACTCCCAAATTGAGCGCCACCATATTGACCGCCATTCCTGCGTTCTCGGCATTGGCGGCGGCGCGCTGCTGGACGTGGCGGGGCTGGCGGCGGCGACCGCGCATCGGGGCGTCCGCCACGTGCGCGTGCCCACCACCGTTCTGAGCCAGAATGATTCCGGCGTCGGCGTCAAGAACGGCATCAACGCCTTCGGCAAGAAGAATTTCATCGGCGTCTTTGCTCCGCCCTTCGCGGTCATCAACGATTTCGACCTCCTTGCCACCCTTTCCCCGCGCGACAAACGATCCGGCTGCGCCGAGGCGGTTAAAGTGGCGTTGGTGCGCGACCGCGCCTATTTTGAAAGCCTCGAACGCGACGCGGACCTGCTGGCGTCCTTTCAGGACGAGGCGGTGCGGCGGATGATTTATCGCAGCGCGGAGTTGCACGTCGAACACATTGCCGCGGGCGGGGACCCGTTTGAATTCGGATCAGCCCGGCCGCTGGATTTCGGGCATTGGGCGGCGCACAAGCTGGAGCTGTTGTCCGATTACCAGATTCGGCACGGGGAAGCGGTGGCCATCGGCATGGCGCTGGATGTCCTCTATTCGCGCAACCTCGGTTTGCTCGACGCCGCTTCCGCCGCCCGCATTCTGGCGCTGTTGCAAAAGCTGGGATTTGAGTTGTTCGCCAATGAACTGCTGCACCTGGACGCGGACCATCAGCCGATGGTGCTCAAGGGCCTGGAGGATTTTCGGGAACATCTGGGCGGGGAGTTGACGCTGACCATGCTGCGCGGCATTGGCGCCGGGGTGGAAGTGCATGAGATCATCCTGGCCAAGATGCTGGAGGCTCTGGACGAATTGCGGCGGCATTACGGCCGGCCCAACATTGTCGTGCTGCCCAAAGCGGCCTTGTGAGCATGAAGCGCATCATTTCCCTTGCGCCGCTCTTGGTCGCGCCGACCCTCCGGGGAGAACGAAAATCGGAACTGACAGCGGCTGGATTTCGGCGATAATGGCCGCGTGCTGTCCCGCTTGGCTGTCATCAATGTCGTCGGACTGACCGGCTCGCTGATCGGACCGGACATGCCCAACATCGCGCGGTTCCGGGAGCAGGGCGCGCAGTCGCGCATCGTGCCCGCCTTTCCCGCCGTCACCTGCACGGCGCAATCCAATTATTTGACTGGCGCCAATCCCAGCCGCCACGGCATCATCGGCAACGGCTGGTACGACCGCGCCCTGGCGGAGGTGCATTTCTGGAAGCAGTCCAATCATCTGGTAGCGGGGCCGAAACTGTGGGACCAATTGCGGGCGCGCCATCCCGGCTTGACCTGCGCGCAATTGTTCTGGTGGTTCAACATGTATTCCACCGCCGATTACTCCATCACGCCGCGCCCGGCCTATCCGGCGGATGGCCGGAAGATTTTCGACATCTATTCCCATCCGCCCTCCCTCCGCCCGGACATCAAGCGGGACCTGGGCGAATTCCCCTTCCCGGCCTTTTGGGGGCCGGCGGCGGGGGTGGCCGGGCCGCACGGCGGGGCCGACGCCGCCTCGCGCTGGATCGCGGAGGCGGCCAAATGGATCGAGCGCAAATACTCGCCCACGCTCAATCTGGTCTATCTTCCTCATCTTGACTACAATTTGCAGCGGCATGGCCCGGCCGGCCCGGCCCTGGCGGCGGACCTGAAAAGCATTGACGCCATCGCGGGCGACCTCATCGCCTTTTTCCAGTCCCGGGGCGCGCGGGTGGCGCTGCTCTCGGAATACGGGATCGGCGCGGTGGACACGCCGGTCTCGCTCAACCGCCTTTTCCGGCGGGAGGGATGGCTCGCCGTGCGGGAGGAATTGGGATTGGAATTGCTGGACTGCGGCGCCAGCAGGGTCTTTGCGGTGGCGGATCACCAAGTCGCGCACATTTACCTCAATGACCCTTCGCTCGAAGCCCGCGCGCGGGACCTGCTGGCCGGCCAGCCCGGCGTGGAAGCGGTCCTGGGCGGAGCAGAAAAGGCCGAACTGGGCCTGGACCATGCGCGCGCAGGGGATTTGATCGCCGTCGCGTCCGAGCGCGCGTGGTTCACTTATTACTACTGGCTGGACGACGCGGTGGCGCCCGATTTCGCGCGCTGCGTGGACATTCATCGCAAGCCCGGCTATGACCCGGTGGAGTTGTTTCTGGACCCGGCCCTCCCGCTGGTGAAAGGGAAAATCCTCGGGCGGCTGCTGCAAAAGAAGCTTGGCTTTCGGATGCTGATGGACGTTATTCCTCTTGACGCGAGCCTGGTGAAAGGTTCGCACGGCCGGCGCGCGCTCCGTCCGGAGGACCAGCCGGTCCTCCTGTGCCAACGCGCGGACGGCTCGCCGCCGCCGCAAATGGATTCGACGGAAGTTTGCGGCTTCCTCAAAAACCTGATGGAGTAAGTTTACCAATCCTGGTAAGGCGCGCGAAACAGGCGCGACATCATCTGCGTGGCGGAGGGGTCGTTGAGAATTTGTTCCTCCTCCACGTTCCACTTCAATTTTCGCCCCAGCATCATGGAGATGAAGCCGAGGTGGCCGGGCACGGTCGAATGATGGCCCACCTCGACGGGGGTGATGGTGGGCTGCCGCGATTTGACGCAGTCAATAAAATTGCGTTGATGGTTGGTGGAGCGGAACAGCTTGATCCTGGCCTCGCTGTCGGACAGTTCCTTGATGTCCTTCCAATCTTCGTCGGAAGCGTCGAATTTGCCGCGGTCCACATAAACCCAGCCGTCGGAGCCGATCCATTTTGTGCCGCCCTTGATGTCGTCGTGTCCGCCGGCCATGGTGATGCGGACGCCGTCGGGATATTTCATATCCACGCTGAACTTGGTGGCGGTGTTCCACATCGCGTCCGGCGGCGGGAATTCGCCTTCGGCTTCCACTTCAGACGGGCCGCTGAGGTCGAAGCCCAGGCCCCAATGGGCGATGTCCAGGTGATGGCCGACCCAGTCCATGAGCTGGCCGCCGCCGGTGTTGTAATTCCAGCGCCAGTTCATGTGCGTGCGCGCCTTGATGTAGGGCATCGTGCGGGACGGGCCGATCCACCTTTCGTAATCCAACTCATGCGGCGGTTTGGTGATCTTGTCAAACTGGGCGGTCTTGGCGAAATCCGTGTGGCCGGACGGCAGCCCCACTTCCACGCGATTGACTTTGCCGATCAAGCCGTTGCGGACGATTTCCGCCGCCTTGTGGAAACTGCCGCTGGAGCGCTGCCAGGAACCGGTCTGCCAGATGCGGCCGTTCTCCCGCACCGCCTGAACGATGCGCTGCTGCTCGGCAATCGTTTTGGCCAGCGGCTTTTCGCCATAAATATCCTTCTTGTGCCGCGCGGCCTCGACGGCGATCAATTCGTGCCAATGGTCCGGCACGGCGATCATGACCGCGTCAATCTCGGGGCGCGCCATCATCTTCCGGTAGTCGTGGTAAGTTTTGACGACCTTCTTTTTGTAGTGCCCGTTGATGACGGCGACGGACTTCTTGAGGTGTTCCTTGTCAATGTTGCAGGTGGCGACGACCTGGACATCCTTGAGGTTCAAGAACTCCTTGGTGTTGCCCGGCCCCTGCATGCCCCAGCCGACGACGCCCAAGGTGACGCGCTCGGAAGGGGCGGGGCGACCGTCGCGGCCCAGGGCCGAGGCGGGAATGAAAGTTGGAAACGCAATGGCGGCGCCAGCGGCGCCGGTGATCTTAAGAAAACTCCGGCGGCTCAAGCGAGCCAGCGCGGGAACACCTTTTGTCATAAGAGATTATCATGGCCCGCCGCTGAGGCGTAAAACCAGAAAAAAATATTTTTTGCAATTGGGGCCATGATCTAGCGGATTTTGGCCGTCAGCGCCGCCAGGCGCGCGGCGTTGGATTCCATGGCCGTCAGATAGTCGCCCTGCTCCGGCTGGCTGGCGCAGGTTTCAAAGGCGACCGGCTCAATGCCCATGTTCCGCAACCGCGCCGCCACCGCCGGCAGCGGGTCCTCCTCCCAGAGCATGATCCTGCCGGGATGTTGGGCGCGCAGCTTGTCGAATTTCCGCCACTCCTCCCCGGACGGCATTTCGTCAGGCTCCCAGTGGACGCTTTGCAGGTTCCAGCCATAGCGGCGCGCGGCGTAATGATAGACCGGATGCGAGCCGAGCAGCGGCGCGCCGTTCAGCGGCCCGGAGGCCCGTTGGAGGGCGGCGTCCAGGTCGTCCAGGTCCTTTTCCAGGGAACGGAGATTGGCGTCGAATTCCTTCGCGGCGGCAGGCTCAAGCCGGACAAGTTCGTCCCGAATCGCCTCCGCTTGCAGTTTGGCCTGGCGCGGGTCCATCCAGGTATTGAAGTCCAGCAAACCGTGGCTATGCAGGCCCTCCTTGCCGTGGCTGTGGGTGATGACCTCGCCGTTGGCCAGGTAGCGATCCGCAAACGAGGCGGAGGTCACGACCTGCCTGGCCAGCGGCAGCGCGCTGGTCAGCCGCCATTTTTCATAGTCCGCTCCGTTGAGGAGAATCACGTCGGCCCGCTGATATTGGCTGATTCCCCGCGCGTCCGGCTTCCAAAACGCCGGGTCCTGCTGGCGGGGAATCGGGAAAACCAATTCGACATGCCCGCCGGCGACGCGCCGGGTGAAATACCACAGCGGATAGTTGACAACCGCCACGCGCGGCCTGGCCCCGGCCGCGCGCGGCGGGGCCGGCGCGAGAGTTTGTTCCCCGGGAAGTCCAAATTTGGCGATGACCCCCCACGCGCAGGCGGCCGCTATCGCCACGCCCGCCGCCGCCACGATGACGATTTCCGCCGCCTGCGTCCCGCAGACCATCCATCGCGCGCAGCCGATCTTGAACATGGTCTCCATTTCGCCGCGGCGCAGGCGGAGCGACAGCAGCGCCACCAACGCCATCAACAAGGCCATCGCGCCGCCGGCCAGCAAAGCCTGGGCATCGAAAAACCGCTTCACGCGGAAGACAAGATCGAGCGTCTCGGAGATGACCTGGCGCGGGTCCAGCAACTGAACCGCCGCCTTGGGGTCCTGGTAACGCCCGCGCAGAATGGTGGCGGATTTTGTGTCGCGCGGCACGACTATGATGGCGCTGACAGGATAGGCCTGTTCGTCGCCATGCGTGTGGAAAAGGATGATATTGTCATCGGTGATTTCCTGGAACGGCAGCACGGCCGCGCTGGCCGTGACGTTGCCCGCGTCGCGCCCCAGGAGCATGTCGGGCGCCGCCGTCCCCACGTCCTGGTGCCCGTGCATGAGGCCAAGAATGATCCACTCCGTTTTGTAATCCGCAAAGATGGCTCCGTCATCCGCCGTGCCGGACGGCGCCAGGACGCCTTGGACGCGCAGGTTGATCGGATACGAGCCGGCCAAATCGAACACGTTCTCAGGATCGCTCATCAATTTGTCGCCTGGCTCAAGGCCCAATTTCTCCGCCGCGGCGGCCCCCAGCACACAATCGCCGACCCGCGCCAGTCCCGCGCCCCGCGCGACGCGCAAGCCGCGGAAATCGAAGTATTCCAACGAGGTGCCGACGATGGGAAAGCCCCGGGCCGTATGTTTTGCCAGGATGGGAATGGCCAGCGCCAGGCCGCTGCCGTTGATCGCCGCCACGTCGCTCATGGCAAGATCATGCGCGGGTTTGCCGCGGAAGTACAAGGCATGCAGGACCAGGTCCAGCCTGCTGCCCGGAGCGCCCGCGACCAGGGGCGTAGCCTGCGCGCGGGCCAGCAGATCGCGCTGGTAATCGCGCACCAGAAGATGGACGGCCAGAGGAAGGAAGACCGCGACGGCCACGCTGAAAACCATGATGGCCGTCTTGATTTTATTGAAGCGCAGATACCGCAGCGCGAGAAACAGGATGTTGTTCATCGCGCGCCTCCCGCCGCGAAATCGCGGCAGTTGAGGACGCGCGGGAAACGCGCGGCGATTTCCGCGTCGTGCGTGACCAGCAGCAGCGTCGCCCCGGTGCGCTCGATTTGCCGGAAAAGAATATCCATCACGCGCTGTTTGGCCGCGGGATCGAGATTGCCCGTCGGTTCGTCGGCCAGCAACAGCGGCGGTTCCGGCAGCAGGGCGCGGCAGAGGGCGGCGCGTTGCTTTTCGCCCTGCGAAAGGCGGTGCGGGAAGGAGCGGAGCCGGTGTTCCAGGCCGGTTTCCCGGGCGAGCTGTTCCGCGCGGCGTTCCGTCTCCGGCGTCAACCGCAAGGCCGGATTGAGGCGGCAGGGCAGAAGAATATTGTCCAATACATTGAGGTAGGCCACCAGTTCGAAGCTTTGAAAAACCAGGCCGAGGCGCGCCACCCGGAACGCGCGGCGCGCGGCCTCGCCCAGGGCGGTGAGATCGCGGTCGAGCACGCGGATGGTTCCGCGCGAGGGCGGCAGAATGCCGGAGATCAAATGCAGCAGGGTGGTTTTGCCAGAACCGCTCGGCCCGACAATGGCCACGCGCTCCCCGGGGGCGATCTTGAGCGACGGGATGGCGAGGCCGAAATCAGAATGAGAAAAATGAAAGGCGAGATCGGAAATGGCGATCATAGGTTTCTCAACAGCACCGCGCTTTTGACCTGGCTTTGCCGGGAGACGTTCATGGCGGTGATTTTCCATGAGCCGTCGGCGGGTTCAATTTCCAGCTCGGCGGAGTACTCGTTGACGCGCACGTGAACGTGGCCCCAGTGCTCGACGGTCCCCTCGACCTGCCAGGTGACGCGCTCGGCGAAGCCGTTCTTGCCGCCGCCCTCCGCCGGTTCGGTTCGCACGACTCTGACTTCCCGCACGCGGGCGACCGCGCCGCCCTGCTCCTGCATGATGAGGCCCTGTTTGATTTTCAAATACAAATCCGCCAGCAAATCGCCCTGCGCACTGCGCGCCAGCGCGTCGTAAATGTCCGACTCGCTGTGATAGTCGAAGGCGCGATAGACATTGCGCAGCAGCGATTCGGCGACCGCCTCGCGCGATTTTTCGCCGGTGGAAACCGCGGTCACGGACGGCAGTGGCGGCGCGCCGGGATTGTCCCAGCGGAACACCGGTTGGAGCGGGTAGAAGGTAAAGCGCGAGGCCTTGTCATAAGCGAAAATCACCGCGCGGGCCGCGAGCATTTCGTTATTGAACAGCGTCCACTTCAGCTCCACGTGGCCCGGCGCGCCCTTGGTGGAATAGGTCAGGATCGCGCCCACGCGCGCGGTCCACGCGCTCAACCGCCGAGGCTCGGCGCTCATGGCGAAATCCTTGAAATCCACTCCGTAAAAATCCAGCCGCTCCAATTTTGGCTTCACCGCCACGCCGTCTATTTTCAACTCGTTTTGGCCCGTGAAAAAACTCTCCAACGGCCCGCGGGCGGCCGTTTGCTCGGAGACCTCGATGAAATCGGCGTTGGAGCGCGCGAGCGGCTGCCACGTTTCCAGCGTCAGCAGCGGCATCAGAATTTCGACGCGGACTTCCTCGTTCTGGATATAGACGAAAGTGTGCGTCGCCGAGTAGCTGGCAATGCCCATGTTCTGCTTCCGCTTTTCCTCCTCGCGCGCCTTGATCTCCGCGTAATCGCCCGTCGCCGGACGCGCCGTTTCGTTCCAATCGAACGAGACCGTTTCGACATTTTCATCGGCGGGGATGCGGGTTGCCGGCTCGGGGGGAAGCCCTTCGCGGGTGACCACCAAATCCACGATGGCGGGAAGCATGATCGCATCGCCGCCGAAATGCTGTTGAAACGTCAGATGCGCCGGCGGCTTGGCCAGAGGATATTCAAGGCGATAAACAATGGTCGTGGCCATCAAATCCGTCACCGGCAGGCCCTCCGCCGGCAGCGCGGGCATTTCCAGGCCGAGGACCTTGCCTTGGAGCCGGTTGCCGTCCTCGTCGCGGACAATCAGGCCGTCGAGCAGAAACTTTTTATGCTTCTCGGCGGAATGGGTGATGTCGTCGGTTGCAATGCGGGATTGTGCGTTGGCATAAAGTCCATACACCAGCAGAAAATCCTCCGGCATGACCGCGATTTTCATTTCCATCCGGTCGCGCCGCACCAGCGCCTCGCACGAGATGATGGAAATCGGATGGGCCGGCAGCGGCGGCACGGCCAAGAGCAGGCCGCACGCGATGGCGCAGAGGAGCGGGAGACCGCCGCGCCACCCCATCGTGCGCTGGACTTTTTCAACATTCATTAAAAAGCGGAAGGCGTGTTAAGTGTTAGGACTTTTATTTTTTGTGGCCATAGGCCGGATTAGGCCGGAGTAGCCCGGATTAGGCCGGATTAAGGCTGGATTGACCATGCCTGAAATCCACACGCTCCGTGGCGCAGCCGTCCCGGCGCGCCTTTTTGGAACTGGCGGCGAGACGCCGCCATAACCCGCAGGCGGGGGCGACTGCGCCACGCTCCCCTTCGGAGCCAGAGTCATTTCAACACTCATGCGACAACATTACCAGCCCCCGCGAAAACCAAAAAACCTCTGGTAGGTTTTTAAGCACGATTTTTTTGGAGGGTTCCAGCCACCGCAAAACCTTTGAACATCAACGGCTTGCAACGTAAAAAATACCCTAAAACAGAAAAAAACACAGAAAAAATGTCATTTTTATTGCGCGGACCCCTCGTTTTCCTGCCAAAAGGGGTCATTTTAGGGTCAATTTTGACTGTCAAACTTTTTTGTGGTTTGCAAGTTGTTGTTCATGAGGAACTTTTGCAAGCATATAAAATGGCGATTTTTTAAGAACCGTCCGCCGTCCCGCAAAACGGTCATAGAGAGAGATTGTCAACGAGGGTTAGTGCCTGACGCGGCTGATCCGTTTGCGCTTTTGACGAATAAACGGAAAAGGTTGGCTACAAATTCTTCAACGTCTTGAACTGCCTTACTTTTCAAATCGTCCTTTTCCATGACAACGCCAGCAGGATAGTGTGTCGTCCGATCGAGTGCGCGTGGCCATCGCGTTATTTGGCGCTGACTTCATGATCGCGCCGGTAAAGACGGTCAGCATAGCGCCGCTGCATTTTCTGATAATAGGCTGCCGCCTTGCGCGGATCGTGCTCAAATTTCACCGCCATGTTGCGGCGGATTTCGCGCAGCCATTCCAGCCCGTCATCATGTTTCATTTTCATCGTCTTTTTCCAGCAACTGAAGCGGGGTCACGAGCGCTGGCGTTCGCAAACCCAGCAACGCATTGACACGGTGAATATGCCCGAACTTGTTGGCGTTGGCAAGGTGCTTGCAATTCCACGTCACGAGCATGTCGCAGTTGTGGAACGAAGCAAGCGCCAGGTGGTCAGCGTCGCCTTGCGCCTCCATCGGCATGAGTTTGTGGGCAAAATACACTTCGACAATGTCGGCGATCTCCTGCGCGTAGGGCAGAATCCGGAGTTGGGCAATGAGCGCGAGAAGCTTGTCGCGCTTGGGTTGGGGTGTTTCTTCCAATTCGGATATCACGGGCAGGCCGATGACCAATTCCTGGTCAAACTTGGGCATTCCCCACCATTGACGAGTCCAATCTCGGCGCGATTGCAGGTCACGATCGGGCCGCGTTTCGTGGAAGAAACTCGGAACGCTGGTTTCAATATAAATGAGCGCGCTCATCCAGGGGTTCGCAGATCAAGCCCGCCGCACTGCTTCGCCGATATGGCCCTATTTCCGATGGGTGTTCCATTGTATGCTTTCTCCGGGACGAGGATAAGCGAACCGTCTGCACGACCGCAACCGTTTTGCTCGGCTAGTTTTACTCGGCAAGTCCGCAAGTCAAATCAAAAGGTCACCCATACTTTTGCCCAATGCATCCCGAGTGCAGGTGTCCTTTCCCTTTTTCACTGGCTGAAAGTGGCGGGTTTCCAGCGGGACAAAATTCTTCGACTTGAGGATTTCTTCTTCGTTGCCTTGGTTTGCTTCTGTAAACCTTTCGGAGCCAAACAGAAGGCAACCAAGGTAACAAAGGGGGAAATGACGCTCCTTTGGCAATGAGGCGGTGGGTCACAGTCTGATGCACTGCGGCACGGGCGGGGAAGGCGAGATTTCGAGTGGCGCGGTCGAGGGGGCTGAACAACAAGAACAGAAGAGCGTCCGCACCATTGCGACCCAGCCGCAATGGCAAAAAAGCTGACACAAAAATCGCGAAAAGGCCAAAGGCGCGATGGCTGGGCTGCGATAACAGAATTGGACATTCCTGGTTATTTCTGGCAGGATGCAATGAGGGTTAGGTGAAAGAAGAATTTATGAATGTATCGTTGACGCCAGAATTGGAAAAGCTCGTTGCGCGAAAGGTCGAAAGCGGCTTGTATCAGTCTGCCAGCGAGGTCATTCGCGAGGGGCTTCGGCTGCTGGACGACCAGGATCGTATGCGTGAGGTTCATCTCAATGAAGTGCGCAAGAAAATTCGGACCGGCCTCGATCAACTCGACCGGGGCGAAGGCATCCCGGGCGATCAAGCGTATGCGCAAATGAAACAAAGGAGCGCGGCGTTCCGCAAGGGCAAGCGATGAGCGATTTCCTGATCGCTCCTGTCGCCCGCATGGAACTGGACGAGATTTGGGAATACTACGCCATCGAGCTTCAAAACCCTGATGCGGCGGACCGCATCCGCGATGAGATTTTCGCCGCATTTGACACCCTCGCCCAAACACCCGGCATGGGCCATTTCCGCAGCGATCTGGCAAAAGAGCCGTTGCGTTTCTGGCATGTGCGGGGTTACCTCATCATCTATCGAAGCGAAAAGCGCCCTATCGAAATCGCGCGCGTTCTCCACGGAGCGCGAGACGTGCAAGCCGTTCTTGCCGGGCAAAAAGAGCGCAAGAAGCCGGGAAAGTAAATAGTCAATCGGGGAACTGATGGACATTTACAAAGTGAAAGGGACAGCGCCGGTCCCGCCGATCTTGCCGTGTGTCACGCAAAAAATGTAACAATATTTCTTTTGACTTATTCGATTACGCATGTAATCTAAAGAGGATTGCAAATGTAATCGTGAACGACGCAAGATGAAAAAAATGCCGCGCATATCCGAAACGGAGTGGGAGGTGATGAAAGTGGCGTGGAAGCTGGCGCCTTGTTCCGCCGGACGGATCATCGAGGCCCTCCATCAACGCGATCCCGCCTGGCATCCCAAAACGGTCAAAGCCTTCCTCAACCGGCTGGTCAAGAAGAAGGCCCTCGGTTTCGAAGTGGACGGGCGGGCGTATCTTTACCATCCGCTGGTGCGGCAAAGCGAGTGCGCGGAGGCCGCCAGCGTGTCGTTTCTGGAGCGGGTGTTCGGGGGGTCCTTCCAGCCGATGCTGGCGCATTTCGTCGCGCGCAAGAAGCTTTCGCGCGAGGAAATCAAGGAATTGAAAAAGCTGCTGGACAGCCAGGAGTAAGGAGGTTTTATGCCGGATTGGATTCCATACAGTCCCTGGGCGCTGTTGCTCAAGGCTTCATGGCAGGGGGCCGTGATTATCGTGCTGGTGCTGGCCGCCCTGTATGTTCTGGGCCGGCGGCTGACGCCTCGCTGGCGTTGCGCTCTCTGGCTGCTGGTGGTGCTCCGCCTGGCGATGCCCTGGACCGTTCCCTCCGCGCTGAGTCTGTTCAATCTCCTGAATTTGGCCGGGACCTCCGACGCCGTGGCCGGCCTAAGCGCGTCTGCCGGGGCAACGCAGTCGCTGGTTCTTCCGCCGTCCGGCCCGGCCCTGGCAGGCCATGCCGCGGAAAGCTCCGCCGCCGCGCCGTCCTTTGGCGCGCGCCTTTCCTGGCTGCCGCTGGCGTGGGCGGCGGGCGCGTTGGCCCTGGGGCTGGGCTTGGGGGCCGCGCACTGGCGGCTCATGCGGCAGGTGACGCCGCGCCGGCTTTTGATTGACAGCCGGGTGCTCAATCTGCTGGAGGATTGCAAGCAACTGATGGGCGTGCGGGTGCCGGTGGCCCTGGTGGAGACGGCGGCGGTGGACGGCCCGTGTTTGTTTGGGTTTGTGCGGCCGCGCATTCTCCTGCCGGCCGGATTCACGCGCGACTTTTCCCTCGATGAGGTGCGTTTCGTGCTCCTGCATGAACTGGGGCACATCAAGCGCCGGGACATTCCCCTGGGGTGGCTGATGGCCTGGCTGCAAATCCTGCATTGGTTCAATCCGCTGGTGTGGCTGGCCTTTTCCCGGATGCGGCTGGAGCGGGAACTGGCGTGCGACGCCATGGCCCTTTCCCACGCGCAGGAGCAGGACCACAAGCCTTATGGCCGCACCATGGTCAAACTGCTGGAACATTTTGGCGACGCGCCGCTGGCGCCCAGTCTGGCGGGCATCGTTGAAGACAAACAACAAATGAAAGAAAGGCTCCTCATGATCGCGCATTTCCGCAAATCCAATCGCGGTTTCGCCCTGGCGGCGTCGCTGTTTATCGTTCTCGGTCTTTTGACGCTGACGGACGCGCAGCTCGGATGCCAGTCGTCCGCTCCTCCCACGACGGGAGAAAAGGCGGCTCCGCCCCCCACGCAAACGCAGGCCGCCATCCCGCGCATCGTTTCGACTTCGCCCGCCGCGGGCGCCAAGGAGGTGGACCCGAGGCTGGCCCAAATCACGGTCACTTTTGACCAGGTTATGGGCGACGGCATGTCATGGGTGGGCGGCGGGCCGGAATTCCCCCTGTTGCGCCAGGACCAAAAGGCGCAGTGGCGCGACAAGAGAACGTGTGTGCTGCCGGTCAAACTTGAAGCCGGCCACTACTACCGGGTCGGCATCAATTCCACCAGCTATCAGAACTTCGCCAGCAGGCGGGGCGTGCCCGCCCTGCCTTCCGCCATTTATTTCACCACGCGGGGGGCCGGCGCGGAACTCAATGCCAGGCTGCTCGTCCCGCAGGTGGCCAGCTTCGACCCGGCCAACGGAGCGCGCGATGTCAGCGCGGCGGTGACGGAACTGCGCGTCACCTTCAATGTCCCGATGGGGGATGGCTGCTCATGGTGTACCGTGGGCGAAAACGGGGCCGACTTCCCCAAGGGGCGGGAAGGGAAGGGGGTCTATTGGACCGACGACAAGAAGACCTGTGCGCTGCCGGTCGCGCTCAACCCGGGCATGACTTACCGGCTGAGTCTCAACGCGCCGGAGTACAAGAATTTTCAGAGCGACGCGGGCGTGCCTCTGGAACCGGTGTCATACACTTTCAAAACAAGCGGCGAGGAAAAGTCCCCGCAGGAATCCTTGTAGAAAGAAGAACAATTATGCTCAATACACACAAACTCCGCAGCGGCTTCGCCTTGGCGGCTGTCCTTTTGACAGGCCTGGCAGTATGAATTGGGCATCAATTGCCCATCCTATCGTAGCTTTAAGAGCGATGAAGGCGTGCCGCTGACACCGGTGGGTTACACCTTCAAAACAAGCGATAAGCCTTAACCATGCGGATGGAAGACCGGGACAAACAGGTGTTGAGACACATCGTTGCGCGCATGAACACAGCAACCTTCTTCGCAAGCATCATGCTCTGTGCTTCATGCCATGTGCTGGCCGCTGCAACCACATCTGACCAGGCCGCGAGCGATACCAACCCTCCTCGGCAACAGCAATTGGCCGCGGAGGCATTCGATCAACTGTGGGCCGCCTTTGATCAGAAGTACGCCATGTTCATCATACGACCGGAAGTGGATTGGGCCAAGTTGCGCGAGCAGTATCGCCCATTGGCGCTGGCCAGCCAATCCACCGACGAATTGGCCCAAATTTGCGCGGACATGCTCCAGAACTTGCGCGACCTGCACGTCTCGCTGAAGATGGGCAACGCCCACGTGCCGGTGTTTAATCGGCTGCGCACGGCTAACGCCAATCCAAAAGCTTACCGAAACATTCTCGGCGACCTCCATCAGGAGGGACGCGTCACATGGACCGTGACAACCAACAAAATTGGCTTTATCGCCATCGCCGGGTGGGACAATCCGAAAATTCCGGCCCAGTGCAGCGAGGCGTTGAAAAAGATGCGCGACACTCGCGGCTTGATTGTCGATGTGCGCCTGAACGGCGGCGGCAGCGATGGCCTGGCCGAAGAATTCGCGGCCCGGTTCCAGGAGAAGCCATTCGTCTATGCCTACGATCAGAGAAGAAACGGCCCCGGCCACACGGAACTGACTCGAAAGCGCGCGCGCACCATCTTCCCGCGCGGGCCGTGGCGCTACGACCGTCCGGTCATCTTGCTCATCGGCCAGAAGTGCATGAGCAGCGATGAATCCTTCATCGGCATGATGACCGGCGACCCGCTGGTCACCACCATGGGCGATCACACGTGCGGCTCCAGCGGCAATCCGGAGTTCATCCACCTGCCGCTCGATATGACGGCGGGCGTGCCACGATGGATTGATTACCTGCCGGACGGCACACTACCGGATGAGCGCGGATTTCAACCGCAGATTCCATTCCAGCCGGCTCCCGGCGCGTTTGCAGGGGAGCGGGACGACCTGCTGACCGTCGCGCTGAAGCGTCTGAGCCGGGAGCCGTTGCCTTGCGAACCCATCAAAACAAGCGACAAGCCGTGACTGTTTCCTCAATCCTTCCTCAATTCTTCCTTGTGCGCGGCAGCCGTTGAGGCATTCTTCTGACCATTCGTGGAGCGTTTTTTCATATACCTGGCGTGCGCCCTGGCGTCGGTGGCTCTCGCGCAGCCAGGCGCGCCGGGCAGCCGGCCCTTGCCCGCCTTTCCCGGCGCGGAGGGTTTTGGCGCGCCGGCCACCGGCGGACGCGGCGGCGAAATTTTTCACGTGACCAGCCTGGAAGACGCCGGCCCCGGCACGTTTCGCGACGCGGTCAGCCGCCCCCGGCGCATCATTGTGTTTGACGTTGGAGGCGTTGTCCGGTTGAAGTCCAATGTCACCGGCAGCAGCGATCTGACCCTCCTGGGCCAGACCGCGCCCGGCGAAGGCATCGCGCTTTACGGCCGTTCGATTTCGTTCAGCGGCCGCACCAACGTGATTGCGCGGTACTTGCGCTTGAGGGAGGGCATCCGCGGCGACAAAGGCAAGTGCTCGCTCAATCTGGCCGGCAGCGGCAATATGATGTTCGACCACGATTCCATCCAATGGGGCCGCTGGGATTGTCTGGGCCTGACGAAGGGCAGCCACGACGTCACCTTTCAGAATTGCATGTTGGGGCAAGGGATTGATCCGCAGCGGTTCGGCGCCTTGGTGGATTCGGTTCGCAACGTCACCTTCAGCCACAATCTTTGGATTGACAACAAGAGCCGCAATCCCAAAGCCAAAGGCGCCGTCCAGTACATTAATAACGTGGTCTATAATTGGGGCGGCAACGGACTGGTCGGAGGCCATTCCGCCGAGGACCATCAGCTTGATGCCATCGGCAATTATTTCATCAAAGGCCCCTCCTCTAATGACCGTTTTGCCAGCGAATTCAAGTCCACCGACAAGGTTTTCCAAAAGGACAATTACGCCGACCTCAACCGCGATGGCCGGCTCAACGGACAATTGGTGACCGAGGCTGGCTTTGGCGTGGCGGAGGGCGCGCCCACCTTCGTCTCCGCGCCCTTTCTTCACCCCCAAATTCCCGTCACGATAGACCCGGCCGCGGTGGCCTGGCAAATGGCGGTCGAAAGCGCCGGCTGCTCTCTGCATCGTGACGCGGTGGACCGGCGGCTCATCGCGGAACTCAAGTCGTTGGGCGCCAGCGGACAAATCGTGACTAGCGAAGCCGAAGCCGGCGGCATGGGCGAAATCGCCGGCGGCCCGCTTCCCGCCAGCACTGTCCACGACGGCATTCCCGACATTTGGAAAACGGCCCATGCGTTGGACCCGAAAGACCCCAACCTGGCCGGAGCCGATTACAACCACGACGGCTACGCCAACGTGGAAAAATACGCCAATGAACTGGCCGCCGGGAAGCCGTAATGAGAATCATGGACAGTGATTTTATGGAGTTCGACCGGCCTGATGTCCCGGGCCTGGTGTTGATGAGCATCGAACATGGCAGGGCGGTGATGACGAGGAGTTTCGGATTGGCCAACCTGGAGACGGGCGTTCGCTGCGAGCCGCGGACCAATTTCCGGCTCGCCTCTGTCACCAAACAATTCACGGCCATGGCGATTTTGATCCTGGCCCAACGCAGGGAATTGTCCTTGGAGGACAAACTGCCCCGTTTCTTTCCCAATTTCCCCTCGCGCGGACACGAGATAACGATCCGCCAATTGTTGACTCACACCTCCGGCCTGCTGGCATACGAGGAATTGATTCCCGCCGGCGCCACTGTCGCGCTTAAAGACCGGGACGTGCTGGAAATTCTGCAACGGCAGGACAAAACACTTTTTCGTCCCGGCGCGCGTTTTTGCTACAGCAACGGCGGTTACGCGCTGCTGGCCTTGATCGTGGAAGCCGTTTCCGGCCGGGGATTCGCGGATTTCCTGCGGGCCAACATTTTTCTGCCGCTCGGTATGGACAACACGGTGGCTTACGAGGCGGGCGTTTCGGAAGTCCCGCATCGCGCGCTCGGCTATTCCAGGAAGGGATCGGCTTTTGAACCAACGGACCAAAGCCTGACCAGCGCCGTGCTGGGCGACGGCGGCGTTTACTCGTCCGTTTTGGATTTGTTCAAATGGGATCAGGCTCTTTATACAGAGCAGTTGATTGCGCGTCCGCTTTTGCGGGAGGCTTTCACGGCGCATTCCAGCGTTTCGGACGCCCCGGGCAGCGGCTACGGGTTTGGGTGGTATGTGGCAGGGCGGGGAGATGAGGAACATCTATGGCATTACGGCGCCACTTGCGGTTTTTCAACCAGCTTCCACCGGTTTCCGGCCAGGGAATGGTCGGTTATTCTTCTGGCCAACCGCAGCCAGGCAGGACTGGAAACCATCGTCCGGCCAGGCTGGCATGAGTTGCGCGCGGCAAATGTTGTTTGACTACCAGCGGCGCCGGTGGCACTTTACCGCATGCTGCTGGCCGGCGACAGATGTTTTGGTTGCGCCCACCTTAGATTTCCCTGGGAGTTGGGAGCGAATGAAAAGGACGCGCGCAATGTATTGGTTCGCAGCATTTTGGCTTATTGCGTCAGCCCCATTCCTCCGAGCGGCGAAATTGGGCGGGAATTGGAATGCGTTGGATTTCAGGAGATGCCATCAAAGCCGGCGCAGCCATCCTGACTCAAAGGCGTGATGGAAATCCCGTAAGCAACATGGACGCATTCACAAAGAAAATCCTGGGGAGCGCAGTCGCTTCATGGAGCCTTTTGGCTGGAGTCCATGCGGACTCCCGGTGGACGCTGTCATCCGACGACACCCGTCTTAAAATATCGGTGTCCAACAACAGGATTTACGTGGAAAGCCTCAAGAACCCGGCCCAGGACTGGGACTGGGCGCCGGCGGCATCCGAAGTTCCGCTGCCCGGCAAGGGAAGCATTAGAATGGTTGGAGCCGACATGAAGACAGGGAACACCGACCAGACTCCAAACTGGACTTATGTGGGGGCGAGCGAAGACAAAAGCGACGGGGATGAGATCACGTTGCGTTTTACCAGCGCGATGCCGGCTTTGGAATTGAAGTCCATCTGGACAGCCCGCCCAGGCCCGGGGCCGGTGGAGAACCGGATGACCATCCAGAACCAGTCGGGCCGGGAGGTGGTTTATAGCGCTGATATCGCAGCCGGCGCGCTGCGCCTTAAGGCGGATCAAAGCGTCAACCTCTGGAGTTTTCAAAAGACAAGCATGGGCCGGGGCCAGGTGGACCACGATTTGATTGGTCCCGAGGCCCGCCGCTCCTGGGATAGCCGCTACGTGCCCTTTTTCATGCTTGACAGTGGTTCCGGGCATGGCGCTTACATCGGCTATGAGTGGGAAGTGGGTCTCTTCCATTTGGCATCCGGTTCCGACCCTCTTGACATGACTGTCTCCGTCCTCCCGATCACAGAGGCGGTCACTCAAGGGGCGAACGAGATATTCGCGATTCCGAGTGTCTATTACGGAACCTATCAAGGCGATCTTGACGGCGGCAGCAATCGGTTTAAAAAGTGGTTTTGGAACCACAAAATGACGCCAAGCCTGCGCGATCATGCCGACGAACCATGGACCGAAGTTTGCATGCAGGCGCCGGGTGGAAACGGCAGCGCCAGCGCCACTGGCGCGACGCCGCAAAGCATCTATGACGCCCTGGCCGCGACCGGCGTGGAATGTGTTAAATTTGATTTTTGGGATGGCTCCGGCAAGTGCTGGTACACGGGACGGGACTGGATGTTTCACCACGACGCATGGCCGAACGGCTTCGATTATGCCGCAAAGGCGCACAAGGCCGGATTGAAGGCCGCGTTGTACATGGGGGGCACGTACAACGACTGCGATCTTGCGACCACGGCCGGAAGAGATGCCGAGTTGGCGGCGATTTTGGAGAGGTACGATAAGGGCTGGTTCGATATATGGAGGAGCGACTTATATACCGCCCCCAAAGAACCTATGCCGCAAAGCTACAACGGCGTGTCGCATTTTTTGTCAATGCTGGATTACCTGATTAAGAACAGGCCGGGTTTCCGCTATGAGAACTGCTGCAACGGAGGGAAATACAAGGGGTTTGCAATCTGCCGGCGGATGACCTTTTGCACCATGAATGACACGGACAACGATGCCAGCATTACCAGAACGACCTATTATTGCAATTCGTACCCGATCAACCCTGTTCAACTGAAATCAGACCTCGGCCCGGCCGAGAGTGCTTATAACTTGAGAACAGATATGATGGGATCCATATTAACCTGGGCGGTGGATAATCCCATTTACCGCCAACATATTGCGCTCTACAAGACCAGGCAAAGACCCATCCTGAGAGGCGCGGACGTCTATCATATTCTCCCGATGGCGGACGGCGTTAACTGGGATGGCTTGGAGTACTTCAACACGGCCATCAACAAGGGTTCGGTATTTCTTTTTAAGCCATCCACCAAAGCCACGGATGGAGATTCCAAGGTCATTAAACTCAAAGGCTTGGACAGGGATGCACATTACACTCTGACGTTCCAGGATCGAACCAACTTGAACTGTGTCATGAGCGGACAAAGACTCATGGACATTGGCATTTCCGTCACTGCCATGACAGGAGACAACGCCTCCGAAATTATCTGGTTAAACTGAATGGCCGCAATCAGTCTTGTTGCCGCGCAGCAGCTTGTCAACGGGGTTGGTCATCACGCCTATGCGGCTGTTTTTCACGAGGAATAATTCGAACCCGGTTGCCTTTGCGGCTTAGGCACGGTTTGATTGTTGCACAGTTTCCACCATTGCGAAAATATTTTCAAGGGGCGTGCCGGCTTGCACGTTGTGGCAGGAGCAGCATATAAAGCCCTCGCCGCCCGCCCCCAGCGTGCGCAGGCAGTCCCGCACCTCGGCGCGCACCTGCTCCGGTGTGCCGCGGGGCAGGATGGATTGGTTGTCCACCGCGCCATGGAAAATGACCTTGGAGCCAAACTCCTTCTTGAGTTCCGCCAGGTCCATGCCCGGGCAGGCGTGCTGGATCGGATTGAGCACGTCCACCCCGCAATCAATGATGGACTTTAGCAACGGCCGCGCCGCCCCGTCCGTGTGGTAAAACACGCGCAGACCATGCGCGTGAATCAACTCGCACCATCGCTTCAGCCGCGGCTCCAGATGCCTGTGCCACATGCGCGGCGACATCAGCAGCGATGTCTGCCCGGCGATGTCATCGCTGACAAAAACCAGGTCCAGATGCCCATGCGCGCGGGCGAACAATCGCTTCATCATCTCGGTCTGGATGTCCTCCACCCGGTCCAGAATTGCGTCCACCAGCTCCGGGCTTTCGCCCAAATCCATCATGGACTGCTCAAGGCCGCGCAATTGGCAATAAATCTCAAAAAGCGAAACCCACGGGCCGATGACGGCATAATCGCGGGAAGCGCGTTCGGCCAGCGCCACCGCGCCGTCGTAGTCAAAGCGGTCAACCCGCGGCCACCACGGATAGGCGCCCAGCGAAGCGGGGTCGTCATAGCCACTCAATGGCGCCGCGCCAAACTCGGCATAATGCGCCTCACCCGCCTGAATCTGCCGCAGCGGCACGCCCCACATGGTGCGGTCGCCGCCGGATTCGGCTCCCGCGCCCGATTGCGCCCCGGCGCGTTCGCCTCCGTCGGTTTTGTAATCCATGAAGTCCCACACAATCTTGTCGAGGCCGAGCGCCTGCCACGTGGCAAAATCATCCTGGACTCCGAAATGCTTGCGCAGGGCAACGGCAATTTCCGGCGTGTGCCACAGGTCCACGGGCAGGCGGTCCACAGGCTGGCGGTTCAGGGTGGCCATGATGCGTTGGCGCGGGTTCATAAAAATAATTGAATGAAAGTAACTTATGGCGGAAGGGGTGGGATTCGAACCCACGTTAGGGTTTCCCCTAAGCCTGATTTCGAGTCAGGTGCCTTCAACCACTCAGCCACCCTTCCACTCGTTTATTATCAGGCATCTATTTCGCACGCTTTGGCGTCAGGGGCAAGCGGATTCGGCGGGGCCTGAAAACCCGCCCAGCCTCGGGCAACTTTGCTCTTTTAATTTGCCACGGAAAGACTTAAATATTGTCCCATGTTCCAACGTCGTGCCCGTTTCGTTCTGGTGCCGGCGGGGTTGGCCTTGGTCCTGATGGCCGGGGCGACCCGCGCGGAGCTGCCGCGCTCGGACCCGCTGATGGATGTCTGGGATACGGCGGATGGCTTGCCCAACAGCACCGTGACCTCCATCGCTCAAACGCCCGATGGTTACCTCTGGGCCGGCACTTACAACGGGTTGGCGCGCTTTGATGGGTCGCGCTTTGTCAACTTCGATCCGGGCAACACCCCGGAATTGCGCCACGCCCGCATCCAGGCGCTGGCGGTGGATGCCGGCGGCACGCTCTGGATCAATACTTATCGCGGCTCGCTGACCTCGTTTCGCGACGGCGTGTTCCGCTCGGAATGGACCGATCAGAGCGGCTATGATCTGCACACGACGCTGGCTTATTCCACCAGCAACCAGGTTTTTTTTGTGACCCAGTTCGCCGACGTGGTGGTGCGGACGGGTTCCGGGCCGAAGCCGGTCTGGACGACCACCACCCCGCCCCAGGGCGTCCGCCCGATTTTCCAATGCACCGATGCCGGCGGCGCGCTGTGGTTTCTAACTCGGGATGGGCATGTCCTCCGTTTTGTCAAAGACCGCTTTGTGGACCTGCCGGCCAACGGTGGCTTGCCGCAGCATGTTCTCACGTTGGCGGCGGATGCTCGCGGCCGTATCTGGGCCGGGGCGTCCAATGTCGTTGCCCGCTGGAATGGCGGGGCCTTTGAAAACATGACTCCAACCAACGGCGAATCGTCCTTTGAGCCAACTTTGCTTCTGCCGGTCGAGAGCGGGGCCGTATGGGTCCTGGCAGACGACCGTTTGCGCCGGCTGGAGGGCCGTCAATGGGTGTCGGAATCAACCCCGTGGCGGGGTTTGTTGGGACGGGCCGGGGGACGCGCGATGGGGGCGCACGAGGACCGGGAAGGCGGCGTTTGGTTCAATCATTACGGCAATGGCGTCTTCCACGTCACCGCCGATGGGCGCTTGCATCATCTGACCATGAGGAACGGGCTGCCAGGCGATCGCGTGGGAGCCTGGTTTGAAGGACGGGACGGCGGGATATGGCTGGGGATAGACCGTGGCGGGCTGGCTCGCTTGCGGGACCGCCGGTTCCAAGTCATCGGGATGTCGGAGGGGCTTTTCGCCCGCGCCGCCTTGTCCGTCTGCGAAAGCGCCGACGGCGCAGTGTGGATCGGGACTGGCGGCGGCGGTTTGTGCCGTTGGAGCGGGGGCAAAATGACGTGCTTCGCGGTGGGCCACAGCGGGGCGGATGACTTCGTGTTTTCCTTGTGTCCCCGGCCCGACGGGGGCCTTTGGTTGAGCGCGCGGGGAGAGGATTTGCTGGCCTTCAAGGATGGCGCGGTTGGCCCGGCGCCCTGGGAGACGCATGGCGTCAAGACGATTCTGACGGACCGCGCCGGCCGGGTTTGGGTTGGTTCCAAGGCGGGCCTGTCCTGGTGGCTGCCTTCGGCCCATCGCACGTTTGGCACGGCGGACGGCCTCCCGTCCACGGCGGTTCGCGCGCTGGCGGAAGGGCCGGACGGCACGGTCTGGTGCGGAAACGATGACGGCGCGCTTTATCGTTGTGAGACCAATCATCTGCAAGCCTTCCGTCCTGTGGACGGGCTGGCCGGCCAGCCGATTTTGTCGCTCTTGACGGATGGCAACGGGGTGGTTTGGGCCGGGACGTTTCGCGGCGGCCTGCTGCGTTTTCAAAACGGCCGCTTCCAACGGATTTGGGCCAAGCAAGGGTTGTACGCGGACGTCATCGGCCAGATTCTCCAGGATAACCAGCAGCGGCTGTGGCTGGGGACGCACCGCGGCATCTTTTGCGTGCCCAAGTCCACCCTTAACGCGTGCGCTGACGGCACGGCCAAATCAGTGGATTACGTGACCTACGGGCGGCTGGATGGGCTGCCGACGCTGGAATTCGCCGACGGCTACCAGCCCGCGTGCTGGGCCGGGCACGACGGACGGCTCTGGTTTGCGACCGTCAGAGGCGTCGTCTCCGTCCAGCCCGATGAATTGTCGGCCCACGCCGCGCCGGCCCCGGTGGTCATAGAAGAGGTGGGAGCGGACGGGGAGCTTCTGCCTTTGCGCGGGGGCAGCCTGGTCATTCCGCCGGGCCACAAACAATTTGAGTTCCGCTTTACCGCGCTGAACTTTGACGCGCCGGACAAAACGCGCTTCCGCTACCAGCTTGAAGGATTCGACACCGATTGGGTCGAGGCGGACACGCGGCGGACGGCGCACTACGGAAATCTATCGCCCAATCACTACCGATTCCACGTCGCCGCCTGCAACAGCGCGGGGGTCTGGAATGAGAAAGGGGCGTCGCTGGAATTCACCGTGCAACCCCATTTCTACCAGACGTGGTGGTTTCTGGTGTCGGCCGGGGTGAGCGTCCTAGGGGCCGCCGCCGGTTTGGCCCGCCTGGCCGCCGCGCGCAAATACCGCCGCAAACTGGCCCGCCTGGAGCAACAACACGCCATCGAACGCGATCGCGCCCGCATCGCCCAGGACATCCACGACGACCTGGGCGCCGGGTTGACGCAGATCACGCTCTTGAGTGAGTTGGCGCGGCGCGAACCCGGAGAGACCGGCGCGCAATTGGAGCGCATTTCCCGCGCCGCGCGGCAGTTGACGCGCGCGATGGACGAGATCGTCTGGGCGGTGGACCCGCAGCACGACACGCTCAACGGGTTGATGGATTATGTGTCGGCCTTTGCGGAGGATTTCCTGCGCGTGGCGGGCATCCGCTGCCGGATGGATTTGCCGGCGGCGCTGCCGGAGCGGCGCATTGAGGCCGAACTGCGCTACCATCTCTTTCTGGCGGTCAAGGAGGCGCTCAACAACGTGGTCAAGCACGCCCATGCGACGGAGGTCTGGTTGCGGCTGCGGATGGAGGGAAGCCTCTTCACGCTGATCCTGGAGGACAACGGCCGCGGCTGCCACGACGGCAACAATGGCAACGGCAACGGCAATGGGGCGCAGGCCAAATCCGAAGCGGGCCAGAATCGCCTGGCCACGGGTTCGGGCCTGCCGAATTTGAAGAAACGGCTCAACTTGGTGGGAGGCCGTTGCACCATGCACAGCATGCCGGGAGAGGGAATGCGCATCGAAATGGCCATTCGTCTCAAGGAGGCCGCATCGCCAATAGTGGCGATTGGCCAAACAGAAGCCAGCCGTTAGAGTCTGCGCATGATCCTGGCGCCAGCAACCGCCCACTTATGATAATTTCAGTCTCCATTGTGGAGGACGACCCGGAAGTCCGCGCGAGTTTGGCGCGTTTGATTGACAGTTCGCCCGGCTACCGTTGCGCCAGCCGGCACGCCAGCGGCGAGGAAGCCCTGGCGCAAATCCCCAAGGTGCGGCCCCATGTGGTGCTGATGGACATCAACCTGACCGGTCTCAATGGCGTGGAGTGCGTCCGCCGCCTCAAGCCTTTGCTGGCGGAGACGCAAATCATCATGCTGACCGTGTATCAAAACACCGAGCACATTTTCAACGCCCTGGCGGCGGGGGCTGCGGGCTATTTGCTCAAACAGACGCCGCCGGCGGAACTGCTGGCCGCCATCACCGACGTGCATGGGGGCGGCTCGCCCATGAGCAGCCACATTGCCCGCAAGATCGTGTCGTCCTTCCAAAAGCCCGTCGAGGCGGCGCGCGACGCGGTGGCGCTTTCGCCCCGCGAGATCGAAGTGCTGGACCTTCTGTCCAAAGGCTATTTGTACAAGGAAATCGCCGACATGCTGAAATTGACCTACGCCACGGTGCATACGCACATCCGGCACATTTACGAGAAGCTGCACGTCCGCTCGCGCACCGAAGCCGTGGCCAGGCACTTGAACCAGGGCCGGCCCGCGCCCGCGGCGGCCGCCAACAATGCCAGCTAATCCGCATCGCCATAATTGGTGATAGCCAAGCCATGAAGAACCTGTCATTGTTTTCGCCGATGCAGCCCATAGAGAACATAGCCAAACGGACTCGTCTCGCCTTATGGGATGGCCGTCTTTTGGCCATCGGTGTCCCGTTCAGGGGGCCAATTGTCAATTTGCATGATTAAACCGAACCGCAACACTCACCAATAAGTTCAATCCACCTCATGAAAACATCAGTGTTCACCATATCGAACGTGTCATCGTCACAAACTTATTCCTCCGCCCCGCCCGCGCGCGAGCCGCGGTCCTCGCGGACACGGTCCTTGCTGCTGGCGGCGCTGGCCTTGGCGTGGCAGGCGTTGCCGGTCACGGCTCAGGACGTTTGGCAAGGCTCCGGCTCCGACGCCAATTGGGCGACGACGGCCAACTGGGTCGGGGGTGTCGCGCCGACTTCCGGGACCGCCATTGAGTTCCAAGGCACGACCAAATTGAACAACACCAACACCATTGCCAACCTGACGTTGAGCGGCATCACGTTTAATAACATGGGGTTCAACATTTATGGAACCAGCATAACCAATACCAACGGCATCCTGGACACCATCGGCAGCAATACGATTGCCCTGATCCAGAGCCTTGGGATATCACAGACTTTTACCAACACGGGAAACTCCAGCTACACCAATATCATTAGCGGCGCCATCACCAACAATGGGTTCAATCTGAACTTCACCGGCGGCGGCAACTTCACCGTCAGCGGCATTATCGGCGGCACCAACACGGCCAGCACCAACGCCATCAAGGGCAGCGTGACGACCGACAATAATTTTAACGGGCAGTTGCGCTTGACGGCGGCCAACACCTTCACGGGCGGCGTGACCAACAACGCGGGCACCATCCAATTGGGCAATGCCTCCGCCATCCCCAGCGGCGCCGGCAAGGGCGACGTCTATGTCTATGGCAACCTGGATATTGACGCGGTCAGTCCCACCATCAACGGCCTCTACGGAACAGGCAACGTCGAAAACTCCTCCGGAACCGCCACCTATACCATCAGCCTTGGCAATAATAGCACCAATTCAGCCGGGAACTTCTCCGGGAGCTTTTCGCAGAATAGCGGCATTATCGCGCTGACCAAGGTTAATACCAACTCCTTTACCCTCAATAGCTCCGCCAACTATTCAGGCCCCACCTTGATTACCGCCGGCTCCTTTATCCTGGGTCAAAACGGCAACCTGTCGTCCACGAATATCAACGTGTCTCCCGGGGCGCTTTTCGACGTCTCCCAACTCAGTTCGGGCTTTACCCTCAATAGTGGCAGTATTTTATACGCCGGCCGCGCCACCAATCCGGCGGCGGGCATCTACGACATCAATGGCAGCCTGAACAATGACAACGCCGCCATGGTGGTCTATACCCCGAGCGCGGCGGGCACGATGAGCATTAACGGCAGCTTGACGGTGGGCGGCACGATGGAATACAATTTAGGCGCGACGACCACGGTGGGCGCTGGCGTCAATGGCCTCATCATCATCAACGGCACGCTCACTCTGGGCACGGCGAGCTTCGTGTTGAATCCGGCCACCGGGACTTTCCAAAGCGGCGGCACCTACACCCTCATTTCCAACGTCACCCATAGCGCTGTTTCCGGCTCGGTCAGCGGGCTGACGGCGGTGTTGCCGCGCCAGACCTCCGCCACCTTCGCCATAGACGCGAACAACAACTTGGTTGTCACCATCACCGGCACCGGAGCGGTGGGCAACCTGATTTGGGCGGGGACCTCCACCTTGGACAACTGGGATGTTCAGGTCAGTGAGGATTGGATTAATGGATCCGGCGCGTCAGATTACTTCTACGATCTGGACAACGTCACTTTCAACGATTCCGGCTATGGCACGGTCAACGTCGCCGTGACCGTGTCGCCTGATTCCATCGCCGTCAGCAATACCGCGGTGCAATACACTTTGAGCGGCGCAGGCGGGGCCATCAACGGGTCGGGCGGCCTGACCAAGTACGGCACCAACTTGTTCATTTTGAACGTGCCTGCGAGCTACACGGGCAATACCGTCATCAACAATGGCGCCTTGGTCCTGGGGGCTTTGACGGCAGCGCCGAATCCCAACGTCGCCATCTACAACGGGGTGACTCCGGGCAATTTGTATTTGAATGGCGGCGGGCTGTATATGAACGGCGCCGCCAATATTACCTATCAGGCCAACTTCAACCAGGTGGTGGTGGGACCCGGCAATAGTTCCCTCAACTCCGTCGGACGGAAGGCCAGCAGCCAGAGCCAGGTCCAGATTGGGCAGGTTACTCGCAGCGGGGTCGGTGGCACCATTGACATGAACTATGGCACGAAGTCCAGCAGTCCGCAGTGCGGCGTTCAGATCACCAACGCTACTTCCATCAACGGCATCCTGGGCGGGTGGGCGACTTGGGCCAATGCCGATTGGCTTGTGCCAACCAATACAGGCGTGGGCGCCACCCTCATTGGCGGTTATCAAACCAGCACGACACCGTCGGCTTGGATTACGACCAGCAACGTGTATCTTTCCGCCAGCCCGGCGGCTGCCATCACGGCCAACGCCTCCATCAACTCCCTGAAAATCGCGGGCGCGACGCTGACGAACAATTCCGGCGTGACGCTGACGCTTTCCACGGGCGGTCTGCTGGCGCCCAGCGGCGGCGCGGCTGCCGCCATCACGGGCGGCACTTTGCTGGGGGCCGTGAATGCGGACTTGATCGTGAATGGATGGAGCGCCAACGCCCTGACCATCGGTTCGGTCATCGCGGACAATACCAATGCGGCCGCCACGCAGGGAAGCGCGCTGACCAAGAGCGGCGTCGGCACCCTTATCCTGACCAATGCGAACACCTATACCGGCCCGACTTATATCAACGGCATTGCCATGAACGGCCAGCCCATCGGCGGCACTCCCACTTGGTTCGCGGCAGGCACGTTGCAACTGGGCGCGGGCGGTTCGGCGGGCAGCATCAGCAATTCCTCCAGTATCATTGACAACGGGAATCTGATCTTCAACCTGACGGGCGCCTCGGGTTATGCGGGAGTCATCAGCGGCTCGGGCGCGGTCAAACAGAGTGGTGTGGGCACCACGGTGCTGGCGGCGGACAATACCTATTCCGGCGCCACCAGCATCACGGCGGGCACCTTGCAAATCGGCGCCGGCGGCGCCACGGGCAGCATCAGCAATTCTCTCACGGTAGCCGATACCGGCGCCTTGGTGTTCGACCGGACGACGCCCCTCACATACGCCGGGACCATTGCCGGTTTGGGTTCAGTGGTCAATGCCGGCCCCGGCACCACCACGCTGACCGGAACCAATACCTATACCGGAGCCACCATTGTCACGGCTGGCACCCTGGCCTTGGGCCCGACGGGAAGCATTTCCAACTCCACGCTGGTTTCCAATGTGAGCGGCACAACCTTTGACGTTTCGGCGGCGGGCGGGCTGACCTTGAGCGCGTCCGGCGCGGGCCAGACGCTGGTCATCGGAGGCAACGTCGCCGGGAATGTGGTGGTTTCTGGCGCCACCACCGCCATCGTCCCGGGCGGCGTCGGATTAGTCGGCACGGCAGCGTTCAATAACAATTTGACCTTAAGCGGCGGCAAATTTGAGTATGACGTGAACTATCCTGCGTTTGACTTGATTACCGTCGCAGGCGTCTTGAATCTGGCTTCAGGGGCCGTCACCATCAATAACCTGGGCGGATCAATCCCGAACGGCCAATACGTGCTGGCGACCGCGGGCAGCATTACCGGTTCGGCGGCCAACCTCACGGCGCCCAATATCAATCAAACCGGGCAAGTAGATTACCTGACCAACACGGCCACTCAATTGATACTGGTTGTTGAAAACGGCGCGGGCGCGAACCTGGTATGGGTTGGCGACAACGCGAATAATTACTGGAACGTGGCTACTTCCGCCGACTGGAATAACGGCGTGGGAGCTTCCGTGTTCCATAATGGCGATTATGTCACGTTCAACGACGTTGGCGATAATAACAGCACGGTCAACATCGAAACCGCCGTGGGTCCCGCCGCAGTTACTAATAATGCGTTGAACACGGATTACACCTACCAAGGCCCCGGCAAAGTCACCCTGGGCGCAAGCCTGACCAAACTCGGCACGGATAACCTGAATATCCTGACCCCCAACGATTACAGCGGGTTTACGGCTATTTTGGCTGGCGCCATCAACGTGGGCAACGGCGGCACCACGGGTTGTTCCATCGGCACGGGCGCGGTGACCAATAACGCCGTGTTGAATTTCAACATTCCCGACACCAACGCCATTGCTGGTCCGATGTTCGGCAACGGCGCTTTGAACGTGAACGGGTCAGGGCAGTTGAATTTGACCGGCAACAACAGCAGCTATAGCGGCCCTATTACGATCAACTCCGGCATCTTGCAGGTCGGCGCCTCGCTCGCTGGCGGCGGCACCACCGGGACGCTGGGGACCGGGCTGATCACCAACAACACCTTGCTGGTCATCAACCGATCCGGCAGCCCGCTCTTCTATGCCAACTCCATTACCGGTGGCGGAGTCATCAGTAATATAGGCTCTGCCACTCTGACCTTGAGCGGTTCCAATAGTTACACGGGCAACACCGTTATTGAGGCTGGCTCCATCAAAGTCGGCTCTGTTAATGCCATTCCCAGCGGCAGCGGCAGCGGCAACATTGAAGTGGACGGCCAGGCTGCCAACGCCGGCATTTTCGACTTGAATGGGTTCAATGCCTCCATCAATGGGTTGACGGGCACCGTCGGCGTGTCGCCCGGCACGGTGGCCAATAATGCAGGCTCCGGCGTCAACACCTTGACCATCGGCACCGGCGGCGCCACTGCCACCTATTCCGGTCAGATCGTGGATTATACGTCCTCTCTCCCAAGCGGCAAAATCGCCATCCTTGTTACCGGGGCCGCGGTGCAGACGTTCGACATAGAGAGTTCCTATGGCAACACCTATAGCGGCGGAACGATCATCAGCAACGCCACGCTGACTCTGACCGGCGAGTACGTGAGTGGCGTGGGCAACAATTACCCCAACGCCAATGCGGTCGCCTTGGGCACCGGGTCTGTCACGCTCTATAACGGCATCCTCAACCTGGTCGGCTCCTCCGGCAGCACTACGCCGACCTGGTCGCCAGGCATGGGCAACAACCTCATCGTGCCTGCCGGCTATACCGGCACTGTCAGCGGCTGCCAGCGCGGCCCATTCAGCCCTGCCACCGTGACGGGCGGCGGCACCCTCACTTATATTGCAAACTATGTTCGCGGAAGCATCAGCGGCAATTGGAGAGGCTTTGCCGGCCAACTCTTGTTTCAGGCCGCCGCCAGCGGTGACTATCTGGCGATCGGCACCACTAATGGTTTCAACAAAGTTTATTGCTCGGGCGGTCTTGTGTTCGCCAATACCACTGCCGGCAATCCGACCATTTCCTTCGGTGAATTGGCCGACGACGGCACGTGCGAAATCGCCTCGACTTCCGTGGCCAACGGCCTCGGTGTGGCGGCAGTCTTCACCGTCGGCAGCGCCAACACCACCACCAATTGGGGGGGAACCATTGGCAACAACGACAGCCTCAGCATCGCCAAAGTGGGCACCGGCGTATGGGCCTTGATCAATGCCACGGCCACCGCCTACACCTACACTGGCGCGACCATCGTGAGCAACGGCACTTTGCTCTTCTCCAACTTCACTCCAACCGCCAGCACGCCAATTACAGTCGCCGCTCCCGGCATCCTGGACGTCAGCGGCGCTGGCGGCCTGTTTGTGGGCACGAACGTGGACCAAACGCTCACGGGCAATGGCACGATCCAAGGCAATCTGACCATTGGGCCTGGCGGCGTGTTGCAGCCCGGCGGCGGCTCCATTGGCACGTTGACCGTCAATGGCGCAACGGCACTGGATGGCGCTGCTTTGATGCGGCTTAATATCACCAACGGCGCCCAGACCAACGATATCCTGGTCACCAGCGGCCTTACCATCTCCAACGCCACGTTGACGATTTCCAACACCGGCCCGGTGCTCTACACCGGCGATACATTCCAGCTCTTCAAAGCGGGCAATATCACTAGCAAGGGCGGTTTTAGCTCCGTGACCCTGCCGCCAAGCCCTGGCAATGGCGTCACTTACGTTTGGAATACCAATAACCTGCTGACGACCGGCACGATCACCTTGACGCAAGGCGCGTCCCTGGTCAACTTGACGCCGACCAATGTCGTTTACTCGGTGTCCGACGGCCAGTTGAGCCTGTCCTGGCCCGCCAGTCAGACCGGCTGGTATCTGCTGACCCAAACTAACGCGACTGGCGCGGGCATCACGACCAACTGGGTGGTCGTGGCCGGCTCCAACCTTACCAATGCCATGAGCTTTGCCATCAGCAGCAACGGCACTGCCTACTTCAGTTTGCTCTATACGACCAATAGTCCTCCGTGATGGTTGAGTGCGAAAACAGTCCAAGACTGAATTCCGGCGGTGGGAGCTTCTCCCGCCGCCGGGTTTTTGCGTTTACGCTGATTTCGATGACCTTGAACAGTGCCAATAATGGTGCTATTGATCCTCTGATGTTTCGTTTTCTTCGTCTTGCGCTGTTGCTGTTACTGGCAGCTTTGCCGGCGGCGGCGGCGGACGATCCCCTGGCTTGGGCGCCTGTCACGCGCCTGCAAAAACCCTGGACCTGGTGGTGGTGGATGGGCAGCGCGGTGGACACCAACAATATCGCCCGCTCCCTGGCCCGCTTCCACCAGGCCGGCTTGGGCGGCGTCCAGATCATCCCCATCTATGGCGTCAGAGGATGGGAATCCAATGACATCTCCTACCTCTCCCCGCGCTGGATGGACATGCTCAACTTCACTGTCTCCGAGGCCGCCCGGCTCGACATGGGCGTGGATATGACCACCGGCACGGGTTGGTGCCTGGGCGGGCCAAGCGTCACGGACCAGGACGCCAACGCCAGCCCGGTTGTCAAAGAATGGGAAATTCCGGCGGGCGGGACGTTGGCGGACAAGTTCGACGCAAAAAAACTGCAGGCCCTCATGGCCTTCAGCGAATCCGGCGGGGACAGAATTGATCTGCTGCCAAGACTTGAGCCTGACGGCTCGGCGCATTGGACGGCCGAAGGCGGAACCTGGCGGGTGTTCGCGGTTTCGCAAAAACCCTCCGGCCAAAAGGTCAAACGCGCCGCGCCGGGTGGGGAAGGCTGGATGCTCAACCCGTTTTATGCCCCGGCGGTGGCGCATTACATGCAGTGGTTTGGCGACGCCTTCCAATCCTACGCCGGCCCGAAGCCGCGCGCCCTTTTCCAGGACTCTTACGAGTACAAATCCAGTTGGGCGCCGGATTTGTTCGCGCAGTTCGAGCGCCGCCGCGGCTATCGTTTGCAGGATCAATTGCCGGCCTTCTTCGGCGAAGCCGCCAACCCCGATCGGGCGCGCGTCAAGAGCGATTACCGCGAAACGCTTTCCGACATGATGATCGAGGACGCCATGCCCATTTGGGTGCGCTGGGCTCACGACCACGGTTTTCTCATCCGTTACCAGGCCCACGGCGCGCCGGGCAATTTGCTCGATCTCTACGCCCTGGCCGATTCGCCCGAAACGGAGATGTTCCACCTGGACCGCGACAAACTGGTCTCCAAATTCGCCTCCTCCGCCGGCCACGTCGCCGGGCGGCCGCGGATTTCCAGCGAAACGGGCACCTGGCTGGTGGAGCACTTTACCGAAACGCTGGCCGACATGAAGTTCCTGCAGGACGATCTTTTTCTCAGCGGCATCAATAATATCTTCTACCACGGCACTTGCTATTCGCCCGACGAGGCCGGCTGGCCCGGCTGGCATTTCTACGCCTCCTACGAGATGAACCCCGCCAACTCCTTATGGCGCGACACGCCCGCCCTGAACGCTTACGCGGCCCGCTGCCAGTCGCTCCTGCAATCCGGCCGGCCCGACAACGACATTCTTCTCTATTGGCCGATCCACGACTTTTGGAACGACGCCGGAGGCCAGGTCAAGCCATTCACCGTCCACGCCCGCGATTGGCTTGAAGGCCAGCCCATCGGACGGACGGCCAATTGGTTGTGGGCCCACGGCTGGCAATTCGATTACGTTTCCGACCGCCAGTTGGCCGGGGCCGGGGCCGCCGGCGGGCTGGTCAAGGCGCCCGGCGGCGGCTACCGGGCCGTGGTCGTTCCCTCATGCGAATTGATGCCGGTGGCCACTCTGAGCAACCTGGTCCGTCTGGCCGCCGCCGGCGCCACCGTCATCTTTGACAAACAATTACCCTCGGACGTGCCGGGCCTGGGCAACCTCAAACCACGCCGCGCCGAATTGCAAGACCTGCTGGCGCGCGCCAAAACCGCGCCTGGCCTGCGGGTCGGCGATCTGGAGAAGGAGTTGATCGCCGCCAAAATCGCGCGCGAGCCGTTGTTGGACCACCCCGGCCTGATGTGTCTCCGCCGCGCCAATGACGAAGGTCGGATTTATTTCGTGGCCAACCGCGGGACCAACGGCTTTGACGGCTGGCTGGACTTGGCCGCGCCGGCGGAGACGATTGTCATCCTGGACCCCATGACGGGCGCCAGCGGCGCGGCGGATTGTCAATCGCTTCGGACGGGCGGTTCGCGCGCCTATGTCCAACTGGCGCCCGGCCAGTCGCTTTTCCTGCGCGCGCTCGCCCGCCACATCAAAGCGCCCGTTTGGAAGTATTGGAAAGCCGCCGGCGATTCCGTCCCTGTGGCCGGGACATGGCAGGTTAAGTTCGTGGAGGGAGGCCCGGAGTTGCCGGCCTCTTTCGCCATGGACCATCTTGCCTCCTGGACGCAAAGCGGGGACACCAACGCGCAACGCTTCGCCGGCGCGGCCCTTTACACGCTGCACTTCGACAGGCCGCCCGGCGGCGGCAAAGATTGGCGGCTGGACTTGGGCAAGGTTTGCCAAAGCGCCCGCGTCCGCCTCAACGCCCGCGACCTCGGCACGCTTTTCACCCCGCCATTCCGGGCCGTCGCCAGCGGCTTGAAAGCCAAAGATAACGTGCTGGAAATCGAAGTCTGCAACACTTCCGCCAACCGTATCCGCGATCTCGACCGCCGCGGCGTCAAGTGGAAAATCTTCCGCGACATCAACGTCGTCAACCTGGACTACCATCCCTTCGACGCCTCGGACTGGCCCCTGGCGGATTCCGGCCTGCTTGGCCCGGTCACGCTCACGCCGGTCATTCACGGCCACACGGAGGATTGATAAGTGACTGTTCCCGCCTATTAAATCCAGGAGTAATCCTGAATCTGATGCCAGGGAAGATAGACTATGCCTTGGCGCTCCTGCCTTTGCGCCCCGCCATAAACCACGACGCAGGAAACCGCCTGCCCGGCCTTTTCCAACAGTTCCTTTATCTTCCGCAGGTTCCCGGCCCAATCAGAGGCAACGGTCTGCCCGGCTTTGGCCTCCGCCAGGATGAGCTTTTTGGTTCCCTGCACGACAACGTCGCACTCAAGGCCGGCCTTGTCCCGGAAAAAATACACGCCGTTGGATTCCCCGCGATTGCAACGCTGCTTGAGGATTTCGGAGACAACCCACGATTCAAAAATGGCCCCGCGCAGCGGGTGGACATCCAGTTGTCCAATGTTCCGCACGCCCAAAAGCCAGCACGCCAGCCCGCTGTCATAAAAATGCAGCTTCGGCATTTTAATCAGCCGCTTGGAGAAATTGGCGTGATAGCCCGGCAGCCGCAGCGTGATAAAACCCGCCTCCAGCACCGAGGCCCAAGCCTTGGCCGTTGGCTGCGACACGCCGCAATCGCCGCCCAACGAGGAGAAATTCAGCAGTTGGGACAACCGTCCGGCGCACAGTTGCGTAAAACGCTGGAAGGCCGCCAAATCCCCTATGTTGGAAAGCGAACGAACGTCCCGCTCCAAATAGGTGGCCACATACGACGCCAGCCAGTCAGAGGGCTTGAGCTTTCGGTCCAAAATCCGGGGATACCCTCCCGTCAGAAGCGTGTCATTGAGCGTTTGCGGATGACCTTCAAATCTGATGACTTCGCCCCGGCTCATGGGCAGCAGATAGAGCACGCCTGCGCGTCCGGCCAAAGATTGACTCGTGGACTGCATCACCGAAAGATTGTGCGAACCGGTCAGAATCCAACGACCGGCCCGCGGGTCCTGATCTATCATTTCCTGCAAGTAAGAGCAAAGCTGCGGACAGTTCTGAATCTCGTCCAAGATGGCTCCCTTGGGAAACTGCCGCAAAAAACCCCGCGGATCCTCCAGCGCAAAAGCTCTCACGTCAGGGGATTCCAGAGTGGCATAAGGCCGGCTGGCAAATAGTTTTTGACACAAGGTGGACTTGCCGCTCTGCCTTGGGCCGGTCAGCACGATGGCCGGGAACTGCCTCGCCAGCGCATGCAACCGGGGTTCAATGTCACGGGCAATCATAACGTCTCTGAATATAAGTCTTTGGCTGTTTCAAAGTCAAACTTTGAAACAGCCGGATGCCTTGGGGTTGCCTCCGCCATGCGTGAAGAAGCGCCCATTCCAAAACCGGTTCAGCCGGGCTGGCGTCCGCGCCGCTTTTATCGTAGAATGGCGCCATGACATTGACCGATCAAATGACCCGGCTGGCCCGGCAGGCCAAGGAAGCGTCGCGTTTATTGGCCCGCCTGACCACGGCGGAGAAGAATGACGGCCTGCTGGCCATGGCCGATGCCCTCGAAGCGAATGGCAAGGCGATTCAAGAAGCCAACGCCACCGACATGGAGGCGGCGGCCCAGGCGGGGCTTTCCAACGCCATGCTGGACCGCTTGAGACTGGACGATAGACGCATCGCCGGCATGGCCGGTGGTTTGCGCGAAGTCGCGGCGCTGCCCGACCCCGTGGGACGCATACTGGATGACCGCACCCGCCCCAACGGCCTGCGCTTGCAAAAAGTTTCCACCCCCATCGGCGTGATCGTGATCATTTATGAGTCGCGTCCGAACGTCACGGCGGACGCCGCCAGCCTCTGTTTCAAGTCCGGCAACGCCACCATTCTGCGCGGCGGACGGGAGGCGCTGCATTCCAACCAGGCCATCGCGGAGACGATGTTCAGCGCCGCCGCCCGGCGGTTGCCCGCCTTTCCCCGTCACGCCATCCAGCTCGTTCCCACCACCGAGCGCGAGGCCATCAAAGTGCTGTTGTCGTTGACGCAATACGTGGATCTGTGCATGCCGCGCGGGGGCGAAGGATTGATTCGCGCGGTGGCGGACTGCTCCAAGGTTCCCGTCATCAAACATTACAAGGGCGTGTGCCACGTTTACGTGGACGCCGGGGCCGACTTGAAAATGGCGGAGGACATCGCCTTCAACGCCAAGTGCCAGCGGCCCGCCGTCTGCAACGCCATGGAAACATTGCTGGTCCATCAGGCCGTCGCGGCGGCCTTCCTGCCCGCCATCGGGCGGCGCTTGAATGAGAAAAAAGTGGAACTGCGGGCGGACGAAGCCGCGCGAAAAATTTTCGAAGCCAGCCTGCCTCATCCCGCCAGCGTCATCAAAGCCGCCGCCGAACAGGACTATTTCACCGAGTACAATAGCAATATTTTGAACGTGCGCGTGGTGGAGGACCTCGGCCAGGCCATTGACCACATCAATTACTATGGCTCGGCTCATTCCGACGCGATCGTCACGCGCGATGAAGGGCGGGCGCGGGAGTTTTTGGCGCGGGTGGATTCGGCGGTGGTGTATTGGAACGCCTCCACGCGCTTCACCGACGGCGGCGAATTCGGCATGGGGGCCGAAATCGGGATCAGCACCGACAAGATCGGAGCGCGCGGCCCGATGGGGTTGGAGGAGCTGACCAGTTACAAATGGCTCGGCCTGGGCAACGGCCAAGTGCGAACCTGACCGGCCATGACTAACCCCGCGGCTTTTATGGAGGCGCCCGGTCAAAGGGCGCGTTTTGTCCGGGCGCGTCTGCCGGAAGCGGGATTGTTCGCCGGCCAGAACTGGCGGATTTCGCCCGACCCCTTTTCCCTCGGCCCCGAATTGGCGGAGCAGCTTCAGGGTTTGGGCCGGGTGCTGCTTCAGTTCAATCGCAGCGTCAACCTTCTCTACCGCCTGAGCCTGGCCGGCAAACAGCCGGGCTGGGTGGCCGATTGGCTGGACCGCGGCAAGCCGGCCGGCCTGCTGGAGACGCAGCGGGCGGCCGCCTTCAAAAACGACCTGCCGCGCGTCATCCGCCCGGACATCATCTTAACAGAATCCGGCCCCCGCGTCACCGAATTGGACAGCGTGCCCGGCGGCATCGGGGTGACGGCCTGGCTCAACCAAACTTACGCCGCCATGCCCAACGGCGCCCCGGCGCCCATCGGCGGCGCGGATGGCATGTTGCAAGGTTTCGCCGGCATCTTCGACAGCGCGCCCGCCGTCCACGTCGTCGTTTCCGAGGAGGCGCAAACGTACCGGCCGGAAATGGAATGGCTGGCCGGGCAGTTGGGCCAACGGTTCAAGATTCGCGACGCGCGCTTCACCGACTTCAAGGACGGGGACGCGGTCTATCGTTTTTTTGAATTGTTCGATCTGCCCAACGTCCCCAGCGCGGGCGCCATCCTGGACATGGCCCTGGCGCGGCGGATTGAACTGACCTCCCCGCCCAAGCCGATTTTCGAGGAGAAAATGCTCTTCGCGCTGCTGTGGAACCGGAACCTGCGCGGTTTCTGGCGGCAGGAGCTGGGGGAGAGGTTTCTGGGTCAACTGCAAAATCTCTCGCCTTACACCTGGATGGTGGACCCGTCCCCGCTGCCGCCGCAAGGGGCCATCCCGGGCCTGGACTTGACGGACTGGCAGCAGCTTAAAACCATGTCGCAACGCGAGCGGGAGTTGATCTTGAAAGTGTCCGGTTTTTCGGACAAGGCCTGGGGCGCGCGGGGCGTGTTCCTGGGCAGCGACCTTCCGACGGCGGACTGGGCGGCGGCCGTGGATGGCGCCATCGGTTCGTTTGCCACTTCGCCGCACGTCTTGCAGCGTTATCTCAAGCCCGCCCTGGCCAAGGCGCAATGGTTCGACTTCGAGAAAGAGCAATTGACGGACATGCCGGGCCGGGTGCGGCTGTGCCCGTATTATTTTGTGCAAGGCCGGGGCGACGCCGCGCGGGCCAATCTCAGCGGCGTGCTGGCGACCCTCTGTCCCGCCGACAAGAAGATCATCCACGGCATGAGCACCGCCATCCTGGCGCCGTGTTCGGTTTAAATGAAAGGACGTTCATGTGCTGGAGAAACCGCATAAAAAAAGCTGGCCATACGGTGCCGCTTAACCTATACTTATAAAGATAAATGCATCACCAGATGACATCCGAAAAGCGGCGGTGGCCGACGCTCGAAGGACGCTTGAGTCAGCCGCTCACTTCACGCGTGGAGGCGGTGCGCCAACTCCAGACCACGATGCCGATTACGTCTCTCGCGCAGGGCGTGTTGAAGCAGAGCAACGGTGCCTCATCCAATGGGCCAAAGAAAACCGGAAACTAGGCTCCAGCAGCCGGTTGCCGCCTGTGTTTGCCCAAGGTGGCGAGCATGATGTCTTTTTTCAAAAACGCAGCGGGCGGTATCTCAAGGCAACAAGGCAGGATCGCCACAAGGGATACGGCATTGCCCTTGGTTCGCACATTCACGGCGCAACCCCGTCCGAGTATCTCGACCGTCTCTTCCTACAGAACTGCATATTTGATGATGATATTCGGCTTGAGCGCGTCGTGCAGAACGATGGCAAACCGATCATTATCACTTCGCAACCAGCCATCAAAGGAAGCACCCCACGGCAAGGTGAACTGGACGAATTGATGATCGAGAAGGGCTACGAAAAACTGGCAGAAGGTGCTTATTACGATGAAGCCACCGGCCTGTTGGTTTACGATCTTTTTCCCCGCAACGCCATCCAAGCTGCCGACGGACATATTTATCCCATTGACCCCGTCATCCAACGCATTACGCCGGACTTTGGGCGCTTTTTGCGGCAAGAGCCTTACACCATCAACCTCCCGCGCTAAAGTGGAAAGAAGGCGCCGCTTTTGCCCTGTGGCGGGAAACCGCCCTATGTCGCCCGCCCTTGTCATCCAAAAACGCAGCAATGTTCAGAACGCCTCTCCCTTGAAAGAGTGTGGAAATTCGTCATTCTGGCTCGATGCCCAGACACCCTGGCATGACGGTCGTCAGGTGGGTCCCCGGCGTCGAACAAGTTCACCCAAAAATCCATCCTGGCGCCGTGCGCCGTTTAAGGTGCCTTTCACTTTTTTGGCGTTGCTTCGCTCAACGCAGCGTCGCAAAGATGGCAACGATTGAAAATGGGTCCTTGAAAATTGGTAATTGCTCATGTCGGCAATCACCAATGGCCAATCTTCAATGATCAATTCTCAATCGGGTTTCTCAAAAGCTGAGAGTGTTAAATGTTAAGATGCGGTACTGACAGCCTTTGCTAAATCCTCAAACCCATTGCCGATTGAACTTACAACTTGAAAACCATGCATATTCTCTGTTTACTTCGGTCATGGCGTGGACTCCACCGGGGCCCCTGCCTTTTTGCGCACGATCACATGCACGTCCGGCTCGTAGAGGCTCAAGATTTTGTCTTCATTGGCCACTGGGTTGCCCTCCAGAATCCGCGCGCGCGCCTGCGGGCGGGC
>Ga0224555_1000211_pt1 | contig 85502 bp, 74 predicted proteins | sample 714S23034metaG_FD_180687 | JGI IMG/M metagenome (GOLD analysis project Ga0224555, IMG submission 180687) | Peat soil microbial communities from Stordalen Mire, Sweden - 717 S2 30-34 | ecosystem: Environmental > Terrestrial > Soil > Wetlands > Peat | place: Sweden: Norrbotten County, Stordalen... | reverse complement strand
TCTGCTCAAGACGTGGCTCATGACCACAGAGGCTAACTTCCCCCTGCGGCAGCTCTGCCTTAAGCCTTCTCTCTATGGCCGCTTTTCACTTGATCATCTATGGCCGCTTTTGGGTGATCACCGAGGCGAGAACGACTTCGCCGAGGAACACGTTGAATTGCAGCTTGCCCATCAACGGCGAAACAAAGTGGCCGCCGCCTACAATCACGCGAAGTACTTAACCCAGCGTGCGGCGATGATGCAGTGGTGGGCCGATTATCTGGATGCTCAATTGGCCAGGGGCGAGGAGGCAGGCCCGCAATCAAAGGTCGGAAGCCTGCCGCCGCAGAAGCCCTGAATTGATGCCGGACACAATAACCTAAGAAATGTACAACGGATTAACCTAATGGGTGTACGGATGGCGGTTGCGGCTTCGCCATCGGAAAACTCGCGGAGTCGCTTGATTTCCTCCACAAGCTCCAGAATGCGGCACAAAAGGCTCTCGATCGTTGGACCAGGCCGGCTGAGCTACAGGAAGAGTAAACCCACGTCACGCGGGCGGCGTGCTAAACCGATCCAGGTATTGCCGGGCGGTAAGAATCTGGATACCGCGATAGGTTTTCACACTGAGAAGGTCATTGTCGCCGGAGATGATGATCTCGGCGTCAGCTTTCACGGCACACTCGAAGACCATGTCATCCTTCGGATCGCGGCACACCCCATGCACGGCTCCCGTCACTCCTACATGTTTTCCATCGCTGGTGTATTCGGTGAGAATGGCGAGCACTTCCTCATCCTTCCATGAGAACTTCCGTACCAACGTCGCCCGAATTTCAGCAACGATCTGATCGCAAATCGCGACGGTATGTTCGCTGAACACAGACTCGACAGCGGCCTGAGGGGTGCCGCCGAACTGGAACGCTGAGATCCAAATACCGGAGTCGAGAACGACGATCACGCCTTGCGTTTTCTCCCTGACGACAGTTCCGTGCGAATCTCGTCAACCAGCTCTTCTACATCTTCTTCGGTATAGCGTGGTCCGGTGCGAGCGGCAACGGCGGCGCGCGTGGTTGCGAGTTTTCGCTGCACCCGCTCCAAGCGATAGGTACGGAAGGCTTCTCGAAACAGCTCGCTGATGTTCCGGCTCTCTTGCCTGGCGACCTCTTCGACCTGCGTCGCCAAGTCTTCCGGGAAGCTGATGGTGAATACACGGGATGTGCGCGATCTGGAGAGGCTCATAACCGCCATTATGACATAATCGTATAATGTCGTACAGCCAAAATGGGTCAGGCGGCCGACCGCGAGGCATGCACGCGTTCCACAGCCCATTGCCTGACCTCGGATCTTAGCCAGGCGACTGCACGCGGGCCAAGGCGAACGGGCGCGGGAAAGCTCTTGTTCCGAATCATTGCGTAAAGGCTGGTCTTCGAGAGGCCTGTGGTCGCTTTCACTTCCGGCAGGCGCAGGAAACTCAGGTCATCCCGGGTGCCGGAGTCGTCATTCCGAGTTTCCTGCACAGTTTCCTGAGACTGGGGCAATTTCTTTGGAACATTTTGCCACGACGGGTCCGAGATGCCCGGTTTCCGACTCCGTGAGCGATTCCGGGGCAGCTTGTTGTTCTGTCGCTCGATCTCTGGCGGCGGATTTTGGTGGAACGAATTCCAACCAGGTTCGCTCCGACGTCCAGCGCCGGTGGTTTGAGCCTGGAACGTCAATGAGTACTGATCAGCAACGTTCGGTTGTGCGGAACGTTGCAGGCGGTCGGGATGGGGAGTAGAAGCCAAGAGGCACCTCGCCAGCTTGCATCCTTGACACTAGCGCATGAGTATCCATAGAGTCAATATGTAAGTTTACAAAAAGATTACGATTGCAGAGGTAGCGCCGGACAATGTGACCCAGAAGGGAAGACCATTGGCAGAGAAGCAGGGATGGCCGCAGCAACCCGTCATTTCTATCCGCGTCTCCGAGGCGCTGCGCTCTCGACTTGAGCGCCTCAAGGAAGTGCTGACGAGGAAGAGCGGCGAGAATGTCACCACGTCCGAGGTCGCCAAGCAGCTTCTCGAGTCGGCCCGGGAGGACCGATTGGAGGTGGCTGAGCTGCTGGCTGACGCAACCGTGGCACTCGCCGGGGCCAGACATAAAGCCGAAGCGGGATTGAGCCTCTCGCGGGCCGAATGGATCGTCGTTGCGTACTACGTCCAGCTGGGGGTAGAGAGTCACACCGGCGCCCGCATTTCCGCGGTGACGATGAGGGGGATTCTGGAAGCCTTTGTTGCGGCGTACCGAGTGCGTCGGGGAAAGAAGCCGAGCCGGGATGCCCACTACCTTTCGAATCTGCCGATCCTCAACAAACAAGGCCAGCAGGTCCTGGGATCAGAGGCTGAATCCGTCGATCTCGCAACCGCAGTTGAGCGGCTCATCCGGAGAGTGGATCAGCCTGATGCGGAAGGGGTGTGGCCGCAGTTTGCCGCCCGGAATCTGTACGAATTCCTGGAGGAGGAGCCCTTCGGAATCGAGGCGATGAATCAGGCCCTCAAGCCGTACTGGCCGATCGTGTGGAGGGCGGCAGCCCGAGGGCATTATCTGGTGCGCGGACAGCCGGTGCGAAGCGCAGACGGAATGGCCGTCGCAGAGCGACCTCGGGGGCCGGCGATTTCATCCGTGTTCGAGGGCGGGTTTGTGTTGTCGTTCGCGGCGGAAAGCGACGGCGATCTTGCCGTCCTGGTGACTCTGCCCGAGGCTCGTCAGACGATGTACGAGATCGGGTCCTGGCCGATGATCACAGAGTTCCGTGCGATGCTCCGAGACTGGGACACGAGCGAGCCGAATTCGTTCTGGCGCGGCCGCTGGTTCTTTGGATACACAGTGATGGAGACCACGATTCCGCCGGTGTGGGTTCGCTGCTACGGCTCGACAACGTTCGGTTTCACCGTGGACGAGTGGGCCTCGCTGCAGGAGGGCTTCCGCCGAGCTTGGGAAATCCCTGAACTGCAGCGCATTTCGGCCGAGCTGTTGCTTGAATATGGCGAGATTTGAGAACGGTGATCAGGAGTGAGCATGCCGATCCTCAATGGGAATGAGAACGCAAATCGGATGTACCGACTGAAGGGGCGTTCGGCGCGCTCTCGCAGCATCGGAACCAAACTGACGCCTGAAGAGGAAGCGAAGATCCTCGCGGCCGCCGAGGCTGATGGAAAGGTGCCGAGCGAATGGGTTCGCGAAAAGCTGCTGGACTGCGCCAGCCCAGGTGGAGGTTCAGCTTCGATGCTGACCCATATCTTCGCGGATCTGGTCGGGCTTCAGATGCTGTTCATGAATGTGCTCGCTCCGTTTGTCACTGGCGAGGAGATATCCCGAGAGAGGGTCACCCAGATCTTCCGCGAGATTCAGAAGTCGAAGGCTCAAAGTGCAGGGGAAAACCTCGCCCGGCGCGCTCAGCAGACGGAAAAGGCATCGTAAGGCAAATACAACCCCAGCTTTCTGCCCGGATGGAACAAGCCGAACGACTTCATCCTTGCTTCATACAGGAGCTTTGTCACTTTGAGCCATGCGGGTGAGGTGAGCGGTCGTCGCCGCCGCCGGAAAGCAATCAGCGTGTCGTTGCGTCTACATATAGACACACCGCGTTTATTGTGAGACAATTTGTTCTGGAGAGGAATTGGCGATGTCCACGTTCCAAGCCTTCGCTGCGCCTGGGTACAAGTTCGACGCCACTCCGGACCTCAGCCGACTCGAGACGCGCGAGCGGTTAAGCCAGTCGGCGGTCGACGGATTCTTCGCCATTATCGACAAATGGCAGCTGTCACTGGAACGCGCCGGAGATCTGCTGGGGGGCGTGCCTCGTTCGACGGTTTATAAGCTGAAATCGGCGGCCGGAACCTTGCGGCAGGACGAGCTGCAACGCATCTCGTACATCGTCGGAATCTACAAGGCTCTCCACATCCTCCTCCCTGATGAACTGGCGGACCAGTGGGTCACGCAGCCCAATGACAATCTTCTCTTCCGTGGACAGCCGCCCGTCGACTATATGGTGCGCGGAGGGATTCCCGGACTACAACAGGTGCGGAGTCTGCTCGATGCGGAGCGGGGCGGGCACTGATTGGCCAAACAAGTTCAGTTTGAGCGAGCGGGAACCCACAGATTGATTCCGGCCAAATACGGGGCCGCGAGCGTGCTCGAAAGCCTTCCCCTGCCCCCGCGTGTTCTCTCCGATCTGAGCGAACTGGATGCCGCTACCAACGAGCGGAAGATCGCGGAGAATGGCGGCAATCCGGCGATCGGCCTCGGCGAACTCCTGTTTGGGGTCCCGGAGGCGGACATCGTGAACGCTGCGTTCACGCATCCGGGTCCGTTTGGCGGCCGGTTTAATGGCCCTCGACGTGGCGCCTGGTACGCCGGCGTCGAGATCGAAACGTCGGTCGCAGAGGTGGCCTTTCACAAACGCCGCTTCCTCGCCGAAGGCCGGATCAAAGGTAAGCACATCTTCGACTACATCGACTTTCTTGCCGACTTCTCCAGCTTGTTTCATACGCTTGATGTTCGCGAGCGGAAAGACTGTCTGAAGCCCGATCCGATTCCGCAGTGCTACGAGGCGTCACAAGCGCTCGCGAACAAGCTCCTGTTCGAGGGGTCCAACGGAATCGTGTATCGGAGTGTTCGCCAGCCCTCCGGGACCTGTATCGCGTGCTTCCGCCCGGCGTTGGTCTTTCATCCGCGCCGCGAGCGACAGTATCAACTGGGAGTGGAGGCGGGAACGAGGGCCATTGAGTTCAGAGAAGCCTCCGCCGCCCATTGAGGGACGTTTCAACACATCGGCGAAGCGCGTGCTTACACACCTACCCCGTCAGCCAGATCTTCGCGCGGATTGTTGACGCGATTGCCGAAACAGCGCCGCAGATCTCCAGGCCACGCCAGGAAGGTCAACCCGAACGCGACCACCGACGAGGAGTTCAACCTGAAGGAAGAGGCCGCCCGGTCCCTACTCTTGCTTCCCTGAAGTCCCGCGAACCGCCTGGCTTCCGCCGGTGAGAACACCCGCTTCAACCTTCGGCTGAGACTCCGTTCCTGCGCCCCGTTGAGGCGCTTTTGCTCGACGAAAGCACAAGCGAAATCGTGGGCAATCCCGATGATTCTCGGTGGCAAAAGCGCGACGGAATCGAGCGCCGGGAAGAGTCCATTTCCTTTGAGAGCCGGCCTGTTCCGCACGGGCCTCGAAGTCATCGACGACCAGCTCGGCAAGCGCCTCGACGAAGACAATCCTGGGCTGCACGTAGAGCTCCCCGACGGAGGCCGCCTGGCGGCGGTCATTCCACCTGTCGTGCGGCCAGCGCCCGCACAAGATGATCCGGAAGTTCCCCATCCACCATTACACCGTCGAGACCTGATCGTTCGCGGCACGCTGACGAGGTCGCTTTCGCAGTTGCTTGTCGAGCGGATTCGGGACAGAAAAGCCGTGCTCATCGGCGGTGGAACCTCCACCGGATCGCGCCCGCGCACCGGGTCGTAGTGGCGCCAGCATCCCGTTCGGTGCTGCGCACCGGATGAATTTCGACACTCCACCCCTCACAGGTTGCTGCCGAGGAACTCGAGTTCCCCGCAGCGAACTTGTTCGGTTCTCTGCACATCGCCAAAATTGCGTTCCTTACGAGGAACCACCGTTTACGGCATGAAACAGCGGTGATCCTCTGCTATGGAACGAAGCTCAGCACCGAACGCTGCCTTCGTTCCGGGCTCAATCATGTTGGCGTGCGGAGCTGCGTCAAGGGTCGAGATGAACGCCGCAGAGCGGCGCCCTTGACGCAGTTCCACACGCCGGGAGGCGCATTTACTGATAGCTGAGACCATAAACTTCGTGGCCAGCGACGATCCGCAGGAAGAGGAATGAATCATCCGGCGTCACAGCGAACCAGGTGTCCATGCGGCCGTTCAGTTTGCTGTAGTCCGACAGATCGACAACCGGATCGGTCTTGCCGCTCTCGACCGAGATGCGCAGCAGTTCGGGCCGTTCACCATCGGGACTGCTCGCGTAAACAGCTCGCGAATCGGGTGCCCATGCCAGATCGTTGCCGTTGACTCCGCCAGCAAGCTCTCTCCACGATCCCGACCTCCGATCCAGGACCCAGACTTCGTGCTTGTCTGCCCGAAGCGCGGCGATGAGCCGGCCATCGGGCGACCATCGCGCAGTCGAAAGCCCCCCGGAACCCGAGATCTCAGTTTGATCGCCGGTTTCGAGATTGATGTCCGAGATCGCGCAAATTCCCTCCTCCTGACATAAGACTCGTCCATAGACAAGTTGACGGCCGTCGGGAGACCAGGTTGGCGCACCCTGATTGTCTGTTCCGTGCGAGGCCTGAAAAAGAGCGCCGCCGCCCGCCGCCGGCGTGACATAAATGCGGTAGGGTCCGTCGGCCCGTTTTCCCATGAAGGCGATCTGACGGCCATCCGGGGACCACCGTGGCAGCCCAATGTTCGTCATCCCAGGCGTTGCGATCTGCCTCGCCGCGCCACCGTCCGTCGCAGCCACCCACAGCGAATCCTCCGGCGTTTGCACAAAGGTGATCCATCGGTAATCCCGTGAAAAATCGACATCGCGTACCGAGAGACTCGGCAGGAAGGGATGGAACTCACGTGACTTCGTGTTGAACCACTTCAACTCGTTCCGTGCCGCCGTCTCTTTGAGCATGTAGAGTTTCCGGTTCACCCGGTCGAGGGCAAAGTCATTGCCCTGGGTAGACTCGCCTGCGAAGCGTTCCAGCCTCACCCTGGATGCCCACGGTAGACGGGGTTGTCGAACCGTGAAGATTGTTGATGGCTCCCCTTCAGTTCCCAGGAAGAAGTCGTCCCGAGCATCGAGCATCGGCGAGATCGAGTCGTAATCTCTGGGCGTCGTGACCAGGGGTCGGAGCGATGTTTCAGGGACCTGCCCCGCCCGAAAGTCTGCAGCCCCCAGAGTAAGCTCCCAAACAGAGGAGTCCCAGGTGGAAGAATCGCGCAAACGAACGATGAGCCGACGGCCATCGAGCGACCAACGTAATTCCTGGGGGATTGCAGGAAAGGTTCGCAGCTTGCCAAGAGATTGGCCGCCGGGTCCGGCGAGGTAAATCGCGTTCCCAGAGCTGTAAGCAATCCAGTGCTCACCCGGCGACCAGGCGGCTGCATGGCACAGGAAGACTCCAACGCGATGGGGAGCGCCGCCACGAACCGGGATCACCCAAAGGGCCCGTTCCTGTTCCTGTCCTTCACCGACCAGAGCCAGCAACCTCTTTCCGTCTTTGCTGATCCCGACCGGCATCGTCTGGACAAAAGGCGTTCGAACTTCTCGTAACGGAACGCCATCCACTGACACTGCTGCGACAACGATGCGCGCATCTCGCCATTCGCCGAAATAGAGGCTTTTCCCATCGGTAACCAGGTGGGTCTTGATAACGCCGTCATTGGTAATCTGGTTCTCGCTGGTAAGTTGAACATTATGTGGCCATAAGAACCAAACCAGCGCTGTTATCGCGATCGCCAGGCCGCCCATACCGGCCAGGGCTTTGTGCAAAGCTCTCCATGCGGAGGCTCGGACAAGATCGCCGCTGTCCGACAGGCTATCCTCTACAGCAACGTCAGAATCGACCGCGGATGCTGGCGCGTTCGCCACAAATGCAACCTGACCCAGGCCGTCGGTTGCGTACCGGCCGGCGCTGCCCCGCCGTAGCCAGTGCTCGATTTCATGCGCGTAGGCAAACACCGGCTGACGCTTGCCGCCTTGCACACGGTGCACCGGCAAACCCTTTTGCCTCTCCCACCGAATGGCGGTCGTGACATCACGTCCCAGATAGCGGGCAATCTCTTTCCAGCCGTCAATACGCTCAACCGCGGTTGGTGGATCTGCCATATTGTGGGGCCCTGCCATGCGCGAAAAGATGCAGCAGGCGAAGGGGGTAGGCCGCGCCATGGAAAACCTGCGTTTGCCTATTCCTGCTACTTGTAAATGATAGCGAAATACGGTGCGATGAAACAACAGAAATTCTTTCACCCGTTAATCGCAAGTTAACAGAACCTTCCCGTCCCTCTGCACCAGACAGCCTCGGCTTCCCGCGCGGCGAGAAAAACCTCTCCGCTCCTGTGCATCGCCATGATGGAAGCCGTGGCACAAGACTTGAGTTGTGGAGCAGCAAGAGCGTCGGTGCTCTTGCACCGTTTCATTTCGTCTCCAGGCCCGCTCCCGCTGAGTAAGGTCCTTCATGCAACCGGAATTGCCTCGACCCAGCCACCGTCCTGTTCGCCCATCCCCGGACAACAACCTCCGTTTCGCTACGGGGCGGAAGCCGGAGATGCCTGCTCGTCCCGAGTCAAGCCACGAGCAAACGAAGACCCATGCATCGAGGTTCCCGGTTCTGATCGTGGGCCGGGACCGCATGAGCGGCGATCTCCTCGCCTCTGCTTTGAATCAGACCCCGTCCTGCGAAGCCGCCGCCGTAGGGCCGGATCGGCTGGCCGAAACGCTGGCGATCCGGAAGATCCATCTCGCAGTCATCAGTGACGAGCTGGGCGACCGCAGGAGCGGCTTCGACCTGACAGCCACCACCCTCCACGCCTACCCGAACCTGATCGTCGTGATTCTTTTGGGCCAGGCCTCGCAAAGCTCGGTGGTGAATGCCTTTCGGGCCGGAGCCCGTGGCGTTTTTTCCAGAGAGAGGCCGATCAAGGAGTTCCTGGACTGCATCGACCATGTCTTGAGGGGCTATCTGTGGGCTGGCCCGTATGAGGCAGACGTGCTGCTGCACGTGTTCCGAAACCTTCCGGCACCGAGCATCTCCATGGCGGCCAATGCAACACCGCTGACCGATCGCGAGTTGCAGGTAGTCCAGTGCGCTGCGACCGGGAAGACGAACCGGCAGATCGCTCAGGCGCTTCACCTCAGCGAAAATACGGTGAAGAACTACCTCTTTCACGTCTTCGAGAAACTCGGCGTCTCGAGCCGCGTGGAATTGCTGTTCTATCTGACCCTTAGAGGTCACACGTTCGGAGGGCAACCCGACGAGGCGGTGAAATTGGTCGCGGAAGAGGAAACATCCTAAGCGAGCCAACTATCAGAACGGGCTCGGTACAACCGCAGCTTCTTGCCCGAAGCCGAACGACTTCATCGTCGCTTGTGTAGCAGCATTATCCTTTGAGTTATGCGAGTCAGGAAAGCGGTCATCACCGCCGCCGGAAAGAACCAGCGAGCCCTGCCGATGCAGACCCTCTTCGACCAGGAGGGTACCGAGCGGTCCGTCCTCAGCCTGATCGTTCGTGAGGCCATTCGCGCCGGCATCGGCGACGTTGGCATCGTCATCTCTCCCGGCGATGAAGACGCCTACGCCAAATTGCTGGCAAACGATCCGGTGCGCGTCACCTTCATTTCTCAGCAGGAGCCCCGAGGCTATGCCCATGCCGTCTTCTGTGCCCGCGAGTTCGTGCACGGCGAGCCATTCCTTCATTGCGTGGGCGACCATATTTACGCTGGCTCCGAGGCCAGCGCATCCGCACGGCAACTGCTCCAGCTGGCCGAAGCGATCGCCCGTGAACTACGCCTGAGCGAGCATACGGTGAAAAATTATCTTTTCAAAGCCTTCGAGAAGCTGGGCGTCTCTAGCCGTATCGAATTGCTCTTCTATCTGACAGCATGTACGCAAGGGCTGGCTATGGGCAGGACATCAGGAAACGAGCGTTCTGATGGAGGTGCTCAGGAATATGCCTGTGCCCACCGCGGCGGAATTCGGAACTGACGAATCACCCCTGACAGAACGTTCGATTCGTCTTTCCTGTAGCCGCGTACTGTACCACCTGCAGTTCAGCCACAGCCGCCCTCGCGGCTTCTGCTTCTTCGGAACCGCTCGACACACGCGAGAAACTCAGTGAGCGGTCTCTCACGGGAAAATACCCCCAGCGCTCCCGGGCTTAGAAGTTTCCCGAGGCGAGGGCCTTCAGCACCAGGTTGTCCAGACTCAGGTTCGCCACCACCCGCTTCAGCCTGCTGTTCTCCTGCTCCAGTTCCTTCAGCCGCCGCGCCTGGTCCACCTGCAGCCCGCCGTATTCCTTCCGCCAGCGATACCAGGTCTGTTCGGTGATCCCACTCTCCCGACAGACGACCGGCGTTGTCTTCCCGTTGGCCACCGCCACTTCAATCTGCCGCAGCAGGCTCACGATCTGCTCCGCACTGTCCTTCTTCCCTCGTGCCATCCCAGGCTCCTCTCATACCAGTTTGTCTCATCCTCCCTGGTACAAACTTTGCCGGGCACTCCACCTTCGGGATCGAATGCATCGCAGATGTCCCACTCTTCGAACGTGAAGCGAGGCTCGTTTCGGAGATGTCTCAGGTTCTCAAGATTGCCGATGGAGAGATTGTCCACGCTGAGAACGGTGTGGCCCTCGTCGAGCAACCGATCGGATAGATGAGAGCCGAGAAACCCGGCTGCGCCGGTTACGAGTACACGAGCCATTAAGTTTTCCTTCTCCGACGGAAGATCGACGTTCCTTCACGCTTCAGGACGAACCGCCTCAGGCTGCATGCGAATTTCCAGTCCGGCTATACCTTGAGGCGGGTCGAGCGGGGCGATGGTCCGCCTGCTCTGCTTGCCGACCGATCCGCTGTAAGCTGCCGGCCTTCCGATGCTCATGTAGGTAAACCCGTGGTCCAGCATGTCGGAAGGCTTATACAGGTTCCGGCCGTCGACGACGATCGGGAACCGCATGGTCTCCTTGAGCCGGGGGAGATCGAGGCGGCCAAACTCCACCCAATCGGTGAGAATGAGGAGCGCATCGGTATCCTCGGCAGCTTCATACGGATTTGCGGCGTAGCGCATGTGAGGCGAGGGTGGCAGTACCGCTTTGGTCTTGTCCATAGCGACCGGGTCGTAGGCGGAAATCGTGCACCCGCTCTCCAACAGCCTGCGAACGATCTCGATCGCCGGAGACTCACGGATGTCGTCAGTCCCTCCCTTGAAGGCGAGGCCGAGCGCGGCAAGTTTTTTCCCGCGCAGCGTCCACACCGCTGAGCGGACTTTATTGAAGAAGACATCCTGCTGATGGGCGTTGATCCTGCGCACTTCTTCGAGAATCTGGAAATTGACACCCTGCTGCTGCGCGACCCAGCTGAACGCGGCCACGTCTTTCGGGAAACAGGACCCGCCATAGCCGAGTCCAGCACGCAGGAATTTGGAACCGATGCGAGAGTCCAGACCCATGCCGGCGGCGATGTCTTCGATGTCTCCGTCGACCGACTCGGCCAGCGTAGCCATGGCGTTGATAAACGAGATCTTCATGGCCAGGAAGGCATTCGAAGCGTGCTTGATGAGTTCTGCACTCTGCGCCGAGGTGACCAGAAGCTTGGCCGGGTTGTCGGCGCAAAGGACGCCGGGAAGCGCGCCTTCGGTGGAGTAGTAAACGCCGGTGGTAAGAGGCTCATAGATCCGCCGCACTAGTTGGACCGAGCGCTCATTATTAGCCCCCACCACGATGCGGTCCGGGTGCAGAAAATCGGCGATGGCCGTCCCCTCGCGAAGGAACTCAGGATTTGACACCACATCGAACAGATGAGGACCGACGCCGTGGCGACGCATGCACTGTGAAATCCACTCATTCGTGTAAACCGGTACCGTACTCTTTTCCACCAGAACCTTGTAGGAGTCGACGCACTGCGCGATTTCGCTGACCACGGCCTCGACATAAGAGAGATCTGCGGAGCCGGAGTTGCCCTGGGGTGTGCCGACAGCGATGAAGATGGCCTCGCTCTGCTCCACCGCCGCGCGCAGATCCGTCGTGAACCGAACGCCCACGTTCAGGTGCTTCCGCAAAAGTTCAGGCAAATGATGCTCGTAAATCGGCATCCCGCCGTCATTCAGCAACTCCACCTTCGCTCGGTCGCTATCAACGCAAACGACGTTGTGACCGTTCTCAGCGAAACAAACGGATGCCACAAGACCAACGTAGCCTGACCCGATCACGCAAATGTCGACTGGCTTCCACATCGATTCGATCCTCCTTCGAACCTCGACAGCTCCGCATCGCAGTCTTGCGGCCTGTTGCACAAACAGCTTTGTAAAGCGTCACTTCAGCGAGTAAGACCTGCCGTTCGAGAACACATGCACAGTCTGACCAACGATGATTCGCGAGCTGAATTGAGACGTGCCGACCACCGTAACTGCGCCAGGTCCCAGATTCCTGATGTCGACGGACCATGCATTACCCTGAGAATCCAGCTTGGGGGGAGCCATGGGTAGATAGATGATCGCTGGCGCATCGAGGAGTTCAAGCAGCTTTCCACCAAAGTCAGCTCGAATGGCACCGCTATGCGGTTGCAGATGAACTACCTGCTTGTCCTGCAGCGTGTTCATCTGACCGATGATGACAGCTACACATATGAGCAATGCCTTCATAATTGATCCGTCGACGGCTTTGGACGAAGATTCGAACCGCGATTAGGCCGATCAGCCTGCTCTTAGATCAGCTTCTGGCTCATCCGATCACCTCGGACCAAATGTATGGCCTCTCAGCGTCAAATAGAACAACAATTCGACGCGATTCGAGACGCCTAACTTCTCGAATGCCCTGAAGAGGTAGTTCTTCACCGTGTGTTCGCTGAGGGCCAATTCGGCCGCGATGACCTTGTTGGTCTTGCCGGTCGCTGCGCACCGCACCACGTCGAGTTCGCGCTCGGTCAGCGGAGAGGCTTCGCTGGCCATAGAAATATCGGGCGAGGGAATGCATTTGATCGCATCGAGCAGAAAGTTCGTCTCCTGTCTGCCCGCCCAGATGAAGCCCTTGCGCACATGGTCGACACAATCGAGGAACTCGGCTACGGGTTGCTGTCGCGAGAATACCCCCCGTGCGCCGCTGCGAAATGCGTTCACGACGGACTGATGTGACGATTCATTCAGGATAATAACAATCAGGACGCTGGGGTGAGCGCGACTGACCGCTTGAGCCAGATCGAATCCAGCCCCCGACTTCTGGTTGAGCTCAGCGCCGATCACCACGAGGTCGGCATTTTCGGCCCCCACGCTGCGAAGAAGATCGATGGACGGAGCCGCTGAGGCACGGCAGTTTCTGTGCTGCGTCAGAGCGATCGCGAGCAGGTCACTGCTCATGGAGTTCCGATCGACGATCAGGATACGGAATCCATGTGCAGCATCATGCTTCGGTGCCACTGGTTTCGACGTCCCGGCACCTACGCCGAGATCAGTCTTAGCCAACACCAAGGGATCAGCCTCGCGCACTCGCGAGGAGGCCATTGATGAATGTAATTGCACCTAAGAACCCCCATTTCTATCGACAAGAGGAGACTCTGCGATTGCCCAGTTCGGTCGAGCTCTTGCTTTAAGGGACCATCGCCTCCAATTCCACAATCAGAGTGGCCCGGGGAGCCACTGCGGCACGGTCGGGCATCCTTGGGGAAAGTAACGAAATCGGCATCCCTTTACCTTCAGGATGCTTTTATATATTCCAACTATCGCGTTCTTATTGGGCGCGACACGGCGCTTGGAAGATGCCGAGAGCAAACGGTGACGGCGCAATTCTCCGCGCCGAGCATTCTGCTTCGTGGGAACACTATAACCCAATTCGAGAATCCCCCAATTCAACATTTCCATAACACACACTTTCTTCTCTATAGCGGCCCGGGGTGTCGTCTCACGAAGAGCGACGATGCTCGAGTTCCGCCCAATGGTGCTCAGAGAAGGAGGCAAGGCACGATCCCCCCTTTCGTCCCATATATTTCCCAACGTTCAGCATCTTGTGATGCTTCAGGAAGCTGCTTATTCTGGCGTCTCCCATGCCCCCAGGACCCGTCCTTGAGCGTCGATCTGCGATGAGATACAGACTGCGATTGCCGGTCATATTCCACTGGAATGACGGGGCGGAGCACACCGAGGGAGGCTTCACCAGCGACGTCGCGCTGGACGGTGCACTGATTCTGAGCAGCAGGTGTCCACCGGTCGGAGCAGATATTCGAATTGAGGTTTTGATCCCATCGCCGGACCGAACTGCCGAGGAAATCCGAATTGAGTGTGTGGGAAAGGTGACGCGGGTGGCTAACCACTTGGGCTCCAGCTTCTTTGGGGTCCGCGGCATGTTCAATGACGACCAGCTAACGCGCCATGCCTTGATGTGAACGGAGCCGGTAGGCGAGACAAGTTGTTTCGTCTGCACAGTGGTAACGAGAATTCGGAACCGGAAGGTGCCGGCCGACGGTTACCAGCTTGAGATTGCAGATCCCGGAAGCGAAGGCCGCTCCTGGGACTGACAGGGCGGAGCTATGTACCGGTCTACACCCCTTGAACAGAGAGTCGGCGCTTCGGATATGACCATGGAAACGTACATCCGCCGCGAGGAACCTTGCTGGTACGCGGTTTCTACCCGGTCTCGTCAAGAGAAGGTCGCTGCTATGACCCTGGGAAGCCTCGGAATTGTGCATTTTCTTCCGTTGCTCGATGAGACGCGCAAATGGAGCGATCGAAAGAAGGTGATCTCTGTGCCGCTCTTTCCGGGGTACCTGTTCGTGCACATCCCCAGGACTGTTGAATCCAGGCTAACCGTGCAAAAGGTGCCAGGAGTCGTCAATTTCGTAGGAAATCATAACGGCCCATTGGCCATCCCGGTAAGCGAACTGGATAGTGTGCGCATAATACTCTCCCGCGGCAGCGGATGCTCTCCGCACCCATTTCTCCTAGCCGGCGCCCGCGTCCGGATTGTGGGAGGTCCCCTCGTGGGAATCGAGGGCACCTTCATACGCCACGGGGGGCAGTCCAAGCTGGTCATTTCTGTCGAGATGATCCAGCGGTCGGTCTCCGTCAATGTCGCGGCTTCAGACGTCGAACCTGTCTCGCAAAACGCGGCAAGGGCGCCGCAGTCGCCGCCCCATGCATTGCCAATGCATCGAGCGTGAGTTTCGACAGACCTCTCAAGAGTAGCTCTGCATTCGCAAACTCTTTCATCGCCAAGTCCCAACTCTCAAACCTAAACAACTCAATTGAGTGTGGAGAGACATCGTGACTGACAACAAGCGCCGTCTTCCGATAACTCTTCTCAATCTGCTGAAGCTCGTCGATCTCGTGGTTGTGGCATCGTCCTTTGGGCTGACGACCGCCCTGATCGTCCACGCGCAGAACAATATATCTCTTGATGCTTTCCTTTCGATGAGAACAAAAGTATCGAATTTCTTAATATTTCTGTCGATTCTGTACCTCTATCACCTTGCTTTTCGAATGTTCGGGCTCTACAAGTCCAGGAGGCTGTCGACGCGGCGGGCGGAGCTTGCGGACATTCTGAAGGCAACCACTTTCTCTATCGTTTGCTTTGTGGCCGTAGGCACGATTTTCTCCATCCGAATGCTCACGGTGCCCTTCCTATTGATCTTCTGGATGATCAACACGCTCGTACTGTGTGCCTTACGTATCGTGCTTCGAGTTGCTCTCAGACATATTCGGGCTCGCGGCAGAAATCTACGTTACCTGTTGATATTTGGAACTAATCCGCGCGCCGTCGCCTTTGCGCAGAGTATCGTGGCGAGTTCGGAGCGCGGGTATAGACTTCTCGGATTTGTCGATGACGAGTGGCCAGGTATGTCCGAGTTCCGTGCGAGCGGATTTACGGTGGTCTCTGACTATGCGCGTCTGGCAGAATTTCTGCGGCGTAATGTTGTAGACGAGGCCGTAATCTATCTCCCGTTTGGCTCGTTCTATCATTACTGGTCAGAAGTGACTATCCTCTGCTCGCACCACGGCATCATCGTGCGGCTCAATTCGGATACCTTTGGTCTGAACAACGCGCGTTGGCTTGCAGAGGAAGTCGGCGATGGCCGCTATATTGCTACGAACACCGGAACAGGAGAAGGGTGGCCGCTCGCAGTGAAGCGTACCCTGGATATCGTGCTTTCCTCCGCCCTGCTCCTCTTCCTGGCCCCGGTGTTGATCGGCGTGGCAATTGCAGTCAAATTGACCTCTACTGGGCCCGTTTTGTTTCTTCAGGACCGTATCGGGCTAAATAAGCGCCGATTCAGGATCTGCAAGTTTCGGACTATGGTTCCCAATGCGGAGCAGCTTATGCCAAGCCTGGAGAGCAAGAATGAGGTCTCCGGGCCGGTATTCAAGATCAGGAATGATCCTCGGATCACGCCCCTCGGTACGTTCTTGCGCCGCAGCAGCATCGACGAGCTGCCGCAACTGTTCAATGTCCTTAAGGGCGACATGAGCCTGGTGGGACCCCGGCCTTTGCCGGTGCGCGATTATGAGGGCTTTAGTGAGGACTGGCAGCGTCGCCGGTTCAGCATAAGACCGGGGATTACCTGCCTATGGCAGGTGAACGGTCGTAGCGGAATCTCCTTCGATCAATGGATGCTACTGGATCTGAAATATATGGACGAATGGTCTTTGTGGCTGGACCTAAAGATACTCGCTCGGACGGTCCCGGCAGTAATGCGTGGATCTGGGGCCGCATAAAGACACGTGAGAGACCCGCAAACTCTGTCAACGCACAAAGTTTGTCAACAACGCGGTGAGGACGGACCAGCAACCTGAAACCTATTTGATGATTGATTGCACGATCGTCTACGACTCATGGAGGGTCGCCCACATATGCCGCTAAGTACCGATTCTTCTACTATGCAAGAGCTCACCATCGCGGGCCTGCTCGTCGTCCTCAAGCGCCGCCGCTCGTTCATAATCTTGACCACGGTGTTCTGTGTCTCGATCGCGGTGCTTATCTGCATTTTCATGACTCGCAAATACAAGGCAACCGGTGAGATACAAGTCGCCAAACAAAGCTCGGACGACCTCGGTCTGAACGGTATGAAGGGCGACGGAGGAGCTGGTTCGGACGCTCTGGCGGACGATGTTGCGCTGCAGACCCAAGCCAATATTCTGCAGTCAGATACTCTGGCCCTCAAGGTGATTCAGAACCTCGGTCTGGAAAATACCAGGGATTTTCAGCCGAGATTTAGTCCGGTCGGTTGGGTGCTTGGCTTCGTGTCGCCACGAGGTCCCCAGGATCCCTCCCACGCAAGCCTGGAAGATTCGCCCGCGCGGCGATCGCGGGTGTTGAATGTTTTCGAGAGACACTTAAAAGTTAAACCGCTGGGTGGCACCCAATTGATCGAACTCAGTTATACAAGCTCAAGCCCGCAAATCTCCGCAGCTGTTATCAACCAGCTGACGAAAGATCTTGTCGATTACACGTTCCAGACTCGATACAACGCGACGAATGAGGCTTCCCAGTGGCTGGCGGGACAAATGGATGACCTGAAGAAGCAGGCGGAGGATCTTCAGGGGAGGGTCGTTCAACTTCAAAAGGAAGCGGGTGTTTACAGCCTTGGCACGGCGGACGCAACGGGCAAGGAGCTCGCGTATAGCGCCACCCTGGATCGCCTCCAGCAAGCCACGCAGGCTCTGACGCAAGCCACTTCGGACCGCATTCTCAAGGGCGGTATTTATGAGATGGTGAGGAGTGGCGATCCTGAGATGATTTCGGGACTGGCTGGCACTTCCCTTTCGGGCGCGTCCTCGGGCGTCAACAATTCCTTTAGCCTCCTCCAGACGCTTCGTGTACAACAAGCCGCGATTGAGACTCAGCTCGCCGCCGATTCATCGAAGTATGGTTCAGCGAATCCAAAACTCCAGGACGATAGGGCTTCTCTTGCGGGTGTCAGCGCTGCCGTCAAGGAGGAAATCACGCGAATTGGAGAGCGGGCGGAGAGTGATTATCGGGCGGCTCAGATTACGGAAAGCAGCATGCAGGCGGTTTATGAACATCAGCGAGCTGCCGCCGACCAGTTGAACAACAAGGCCGTTGAGTATTCAATCGCCAAACAAGAGGCCGCGGAGAGTCGCGGACTCTATCAAACACTCTACCAACACCTGAAAGAAGCGGGAGTCATTGAAGGACTCCGCTCATCCAACGTCACCGTGGTCGATCCAGGACGTGTCCCGGCAAACCCCTCCCAGCCCAACGTTCCCGTATATCTCGGCCTTTCACTTTTTGGTGGTCTCTTTTTCGGCTCGGTCGGGGCGCTCTTTTTAAACAGCATCGACGATCGCGTGCAGAGTATGGAAATGATCGAGCTGTCCCTCAATACGCCGCTCCTAGGAGTCATTCCGAGCGCGGCTTTGTCGGGCTGGCGTCGAGGATCTGAACTCTCGTCGCCTAAACGTGCCAAACGATTGGCGGACGGCATATCGATCACGACCCCTCCGGATGTAGCCGTGTCGGCACTCGAGGCATCCAACACGGCCTTTTCTGAGTCTCTGCGCAGTCTGCGCACGGCTTTGTTGCTCTCTCGCAGTTCTGCCCCTCCAAAGGTCATCCTGATTACAAGCGCCGCTGAGAGTGAGGGGAAAACGACCATTTCCCTGCATCTCGCAGCCGCGTTGGTCAGGAATCACAGTAAAGTACTGCTGGTGGAGGCTGATATGCGGTGTCCAACGTTGTCGAGCCGCCTCTCGATTTCTGCGGAGAGGGGTCTCAGCAACATGCTCTCCGGAGATCAGGAAGACATTGAAGTCCGGCCTTTTGCGGATCTCTCTGATTTGGCAATCGTTCCTTCAGGGCCAACCCCTCCGTATCCAGCTGAGTTACTTGGCTCCAGCAGGATGAAGGAGTTGATTCACAAATGGTCGAAGGCGTATCACTTTGTTATTATCGACAGCCCCTCAGTCCTGGCGGTTACCGATGCCGTAGTTCTCTCAAAAATGGCGGATATCACGCTGCTGATAACCCGGCACGCACAGAGTACGCAGAAAAGCCTGGAAAGAGCCTGGCACACACTTCGAATCGACCCAGACACTAAGGTCGGCGTGGTGTTAAATGCGGTACGTCGAGACTCGGCGGCATACGGCAACTACTTCGGCTATTATGGGAATAGTTATTATGGAAAAAAGAATGGAGCTGCCCGTGCATAGGCATCGAGTCTTCGCCATACTGTCTCTGCTGGTTGTTACTGTAGCCCTCAGCCCCCTGGCTGGAGCTCAGGACACTCTTCTCATCGCCCCCGGCGACCTTCTCCACATCCAAGTGGCAGATACGCCGGAGATGGACCAGGACGCCCGTGTCACCGACCAGGGTATGGTGCCCATCGTCGGGATCGGTGATGTGAAAGTGGCGGGCCTCACGCCGAGTGATGCTGCAACTGTTGTCCATGACAGGCTCATTGATAGCCACTACCTGAATCATCCTCAGGTATCTATTAATGTTGAGGAATTCGCGACGCTGCAGGTCTCGGTTATCGGCGAGGTCAAAGCGAGTGGTGCCTATCCGATCGCCACACCGCGACCGATTCTCGATGTACTGGCTCTCGCCGGCGGCCTCACCCCGGAAGCCAATCGTCACATTCTCATCGAGCACAACGAAGATCAACAGCATCCTTCGGACTACTTCGTTTCGAATAATGGTGCTCAGGCAATCGCGCAGCAAGTCATGGTAAATCCGGGCGACACCATCGTGGTGTCTCGCGCAGGCATCGTATACATCCTTGGCGACGTAAATCGACCTGGCGGTTACGTGATGTCAAACAACGAATCCCAGCTAACTCTGCTTCAGGGCCTGGCTCTAGCCGGTGGTATCACCAGAGCGGCAAAGCAGGGACACGCGCATCTCCTCCGAAAGAAAACCGGCGGAGGTTTCACAGACACGCAGCTTTCGGTTGGCGACATTCAGAAGGGAAAGCAGCCAGACCTGGCCCTTTTGCCTGGTGACGTGCTCTACGTGCCCTTCTCCTTTGCACGCAACCTCGCGGCAACCGGGGCCCCGTCGATTGCCGCCTCCACCGCGGCTGCGGCGATCTACACTATTCCATAAATCCCTCGGGACCAGACACAAAGGATATGCCGGGTAAACGTTGTGCATGCTGGGCAGCTGTGCCACCCTATAACTGTACCGGCCATGAACTCTTATAATCTGCGGCATCGCACGCTGGCGGGCGTAACAATAGACCTGCTAACGACAGGCGATCTCCTCTCCCTTCTAGATAGGGCGGTGCGAATTCGCGGGACATGTCTTATCTTGAGTCACAATCTGCATAGTCTATATCTCTATCATACGATGGCCGATTTCAGAGCATTTTACTCGAACGCGTCCTGTGTATACATTGACGGCCTACCCGTTGTGTGGCTCGGTAAGGTTGCTGGGCTACCAGCGTGCAATGCGCACCGCATTACCCTCCTCGATACTCTCGACACAGTCCTCGGCGAAGCGGAAGAACGCGGCTGGCGCGTATTTTATTTAGGATCACTACCGGAGGTCAGCACCAACGGCATTCAGTTAATACGAACGACATATCCGCGGCTAGTTATCAGCGGTCATCACGGTTATTTCCACAAGGCCGGCCCTGAATGCGATGATGTTATCTCGCAGATCAACGCGTTTCGGCCAGATATCTTATTCGTGGGCATGGGCATGCCGATCCAAGAGCGGTGGCTGGCGGCACACATATCACGAGTCAACGCGAGTGTGATCTTAACATGTGGTGCGACGCTAGACTACGTAACTGGGCATGCGTATCGACCTCCCCCATGGCTGGGGCCAGTTGGATTCTACGGCTTAGCCCGCCTCGTTTCTGATCCGAAGCGGCTGTGGCGGCGATACTTAGTGGAACCCATTGTCGTATTGCAACACTTGTTTGTACCGCTCGTGCGCCAGCGCCAGCGGTCACATTATAGACCGTAAATCATCGATACGAACTCCCAGATTCCTCCATGCCTTTAGTTATCTCTAGAGGAGCAAAAGACCGACAAGAGCATCTGGCAATTGATGACGCTCATTTACTACCTGCTGGAGGAGCATTTGCGTTAAAGAATACGGCTCACGAATCACTACTTTTAAGGAAAGGATGGCGCATAGGCTCGGATGCGGATCGCGTTGGTAAATGGGTGGTATTTGTTTTCCGGCGGAATGGAGGCGGTCGATGATGTTATCGGCACGACATTCCCTGAGGCCGATGTGTTTACCATGTTTTATGATCCGGACCGACTTCCGACCAGTTTGCGTGGTCGCTCGATCCGGGGCACGTTTTTGCAGCCGTTTGCGAACCGGGCGACATACCGGCTATTGATTCCCCTATATCCATGTGCTCTCGAGACGTTGGATCTTCGCGGCTATGATTTGGTGATAAGCTCTGATGCATCAATGGCGAAGGGCGTCCTCTGCGATGAAGAAAGTAAGCACATTTGCTATTGCCACACCCCGTGGCGTCAGCTGTACGATTTATACTGGAAGTCTCTCGAGATTGTGCCGTTGCCTTTGAGGCCTGCGTACGCACTCACCTGCAATCGCCTGCGCCAGTGGGATTTTGTGGCTGCACAGCGCGTCGACCACTTTGTCGCGAACTCGCGCTACATACAACAGCGCATCCGACGGTACTATCGCCGTGATTCCACGGTAATATACCCTCCAGTAGACACGAGTAAGGGCTACATTGCCGAACGCCATGACAATTATTATTTTTCTGCAGGCAGGCTGACTCATACCAAGAGACTAGATCTCTTGATCACAGCCTGCAATCAGATGGGAAGACGTCTCCTTATTGCAGGCGAAGGGCGGGAGGAGAGACGTCTAAAGGCCATCTCGGGGCGGACGATCGAGTTCCTCGGACGCGTGTCGGACGATGATTTGAGGGTACTTTACGCAAACTGCCGAGCGTTCCTATTCGCGGCCAACGAGGATTTCGGTATCGTCCCGGTTGAGGCACAGGCATTCGGCAGACCGGTCATTGCCTATGGACACGGGGGCGCATTGGAAACTGTCCGGGTAAGTGACCCGCACGGTCTTTCGGACACGGGAGTGCTGTTCCCCTACCAGACAGTCGACTCTCTTATTAGTGGAATCCGCACATTTGAGTCGATTGAGGATACCTTCGATCACGCTGCAATTCGAGAGCATTCTCACATGTTTGACACTAAAGTGTTCGTGGAAACACTACGAGCCTTCGTAAGATGTATGGTCAGCGGTCAGTAACCGAGATTACGCAATTGTCATAGGGTCAGAATCGTATGTCGAAAAGTGACATTATGCCTTTAGTGAGCGCTGTAATTCCAACCCGCAATCGTCAAGAGTTGGTCTGTTGTGCCGTGCGCAGCGCGTTGAGACAGACCTACGGTAACCTCGAGGTCATCGTCGTCGTGGACGGGCCCGACCCCGCGACCGTTCGGGCTCTGGCGACACTCAACGAACCGCGTGTTCGCATCGTCTCCCTTGAAGAGAGTGTAGGCGGCAGTGAGGCCCGCAACATCGGAGTTCGCGAAGCACGGGGTGAGTGGATTGCGCTTTTAGATGATGATGACGAATGGTTGCCCCAAAAGATAGAAATGCAGATTGCCGCATTGTATCGTTCCAGGCATAAATGGCCCATTAGCGTCTGCAGGGTGATCCGGCGGCGTTCTGGAGGTGACTCGATCCTACCCCTGCGCATGCCGGAGTTCAACGAGCCGATGAGCGAATATCTGCTTTGCCGGCGGTCGATAGCACATGGTGAATCCCTAGTTCAGACCTCTATGATTGTTGTGCATAAGGATCTTTTGATGAAAGAGCCGTTTCGTGCGAACCTTCCGCGGTTTCAAGATTGGGACTGGTTGCTCCGAGTAGCGCAAATCGAGGGTTTCGGTATGGATTGGGTCTGGAAGCCGTTGGTGATATACAACATGACACCTGGTCTTCAGCGGGTTACATCGGGGGCCGGTTGGAGTGACGCCCTTCAGTGGGCCCGCGACAACTCGCTTCTTACAGCGCGCGCGTTTTCATATTTTGTTGCTGTTCAAATCGCTCCCCGCCTGAATATTGTTCACGACTTCTCGCACTTGCCCGGCTTGATAGCCGATCTCTTCCGTCATGGGAAGTTCGAAATGCGCGCTCTTGTGTACGGGACGCTGTTTGCGTTAACACCACACGGCTTGCGCAGGCACATTGCACAGCGTAACCTCCTTCACAGAATGTAACCAGAACGGCCGTTATCATTCCCAGTCCGGCCGTTGAGTAAAACAATGGCATCGACGGAGGTTTCCGGGTTGAGGGGCGACGATTGCATGCGTATAGCTCACCGCCGTCACATCTGAGTCCTCTTACGGGGGCCATTATCGTGCCCCGTGGGGCATTCGGTTCGGAGGTCGGGGGGCTTCAACCATTGGAAAATGCACCGTATTCATTTGGCGCGCCGCCTCCGGGTGAAGTTGTGAACTCTGTGCACTCTTGTGCATTCACCAAGCCTATGTGGTCTTTGGCAATCACGGCGGTGCTTCTGCCTATCATGCTCCTGTTTGCAGGGGCTGCTTTTACGTCGACACAAGAGAGGTCATTAGGCGACACGATAGGCCAAACCGACACCTCAAGCGGAGGGGCGGCCACAAAGTTGTTTGCCTATGTTACAGGCACTATGGTGATAGTGCTGGTAGCGCGGGAGTTTCACGTATTACTCAATAAACTGTTGAAGTCCCGGCTAGTCCTGTCGGTGCTTCTCTTATCGGCGCTGTCCACCATCTGGTCGCAGGACCCGCTTCTGACACTCAGGTGTGTCTTCTGGCTTTTGTTATCGATTTTATTTGTGTATTGGCTTACCGTCAGTCTATCGGTCGATCAACAAATGCAGCTCCTCATGCTTACGGGGTTCGCGGCGGCGTCAATGAGCATACTGGTGGTTGTCCTTGTCCCCCGCGTTGGTCTGGACGCTGCGCATGGCAACGCGTGGCAGGGCGTGTTTTTGTCGAAGAATCATATGGGGCGCATAATGTTGTTCTTATTGACTCCTGCCATTCACTATCGCTCACGAGGATCTAATCAGGAGTGGATTAGAGGTGCATATGTCGTGTTAATATTGTTTATGATCGCGATGTCGGGGTCCGCAAGTGCGTGGCTGTTTACTATTGCTTATCTGCTGTTTGCAGGCGTACTTAGACAGATAGGTCGGGTATCGAAGCGAGATAGATATGTGTCAATAGTTTCGGTAAGCGCGGTATTCGCTGTCTTCGGGGCCGTGACGGTGGCATATTTGCAGCCGATTTTGGGGCTGTTCGGCCGCGACGCTACTTTGACCGGGCGAACGACAATATGGAAAGTGCTCCTTCTTTCGATAGAGAAGCGGCCGCTTTTGGGATATGGCTACCAGGCGTTCTGGGCCGGGCCCCGGAGCGAGGGGATGCACGCGATGATCCGTATTTTTGGAACGATGCACTTTCTCACATCGTATGCTCACGGTGGCTTCATCTCTGTTGTGCTAGAGGAGGGAGTTGTTGGTTTAGCGGTGATTGCGTTGCTTATGGCTACAGGTGTACGGGATGCCGTGAGCTGTCTGGTGAATGCGAGAGATCGCTCTTATACCAATTGGTATATAGGGATTTTGTTTCTCACGGTGATTTATAACCTAGACGAGGTTACGATTGAAATGCCAAGGTATCTGCCGTGGATGATGTGCATTCTCGCACTGACCGCGTTATCTGCCGAATCGGCATCTGCAAGGCGTAAGCCCGAGATGGCCACATAATCGGGAGCGCAGTCTTGTGTTCCGCTGTCTTGATGGTTTGCGGGAATTTCTTCGCGAAACGGCAGGACCGTGGCGCGGTCCTCATGTGACTCGTTGTTGCCGGCGCAATCTAGATCATCACGCTTTCGTCGGTTGCCCTTCGGGCCGCACCTGGAATAATATAGGTTGGTACACCTTTCTTGTTAGGTACATGAGTCATGAATGGATCAGCTGCTACTGAACTGCTTATTGAGCCTGGACGCACGGAGAGAAACTATTGGAAAGATCTATGGCGCTATCGTGAATTATTTTATTTTCTCTCCTGGCGAGACATCCTGGTTCGGTATAAGCAAACGGTGTTCGGCGTCGCCTGGGCTGTCGTTCGCCCGTTCCTGACGATGGTTGTCTTCACTATCGTGTTCAGCCGTGTCGCTCGGCTGCACTCGGACCCTTCAGTGCCCTATCCTCTTCTGGTGATGGCCGGCATGCTGCCCTGGCAGTTCTTCGCGAGTTCTCTCAGTGAGTCGAGCAACAGCCTCACGCTGAACTCTAATCTTATTTCAAAGGTTTATTTTCCACGGCTCATCGTCCCTGCCAGCTCCGTGATCACCAGCTTCGTGGACTTCACCATCACCCTGGTGCTCATGGCCATCATGATGGCCTGGTATCACTTCGTGCCCGACTGGCGCCTCTTGTGTCTGCCTCTATTCATTGCCGTGTCTCTTGGAGCATCCTTCGGCGCTGGACTCTGGCTCGCCGCCCTCAATGTCGAGTATCGTGACTTCCGATACATCATTCCGTTCGTTGTGCAATTCGGCCTCTATGTTTCCCCCGTCGGTTTCAGCACGAGTGTCATTCCCCTTAAGTGGCGTTTGCTTTACTCGCTCAATCCAGTTGTCGGTGTCATCGATGGATTTCGGTGGGCGATCTTCCGAGGGCACAGCGTGCTCTGGTGGCCAGGCCTGATTGTTTCGATGGTGGTTACCGTCGCGATGTGCGCGAGCGGAATCTGGTACTTCCGGAAGATGGAACGAACGTTCGCCGATGTGATCTGAAGTCTGCTCGTATAACGCAGCTCGATAATCGGAGTTATGAAAAGGCTCCTCAGCGGTTTGGAAGCCAAACCGTTCAGAGGGAGGATACCGTACACAATGCCTGGCCCCATCATCACCGTCGAAGGACTCGGCAAGAAATACCAGATCGACCACCAGGCGGAACGGGGCCGTTACAAGACCCTGCGTGAAACCGTCACAGAAAAAGCGCGCCGCACCTTCGGTGCCTGGCGTTCATCGCGTCCCGGTGGGTTACCATCCCACGGTTCAAGCAGACCAACCAGTGAGGAGTTCTGGGCGCTTCGCGATGTCAGCTTTCAGGTCAACCGTGGCGAGGTCGTGGGCATCATCGGACGCAATGGCGCCGGCAAAAGTACACTGCTCAAAATCCTTAGCCGCATCACCGAGCCCACTACGGGCCGCGTTCACATTCGTGGGCGCGTCGCCAGTCTCCTCGAAGTCGGTACCGGGTTCCATCCCGAACTGACCGGTCGCGAAAACATCTTCCTCAACGGCGCAATCCTGGGGATGAGCAAAGCGGAAATCCGGCGCAAATTCGACGAAATCGTCGCGTTCGCCGAGGTGGAGAAGTTCCTCGACACGCCGGTCAAGCGCTACTCGTCCGGCATGTACGTCCGACTCGCCTTTGCCGTCGCCGCCCACCTCGAACCCGAAATCCTCATCATCGACGAAGTCCTCGCGGTAGGCGATACGGAATTTCAGAAGAAGTGCCTGGGGAAGATGAAGGACGTTGCGGGGCACGGCAGGACTGTCTTGTTTGTGAGCCACAATCTCGACGCGATTGCAGCTATGTGTCAGAACGCGATCTATCTCGACAAGGGGAGAATCGTCGACTCAGGTGAGGCAAAACACACTCTTCGGAGATACATGAATAACACCGATAGCGATATCGCGCAGTACGGGGCGATTTGGCGAAGGCCTTCAGAGGGCGCAGGCATACAAATGGTCCATGCCGAACAGTACGGGGCCATCACAGACACCATTGTCTGCGGAGAAGAATTCGCGATTTCGGTCGAAATCGATCTTTCGCCCGACTGTGTAAATCATGAGATTGGCTTCGGGTTTATTGACGAAGACGGCCGCGACATTCTTCATGCCAATAACAAACATCTGCACCAGGAGTTACAGTGGCCACGCCAGGGAAGAAAGGTCGTCAAGATCACGCTCCCCTTTCTTAACTGGATAGGGAGCGATCACGTTTACTTGGTAGTATATTTCGGATCAATCGGCGACCGATATGAAATATTTGAACGGATTTTGAAACTTAGATTGATTAAGAAGTTCCCGCACGGCCAATGTGACAGAATCGTGGAACAGAAGAACAATATTTACATCGATGGAGTCGAATTCATTGAATGGAACGCATCTTACACTTCGTAACTGTTCCGCATCCAACTGATGCACAATCAGAAATCATCGAAATTGCGACGACTCTGCATCCCGGCTGGCAAGTGCATGTGTGGCAGGATCCGCTCGATATTGCGGAATTTCTACTCGGACATTATCACAAGCAAGCCAAAAGCGGCGCACAACTCGCTGACCTGATCCGATTGGACGTAGTTTACCGCTACGGCGGGATTTACCTGGATAGCGATGTCAGAATGATAAAGTCGCTCGATGGCCTTTGTGGCCATGAGAATTTCTTCTGTTCCGAAGATGGATACAACCTGACAAACGCGGTATTCGGAGCCTCGAAGCATAGCCCGATCATCAAGGCCTTGATCGATGGTCTTTTGGACGAGGAACCTGATTGGTCGCAGCCGGCCAACGTCACAATCGGACCCGTGTTCTTTAAGCGAGTCCTTCAATGGCGAACCGACATTACGCTTTTGCCGCGTGAGACCTTCTATCCTTACAACTTCAATGAAACCCCGCGCCCGCCGCAGATTACAACTCTCGGTATCCACGAATGGGCTGGTTCCTGGGTTCCCAAAGCACTAAAGCCTCGGTTCATTGATGTCCCACCTAGGGGGGTCCGAGGTCTCAAACGAAAACTCAAATCCCTTGCCAAGCGAATCGTCGCCAAGACAGTTCGCCTCGTTGCCGGCGAATACGAGCGGCAGCACAGGCCCGCTGGCAGGTCGTATCCATTTGGCATCGATCTGATATCTCGGACAGGGCGTGGAATATTTATGTCCTTTCCAGGCGAGGACCTTTCGATCACTCCAGAGATCGCATTGACCGGGACATATGAAGAGCCGGAGATGCGTTTCCTCGAAAGGAGCCTTCGGGGCGGAGATTTTTTCGTAGACGTAGGTTGCAATGTCGGCGCGTTCACACTCGTTGCTGCTCGCAAGGTGGGCCCTTTCGGACGCGTATTTGCGTTCGACCCCAACGACGAAGTGATCAAACACCTGCGCCGTTCTCTGGTGATGAACTGGGTTCACGACCGGGTAAAAGTGTTCGAGTGTGCAGTCGGTGAAAAAGAGGAAACGGTCACTCTGCGCTATTCAAAGCTCCGCTTAGGAGACGGCAACCTCGGTCTGGACGAGGGCTCGACGTTTGAGCGAAGCGTGGCGGAGGTGGGAAACGTGATTGAAAAGCCAACCAATGTGGTGAAGCTGGACGACGTTTTCCGCCATGCAATGGAAATCAAGATTCTCAAGATCGATGCCGAGGGATTTGAACATGCGGTGTTGGCGGGGGCGCGGAGATTGTTCCAGCAAAAGTCAATCAATTACCTGATGATTGAAGTGCTTGCGGAAGTAGCCTCCAGAAAGCATCAATTGAACGTGCGTGCGATCGGGGAGGTTGTGAGCTGTGGCTATCGAGTGTGCAGGCTTGACAATGATGGGAACCTCGTTAGGCTTGCATCGTTGCGGGAGGCTCTGTCGGGTTTGTTGTCAAGGAATCTGGTCCTTCAGCGGGAATGAAGAGATTTCGCGCTCGCCTGTGCGCCGCCAACGACCAACGTCCAGACGGCAGTTTCGGTTACCGCACCCCCGACCGCGCGCGCATGAGGCCCTGGGTTGGCGTGCCCAGCACTCGGACCTCGGAACCATCATCGAGTCGGCGCGGCGGTGGCGTCAGAATGGCCGTCAAAGGCCCGGAACCAGGATCGCCTCAAATCAACCTCAACTCGACGTACCGGCAGCGCCTAATTTATTCGCGATATGAGACTTTCAGTCATCATCTGCACACACAATCCGCGACACGATTACCTATCACGCGTGTTGCATTCACTCCAGGAACAGACCTTTCCTCTGTCCAATTGGGAACTCCTGCTCGTGGACAACCGCTCTTCTCAGGCACTGTCCGGGCAGGTTGACCTGTCATGGCATCCACATGGTAAACACGCTCGAGAAGAGACGCTCGGGCTGACGTCGGCCCGTCTCTGTGGGATTGAGACGGCGCAAGGAGAACTATTAATTTTTGTGGATGACGACAACGTTCTGAACCCGGATTATCTTGAGGCCTGCGCAGACATTAGTCGGACTTTTCCCTTTCTGGGCGTCTGGAGCGGTCAGCTCCTGCCAGAATTCGAGATCCCTCCTCCCGACTATGCCAGACCCTATCTCCAGCGTCTTCTTGCCTGCCGGACGGTTGAGAGGCACCTCTGGTCTAACATTCCCTTTTCTCAGGTCACTCCGATCGGAGCGGGAATGTGCGTTCGCAGAAGTGTAGCCGATGCATATCTCCGCGCTACTCGGACAAGCCCCATCGCCATGTCATTGGGTCGCAGAGGGAATCAGCTTACCTCAAACGACGATTCCGACTTGGCATACACGGCTTGCGACATGGGCTTCGGGATGGGAACCTTTCCTCAACTGAAACTGACCCATTTGATACCGAAGCGGCGACTGGAACGAAAATACCTTCTGCGCTTGACCGAAGATTCCGCATACTCGTTCCATCTGCTCAGGTACCAGCGTGGTTTGAAGATGTGCGGTCGAACGATCCGAGGCAGAATTGGGCACCTTCTTCGACAAGCGGCTCACGTTGCCTCCGGCAAGATTTTCGACATGCGAGTCGACGCCGCGAGTAACCGTGGCCTCGCCAGAGCGCGAGCAGAAATCGCGCGGCGGTGAGCCGGCGCATTTACGACCCATTGCTCTCGCGTGCTGCGAGACCCGCACTGAGGTGCGGACTCAAGTCCCAAGTCTCTGAGTTCGCACTCGCCTGGAATGGGAAGCAACGCAGCGCCTACGTCTGTGTGCTAGAGGAAGTGGGCGTGGCAACAAGAGTTACTGATGTGGAGCATTGCTAACGGCACACACCACCGCTATCTTATATCATCTTGTTTCCTTCGTCGCTGACCTGAGGATGACAGAAACCCGTATGCTTTTGGACTCAGGGGCGACCAGCATTGTTCTTAACTGTTGCGGACCGGGATCCGCGATTAGGGTATCGAAATCGACGACTACGGTCTCTACGACTAGTCTGATAATGACGCCGATGGGTGCGACGAACTGGAGCCCCCTCCAGATCCTGATTTGTTGGGAGAAGAGAAATGCGGTTGCTTGATCGGCTCGGAAGCAGCATCTCCAGAAGGATAGGCAATCTGTGGCTAATATCCCGTATGCTCTGGTTGTCCTCGATCAACCGATATTCGAACCGCCCAGTGACGCAGCCGGATGGGCCGGTTGTGTGCTTGACCAGCTATGGCAAGCGCATACAGACGGTCTACTACCCGATCGAATCCATTGGCAGAGGAACGTTCCGCCCGTCGAGATTAATCCTTTGGCTGGACGAAAAGGCCGCGTTTGACCATCCCCCGGCAACCCTACGAAGGCTGATGGGGAGGGGCCTCGAGCTAAAGCTATCTCGCAATTACGGGCCGTGCACGAAGTTCTATCCGTATGTCGAATCTGAACAGACCTTTCGCTTGCCGTTAGTTTTAGCTGACGACGATGTGCTCTATCCCCGGTCGTGGATTCACGGACTTGTTCAAGCCTTCCAGCAATTCCCCGAAGTCATCAATTGTTATCTGGCTAAAACAATAACGATCTGCAACGATCAGATAGGCAATTATTTGGGCTGGAGAATTAACGTTTCGACGGACGCAAGCTACTGCTACATGGCGCATGGTGTAAACGGCGTAATCTATCCGCCCGCGTACCTCATGGCATTGAAGCAGGCCGGCAAAGGCTTCGAACATTGCTGCCCGAAAGCAGACGATATCTGGTGTCACGTACAGGCCGTTCGAGCCGGCTTCCAGGTGCGTCAGATTCGCCCAAAGGCCAAACGATTTCCTGCTTTGCCGGGAACTCAACAGGACGGTCTCTGGGTAACGAACAACAACGGGGGTAACGACCGGCAGGTGGGAGCAACTTACTCGGTCGAGGATGTTGAGATCATGTGCGGAGATCATGCCGCGACGACGAACAACTCAAGAAGTGAACACTGGAAGTTCTCGTAATGTAGGTTATTAGTTCCACATACCGTGACCTTTTGGCTCTCGGACGTCCTGTGATCGCAGACGGGATGACTGTGGTTTCTAGTAGAAAAACGGCGCCGGTAACTTAAGTTTAGGCTGGCTTGAGAATCGGACCGGCGCGTGAGTGTTGATTATGCCGTGAGATGGCATCCCAGCCAGCTAGCGGCGTACACCGAATTCACCAGAATGGATCAGGGTTCTGATTTCATGGATATGCTCTGGAGCACTAGGGGGCTTGTGAAGTGGATACGCAGTTCTGTAAAAGTCTCCGGACTCGCGTTCTTACAGGTGGTCAATCAGTTCAGTCGATCTATAATTACTCGGCCTGGCGGCCCGATTGTGTCTCTGACTACGCATGGACCGCGAATCGAGAGCGTCCACTACACAATTGAGTCGATCGGGCGGGGAAGATTGCGTCCGTCCCGACTTATTCTATGGATCGACGATAGAAGCCTGTACGAACAACTTCCGCGCGCTTTGTCGCGCCTGAAGGAACGTGGTTTGGAGGTGAAATTCAGCGATAACTTCGGACCGCACACTAAGTATTATCCGTTCATAGAGTCGGAGGCCAACCTGGATGCTCCTCTCGTTACGGCCGATGACGACATTCTGTATCCTAGTTATTGGCTGTGTGAGCTCGCACGCGCATATGCGGCGTTCCCGCAATACAATAACTGCTTCCGGGCACGCACAATTGCACTGTTCGATTCCTATATAGCCGAATACGCCAAGTGGGAACTTTGCGCGTCAACGGCGGCCAGTTTTTCGCACGTTGCCAATGGAGTGTCGGGCGTAGTGTATTCTCCGCGTTTTCAGCAAGCCTTGAAAGTGGCGGGGCGAGAGTTCATGGGGTGCTGCCCTAAGGCTGATGACCTGTGGCTTCATGTGCAGGCGCTTAGGTCTGGTTTTAGAATTCGCCAGATAGGGAAAAAAGCTGTTCACTTTCCACTCATCCCCGGTTCTCAGGAAGTTGCGTTATTTAAGGGCAATTGTCTTGAGGAAGATGGGAACGACCGACAAGTAAAGGCAACGTATAAACACTCGGACATTTCAGCGCTCTTGAGGGAAAGCGGAAAAGGCTGACCACCGCCGGGAATCGGCGGCATCGCAGGCGCAAGAATGAGCGTCTCTGGGAAAGTAAAGCCCTCAATAAGTGTCGGAAGAATGCGGGCAAGAGGGGAGGTCATGATGGGTTTCGCGCTCAAAGCTGGGGTTGGGCTCGGCTTGATTCTTGGCTCGATGTATCCGGCCTTTGCGGCGGCAACTCGTGCCGGGTTATACCGTGAGCCGGAGGCCACGCAGCCTATCACACCGGCGCTAGCCGATCTGTTTGATTCTCTTGACTTTGGGAGGCCAGGACTCACTTCGGTCGCAACGGCGTGGAAAAAGAAGGATATTGCCCGCGCTCAGGGGGAGCTCGCAGAATACTTTCGTACGCGCACCTCTGTGGGTTGGGGGACCGAGACGGCCTATCCTCGTCGGCTCTCACCCCAGAGCCGGGCGATTGCGGACGCGGCAGTCGAGGGGAGGTTGCAGGGCGGAATGGTTCCTATAGCCTATTCTTTTCCGAAGGGGGAGATTGACTGGCGCTTCAACGCAACCTACCACCTCCCCGGTCAGGCTCCGAACGACGAATGGCAATGGCAGTTGAACCGCATGTTCTTTTGGGATGATCTGGCGATTGCCTATCGAGCAACCGGGGATGAGCGCTACGCAGAAGCGTTTGTACGCGAGTTGCGTTCGTGGATCGCGCAATGTCCGGTTCCCGACCACGCCGCGAATGGTCCCGGATCGCCATGGAGAACCATCGAAGCGGGGATTCGCTCCGGTGGCTCCTGGATCGATGCCTTTTACGCCTTTCGCGCTTCGCCGGCAATGAGCGATGCGGATCTGCTCGCGCTGATTCATTCGTTTCTCGATCACGGCAGGTATCTCCGGCAAAACCACACGAGGTTGAATTGGCTAACAATGGAGATGAGCGGCCTCTACGCAGTCGGGGCGGTGTTTCCCGAGTTCAAGGAAGCCGCGGAATGGCGAGGCTACTCTGCAAGCACGCTGGCGGAGGAAGCGCGCCGGCAATTCCTTCCGGATGGCGGTCAAGTCGAGCTTTCGAGCAGCTACCAACACGTCGCTATCGACAACATTGTGCGCATTGCAGACATCGCCTGGCGGACGGGCAACGAAGCAGATCTCCCATCTGATTATGTTGCTCCTCTGAAAAAGGCCTATGAATGGCAGCTGGATATCGTCGCTCCCGATAGGTTCTTGCCTAAAATCAATGATTCCGGGCCTACCTACCTCCCAGATGTCCTGAAAAAGGCGCTTCCTTATTTTCCGAACCAGACCGATTTTCAATGGTTTGCGAGCAATGGGCGAATGGGGGCGCCTCCTCCGTTTACGTCTGTATTTCTGGACCGTTCCGGCCTGGCAGCGATGCGGTCTGGTTGGGACACCGATTCAAACTACCTTCTGTTTCGGGTAGGACCACTGGGTATGGGACACCAGCACCAGAATTCACTCGGGGTGAATATTTGGGCCTATGGCCGAGAATTGATTTTTGACGGTGGTGGTGGCAGCTACGAAAAGAGCAAATGGCGCCAGTGGGCAATCTCTGCCTTCGCTCACAACACAGTGATAGTAGATGATATGGCCCAGAATAGGCCCCTAAGTTCGGCTGACCCATTTCACGACCCTAATCTGATAAGTCAAGCGCCCATTGACGCTCATTGGCAGACGACCACAGTTTTCGATTTTGCATCAGGGGAATATGCGCAGGGATACGGTCCTTTGCGTAAACCGATTGCTACCCAGCGGAGGGCCGTTTTATTCCTGAAGCCCAATATCTATGTGGTTGCAGATCGGCTCTACCCCAACGATTCACAGCCTCACCAGTTTCAGGCGCGTTGGCAGCTTCTGACAACGCATACGCAGATAGAACCTTCGACTCAGACCCTGATTACGGAGGACAAAGGTGAACCAAATATTGCTGTTGTACCTCTGCTAGTCGATAATTTACAGGCCAACGCCGTTTCCGGTCAGGAAGAGCCTGAGATCCTGGGGTGGGATTTCCACACCGGAGCAGGAGCGGAGCTTGCTCCTGCAACAACTCTCCTTCATACCGTGACTGGAACTGGGCCTCGGCTGTTTCTCACATTGCTCATTCCGCTCCGACCTGGCGAAGGGGACCCTATCAAGAAAGTAGAAGCGGGCAAAGATGGGTCATCCGCAACTGCCTTGTTCAAAGATGGACGTCGATTGTTTATATCATGTTGGGGTCCCTTGGGGATTTCAGCTCACGAAACGTTCGCCGACGGCAGGGCCGGCCGATCCGCGAAAGGCGGCACCTTATAATCCGTTACCCCCGAGAGAGCTGGACCCTACGTCGAGCTTGCCCGGCCATTAAGCTCCAGTGGAAGTACTCAGACCTTTCCCGCCGCACCCTACGAATGATTTCTCTGCGACAGTCCATTAGTTGTGCGGCTTGCCGTTGCTCTTCCAGCGTCGATAGGATAAAAGTATGCAATCCCGGGGCATTATTACTTTTGCGTATGGCGATAACAAATTCGTTCAACAGGCCAAGGCTTTGGCCCGGTCTCTGGTCTTGCATGATCCCGGTGTGCCCCGTTGTGTCATCACCGATGCCGCCGATCCGGAGTTAGAGGCGCTCTTTACGAGTATCATCACCTACAGGTCGGAGTATGGATCCAGCTTCAGACAGAAACTCCATATCGATTTGTATAGCCCTTTCTATGAGACTCTCTTTATTGATAGCGACTCCCTTGTCATTCGCAATCTGGACTCATATTGGAAAACCTTCACAGACCACTACTTTGCAGTTCAAGGTGTTCAGGTTCTGAGGGCCGGAGAGCGCGATCCGGAGCATCTGGATGCTGAGTTTTTGTTGCAATATTTTCAGTTGGCGGGTCTGCCAAAATTTAACGGCGGTGTTTACTATTTCAAAGCTTCCCCGCAGACGGAAACATTCTTCGCGACAGTGCGTGATCTGCTAAACCGGTATTCCGATCTGCGATTTCCGGACTTTCGTGGAGATGGCCCGAGTGACGAGGCAATCTACTCTACTGCTATGGCGATCCACGGGCTAACAGTTACAGACATGGGTACTGGGGGCATGTGGACACCAATCAATAGGGAGAGCCGAGTCACGATTGACGTGCCACGAGGCATTTGCGAGTTTGTTAAGAGAGGGAGATCCCTGCGACCGACCATCATTCATTATGCAACGTTTACTGACACGTTCCAGTATCGCCGCGAGTGCCGGAAACTTGAACTCTTGGCGATGGGGCAACGTAGAGTTGCAAGTACCGAGGAGCTAGTGTTATGGGTTCACTCGATAGTTCCGTGGAGTAAGCGGAAATGGCATGGTATTCAGTGGCGATTTCACAGGCTGAAATAAATCCTGAACGTGCAGTAGGCCAAACGCACTTGCTCGTTTTCAAACTACCTCGTCAAAGAGAAATACTCAGACCATGCAGACCGACAGGCGCAGCCACGTCGCGGGCGTGAACGGCTGCTTCGGGGATTTGGCGGACGTTGCGCAAGGCGCTGACATCGTTCAACAGCTGCCTTCGGACAGGGAGCTACGGCAGAAAATGGGACGGTCCGCGAAAGATCTCTATAAAGCAAGATTTTCCCCGCAAGCTGAGAAGGGGTAGCACCTTCTCAAGGCGCTCAATCGCGCGAACCTTCAGTTCTTTTCCCCGTAACCATGATCCCCCATTCTGGCCAAGCACGTCCTCGGACAGGCGATGCAACTGCCGTTGACGTTTGTATGACGTCAGCGCTTTCTGTTCGAGATTGTTGTTATGATGCGTCTGGGGTAGTTGATTGGGTACTCTGACGCCGTTACTGTCGAGCGTCGGTGATCGGCAAGTAGTTTTAGGCGTCTAGAGCTGCACTAACATCTACGCTTTTCGAGAGGGCTACTAATGGAAATAGTCGGACGAATAGCCAAAGTACTGTATTGGAAGCTCTGCTTCCCAGAGAGTGTTAGACTCGTTCCTCCACGGCTGCAGATTGTTAGCGGTCCATTTAAGGGAATGCGTTATATCGGCAGCTCCTACGGTAGCTATCATTCGTGCAAGCTGTTGGGGACGTACGAAAAGGAGCTGCACTCCGCGATCGCCTCAATCGAGGCGCGTCACTACGATACGCTTGTTGATATCGGAGCCGCAGAAGGTTATTACGCGGTGGGCCTCGCCTCAACGTTGGCGGCAAGACGAATCGTCGCGTTCGAGGAGGAAGAACGAGGCCGAACCTTATTGGCCGAGCTCGCGAAGCGGAACTCCCTTAAAACGCCGATTGACCTACGGGGGAGATGCGAAATCGACGACCTGACGAAGTTGCTGGCGTCGTCTGGAAAAACCCTGATCATCTGTGACGTGGAAGGGTATGAGGCAGTGCTTCTGAATCCCGTGCTCATTGACAGACTTCGCGAAACATCGGTCATCGTCGAACTCCACGATTGTACGTGCCGCGGTATCGGTAGGCTTATACGGGATAGATTTGCGCCATCACATGCGATTTGTGAAATCGCGGGAGAACCTCGAACATGGGCAGATTTTCCTCAAAAGAGCTTGATGTCTCGCCTATTGCCGAGAAAGCTAGCCATCCGGGCAATGAACGAAGGGCGCCCGGAGACAATGGATTGGCTCTGGATGGTACCTAATGCTAGCCCTCAGGTGCGGCTTGCGCAACCAGATTAAGTCACTTCGAACCAGTTCCGAACGACGATGCGTCTGCATATTCCCGAGTTGTGGGTATCAGAGCTGCGACCACGCCCGGCAGTCCATCGCTCTCTGGATCGAAGAATATAATCACGACCGTCCGCATCGCGGACTCCACGGCCGAACGCCGCACGAATCCCGTGCCGCGTTCCAGGCCACAGCACTTACTTCAAACCTGGCCCAACCTGTCTAAATCAGCAAGGTGCACTACAGTGGACACTTCTGTTCCTACTAAAGGCTGGACAAGTTCCCTATAACTCGTTTATTATCAGCGTTCTTCGCTGTGTGAGTTTTGCAACTCCACCTCCGCCGCTCCTGCGGCTGAAAAGATTGCGCCGAATGATCAATGACAAGCAGCGGGCAGTTTTGAGCACTGTGTTAAAGCGCGTTCCCGGCGGATCGAAACTGCTGAACCTTGTTTCCTCCTACCGTTTGCAACACGGGCTCGGGGCCGGGGGACGCAGAGACCCTAAAGACATTTTCACCTATATTTACGAACAGAAGCGCTGGGGTCGTGGCGAGACCGTGTCCGGCCCTGGGTCGACGCTCCAGTACACCGAAAATATCCGGCGGGAGATCCCCAAGTTAATTCTGGAACTCAATGTCCGCCTTTTTTTGGACGCGCCGTGCGGCGATTACAACTGGTTCCGCTTAATTCCTCGCGTTAATGATTTTGCATACATCGGTGGTGACATTGTTTCGACTTTGGTCCAACGCAACCAGGAGACTTTTGGTAACGCGACAACAACTTTTGTTGAAATTGACATTATTAGTCAACCGATACCTAGCGCCGACATGTGGCTTTGCCGTGACGCTCTATTTCATTTGTCTGATAAGCAAGTTTTTGGAACACTCGCAAATCTTATACGTAGCGATGTTCGCTATTTTCTCACCTCATCATACACCTCATCCTCGAGAAACACTGATATTCCAACCGGTTACTTTCGACATTTGAACTTAGAATTGCCTCCATTCAGCCTTGGGAAGCCGATAACTTGCATTGATGATTGGGCCCAGGACTGGTCGGTGCGGAAGCTGTGTCTCTGGGAAAGGTCAGCCCTTGCCGAACGCCTTCGCACGAACGTTGCGTTTTTCGAAGCAACAAAATGCAAATAGGGGTGTTTGTAATTCGACATCTAATTGGAAGATGACATTGCTGGCATTATGAAGGTCGCGCTTCTTCGCGGCAGTCGGGTTCACATCCGAACGCATCTTCAAAGGACAAGTGCATTTGGGCTTCGCCTTGGATGGCTTGGCGAAGAAATCCGCCAAAGAAAATGGCACCAAAAGTTCCGGCGCTAACCGAGTCACAAAAAAGCCATGTGCTCGCCGTCACAGAAACTCGCCGTCTTGCAGAGTAGGGTCAGCCGAGGAGCCATGGGCCATGTGTCCGCTACACCCGCGTCACCGATTAAAGCCGGCGATGAGCATCAGCGAGCGCCGCAGGATTGTGGGCCTCCCCGGGAACGCCGAGAAAAGCATCTGGGAGCTCGCCGACGAGTTGGGAGTTTGCTATGAAACGATACGAACCGACCGGACATTTCTTGCGAAGCCTGCCTCTGAGCGCTCCGCGGTACCCGAATTTGTATCCGAGCAACCTCCGGATGACCCGGCTCCTTATGATTGTTCCGATTCCGCGAACCATCACGCCCGGATATTGAAAACCGCGAAGCGATGGTTTATTGATGAGGGTCTGGATTACAGCGAAGTGGAGTGGATCATACCGAAGACCGCTGTGAGGACTACGCAACTTGGCGCTCCCCAACGTCATAACGCCGTGGCGCGGCTCATCAGGCACTTAGACGAATCGCTGGTCGAGATCCGATATCGCGCAAGATTGCGATTTCGGTGAAAAAGGTAGGAAAGGAAGCTCCACATCGTCCACCGGTGTGGGGCTTTTCTTTTGTCCAGATGCCACGGGTCAATTCCGGCTCTCAGGGGAGAGTATGCGCGCCGGTGCAAAACTAGGCCGCAGTGCGCCGCGAGAGCGGCGCACTGCGGCGGAGTAAAAGTAGTCCACCGCCGGAACTTGGTTTCGTGAGCATTTGCCTTGCAGGCATGGTTCATGGAACACCGGAGGGATGTTCGAGGTGGAGATCTATGGACGTGTACGGCGAGCGGTTCGTGTGGAAGGCAGGAGTCAGCGGGCGTAGCCAGGGAGTTTGGGCTTTCGCGAGAGACAGTACGGAAGATGCTGCAGTACGCGGTGCCGCCCGGCTACCAGCGACAGCAGCCGATCAAGCGTCCGAAGCTGGGACCTTGGTTGGGCGTGATTGACGCCATTCTGAACGACGACAAGCAGAGGCCATCCAAGCAGCGGCATACGTCGAAGCGGATCTTCGAGCGGCTCAAGGAAGAGCACGGGTTCACGGGCGGCTACACGATCGTGAAGGACTATGTGCGCATAGCGACATTGCACGGCCGGGAGGTGTTCGTACCTCTGACACATGCGCCGGGCGAGGCGCAGGTGGATTTCGGCGAAGCGCTGGTGGTGATTGCGGGAGTGGAACAGAAGGCGCACTACCTGGCCATGGACCTTCCTCACTCGGACGACTGCTTTGTGGCTGCGTTTCCGGCTGAAACAACCGAGGCATTTCTTGAACTCTAGGAAAATCAAAACCGTTATTCAGCGAACAGACATGATGGGCGAACATTGCTTCTTCTGTAGGGTTGTGTCCACGTGGGAGTGACCAGAACATGAACGCGCTTAAACGAAACTACGGTCGCTAGCAGAACTGTGGTCGCGGTGCGGCGGGAGAGGCCGGATTCGGAGAACGTCTCAGACTCGTGCCTTGAGAGCGGATATTTCGGATCCTGGAACAGGTTGCCGGTGCCCCACCCACTTCATTCGCTGGCCGAATGTGTCGAGCAGCGGGTCAACCCCAAAGTGTTTTATGAGTGAGGCAGCCCAGCGCTGTCTGGGAGGCTTGGGTCGGGGCTGCTGACCCAGCAGAGCAAATACTGCTGCTGATGTCAGCCTCTTCGTCCGCGGCGCCAGCAAGCCGAAGTAGCGCATCGAGTGATGGTATCGGTCCAGAACATGTTGCGAGAGCAGTGCAATAAACTCCGCCGGCGTGCAGCGGGCTTCCAGCAGGGTATTCGTTCGGGTGTCTTTGATCTGGTAAACGACTTCCTGCTCCGTCACCTGGAGAATGCGCCTTTGTGAGATGGGAAGCCGGCGGATATAGCGTCCGGCATATGCCAGAAAATGCATCTTGGACATTTTCCGGGTGATGTAAATATTCCATCTCCGCTGCACCTGTTTATGGATAAGTTCGTTGAACTCCTCCGGGAGGGATGATTGCCGCAACAGTCCATCGCGATGCGCCTTCCAGAGATACGAGGTGACAGCAAAGCGCCACAGATCCATGATCTGCTCATGGTCAAACTCCAGTGATTGCACCCAGCGGGCTTCGGCTGGTTTCAGTCCACCTGCAGAGACCATGATGTGGAGGTGCGGATGATAGTTGAGACGCCTTCCGAAGGTATGTTGAATGACGATACCGCACAAGCGTACCTGGTATCGGTTCCAAGCCGACTGCTGGAGCACGGCAGCGCCCAGGGCCGGCAGATCGTGCTGCAGGTGACGATGAGCCTTGAAAATCGGCCAAAAGACATCGGGCATGGTGAGGACGATTCCGACGAACGGTATATCCGGGAGAGTGGCCCATTGCTCTCTAGTTAACCGAGGAGAGCACGGCGTGAGCGCCTTTCAACTGGGCGGTCATGGCGAGGCCGTCAACTTCGTGCCCATTGCCCGGCGTCGCCGCCGACCCTGGGTTTGCAAGCGCAGAGGGTAAGCAGGGCGGAGTCGTCGAGCCGACAGTTGGGTTATGCCTTGCCTTGACTCGCGCAGTCGTCCGTTGAAACTCTCGATGTAGCCGTTCTCCACCGGTCGTCCCGGCCTGATGAAATCCAGATGCACACCGTTTCGATAAGCCCAGAGATCCATCGCCTTGCTGGCGAATTCCGTTCCGTTGTCCACGGTTATTGACTGCGGCGCTCCGCGGCCGGCGACTACCGCGTCCAGCGCCAGGGCCACCTTCTCTCCGCTGAGCGCCGTGTCGGCATGGAGCAGCAGACACTCGCGGGTGAACTGGTCGACCACCGTCAGCACGCGGATCCAGCGGCCGTCGGCCAGCCGCTGAGCGACGAAATCCATGCTCCACTTCTGGTTGGCGCCGATCGCCTGCCCGGAAGCAACACGCTGCCGCTGCGCTCGTTCCCGCCGCTTCTGCGTGCGGACGCGACTGCCGGCCAGCTCTCGCAATCGCACGCGCAGCGCTTCCTGCGGATCGCGATGATGCTGGTAACGCAGCGTTGCCCGATGCACCGGAATCAGCCCCGCGACACGCCGCTGACTGAACTGATGGGCCTGCTGCGCCCACTCCGCCAGCTCGCGGCGCGCCCGGGGCCTCAGAGCTTTTTTGCGACAATCTCCTGCAGGACGTGCCGGTCCAGCGAAAGGTCCGCCACCAGCCGCTTCAGCTTCCCGTTCTCCTCGCGCAGCTGACGAAGCTCGCGCAGCTCGCTCAGGCCCAGGCCCGAGTACTTCTTCTTCCACAGGTAAAACGTCTGCTGGCTGATCCCGTGCTTCCGGCGGACTTCCACCACCGTCTCCCCCGACTCTGCTTCCCGCAGCACCCGCAGAATCGCCTCCTCGTTGTGTCCTCGCCTTGCCATCTTCCGGTTCTCCTCTCCGCTTCAGAGAACCACGACAGGCTGCGATCTCTCAACTTCCAGATGGATCAGTTCTTGGGTTTTGGGTCAGATCCTATGAACCCTGCAAGACATAGGTGAATTCGGCGAGGACCTCCTCGAACTCCTCTCTGGCACAAGATGTCCGCACCACTGCGGCGGCCCGCCGCGCCCGAAACGGGCAAGCCGCTGTTCTCACTGCCAAAAGCAGGAAGGCGGAGCCCGCCGTGATCACAGGATCGTAGGGGCTGATTGGGAGAACAGACTGCACATAACCCGCGTCATACCAAACACATCGCCACACGAGCAGCCGCTCTGCCTACAATTCGTCGAAAATCGAACTCATCTTTGACCGCCGGAATGCAAGGCCGATAACCGTCAGCGCCATGCGGCGAACGGGCATCGGCCATACGACGATGCGGTTTCCGTATTTCTCCGTGCCACCATAAAGGCCATAGTTCCTCCCCCCAAACAAACTGTTCCTGGGAAACTTGGCTTTACAACCTCTATATTGGGACTGAAAATCCACCGGGACTCGGTCGGCTTTCTCAACCCTGTGAGGCCAAGATGCCCAATTTCCACGAAAACGACCTTCTGCTCGACTCCGGAGGAGACCTGATACAACCGGCTGAGGTGGATGACAGCGAATGCTTTGAGCCATTCGTTCCCCAACGTTCGGTATCCCCCGCACACAACCCGGCCCAGCTACCCAGGCCACCAGCGTTGCCACGCTTGGTTGACGAATTCATCCGCGATATGGGCTACCTCCGCACCCCTGCTGACGCTCCACCTGAGACGGGGTTTCCGGCTCCGGCGTCGGACATTGCTGAAGTGGCGCAGCCCAGCGAGACTCTCAGCGCGCCGGTGAAGGCACCGCTCTCGCCGCCTCGGGAGGCTACAGCAGTCGAGCTTTTTACGTGGATCAAACGGACCCTCCTGGCGCTGACGCACCTGCCAGAGGATGCGGCCGAGGTTGTCGCTTTCTGGGTGATCTCCACCTGGTTTCCGGACGCATGGACCGTTTTTCCGTGCCTGGTCATCAGCGGCTGCGCCCATGACGCAGGGGTCCTTCTGCACGTCCTTCGCGACTTCTGCGCGCGGGCTGCCCTGCTGGCCGGATTCCGGCGGAGGGATCTTGGCGTACTGCGCCGCTATCAGACCCGTCTGGTTTGGGAGCCAAACCTCCACGAGCGGACAGCCAACTTACTGAGTAATCTGACAGACCCGAGTTTCCTGGTTGCGGAAGGCGGTTCGCTGGCCTGTTACTCCGGGTCGACGGCGATCTACGTCGGGGAGAATCCACGAACACACAATATCCAAAACTCCATCCACATCTATATCACTCCGACAAACGCAGCACCGCCAGCGTCTCATCAATGGCTGCAAAAAACGATTGAGCGCGTCCCCGTCCACCTGCGCCAATACCGCGAGAAGAATCTCAGTTATGTACACAACTCGACGTGGTTTCCGTCCGGTGTGTCCTCCGAGATGGCAGCCATTGCGACGGCAATCGGTCGTTGCATCGTGGACGCACCCGAGCTACAGCAGAAGCTTGTAGCCCTGATGAAAACCCTGGACCAGCAGCATCGCTCTGAGATGTCGAACAGCATCGAAGCCATCGTCGTGGAAGCGATTCAGGCTCTCAACCGTGGCGGCCGGGAACGCGCCTATGTCAGGGAAACCGCGGCCGAGGTCAACCGTCATCTGGAAGCGCGCGGTGAAACGGCGCGCCTGACCCCCGAGAAGGTAGGCCACGTTATGAAGAAACTCGGTCTGCGCACTCGCCGGTTATCACAAGCCGGCAATGGTCTGACATACGACAATGCCACCGTCGCCAGAATTCAGCAAGTTGCCGCGGTGTACGTCATGGAGGATTTGTCGGCGGAGACCTAACACCTCCATGGCTCGCAAGCTACAGAAAGGAAGTAGGTTGAGCAGGTTATGGAGGTTATGGATGTTTTTTACCTATCTCCGCGCGGCGGGGCTTGAAGTCGATATAACCAATTTAGGATCAATGACCCGATTTATATGGTGTATCGACTTAATTTTATGCGCAAACCCACAGAGCTTTCAACTTATAGGGTCTCAACTTTCAGCTTACGGGGTTCAACTTTCACCTTATGAGTTAACCCACACCCAAACCGCGGGTTGCCTCATCGATCTAGCTGCAGCCGCTGGTGCTGCCGCAACTCATGCATCTGTAGCAGCTTCCGTTTCTTACCATGATGGCTCCGCAGGTGTGGCAGCTGGGGGCGTCGCCCATGTCGTACATGCTGCGCATGGCGTCGGAGGGGTGGTAGAGGCCGCGGTCTTCCATGGAACCAGAGTTTGGAGTTTGGAGTTTAGAGTTTAGAAAACCTGGTTCCGGTGCGATGCCGCCTTGCGGGGCGCTGGCGGCTCCCATACCGCGGGTTGGCGAATGCTGCTCCGGGGACATGCGTTCGGATGTGGATGCTTCGTCGCCGGAGATTAATGCCGGTGCCGATGCGGCCGGTGCGAGTCCTGCGAAGAGGGACAGCTGCTGGCCGGAGAGGAAGCGGAGCTGGAGCCAGCGGAAGATGTAATCCATGATCGATTTCGCGTAGCCGATGTGCTCGTTGCCGGTCCAGCCGGAGGGCTCGAAGCGGGAGTGCGCGAACTTCTCGCACAGCACCTTGAGCGGCACGCCGTGCTGCAGAGCGATGGATGCGGCGGTGGCGAAGCTGTCCATGAGGCCGGAGACCGTGGAGCCTTCTTTGGCCATGCGGATGAAGATCTCGCCGGGCTGGCCGTTGGGGTAGAGTCCGACGGTGATGTAGCCTTCGTGGCCCGCGATGGCGAATTTGTGGGTCAGCGAGGCGCGCTCGTCGGGGAGGCGATGACGGACGGCGCGGGGCGGGGCCTCGGATTGTTCGAGATCGCTGCGCTCGGCCTCACTGGCTTCTGTGCGAGCCAGCGCGGCGATGAAGGCGTTGGTGGCGCTGACGATGGCCTTCGAGGCGATCTCGACCTTCTCGGCTACCTTGGCTTCGAGGGTTTTAAGGTCGGACTCGGCGGGCTTGTGGCCCGAGGCCATGGCGGCGAGCACGCGGTCGGCGGCGGCGGAATGTTCGGGGGAGGGGCTGGTTCCGGCACCTTTGACGTCTTTCGCCTTAGCGCCGTCGGAGACGTTGAGGGGTTGCGCACCTTTGGAGCCGTCGCGATAGATGGCGACGGCTTTGAGGCCGAGGCGCCAGGATTCGAGATAGGCCTCGGCGATGTCGTCGAGGGTGCAGTCGTACGGCAGATTGACCGTTTTGGAGATAGCTCCCGAGAGGAACGGCTGGGTTGCGGCCATCATGCGAACGTGGCCCATGTAGTGGATAGAACGGGTGCCCCGGGCGGGCTTGAAGGAGCAGTCAAAAACAGCCAGGTGCTCGGGCTTGAGGCCGGGCGCGCCTTCGATGGTGCCGGTGGCGTCGATGTAGCTGACGATGGCGTCGACCTGGTCGTTGTTGTAGCCGAGCTTGAAGAGCGCGGTGGGGACGGTGTTGTTGACGATCTTGATCATGCCGCCGCCGACCAGCTTCTTGTACTTGACGAGAGCGAGGTCGGGCTCGATGCCGGTGGTATCGCAGTCCATCATGAAACCGATGGTGCCGGTGGGAGCAAGGACGGTGACCTGGGAGTTTCGGTAGCCGTACTTTTCGCCGTGGGCGAGCGCCTGGTCCCAGCAGTCTTTGCTGGCGGCGAGGAGATCGTCGAGCTGAGGAACGGCGAAGGTTTTGTCGCCTGCGGTTTTGGATTTGCCGATGTTGTTCACTTCGGCGCGGTGCATGCGGATGACGTCGAGGAAGGGCTCGCGGTTGACGTAGAAGCCGGGGCAGGCGCCGCCTTCATGCGCAACGGAGGCGGTGAGCGGCGTGGCAGAGGGCAGGGGAGGGCAGGCTTCGGCGACGCGGGCGGACTGGAGGTAGGCCTCGCCGCACATGATGGCGGTGAGGGTGGCGGCGAAGTCGCGTCCGGCGTCGGAGTCGTAAGGGAGGCCAAAAGCCATGAGCAGCGCGCCGAGGTTGGCGTATCCGAGGCCCAGGGGCCGGTAGTCATGCGAATTGCGGACGATGGCTTCAGTGGGGTAGCCGGAGTTGTCGACGAGGATCTCCATGGCGGTGATCATGACGTCGATCGCGGCGCGGTAGGCGGGGATGTCAAAGGTGCCGGCGGGGGTGAGGAACTTGAGCAGGTTGAAGCTGGCCAGGTTGCAGGCGGAGTTATCAAGGAACATGTACTCCGAGCAGGGATTGGAGGCGTTGATGCGTGCTGTGTTCTTGGAGGTGTGCCAGCGGTTGATGGTGGAGTCGTACTGCATGCCCGGATCGCCGCACTGGTACGTGGCCTCGGCGATCTTCGTCATGATGTCGCGGGCTTTGTACGTCTTGACGGGGGTGCCGTCTTTGACGGTGTGGGTGGTGAAGTCGGTGTCTTTTTCGACGGCGCGCATGAACTCGTCGGTAACGCGGACGGAGTTGTTGGCGTTCTGGAAGAAGATGGAGCTGTAGGCTTCGGAGTCGGGACCGCTGGAGCCGTCGTAGCCTTCGCGCATGAGGGCCCAGGCCTTGGCTTCTTCTTTGGCCTTGCACTCGATGAACTCGACGATGTCGGGATGGTCGACGTTGAGGATGACCATCTTGGCGGCGCGGCGGGTCTTGCCGCCGGACTTGATGACGCCGGCGAAGGCGTCGAATCCGCGCATGAAGCTGAGCGGACCGCTGGCGGTGCCGCCGCCGGAGAGGGTCTCGTTCGAACCGCGAATGCTGGAGAGATTGGTGCCGGTGCCGCTGCCCCACTTGAAGAGCATGCCCTCGGTTTTGGCGAGGGTGAGGATGGAATCGAGCGAGTCCTCGACGGCGTTGATGAAGCAGGCCGAGCACTGCGGCTTGCTGTAGCCGGTGACAGAGAACTCGACGGCGCAGGCGTGCTGGTTCCAGTGCCAGTTCTGCGCGTCGGAATTAGGCTCGAGGCGGTCGCAGCCGACGTTGAACCAGACAGGCGAGTTGAAGGCGGCTTTCTGCGTGACGAGCAGGTGGGCAAGCTCATCGTGGAAGACGGCGGCGTCTTCGGGGGTGGCGAAGTATCCGCCGGCCAGGCCCCAGTCGCGGATGGTTTCAGCCACGCGGCCGATGAGCTGGCGGACGCCGGTCTCGCGCTCGGGGGTGCCGAGCTGGCCATGGAGATATTTGCTGGCGACGATGTTGGTCGCTGTCATGGACCAGTCGACGGGAACCTCGACGTCCTTCTGCTCGAAGATGCTCTTGCCGCCGGCGTCGGTGATGGCGGCGGTGCGGCGCTCCCACTGGACCTCGTCGTAGGGGGAGATGTTCGGACGAGAGAAGTAGCGCGCAAAGCGCAGGGCAGCGGAGGTGGGGGCGGTGGAATGGCCGGCGTCCTGCGTGGACGTCGTGTTGTGGGCCAGGGTAGCGGATTTCCTGGGATCGGCCATGGTGATTCCTCTCTCGTAGGGATGTTGCGCCTGACGCGCGGATTCTGCCTGGGTACTACGGTTCTGCCTGATAACGTCCGGGCCCGGCCGGCGCGGTGGGGCGCCGGGAAAAACTGGAAAGCACCGCGAAGAGAAAGGGGCACAAAGGCCTCGGATCCCGATCACGGCAGGACAGTAGCAACGAACCAATGGCGGATCAGAAAACCGCAGGACCTCAGGCGAGTGTGCTTCCAGTTTTGGGGGAGGCGACGACCGCTTTTTTTGAGAACCTCTACGGGTTTAATTAGAGCCGCAGAAGGCAAAGTAGCTCTGTTAATGGTGTGTGTCAAGCGCAAACCACTACATCTAGTATTTCATGCGCGGTTGGGGGAATCAAGAACCATAATTGCCGGAATTTACTTGTGCAGAATCGCGGGAAGGCGCATGGGACGTGGGTTTGAGCGCAATCGAAACGCGGCCGGGACGAAGAGGTGAGGTAGCGCGGCACATGCTTCGCCTCGGCCGGATCTGGGTTCAATGAAGTGCCACAGGACGTGCCATAGAACCAGGCTACGCGCAGGGGTGGGGCGGGACAAGGCGCAGGGATGGTGCAGTTTCGGTGGAAGGTTGTGGGAGGGGTGGAAAACGGGGGACTGGCCGTCCAGGCGGGCGCGCTTCGCGCAGGCCCGATTAAGATACCGGCAACGCGCACGCGCCCGAGGCGACCGAGAAGGCCTAACGCTTGTGAAGGTGATCTTGCAGCAGTTTTGCCCATGCGGGCTCATCGCGTTTCAGGGCTTCTGTTTTGTCGTCGCCGAAGACTTTGGACATGAGCTTTCCGGTCTGGACGTCATAAAGTCGATACTCGCCAGCCCCGGGTCCGTGGAGGGGTCCGGAAACTACAGCGACTTGCTTGCCACTTTCAAGGAACATCCAGTCCCAGACCGTTAGCCCCGGCTCGAAGGCATGAAGAACCTTGTGGTGCCGGAAGACGACCACGAAAAGGGCAACGGGATAGGCGTTAGCGTTATCAAGGTCAATCGTCCAACCGAGTGTTTGTCGATCCGCCGCCAACTGAACTCCCGAGAAGCCAGCCTCGTTGTAGACCATTTCCTTCTCGGTGCTCGCCTTATACGGAGGTAGAGTTTGCACGGATTCGGTTCCGTCGCTGTAAACGATGTGCAGGGGTCCCGTTTCGTATGGAGAGTCTTTCTTCGGCTCGTCGATGAAGAACTTCGCGATCTCGGCCGGTCGTGGCGCGCTCTTCGCCTTGTTGGCCGTTTCCGTGGATTGCGCTGATATCTCACTCGATATGCAGGCTGCGGCCAGCGTTAAAATCGCCCATTTGTTCATCACGTGAAGTTCAGCATTCCGCGGCTGCTTCGACCATCCCTCGATGGTGGAACCGGACTGGCCGTCCCGGCGGACGCGCTTCGCGCCGGCTGGATGAAATTCGGGGCCACATCCCCGACGCCCGGAGCAAACGGGAGAATCTGGCGATGGGTGGGGGAACTGGCGGCCTCAGGACAGGCGCGTGATTCCTGGAAAACCGTCGAATCCTCGATCGAAGCTCAGGATTTTCTTCGTACCGTGAATTTGCATGATGGCGAGGTGGATCGCGTCTCGCGCCGACAACCCTTTCCGGCCCAGCACGATCTCCTTCGCTCGTTCGACGGCCACCCGGTCGACCGGGAATACTTCGTCGACGACTCCCAGCAAGGCATCGAATGCGGGTTGAATGGCGTCCGGCCGCTCGATGGAAACGTAACGGTGAAGGATCTCCTGCAGGACTTCGGCGTCGGTGATGAGCCGCTCGTGGTTGCTCACCAGTTCTTCCAGCGAGCGCCTGGCATCGGTTTTGTGGGGATGGGGAGCGCCCACCAGATACATCGGGATGTTCGAGTCGATGAAGATCACGGATTCAAGCCCGATCCGTAACCCCGCTCGATCTCCTCGAGCATACGGTCGATGTCAGCCGTGGGAAAGTCCATGCGCGCGGCAGCTCGAATGACCTCGAGTTTGGATGCAGCCTCGCGGCTGGGCTCGGCTCTGCGTGCCTGTACCAGGGCCTGCCGCACCCATTCGGCGATAGACATGCGGCGCAAACGCGCGGCGCGCTGGATATCGCGATATTCAGGGTCCTGGACGATGACCTGGAGGCGTTTAGCCATAAGATGAGTCTATTTGACTCATCATGATGAGTCAACATCGGTTTTCTGGAAGGATCGGCAACTTCGGTTGGTCCGTGTGGGAGGGTCGGAACGGCCGCTACCTTCGGGGTTCACGTAGATCTTCCAGGTAATGCCCGCGTTCTGGAGCTCCTGAAAAATCATGGGTGCCGTCAGCAAGGAGGAATCGTTTGCATCCGTTCCATTCGGATAAACGCGTCCCTGCGATGTGGCCGCGATAACGTACTCCCGGTTGGCGCCGGTCCGGCTCATCAAAGCGTGAAACCACCTATCTGAAGTAGCGAAGTTAGACGCCGTCTCCGGGACCATGCTACGGAAGATGATTGAGATAGCATTGTCCGCTTGTCGGTTGAGTTGGTGGCACGGGCGGCGTCTTCCACGGGATATTCGTAAAATCAAAAAACTCAGTCATGTCCATTTGGGCTGCGTCCCGCTTGGTAAGACTGGGAAGGTTAAACCTTGTCTCAACCAACTTGAGCCAAGCGGTGTAGTCGGCGACGGTGTGCGAGACGTAATTCTTCTTCGAAAACGGGGATATCACAAGCAGCGGAACGCGATACCCGGTGTAGACAAAATCACAATTCGGCCCGGTGTCCCATACGCAGATGTCGGGGCCATTCGGAGGCGGACCCTGCAGCAGATCCATGGGCTTTATTCCGTCGGGGCTCACTGCGGGCTGGGGCGGGACGTGATCATAGAATCCGCCCATCTCGTCCCAAGTGAGTATGAACACCGAGTCCTTCCAGGAGGTGCTCTGCATGAGCCCGTTAATTAAGGTCGACACGTATTGCGATCCCACCTGCACACTCCCACCGGGGGCGCCGTCGTCCAAGCCAGGATGTTCGTCGAGCCCGCTAAGGAGTCCCGCATCGATCCACGATACGGCAGGCAACGTTCCATTTTGCGAGTCGGACAGGAACTGCGAAACCGGAACGAAGTTCTGGGGGTACTTGGCGCCGATAGCGTATTCGGTGGGGTAGCCGTCGTTCAGTGGGGGTGTAAGGTGGGTAAGGTCGGTCACGTAAATTCTCCAGCTCACTCCAGCACTTTGGAGCAAATCGAAAATGGTGGGATTCGTCAGCCCACTCGAACCATACACGCGCCCCATCGAGGTTCCGGCCAGCGCATACTCGTGGTTGGACGAACTAATCGTCATGACGGGCGAAAACCAACGGTCTGAAGTGCCGAAACTGGAGGCCATGAAGTAATAAAATGGCAGATCTCCCCCGTCGTAATATGCCATCGCGCGAATACCGTTGGTGTCGCTGAATGGCGGCTGGGTGTTTCGAGCATCATGGCCCGCCGAAAACACGAACCCGTTCAACGCGGCAGTGGCGGAAACTGGATTGGTCAGGTTCCAATCCACATGATCCTCGTTCCACGACGGACTCGGGTTCTCGATGCACATTGAAATCATGTGAAAAGGAGCAATCGCTGGACTGTTGCTGGTTACGGTGCAGTCATTGCCCGGAAAAGGAAACGCCGGGTCGCAGCCGGGATTTGTAGGGGCGGGACCTTGCAGGGGCGCGGCTCCTGCCGTGGGATTGAATTGCGGGAGGCCATCGAACGACTGGTCTGGAATGCCGTTGTTGGCCCAATACTGTCGCATCGCGCCAAAGTAGTGGTCCAGGCTCCGATTCTCCTGGATCATAAAAATGATGTGATTAATGCTGTTCAGATTCTTACTGGCTGGCGGTGGTGAAACGGTGTTCGAACTTGCGGCTGACCCTCCGCAACTGTTCAGTAACATCATCAGGCCCGCGAGCGCCAATAGTACCATCGGAAACTTCAACTCTTTGTAACGCATACCATGGCGACCTTTCATAATGGAATTTAATAAAACAATGTGAGATGCTGACCAGCCAACGACGGTTGGTCAGAAATTTGTCCATCAACAACTGCTATTCTTTGCCGGCTTTCCGCGCAAGCTGAAGACGGCGATTCTTGCTGTCGAGCGTGACCACGAACCGTTGGAGGATTTCCTGCCCAATGTTGCCACACGCCATTTCGTCGATAAACCGGATTTGAGGGTGATTGATCTTGAACTCCCCGAGCTTGGCCATGCCGTTGAGAGTGGCCACGGTTATCTCTGACTCACCGTCCCCGGTATTTGTTTTATTTCTAGGGACTGCCGCGGGTTCGCTCGTAAGCCGCAACCGGTCGGAGTATTTCTCGGGGAGGTCGATCCCAGAAGCTAACCCCAAATTCAGAGCGACTTCCAGTTTCAGGCCGTTCAAGGCCAGTGGCGTGGATGGTAGGGTGCCCTCCGCATCCCACGCAAATATGGTACGGCCGTCCACGGCGGGAAGCTCTCCACGTTGTAGTTCGATTCGCTTCGCGGGGTAATCGAGAGTGACGAGCAGACCGGGGAACGAAGCGGCGTTCAGTACACCCTGAGGCAGATGGTTTCCTGTCCACACGCTGGACATGTCCGTCGAGACCGCAAAGACACCAGAGATCGCTGCCTCCCCCAACTCGAGTTTGTCGATGCGAGTCACGGTCGCCCGAACGGGCGCAGCTGCCCCAGGTCTTCCGGCAATCGCCTCGCCCATGTCCGGGAGCCGAAGCTCGCGCGCAAGTTCCGCGCCAACCACGGTCCCCGTGACGCCCGTCTCGAGCGCGAACTGAAAGGGTCCCTTGCCGTTGACACGAACACTAACGACGGGCCTGCCGTCAACTAGCTCCATGCGAACGACTGTCTTTGGCACGCTAAGTTCGATCAGCGATGGCAGCGGAGGGTTACGATCAACGACCTGTTGAGCACTGGCGACCGAGGCGTGCACGAAAATCAATATCAAAATGCCGCTGACGCATACTGGCTGTCCTATCACTTATTGCCTCGGCATAGCTTCGGGTGCAAGTTTGCTCCTAAAACCAAACACGCTCTTTAAGCTGGTGGACCGACGCCGTAGCTCGCTAGTTCGGCCATCGGAAGCTCCCCTTCTTTTTCTCTTCGGCTCAGCCATTTACGCCACCTCTTTCCTTTCCACGATCGTCGGTACCTGCACCAGTTCCTCTCATAGGTAGCGGCAGTGAATCATCGCCGTTCGCAGATCTTCCGTAGTTGCTGCGTCTTTCCCATCGCGCAGCGCTTCGGCTGTTCCGATGTGGCCAATCAGGATAAGTTCTTCGCTACCTGAAAAGAACAAAATGAAATGGCCGCAAAGCCAGTGTGCTGACTTCAGCGATCTGCAAATCAATTCATTCATGACCAGCGACGGAGTCATGCTGACGTACTGGAAGGCCGGACGCGGGCAAGCCGCCGGTTGTTATGCCCGGCTGGTCGGCGAACGGTGCTCAGTACATAGTGCTCAGTACATCAAGATGTACTGTCATACGCGTCATTTGCGTTCGGATCAGATTCTCAGAAAGAGCCACAACTTGACATCATCACCGCACGCCGTATTTTGCAGTAAGAGTGCACCATTGCGGGTGAGCGATCTGTTCACTTTCGCTCACTTTCCCAAAATTTCTCGGGCCTGTGTGTCCGGGAAGCCTGGACGTCGAGGCGACTGGTGGCCTGGACAGGCGTCTCAAATACGTCGTCCCGCAGTACGGCCGTTCGGGCAGCCCCGGGCTACTGAGACACCAGAAAGTTGTCCTATGGGCAAGCTGTTCTCTAACGATGACCAGCGGCAGGTAAGGGAAGAGCGGTTCGCTGTCTGTTCCTGAAAGGCGGCCCTGACATCATGAGGCTTCGAAGGCCGCAACGGCCATGGAAATCGGTGCTCGCCGGTCGGCTTCCGTTGATCGATCCCGATCTCAATTGGCCATAAGAGGGCAAAGCATTTGATACGGTGAAATTTTGCACCGGGGTGGCATGACCTGACGCGAGCAGGGCGGAAGCACGGGACTAGACTGCTGCCGCTGAGCGAAGCGAGCCTGCCCGGGTCGTCAATTTGTAATCGCCCGCAGGATTTCGTGAGGAGGATGCGCAGAAGAGCGGGCTCGCCAGGGGAGAGAGAAGCAAATCATACGCTCCGGTGATGCGCCTGGGATGTCCGAGCGCAGGTTGAGGGGCGCGCACGATCCACCAACATCATCCGGGTCCTCGACCCGTTCGAACGCGGCAACTCCACGTCCTGTTCCGGGTCCTGGGCCCCTGGGGAAAAGGAGATTGCCTATGTTTTTCCATCGGAAAGAGCTGATGGTTCCAGTTGAAGTGCGCAAGCCGGACCCGGTGTTTGCGCAGTTTCTGCTGCAGCAGTTTGGCGGCGCGACGGGCGAGCTGACGGCCGGGCTGCAGTACTGGATCCAGTCGTTCCACTGCCCGAAGCCGGGCATTCGCGATCTGCTGCAGGACATCGCGGTGGAGGAGTTCGGCCACCTGGAGGTGGTGGGCAAGCTGATCGAAGAGCACACGCGCGGGATCGAGAAGACGGTGACGGAGCTGGAGCACAGCCCGATCTTCGCGATTCGCGGGCGCGGCCCGCACCTGATCGACGATGCCGGGGTGAGCTGGACGGCGGCGTACATCAACGAGGGCGGCGATGCGGTGCGCGACCTGCGCGCGGACATCGCGGCCGAAGCCGGAGCACGCGAGACGTATGAGGTGCTCCTGGAGCGGGCGATCGATCCGGGTACGAAGAAGGTGCTGCACTATTTGCTGACCCGCGAAGTGGCGCACACGAAGATGTTCATGAAAGCGCTGGAGTCGCTGGGCAAGCTGACCGAGCCGCTGTTTGGGAACATCAAGCCGGACGAGACGGTGAAGGTGTACTACCACCTGTCGACGAACGGAGCGGCGCAGCGCGGGCCGTGGAATCAGGAGCCGGAGTTCACCTATGTGGCGGACCCGGCGAAGATGATCGAGCACGGCGAGCTGGCGGGAGTGGGCGGCAAGCACTAGCGGCCGACCCCGACACCCGCATGGACCCTTGCCCTCCGCGAGCGGGAGGATCGCGGAGGGTGGGGGAATCGATTTTTTTGGCGAACTCTTTTGGGGAGAACTGATTGGGGTGTGTTTTTTCGGCAGAGACGGAGGGCCCGGACCAGGGGCTCTTCAGCGCGTGCGCGCGGGTTTGCCATCCGGGTTCCAACGACCATTAGTAATTAGGGAAAACCGCTCCGGCAGGGTATGCTTAGAGGTGGAGAGGGTTCTCAGAATGTACCCTCCGGATTTTTTGGCCTAACCTCGATCGCTGCTCTTCAAGCGGAACCCCACGCCGCATGCAGCGAGACTCTGTTGCCTCGAGCCCTGGCTTTGGCAGTTCACGTTCCACAACCGGGAAGTGAGGACGACGCGATGCGATCGAATCTGGTGTACTCCGCCGGGCTGAAGATTGAGAACCGCTTTTTACTGGCGACGGTGGTGATGCGGGCGGTGCGGAAGCTGCACATCGACTCGACACGGACCGAGGACACGACGAATCGTGTGTTCGCGCAGGTGGCGGAAGGGAAATTTGTAAGCGTGGAGATGCCGGTGGTGAAGCCGGCGCCGGCGATTGATGCTTTGTTGATCGCTTCGGCTGCGTAGGTAAATTCACTTTGGGGAAGGCGGCCGCGTTTGCGGCCGCTTTTCTATTTGCCGGCGGTTTCGTTCCAGAGGAAGGCCATTTCGTCGGTGTAGTCCTGGACAAGCTGGGTCATGGAGACGCCGGCGGAGTGTCCGCCCTTGATGGAGTAATGCAGCAGGATGGGACGATCGCCGCCGCTGGAGGCCTGCATGAGCGCGGCCATCTTGCGGGCGTTCATGGGGTCGACGCGGGTATCGTTGTCGCCGGTGAAGAACATGATGGCGGGGTACTTCTCGCCCTTGTGGACGTTCTGGTAGGGCGAGTACTTCACGATGTAGGCGAAGTCCCTGGGATTTTCGGCGTTGCCGTATTCGGTGGTCCAGAGGCGGCCGAACTCGAAGCGCTGGTAGCGCAGCATGTCGAGCAGCGGATAGCCGCACCAGATGGCGCCAAAGAGGTCGGGGCGCTGGGTCATGGCGGCGCCCATGAGCAGGCCGCCGTTGGAGCGGCCGCGGATGGCGAAGTGCGCGGGCGAGGTGTATTTGTTGGCGATCAGATATTCGGCGGCGGCGGCAAAGTCATCGAAGACGTTCTGCTTGTTCTCAAACATGGCGGCTTTGTGCCAGGCCTCGCCGTATTCGTTGCCGCCGCGCATGTTGGGGAGCGCGAAGTACCCGCCCTGCTGCATCCACCAGGCGTACTCGGGGTTCCACTCGGAGAGCATGGCGAGATCGAAGCCACCGTAGCCGGTCATGAGGAGGCGTGCGGAGCCGTCACGGGGCAGACCTTTTTTGCCGGCGATGAACATGGGGACGCGGGTGCCGTCTTTTGACGGATAGAAGACCTGGCTGACTTCGTACTGGGCGGAGTCGAAGGGGACTTTGGGCGCGGCGAAGACGTCGGAGTGGCCGGTCTTTGTGTCGTAACGATAGATGGTCGGGGGCAGGATGAAGGAGTCGAAGGTGTAGAAGCCTTCGGTCTGCGTGGGCTGGCCGTAGACGACGGTGCCGGTGCCGATGCCGGGATAGGTGAGGGTGCCGGTCTGCTTGCCGTCGAGAGTGTAGATCGTCGTTTCGGTTTTGACGTCGTGGAGGCGTGAGACGAAGAGCTGATCGCCGACGATGCTGTAGCCGTCGATGACGTCTTTGCCTTCGGGGACGATGGTTTTCCAGGAAGAGGCTTCGGCGCCGGGTGTGGCTTCGACGATGCGGGTGTTGGGCGCCTCGTAGTCGGTCATGAGGAAGAAGCGGTCGGCGGCGGCGAGGACACGCACGTGCGCCTGCACGTTGTAGACGAGCGGGACGAAGTCGGCGTTAGGCTTGCGCAGGTCTTTGACGAGGTAGTCCTGGCTGGTGGCGGGGACGCCGTGCGCGATGGAGACGATGAGGTAGTGGTGGTCGTCGGTGATGCGGACGCCGACGAGGTCGAGCTCGCCAAGCTGGCGGCCGCGGTATTCGCCGCCGAAGAGCTTCGGGTCGTCGTTGACGGAGGTACCGAATTTGTGAAACCAGACGTTGGTGCCCTGGTGGGTGAATTTCGCGTAGTAGAGGCCTGAATTGTCGGGCGCGAGGCTGATGCCGGAGTAGCGCGCGGTGGGCAGGACGTCGGCGAGGTTGCTGCCGTTTTTGACGCTGCGGATGTGGACCGAGCCTTCGTCGGCTCCCCCAACGCGGATCTCATAGACGACGAGGTTGCCGTCGTCGGAGATGTCGACCATGTTGACGGAGGTGTTCTGGTCGGCGCTGAGTTTGCTGGCATCGATGAGCATCTGGTCCTGACCGTGCCAGCCGGTGCGCATGTAGATGGAACCCTGGTTCTGATCGGCGAGACGTTTGTTGAAGAAGTATTTGCCGGCGCGAAGGGTGGGCATGGAGTACTGATCGACGCGCATGAGCGCGGTGAGTTCGCTGGAGATTTTCGGCAGCGTGGTGAGCTGCGACAGATACTGCTGCGTATAGGCGTTCTCCTCGCCGATCCAGGCGCGGGTTTCGAGGGATTTGGCGTCTTCGAGCCAGCGGTAGGGATCTTCGATTTTGGTGCCGGCGTAGTCGTCGGTGACGGTGTCGACTTTGGCGACAGGGGGCGCGGGCAGCGTGATGCCGTTTTCGCCGTGGATGTTGGCGGGCTGCGGGGCTTGGGCGTGGAGCATCAGCGAAGCGGAGAGGAGGGCGAGAGTGGGGAGCGCGAGGAGAGAGCGGCGAGCGGACATGGGCGATTCTCCATGAAGAGGTGGGGAGAGAAGGGGTAGTGTACGGCATTTGCAGAGAACTGTTCGCCGCAGTGGCTGCAATCAGCGGCGCTTTGGGTGGTCGCGCTCGATCTCCGCCGGCGTCAGACCTGGCACCCTGTCAAAGTGGGAGTGGTTCCGCGTGAAGAGCGGAAGGTCGTGAAGGAGGGCAATTCCCGCAATCAGGCTGTCGGCCATCCCGATCGCTCGCCCTGTGCGATCAAGATAGCGCCGAAGCTCTGCGGCACGCTGGGCAGCGGGGAGATCCAGGGGAAGAACGTCGAGGGAGTCGACGAACTCCCTGACCTTGTCACGGCGCTTCCCTTCCTCAGCGCCGCTCAGCAGTTCGAAACAAGTAACGGCGGTGGTCCAGAGCCGGTCCGCCTGAACATACTCTCTGAAGGAAGTGCTGTGGAACCGCTGGTCTATAATCCATTTCTTCCATAAGTTTCGCCGGGCCCGGAGTCATCCCATGAGTCCACGACAGTCGCGTCCTTCAATTCGCACTTCGCCCAAAGGACAAGATATGGCGCCAGGGGAAAAGCCGCAGGTCATCGCGGACGAGCGTGACCGCGGACGAGCGTCATTTCCGGTAGTTGGGATTGGGGCATCGGCAGGGGGTCTGGAAGCGCTCACCGCTTTGCTGAAAGTCCTGGCGAACGATCTGGGCATGGCATACGTCATCGTGACGCACCTCGATCCTCACCGGGAGAGCGCCTTCAGCCAGATCCTGGAACGGCACACGCAAATGCCGGTGCGCCAGATCGAGCAGGATATCCCGATTGAGGCGAACCACGTTTACGTGATACCGCCGAACTGCAATCTGACGATTACCGATTCGCGGCTGCACATCAGCGATCTGAATCGGCCGCGCATCACCAATGCGACCATCGACCTGTTCTTTCGTTCTCTGGCAGAGAGCCAGGGCAGCAATGCCATCGGGGTCGTCCTGTCGGGGACTGGATCGGATGGGACGGTGGGTTTGACTGCCATCAAAGGAGAAGGCGGCATCACCTTCGCGCAGGACACCCAATCGGCCAAATATGACAGCATGCCGGCCAGCGCGGTCGCCGCCGGTTGTGTCGATTTCGTACTGGCGCCGGAGCAGATCGCACGGGAGCTCGCCCAGATCCGCCGGCACCCTTACGTTGCAGGCGCGCTCCTGGAAGCGGTCGAAGAGCAGGGAAACGATGCGAACATGGCCCAGATCTTCCGGCTGCTGCGCAGGGCGACCAAGGTCGACTTTTCCGAATACAAGCCGCCCACCATCGGAAGGCGCATCCACCGACGGATGGTGGTGCACAAGATCGACCAGCTTTCGGAATACGTGAGCCTGCTGCAGCGCGATCGCAACGAGATCAATGCGCTCTATCAGGATCTTCTGATCAACGTCACCAGCTTTTTCCGCAATCCGGAGGCTTTCGAAGCGCTGAAACATGTGGTTTATCCGGCTCTTCTTCAGGCCCGCGGCTCGTCCAGCGCACCCATTCGCATCTGGGTGCCGGGCTGCTCCACGGGAGAGGAGGCGTATTCGCATGCCATTTCACTGGTGGAATTTCTCGGGGAGGAGCGCACCGAGGTCCCGATTCAGGTTTACGGCACCGATCTGAGCGAGGAGTCGATCCGGCGGGCCCGGGCTGCCTATTTCAAGGAGAGCATTGAGGCGGATGTCGAACCGCTGCGTTTGCGGCGCTTCTTCCACAGAAGCGACGGTGGATTCCAGATCAGCAAGACTATCCGCGATATGTGCATCTTTTCAATCCAGAACATCTTCAGCGACCCGCCTTTCTCGCGCATGGATCTGATGAGCTGCCGCAATGTCATGATCTATCTCAGTCAGGCGCTGCAGAAACGGGTGATTCCGATTTTTCACTACGCCCTCAATCCCACCGGCTTCCTGATGCTTGGCAACACGGAAGGGCTGCTGGGAGCAGGGTCCGAGCTATTCGAAATGGTCGAAAAGAAACAGAAGATCTATCGCAAGAAACTGGTGGCGACGCCGGTAACCTTCGGATTCTCGATTGCGCCGCCGGCGCAGGAAACGGACGCTGTCGAAATCCCGGCCGCTCCTCTCAAACAACCGGACACTGTTCGCGGGCCGATTGAGATCCAGCGGGAAGCCGATCGGTTGCTGCTCACCCGGTATGCTCCGGCCGCCGTGGTGGTGAACGATCACCTCGAGATTCTGCAGAGCCGCGGGCGTACGGGCCCGTTCCTGGAGCTTGCACCCGGCAAAGCGAGTCTTAGTCTGCTGAAGATGGCTCGCCCCGGCCTGCTTTTCGAGTTGCAGAATGCCGTGGAAGAGGCCCGAAAAGCCGGCGCGGAAGCCGAACGCCGGGGCGTGCGCGTGGAGACCGAATTCGGCCTGCGCGAGACGACCGTGCGCGTGATCCCCTTTCGCACGCCCATGCAGGAGCAGAACAGCTTTTTGATCGTCTTCGAGCCTGAAGTGCAGGAGGCCGAGCGCAGCCCGCAGCCGCTCGCCGCACCGCCGGCCGACGGGCAATCATCGGAGAAGGACCGGCAGGTTGCGCAACTGAAGCAGGAGCTGAACGCCACGAAAGAGTACCTGCAGTCGATCATTGAAACCCAGGAAGCCACCAACGAGGAGCTGCAGTCTGCGAACGAAGAGATCCAGTCGGGTAACGAAGAGCTGCAGAGCACCAACGAAGAGCTGCAGACCTCGAAGGAAGAGCTTGAGTCGGCCAATGAAGAACTGCATACGGTCAATGAGGAGATGCAGCACCGGAACGATCTGCTGAGCCAGCTCAACAACGACCTGACGAATCTGCTCAACAGCATCAATCTTGCGATGGTGATGGTAGGGGCGGATCTGAGCGTCCGTCGCTTCACCCCCCAGGCCACGACCATGCTGGGCCTGATGGCTTCCGACCTGGGCAGACCGATTCCACGGCTCAAGCTGAAGATCGATGCGGCACGGCTGGAAGGGATGATGCTGGAGGTTATCCATGAGGTCCAGCCGCGCCAGGCACAGGTGCAGGATCAGGAGGGGAAGTGGCTGGTGCTCCGCATCACGCCTTACCGGACGCTCGACAATCGCATCGAGGGCGTGGTGCTGACGATTCTGGACCGGAACGCATTCGAGGGACTCTCCGCCGGCAAACCAGGCGCGCCGGCACAGGGCCTTGCGCCAAAAAAGTCGGCCACCCGCCGGAAGTAAGCCCCGAGCACGGGTAGAGTGGAGCGATGCGTCGGCAGGATCAGACTGCGGTGGCGAGATGAGCCAATGTGTCCAGGAAAGTTCTGCGTCGCTCCGTATCCTTCATTGGCTGGTGACGGATAGCTCTTCCTCACGGGATGACCGTGCCTTTAACCCGGCGCGGGCAAACCCGCACGGGTTGCTCACCGGTTTTTCAGCCTGTTTCGTGTAGCAGGAACGCTGGTTTGCGGGAGAAACAAACCCCGTTATCAAGGTGTGCGTCCAACCAGGTATCTGGATCGCCGGAGGCACGGCAACCCAAAAGAGGATTGAATGGACGCATCGGATGTTCTTGTCGAGCGCTTGATCGCCTGGGGTGTTGACACAATCTTTGGTTTGCCGGGCGATGGCATCAACGGCGTATTTGAGGCGCTGCGCAAACAGCAGGATCGCATTCGCTTCATTCATGTCCGTCATGAAGAGGCCGCTGCTTTCATGGCCTGCGCCTACGCCAAGTTCACCGGGCGGCTGGGAGTCTGCATTGCGACCTCCGGCCTGGCGGTATCCACCTGCTGAATGGCCTTTACGACGCGAAGATGGACGGCATGCCGGTGCTGGCGATCACCGGGATGCAGCACTCGGACCTGATCGGCACGTTCACCCAGCAGGATGTGGCGCTGGACAAGCTGTTTATGGACGTGACCTGTTACAACGAGCGCGTGATGAGCGGAGCGCATATGGAGAGCGTGGCCGATCTGGCCATCCGCACGGCAGTGGAGAGGCGCGGGGGCGCGCACATCACCATCCCGGTCGACGTGCAGGTGCAGTCGATGAAGAAGGGCCGGTCGGAGCGCAATCCGCCGCACCACAGTGACGCCACGCCGGCATTTGCCGAGCATATGCCCTCGCGCGTGGACCTCGAACATGCCGCGGACATCCTGAATCGCGGACGCAAAATCGCGATTCTCGCCGGCCAGGGAGCGCTGCAGGCCACCGATGAGCTGGAACAAGTGGCAGAACTGCTGGGAGCACCCGTGATCAAGGCTCTCCTCGGAAAAGCTGCTGTCCCCGATGACAGCCCTTACACCACCGGAGGCATCGGGCTGCTTGGTACCGAGCCGTCGCAGGAAGCGCTGGAAGACTGCGACACGTTGTTCATCGTTGGCTCCTCATTTCCCTACATCGAGTTCTACCCGGCGCCGGGTTCGGTGAAGTGCGTGCAGATCGATATCGATCCGCAGCGTATCTCGCTCCGCTATCCGGCTGACGTGGGCCTGGTGGGGAGTGCCCGCACTTGTCTTCGCGCGCTCATGCCTATGCTCAAATCCCACTCCAGAGGCTTTCTGAAGAAAGCGCAGCGAGCGAAGCAGGACTGGGAGAAACTGATGGAAGAACGCGGCACACTGCCTGACAAGCCCATGAAGCCGCAGGTCATTGGCTGGGAGCTGGGCAAACGCATTCCCGCGAATGCCATTGTGACATCGGATTCCGGGACGATAACGACCTGGTGGGCGCGCTACGTTCCCGCGCGGCGCGGCCAGATGCACAGCTGTTCAGGGAATCTCGCCACCATGGCCTGTGGACTGCCCTATGCGATTGCTGCAGCCGTGGCGTATCCGGACCGGCCGGTCTACTGCATCATCGGCGACGGCGGCCTCAGCATGCTGCTCGGCGAGCTGATCACGATCGCTGCTTATAAGCTCAACATCAAGATTGTCGTGATCAAGAACAACACGCTGGGTCAGATCAAGTGGGAGCAGATGGTCTTTCTCGGCAATCCGGAATTCGGATGCGACCTGTTCCCCGCCGACTTTGTCACCATTGCGCGCGGCGCCGGGATTCACGCGATTCGCATTGAGGATCCGGCTTCCTGTGGAGCACAGCTGGATCAAGTGGTGACCAGCGATGGGCCGATCCTGATCGAGGCCGTTGTCGATCCGTTCACTCCGCCGATGCCGGCGAGAGTGAACGGCCAGCCAGGCAATCAAGCTGGCCGAGGCGTTGGTGCGAGGCGAGCCGAACCGCATGAAAATTGCTTTGACGACTGCCCACGATCGTGTGCGGGAGCTGGTCTAGCCCTTGCAAAGGGACGAGCGCATGGAAGCGGCAAGAGCGCCAAATGAAAAGTGTTGTCGTATCGGCGTACACCATCCCGACGGATGCTCCGGAAGCAGACGGCACGCTGAGCTGGGACTCGACCACGCTGATTCTGGCGGAGCTCCATTGCGGCGGCAAGTCCGCCCTCGGGTACACCTATGGCAACCACGCCATTGCCGTGCTCGTCCGGCATCTGGCGGAGAAATGCCTCCTGCGGAAGCAAACCCTCGATATCCCGGGGCTGCACGCATCCATGCTTCGGGAGGTCCGGAACGACGGCAACACGGGCATCGGAGCGATGGCCATCTCCGCGCTGGATATCGCGCTGTGGGATCTGAAGGCGAAACTGCTCGGCTGCAGCGTCATGGATCTTCTGGGCGCGGCCGCGACGAGCGTAGCGGCTTATGGCAGCGGCGGATTCACCTCGTATTCCGACAAGCAGCTTGCGGTGCAACTATCCGGGTGGGTGCAGGACGGCATTCGCAGCGTGAAGATGAAGATCGGGACCGAGCCTGGTCGCGATCCGGAACGCGTTCGCGCGGCGCGGAACGCTATCGGTGCAGACGCAGCACTCTTTGTCGATGCGAACGGAGCGTACACCGCCAAACAGGCGATCGCGCTGGCGGAACGGTTCGGCGAAAGCGGCGTCACCTGGTTTGAGGAGCCGGTGAGTTCGGATCATCTCGACGACCTGCGCCGTGTGCGCGACGCCGTCCCCGCTGGTATGGATGTGGCCGCCGGCGAATATGGTTACAGTCCGTTCTATTTCCGGCGGATGCTTTCCAGCCAGTCCGTTGACGTGCTGCAGCTCGACGCGACGCGCTGTCGTGGGTTCACCGGTTTTCTGGCTGGAGCGGCACTCGCGGCGAGCTTCGGCTGTCCGTTGTCGGCACATTGTGCGCCGTCACTGCACATGCACGTCGCCTGCGCAGTGCCCGGTTTTCGCAACGTCGAGTACTTCCACGATCACGTGCGGATTGAAGAGATGCTCTTCGACGGGTTCATTCCGGCGCGCCACGGCCAACTGGAGCCGGATCGTTCGCGTCCAGGACTCGGACTGATCTTCAAACACAAAGACGCCGAGCGATTCGCCGTATGACTTTTACTCTGACGACCGAACTCGAGCGCGCAGCAAGGCGCACCCTGCCGGAGCCGCTTGGTAAGTTGTCGGCCAGCGTGCTGGAACATCTCCGCCGGGGATGCTTTCAGCGCAGCCTCTGCCTGGTGGTCACGGTCACCAGCGTGGCGAGCGGCCTCGAGGTTGGGTACGAGCACTATAGGGGCAGCTATAGCAATCCGGTGATGTATACGCCTGTCGCGCTCAGCGGGGCGCTGGCCGCGGCGGGACTGTCCGGCGTTTTCAGCCGACGGGCTGCGCAGACTCTGCTGCGCTGGACCAGCGCGGTCACGCTGGCAGACGGCGTGATCGGGTTCTTCTTCCACGTGCGCGGCGTCGCACGCAAGCCGGGAGGCTGGCGGCTGCCGGTGACGAACATCGTGATGGGCCCGCCGATTTTTGCGCCCCTGCTTTTCGGCACCAGCGCCTATCTGGGACTGATGGCGTCGTACCTGCGTCGCGAGGAAGATTTGGACGCAGCCAACGAGCGCGTGCGGGATGCAGCCGAGGCGACGCTTCCGGTGCAGTCGGACTGGCGCGAAGATCTTCGCTACGGGCGCTTTCAAAAGCACCTGTGCGGCGTGACGATTCTGTGGGCGTTCTTCAGCGGATTCGAAGCTCTCTACTCCCACTACAAATCGAATTTTCGTATCTGGGCGCAGTGGACTCCGGTGCTGCTGACGCCGCCACTGATCGCCGCCGCAGCGGGTGCTATTCGGAGCCGCCGTATTGCGAATACAGCGTTGCCACTGGTTTCCGCACTGGCTCTGGCCGATGGCGCAGTCGGATTCTACTACCATGCGCGCGGCATTCTTCGTCGTCCTGGCGGCACAAAGAAGCCGCTGTACAACATCCTCTATGGTCCGCCGATCTTCGCGCCGCTTCTGTTCGCGGCCTGCGGTTTTCTTGGGCTCATGGCGAGCCTGCTGCGCCGGGAGCGGGAAAAATGAGCAAGCGATCGTTGCCCACGTTGGCCACCGGCGGTGAGATTCGGGATCTCCGGCAGCCGGGGTACTATCCGCGTTACAGCACCCTGGGGCAAAAGAAAGCCTGGGACGAAACGACTCGCCACGTCGTCACTGGCCGCGTCGGCGACACTCCACCCGTCCGCTTCTTCTCGCGAGAGGAAGCGGAAGTGCTGCAGGCGATCATCGATCATGTCCTGCCACAGGATGATCGCTCCGAGGAGCGCACGATTCCCATTCTCCCGGTCATCGACGAGCGCCTTTTCAAAAATGAGCTGAATGGTTTCCGCTACGAAGATATGCCTCCGGACCGGGATGCTTACCGTCTGGCGAACAAAGCGATCGATGTAATGGCTCGCGAGCGCTTCGATGCTTCCTTCCCTGCTCTGACGGTGCATCGCCAGGAACTCATCCTCAAATCGCTGCACGATGGCGAACCTGACCCCGCTCATCCGATCTGGAAGACGATGCCGGTTCATCGTTTTTGGGCGCTGCTGATGGAAGACTGCGTCACGGCCTACTATGCGCATCCCTGGGCCTGGGATGAGATCGGCTTCGGAGGTCCGGCCTATCCTCGCGGCTATATGCGGCTCGAGAACGGACTGCCCGAGCCGTGGGAAACCGAGGAAGAACGCTACGAATGGAACGCGCCCGTCGATTCGCTTTCGGAGATCGAGCCTGAGGGTGCCCCGCCGGAACACGGATCGCTGCACGGGCACGGGGGCACGCACTGATGGCCCTGTTATCCGGTAAGAACGGCGCGCACCGGCTCGGTCCCATGCAGACGCTGCCCGGCCCGATGAGGACCTGGTCGGACAATGAGCCCGTCGATTACTGCATCGTGGGCGTTGGTTCCGCAGGCGGCGTCCTTCTGCAACGCCTGGCTCGCGCCGGCTTTAGCGTCGTCGGCCTCGAAGCAGGTCCCTTCTGGGATACGGAAAAGGACTGGGTCAGCGATGAGAAGGGCTCGCACGAGCTCTACTGGAACGATCTGCGCATCACCGGCGGGACGCACCCGCTCGCTTTGGGTGCGAACAACAGCGGCAAAGGAGTCGGTGGTGGCTCCGTTCACTGGGCCGCATTCACTCCCCGTTTCCACCCCTCGGATTTCCGCGTGTACACCGAAGATGGAGTCGGCGCAGACTGGCCCTTGTCGTACTGGGATCTGAAACCCTGGTATGAGTTGCTGGAGCGCGAGATTCCGGTCGCAGGTCCAGCATGGTTCCCCTGGGGCGATCCGCACGGGCATCCCTACGGTCCGCACCCGCTCGGCGGGGTCGGCGATGTTCTGGTACGCGGCTGTTCGAAGCTCGGCATCCGCACCGTTGCCGGAGGCCCGGTTGCCATCCTCTCCGCCTCGCACGGCGACCGTCCGCACTGCATTTATCGCGGATTTTGTCTGCAGGGCTGCAAAGTCGGAGCCAAAGCCAGCACGCTGATCACCCATGTGCCCGACGCTATCGTCCACGGCGCCGAAATTCGGGCGCATGCAATGGCCGCGAGGATCAATCTACGCAACGACGGCCGCGTCGATGGGGTCGTTTATTTCGATTGCGACGGCAAGGAGCACTTCCAGCGTGCGCGTGCCGTCATCGTGAGCGGCTATGCGATCGAGACGCCGCGTCTGCTGTTCAACTCTGCGTGTCCAGGTCATAGCCATGGACTTGCGAACTCCAGTGGCACGCTGGGGAAGTACCTTATGGCGCAGGCAGGCAACGTTGTGGCTGGCCGATTCGGGGACCTCATCCGCCTCTACAAAGCGCCGCCCGCGCACGCGCTGTCCGAAGAGTTCTATGAGACCGACCCGCAGCGTGGATTCGCGCGGGGGTTTGCGATCCAGACGGTTGGGCCGCTGCCCATCGCCTTCGCGAAGCAGATGGTGGCAGCGATGGGCGCATGGGGCTGGGGTATGCGCCGGGTGATGATGGACTACAACCACTGGGCGACGCTCGGCGTGCTCGGCGAGATCCTTCCCTGGGAAGACAATCGTGTGGAGCTGGCGGACGAGAAAGATCGGCATGGTCTGCCTGTCGCGAAAGTGACCTTCAACCTGCACGACAACGACAAGAAGCTAATCGAGTTCGGCAAGAACAAAGTGATGGAAGTGATGTGGGCGGCCGGCGCGCAGCAGGTTGTTCAGGAATCACGCTTCGCGCATCTTGTTGGGGCGAGCCGTATGGGCAAAGACCCATCCACTTCGGTGGTGGACAAATTCGGACGCACCCACGATATACCAAACCTCTTCGTTTGCGACGGGAGCATTTTCCCAACGCAGGGCTCTGCCAATCCTGGCCTCACGATTCAGGCGCTGGCCGCGCGGACAGCCGACTACCTGATCGGCCAGGGGGACGCGATCTTCTTCTCCAGTCGCCGCGATCAACAGGAACCGCAGATTCGCTACGATCTCAGCCCGCCCTTCACGCGTTTCAAGGGCAATCCGCGCATTGCATGAGCTGAGCCGGCGTCCCACACAGTTCGTGGCGGTGGCTGGTCTCTAGAGATTGTCGCCGTCACCTGCGTCCGCAGCGGAAGACTTGTCGGCGTCTTCGTCGGGAGGAGAACCCCCGGCGGGAACCGTCGTGATGCGCGCAATTCCCGCTTTTGCCAGCGTCTCGTTGTAAGCCGGCGTGTCGTGATCGTCGATCTGCTTCATCGCTGCGGCGACGGACTCGAGCTGCTGGTCGAGCAGAGTGAAGACTTCCTTCTCCGGGTCTGTGGGCGCGAAGTCAGAGTTGCCCGAGACGTCTCCGCCTCCGCTCCCCACCTCGGCGCCAAGCCAGATGAACTTGAGATAGAGCCCGACCGGTCCGCGAAACGACTTTTCGTCTCCCTCGGCGATCGTGGGATGCAGCAGCTGGTCTTCCTGGTCGAGATACTTCCGGTTCAGAGCATCCGTTGCATCCAGCAGGCTCTTCTCTGCCTTCTTCGCGACCAACAATTTGCGTGTGTCTTCGAGCTGGCGGCGGCTCCACTCAATCTGATTGATCAGTTGCGCCGAACGATTGGTGTCGTCATAGATTCGGTACGACAAGGCTGATCCCGCAATTGCATCCTGCAGCGTTGCAGGCGTTCGCGGGTCCTTGATCACGACAATCTTCTGCGTCTGCGCATGGCCGTCGACCGTGAGCGTTGCGGTGTACGTTCCTGGCGCAACCAGGGGCCCGGCCGTTGCCTGGCCACCGACACCGTAGTAGAAAAGCGGGCGCGTTTCCTTGCCGGCAAATCTCTTTTCCGACCAGATGTGAGGATTACCCGGCGGCGTGGTGCGCAAAGCGACCGCGATGGTTTTCTCGTAGCGCAGATTCCACCACACGCGATTGACGCCCTGGTGTGTCGTTGGCTTGAGGTGACAGATCAGCTTGCCCTGACTGTCGCTGATTTCGAGCGTGGCTTTGGATTTTTCCGACTTCAGCAGATAGTTGATCGGCACTCCCGGCGGAGGATTATGCCCGGTCGCTGTGCCTTCGGGCGCGAGTTCTCTCCGGCTGCCAGCACGCAGCCGATACGCGTGGCGGACGGGGAAGAGGTAGCCTGGCTGTTCGGTCAGTTCGGGCTTTACCGTCTGCAGGGGCGAGATATCGTCGAGGATCCAAAAGCCGCGACCATAGGTGCCGACGACGAGGTCGTTGAACTCCGGTTGAATCGTCAGCCAATAAACGGGCGTGTGCGGCAGATTCTGCTGGAAAGGCGTCCAGTGCGCCCCATCGTCCATCGAGATATAGAGACCGTTCTCGGTGCCTGCATAGAGCAGGCTTCGGCGGACCGGGTCCTCACGGAGCACATGCGTGTAGCTCAACTGCGATGCGGGAATCCCATCGGTAATCTTCGTCCAGGTCTTGCCGTAATCGGTGGTCTTGTACAGCCACGGATCGCGGTTATCCACCTGGTGTCCATCGAACGCAACATAGCAGGTGCCCGCGGCATATTTCGAGGGCTCGATGCTGTCGACGGTCATCTTCGGGAACAGGCCGGGGATATTTGCCGTCAGGTTAGTCCAGTGCTTGCCATCATCGCGCGTCATCTGGAGCTGGCCATCGTTCGTGCCGGCCCAGATTTGTCCCTTCTCGACAGGCGATTCCGCGATCGCATAGACAACGCCCGCATATTCCACGCTGAGGTTGTCGACGGTCAGCCCGCCGGAGTCGCCATGCATCGAAGGATCGTTCAGCGTCAGGTCGGGACTGATCTGCTGCCAGGTCTGGCCGCCATCGGTCGTGCGGTGCACGTACTGGCTTCCGACGTAGACGGTGTTGTGATCGTGCGGCGAGATGGCGATGGGATAGGTCCAGTTCATGCGGATCTTCACTTCGCCCGCATTGGCGCCCATGGTGCGATCCGGCCACACGCTCACCGACCGCGCGAAGCCGCTGCGCGCATCAAAGCGCTCCGTCACGCCCGCATAGCAGCCGCCCCACACGATATTGTTGTCGACCGGGTCAGGAATATTCCAGCCCGTTTCACACCCGGCGGTGGTCGTCCATTCGCCGGCGCCGATCTCCCCGCCGCCTGGCACATCGCTGGGCCCATGCAGCGGCATGCCATCCTGCATCTGCCCGTACACCATGTAGGGAATGCGATTGTCGGTGGCGACGTGGTACATCTGCGCGATCGGAAGACGGATCAGGTGCCACTCGCGCCCCCGTTCAGTGCTGATGAGCACGCCACCGTCGCTGCCAATCATCATGCGCGCAGGATTCTTCGGATCGGACCACATGTCGTGGTTGTCCCCGCCGCATTCCCCGCGGCCGCGCCCGCCAGTCTTTGCCGCCGGATCATCTCCCGGGCACTGCATGTGGTCGGTCGTCTCGCCACCATCAAAGGTTGCGCTGATGCCATTCGACGGAAAGTAAACCTCGTTCTCGTTGTCGGGCATCACGAGCATGCGCGTGTAGTAGTGCGGGCGTTCGTTCAGCAGGCGGCTGTAGTTGACGACTCTCCAGTTGTCCCCGCCGTCGTCGGAGCGCCACAGCGTCCCGCCCTGCCCGGTTTCGATCAACGCATAGACACGCCGCCCATCGCTCGGCGCAAAACTCACCGCGATCTTGCCCAACGGAGAAGGGGGCAAGCCGTGCCCGGTCAGGTGAGTCCAATTGTCGCCCCCGTCGCTGGTCACGAACAGGCCGCTGCCGGGGCCACCGCTGTTGCGACCCCAGGTTTTGATATCGATCTGCCAGCTCGCCGCGATGATCTTCTGCGGATCCCCCGGGTCCATCGTCAGGTCGTAGACGCCAGTGTTCTCATCGACGAACAGTACGCGCTTCCAGGTCACACCGCCGTCGGTGGTGCGATAGACGCCGCGCTCCTGCTGCGGCCCATAGCAGGTGCCGAGGGCAGCGGCGTAGACGACGTCAGGATTCGCAGGATCGATCAGGATGCGCCCGATGCGGCCTGTCTTTTCGAGCCCCATGTGCTTCCACGTTTTGCCGCCGTCGATTGATTTGTAGACACCGTCGCCGAGCGAGACATTGCTGCGGATGAAGGCCTCGCCGGTCCCGACCCACACGATATTGGGGTTCGACGGCGCCAGCGCGATCGATCCGATCGACTGCGCATCCTGACTATCGAAGATCGGGTACCACTGGTCGCCGCCATCCCACGATTTCCATACCCCGCCCGAGGCTGCGCCGGCATAGTAGATGTTGTTGTCGCCCGGAACGCCGACCACCGAGGTAACGCGATTCCCGGGAGGTCCGATAAATCGGTAATGCAGCTGACTGTAGATCGACGGTGATTCAGGCGCGGGTGGCGCGGCTTGTTGTGCAAGGAGAGAACAGGACAGCAAAGAACCAGCCGCCCAACAGCCCGCGGCCACGCAGAAACGAAGACGGCTAAGTGCCACTCGACCCTCCGGAAAGTTGCTCGATTGCGGCGCGGATTCCTGCTGCCCGTCGTCGCGAAAAACAGAATCTACACGTTCCTGGTTTGACTCGGAACCGGATGCGAAATGCAAACAGGGAATTTCGCCGCAGCTCAGTCCACCGGCAACACTGCAATAGCGGTTCGGGAAATTGTACCGCTGGTTGTTTTGAATCAGGGGGAAGTCGCGTTCACAAAAGTCGGAATTTCGGATTCGCTGCCGGCCGGATTACGTAATATCTTCGGTGTCGAACGGCGCTTTCACCGCGACGCCGTGCACCTGGCTCACCAGGTCACGCACCACATCTTCGAGTTCGCGCTGGCTCTGGATCACCGCACTCATGGTCTGGAGTTCGCCCGCTTCCTCGATGCGCTCCAGCAGCACGACGGCGTGCGCCTGCGCCACATGGTCGGCGTCCAGTCCTTCCGGGGTTTTCGCCTTGATGCCTACATTAAGTGGAGCAATCTCCAGCAGTTCCGCCACGCGCTCACGCATCTCGCTTGAAATGGGGCCGATCTTCGGCGCATTCAGCACCAGCGTGGTATCGACGTTGACGATCCTGTATCCGGCATTGCGGATTTCTTCCTTCGCCAGTTCAAGAAATATTTGCGAATCGGCATCCTTCCAGCGCGGATCGCCCGGCGGAAAGAAGCTGCCGATGTCGCCTGCGGACACTGCACCCAGCAGCGCGTCGGTCAGCGCGTGCAGCAGCACATCGCCATCCGAGTGGCCAGCGAGCCCCTCCGGATGATCGATGCTGAGCCCCCCGATCTTCAGCGGCACGCCCGGCTTAAACGCGTGCGAATCCCAGCCATAACCGATGCGAATGTCCATGCGCTGTCCCCTGCAACCTCTTCAGGGTACATCAGCCTTTTTCGATTGCGGGTTACTGTGAATGTTAATGCGAGTTCCCGCGGTGCGCGAGATAAAACTCCGCCAGCTCCAGATCGCCGGGCTGGGTGATCTTCAGGTTTGACGCCGAACCCGGCACCACGAACACGGAGTTCCCCGAGCGCTCGACGACGCTCGCTTCGTCCGTTCCGACAAACCCGTCGGCCTCCGCTTCGGCGAAAGCCCGGCGCAGCAAACCGCAGCGAAACCCCTGGGGCGTTTGCGCCTGCACGATGTACTCGCGCGGGATGGTGGACGTGACAATCGCGCCATCCGATGTCCGCTCCACCTGCTTGATCGTGTCCACAGCGGGCAGACCAACGATCGCGGCATCGTGCTTCTCGACCGCTTCAATGACTCGACGGATCACGGCAAGCTCAATCAGCGGACGCACCGCGTCGTGCACAAGAACAATGTCATCATCAGCGCAGTCCAGCGTCTTCAGCGCGTTGCAAACGCTTTCCTGGCGAGAATCGCCGCCCTCGACCACGCGCACGCGCTCCGCAAAGCCGTGCTCGAAGATCTGCGCGGTCAGCCGCTCCATTTCGGTCGCGCGCACGGCAACCACCAGCGACGTCACTTCCGGGATTTCAGCAAAGGCCTGAAGCGTGCGGATCAGAATCGGCTTTCCGGCCAACTCCTGAAACTGTTTGGGAGCCGCATGCGTTGAGTGTCCCGGCGCCATCCGCGTGCCAACACCGGCCGCGGGCAAAATCACAGATACACGCATAGAAACAGGAGTATACCGCAGCGATACTATGCCGGGTGTAGCGTAGGAGTTGTCATCCAAAGCCCGCGTCGAGGCTCTCATCCATGCCCAGCCGTGCCGCCCTTCTGCCGATCGTCCTCGCTCTGCTCGCTGTTTCTCTTCCCTCCTTCTCTGCCCGCTCCACACATGACGACATGACCATGCTCGCGCAGACGCCTCCCATGGGCTGGAACAGCTGGGACTCCTGGGGCCTGACGATCGATGAGCAGAATTTTCGCGACAGCGTCACCTGGTTTCATAACAACCTGCAGCGCTTCAGCTGGCAGTACGTCGTGGTCGATGAGGGCTGGTTCGCGGAACATCCTGAGAATCCCGTGGGGCACATGGATTACACGATGTCCGACGATGGACGCTATATGCCTGCCGTCAACCGCTTCCCTTCCGCTGCCGGCGGTAAGGGTTTTCGCCCGCTGGCTGAGCGGGTGCACTCGCTCGGCCTGAAGTTTGGAATCCATATTCTGCGCGGCATCCCCCGCGAAGCCGTCGCTCGCGACCTGCGCATCGCGGGCTCGCATTTTACGGCCGCCGAAGCGGCGGACACGTCCGATACCTGCGCGTGGAACTCCGACAACTACGGGCTGAAGAACAATAAGGCCGCGCAGGCGTACTACGATTCGCTCGCCGATCTCTACGCGAAGTGGGGCGTCGACTACCTCAAGGTGGACTGCATCTCGCGGCCCTACAAGACCGACGAAATCCACATGATGCACGACGCCCTGCGCCGCAGCGGACGGCCGATCGTGCTGAGCCTCTCGCCGGGGCCGACGCCCATTGAGGACGCCGACGACGTCTCCCGCAGCGCGCAGCTCTGGCGCATTTCCGACGACATGTGGGACCTGTGGTCAAAGCCGGCCGGGGCGCCGGCGTTCCCTCAGCCGCTGAAGAACCAGTTTGCGCTTCTGGCCCAATGGAACACGGTCGCCGGCCCGGGCCACTGGCCTGACGCCGACATGCTGCCGATCGGCTATCTCGGCCCGAAGCCTGGCTGGGGTCAGCCTCGCCAGACACGCCTCACTCACGATGAAGTTCGCACCATGATGACGCTCTGGTGCATCGCGCGCTCGCCGCTCTTTATCGGGACGAATCTGCTGAAGATGGACGCCTTCACGGAGTCGATCCTGACCAGCCCCGAGCTGATCGCTGTCGATCAGTACGGCGAGAATAACCACCCTGTGATCGAAAAAGCCGACTCGGTAGTCTGGATGGCCTCTGCGCCTGAGCACGCCGGGGATTACGTTGCTGTCTTCAATCTCTCCGACGAGTCGAAGACCGTGAATTATCCCTGGCACGACCTCGGCATTCAGTTCGGGAAATTCGCCGTTCGGGATCTCTGGGAGCGGAAGGAGTTGGGGCGGCTCGACCACATCGAAGCAACCCTGCCGCCACACGGGGCGGGGCTTTACGAGATTCAGTACCGGCAGTAGGCAGCGCGAAACCTAACACAAGCTGCTGATTTCACTGATAGTTACATCTGTAGCTAATTTTTTCTCAGTCAGCGGACAACTCGGCATAGCTGGCCGCATCTATATGAACAACATTAGAGGCTACTTCAACGTTTCCAACCTACCTGGTTGTATTGAGTCTCCTCCCATAATCGCCTGCGAGCAGTTTCCGCAGGACCCTCAAATTTCCCCTGACATTCCCTCCTTCAGCCTCTGAAGCGGGCCCGCTGGAAAGCGGGCCTTTCGCTTTTCTGGTGAGCCCGCTCTGGTATCCTGCCTCGTCCATCTTCGCGACAGGAGAACCAGCATGAAGTCGCTCGCCGCCGTCCTGCTCCTTTCCTCCAGCCTCGCCTTCGCCCAGCAGGGCACCACCGCCGCGCAGGCACCCAACGCCGATACGAGCTACATCGACGCTCAGGGCACGGCGCACATCACGCGCGTCATTCCTGTCCCTCCCGATCTGAGTCCCGAGGCAAAGAAGTCGCTCTCCCGCCAGGTCTCCGACGCTTCCCGTCCCCAGAGTCTCGAAGAGCGGCGGCACGGAACTGACGTCTGGCAAAACCACGCGGGCGATGTATCCGCACAACTCTATCCCGTCCATCGGTCTGAAAGCACCATGGCCGGCGTTCCGGTCCGGATCATCACGCCCGTCGCAGACATGATCCCCGATTGCGTCCTGCTCAATCTGCACGGGGGCGGCTTCAACTCCGACTCCGGCTCCTGGACGGAGACCATCCCCCTCGCGAACCTCACGAGGATGAAGGTCGTCGCCGTTCTTTATCGTCTGGCGCCCGAGCATCCCTTTCCTGCGGGCATTGACGATGGTATTGCCGTATACAAGGAGCTGCTGAAAACCTACAAGCCGGAGCACATCGCCATCTACGGAACTTCAGCCGGAGCGATCATGACCGGCGAAGTTGCTGTGAAACTCCGGCAGGTGGGTCTTCCTCTTCCCGGCGCATTCGGCATCTTCTCCGGCATGGGCGACTTTTCGCGCGAGGGGGACTCCCGGTCGATGTACGCCCTCAATGGACTTTCCGGCCATCTCGATCTGCTTTCGGCGACCCCGCACGACCCGTACTACAGCGGATCTGCGGACCCGCGTGATCCCGTGCTGTCGCCGCTCTTCGCTGATCTGCACAACATGCCGCCGACCTTGTTCATCACCAGCGGCCGCGACATGTTGCTCAGCGGGACCACGATCCTGCACCGCGCTTTTCTCCGCGCCGGCAACGACAACGCCCAACTGGTCGTTTTCGAAGGCCTGCCGCACGCCTTCTGGAACGATCCCAATCTGCCCGAATCCAAAGAAGCCGACCACATCATGGCGCACTTCTTCACAGACAATTTGAAACGGTAGCGGAACCAAATCTGGCAGAATAGCTCAGCCCCAGATCGCCGATGCAAATCTCAGACCTGCTGTTTGGCCGGCCCCTCGCCACTTCAGAAGAACGCGCAGAGCACATCGGCCCCGCCGCGGGCATCCCAGTTTTCGGGCTCGACGCTCTAAGCTCCGCTGCCTACGGACCGGAAGCCGCTCTCACCCTGTTGCTTCCGCTCGGCATCGGTGGCATTCACTACATCGGCCCCATCACCCTCGCCATCCTCATCCTGCTCGTCATTCTCTATTTCTCCTACTCGCAAACGATCGAGGCCTATCCCTATGGCGGTGGCTCGTTCACGGTGGCTGGGGAGAACCTCGGCGAACGCGCGGCGCTGCTGGCCGCAGCCGCGCTCATGATTGACTATGTGCTCACGGCCGCCGTGGGCATTTCAGCCGGCATCGGAGCGCTGATCTCCGCGGTCCCCTCTCTGCATCCGCACACGCTGGCGCTCTGCCTCGGAGTACTCGCGCTGCTCACGCTGGTCAACATGCGCGGCGTCCGCGATACCGGAGTCGTCTTCCTGATTCCCACCTATCTGTTTCTCGGCACGCTGCTCATCGTCATCGGGGTTGGCCTCTTCCGCTCTCTCACCAGCGCAGGCCATCCCGCTCCGGTCATCCCGCCGCCCGCGCTTCCGCCCGCCGTTACCGCAGTGAGCCTGTGGATTCTCCTCAAAGTCTTCTCCAGCGGCTGCACCGCAATGACCGGCGTCGAGGCAGTCAGTAACGGCGTCATGGCCTTTCGCGACCCGACCACACGGAACGCTCGCCGCGCTCTCACCGTCATCATCGTCCTGCTCACCGTTCTGCTGGCCGGCATCGCCACGCTTTGCCACTTCTACAACGTCGGCGCAACCGATCCGAACAGCCCCGGCTACCAGAGCGTCCTCTCTCAGCTCACCCTCGCCGTCGCCGGCCGCGGCTGGTTCTACTACCTGACCATTGGGTCCATCCTGCTCGTTCTCGCGCTCTCAGCGAACACCGCGTTCGCCGATTTCCCTCGCCTCACCCGCGCCATCGCGCTCAAAGGCTATGCGCCGAACATCTTCACCCTGCGCGGGCGCCGCCTTCTCTACTCGTGGGGCATCTACGTTCTTGTCTTCCTCACGGCCTCTTTGCTGATCCTTTTTCGCGGCGTCACCGACCGCCTTATTCCTCTGTATGCCATTGGCGCGTTCATGGCTTTCACGCTCTCGCAGGCTGGCATGGTCGTGCACTGGATGCGCCGACGCGAGCCCCACGCCCGGCTGCGCATATTCGTCAACGGCCTGGGTGCGGTCGCCACCGGCATCACCACCGTGGTGGTGCTGGTAACGAAATTCACCGAGGGTGCCTGGGTCACCGCGATGCTGATCCCCATCCTGATCTTCGCCATGGCGGCGGTGCATCGCCATTATCAGCACATTGCCCGGGAAACGGCCTGCCCCGAGCCGCTGCAGACGACCAACATCCGTCCTCCCATCGTCATCATCCCCATGGATCGCTGGAGCCGCCTTTCTGCCAAGGCGCTTCGCTTCGCCATATCCATCTCGGACGAGCTTCAGATCGTTCACGTCGACAGTCCGGACGTGGATCATGGCAAGGACGAACTCGCCAGCGTGTTTCCCGATAAGATTTTGAAGCCGTTGCGTGACGCCGGCCTTGCTGAGCCCAAATTCGAGCGTCTACACTCGCCCTACCGCACCATCCTCATGCCGCTGCTCGAGTACATCCTCTCGGAGGAACGGGCGCACGAGGACCGGCACATCGCCGTTCTCGTGCCGGAACTCGTGGTTCGCCACTGGTGGGAGAATCTGCTGCACAACCGCCGGTCCAGCCTGCTCAAATTCCTCCTCCTCGTCCGCGGCAAACAACGCATCGTCGTTATCAATATTCCCTGGTATCAGGAATAGCGGTTGGCAGCCAATAAAAGAGGCAGCCTTTTGAGGCTGCCTCGGAAGATAACTGCAGGTACAGCAAAAAACCTTCACAACTCCAGGGGGAGGGCCTGGCTTTTTATACCGCGAGCCGTTCCAGCGCCTGTGGTTGCAGAACGGTAAGTGAGGCGCCGCGGATGGAAATCAGTTGATCGCGCCTGAGCTGACCCAGAACGCGGGTGACGGTTTCGCGGGTGGTGGCTGTCATCGATGCGATCTCTTCGTGCGTGAGCGGCATCATGCAGCGGCCGTTCGGGGAGTGATCGGTGGACTGCTCGCGGCTCCAGTCGAGCAGCAGATTCGCAACCCGGCCTGAGGCGGTTGCGGGGAGGGCTAACCGGCGTACTTCACTGAATGCAGCTTTGTATTCCTGAGCGATGCAGCGGGCGGCGCGCATGCTGGCGTCGGGGTTGCGATCCAGAAAATCGAGCAGAGCCTGGCGCCGGATGGTCTTCAGCTGGCACGGCTCCACTGTCTCGGCGGTGACTTCGAATGGCTGTCCGGCCAGCGCCGCCGAAAGACCCAGCATCTCGCCTGCCCGTGCAATCTTGAGAATCAGGGTGCGACCCTCGCGGCTTGTGGCCGACAACTTCACACGGCCGGAGCAAAGGATGTGGACCGATGCGCAGTTGTCGCCCTCGCGGAAGATGAACGCGCCGCTGCTGAACCGTACCGGCGTACCAAGGCCGTCGAACTTCTCCAGAGACGAGTTCTCCATGCTGCAGAACATATGTTTACCGCGAGAGGCGCATTCCAGACATCCCTGATTCTGTTCCATTGTCGTGATCTCCTGGGGAGTTGATTGACACCCGGACTTATTGCACGGGCTATGCCAAACTCCTGACGAACCGACATGTGATTGAAATCACGAATGTTGGTGCTTTGGATCACCCTTGTCGCTGGCTGCGCGCTGGATGTGCGCTGCGTCACACAGCCCCAAATGCTGCGTGATTTGGCGCAAGAGGCTCGATTGTGCGCAGGGAGCCTGAAGCTGGAAGGAAGAAGCAACAAGGCGGACGTTTGCGGGCCGCAGTTTGCCTCCTGCTTCCTGCTATCGGCTAAAGAAGGCTTCCACATCCGCGATGTTCTGCGTGATCCGGTAGGGCGGCAGGCTCTCCAGAAAGATGCGCCCATAGCGCTGACGCTCGAGCCTGGGATCGAGCAGCATCAGCACGCCACGGTCGTCCAGCGACCGGATCAGACGGCCGAAGCCCTGCTTCAGCGTGATGACGGCCGACGGCACCTGGTACTCGAAGAAGGGGCTTCCGCCCGCCTCCTCGATCGCCCGCATCCGCGCCTGGACGACTGGATCGGTGGGAACAGCAAAGGGCAGGCGGTCCACGATGACGCAACTCAACGCCTCACCCTGAACGTCGACGCCTTGCCAGAAACTTGACGTGCCGAACAGGACCGCGTTCGGCGTTGTGCGGAACTCCTCGATCAGCGCCTTCTTCGGAGCCGTGCCCTGCAGCAGGAGCGGGAAGCCCACCTCCACCAGCAGCCGCTCATAGAGCTCGCGCATCTGCTGGTAGCTCGTGAACAGGCAAAACGCGCGCCCCTGGGTGATCTGGAGCATTCGCAGGATCCGCCGCGCCGCTTCGTCCTGGAAGTTCGGCTCGCGGGGATCGGGCATCTCCGGAGGCAAATAGAGCAGCGCCTGGCGCGCGTACTGGAAATGCGACGGCACCACCAGCTCGCGCGTCTCATCCAGCCCCAGCCGCTTGCGGAAGTGCGCGAATCCACCCTGCACGGTCAGCGTCGCCGACGTGAGCACGACACTCGGATATGCCTCGAACAGTAGTTCGCGGAGCAGCTCCGACACGTCGATCGGCGTCGCCTGAAGGTGCGTGCTCATCTGCCGCCCGCTGCGCCGCTCCAGCCAGAAGACGGTGTTGCGGTCGGCGGACTCCATCAGGAACTTCAGCTGCTCGCGCACCATTCCTGTGCGCTTACGCAGCGGCTGCGCCTCTTCGGCTCCCTTCAGACGCTCCAGCTCGCCTTCCATCCGATGCAGCGCGTTCAGCACGCCCAGATACACATCGCCCTGCTGCTCGAGGAACTCCTCGCGGTTGGTGAATGGCATCCGCCCTTCGCCCATGACACCGCGAGCATTCACCCGCGACGGCAGCGCCGCAAAGAACAGCCGCGCGCGTTCGCGGATCATCTGCGCAGCTGTGACCACCTCTGCCTTCAGCTCTCCCCGCTTGCGGAGCAGCGTCTCGATGTCGCGTGCCAGGTCCTCAAACCGTACGTTGCTCAGGCTGATCCCGAAATAACTCGACGCCACATCCTCCAGCTCATGCGCCTCGTCGAAAATCACCACGCCGGCTTCCGGCAGAACGCCTGCGTCCGGAGCGCCGCCTGCCTGTTGACGGATGGCCATATCAGCGAAGAACAGGTGATGATTCACGATCACCACATCGCTCTCCGCGGCGCGGCGACGCATCTCGGTGATGAAGCACCGCCCGTAGTCCGGGCACGTCTGCCCCAGGCATGCCTCGCTCCTCGCATCGAGCTTCGACCACAGCGCGCTGGCCTCGGGCAGATCGTCGATCTCGGCGCGATCGCCGGTTTCGGTGGTCTTCTCCCAGTCCGCGATGGCCTGGTACTGGGAGATCTCCTCGAGTCCCGACAGAATCGGCTGGTTGCGCAGCGCGAACAGCTTGTGCCGGCACAGATAGTTCGCGCGCCCCTTCATGTAGCAGACGCGCAGCGGCCCCAGCATCGATTCGAGGAACGGCACGTCCTTGAAGAAGAGCTGCTCCTGCAGATTCTTCGTGCCGGTGGAGATGATCACGCGGTGGCCGGTCGCCGCGCAGCGCCGCAGCGCGGGCAGCAGATAGGCCAGGGTCTTTCCGGTTCCGGTTCCGGCCTCGACGATCAGGTGCCGTTGATCCTGGAGCGCACGCTCCACGGCCTGTGCCATCTCCAGCTGCCCGCGGCGAAACTCATACGGCAGCGGTGACCGGGACAACACGCCGCCCGGCGCGAAGAAATCGTGCAGAGACGGGAGGCTGGCGGTTGTTTCCTCGGTGGTGGACACGGCCCCTTCAGGATAGCCGTTTGAGCGGAGGAATCCGGACGACGTTCGGGATGCGGGATAACCTTCGATATGTCCGGAACCGGGACGGGACATCCCGGTCCGGCAAACCACAGCCGTGCGGCTATTGCGGCGGCTTCTGATCCTGCTGTGGCTTGTTGTCCTGAGGTTTCTGGTCGCCCTGCGGCTGGCCGTCATTGCCAGGATGGTTCTGGTAGATGGAGTACTGCTTCTGCGGCCGCTTCAGCTTCACCTCGATCTCCTTGCTGTCGCCGGGCAGATCATAATCCTGGCCATAGGTCTGGAAGCCGGTCGCGAGCACCTGCAGGCGCAAGGTGTCACCGACGGGAATCATGTCCAGCGTCACTTTGCCGTCCTCGTTCGTCTTCAGCTCCATGCCTCCGGCATCTTTGCCGTTCTTGAGGGGATGAAAGACAACCGAAGCGTCCTCGAGCGGCTTCCCGTTGTAGGCTTTGAGCACCGTCACGGTGACCTTGCAGGTCGGCGGCGGCGGCTTGTACTTACGCCCGCGCCCAGTCTCCTGCGCATGCGCTCCCAAAACCAGACCGAAAACCACCGCCAGACTCGGCGCCCAGAGACGAAGCTTCATACGGCTCATACCCTCGATTCTAAAGGACAACTTCCGTTTCCCACTCATAGAAAGCCCGCCCGGCGTAACTTCCCGTGGAACCGCCACGTCTATAACAAGACCAGGAGCCGTCCGGGTATCGCTGAGCCTTCGCTTTCCGGTGGCCTCAGGCTTCTTTCCGGAAGCCGGCGCCATCTCTGATAGTGCCGTAAGCGCATGCATCGATTCGTCCACCGCAACCCGAACGCCGCTGCCCTGCTCATGGCTTTCTTCGCGGCCACCGGCCAGCTCATGGCGCAGTCGCCTGCTCCCCCGGCCGTCGATGCTGCGGCCCTCGTTCGCCGTGCTGTTGCTAACCACCTCGCCGCCGAAGCCGCTCATCACCCGCAGCGCTTCGTCCTGCATAAGAAGGACGACCGCCGTGATTACATCCAGGAGATCATCGAGAGTCCGCAGGGCGACGTTTCTCTGGCCATCGCCGCTAACGGCACCCTGCTCAGCCCCGCGATGCACCAGGCGCAGATCGACCGACTCGACGATCTCGACGGCCACCCCGACCTCCAGGAACATCGCCGCAAACGCGAAGCCGAAGACAACGCCCGGGCCGACAAGCTGCTCCGCCTGCTCCCCGACGCGTTCCTCTACCACTACGACGCCACTGTCGCCTGCGTCGTCACCACGCCGCCGAACATTCCCATTCCGGGGGCAGCAGCGCTTCCGGCGGTGGTCGCTCCACCGGCGGCGCCTCAGACTCCGGCGCAGTGCTACCACCTCACCTTTAAGCCCAATCCTGCCTGGGACCCGCCCGACACCGAGTCCAGGATCCTGCGCGGCATGGCTGGGGATGTGCTCCTCGAGAAGTCCCAGGAACGTCTCACCCGCCTCAACGCTCGCCTGATTACCGACGTCGATTTCGGTTGGGGGATCATCGGTCACCTCGATCAAGGCGGGACCGTCTTCTTTGAGCAAACCCTGATCGCGCCCAATGACTGGGAGCTGACCCGCATGAAGATCGACCTCACCGGTCGAGCGCTGATGGTCAAGCCGCTCAGCTACCACATCACCGAAGAGATGGGGCACTACTCACCGGTCGCGGGCGATCTGGACTACCACCAGGCGATCGGGAAGCTGAAGGCTGGGCCGGTGCCGTAGCGAAAATCGCGAAAGGGGGGGGACCCGGGGGACCCCTCCGGATGGGCAGCAATATCTCTGGCGCACCACGGTTGCATGGTTGGGAAGGGCGCGGCTATAAATGCGCGTGGCGGTTGTGGGGATCGGGGCCGTTACCGTGCGGCGGGGTATGATGTGGGCGCGATGAGAGACCGGCGAGAGACACTGTTTAGCGACACATACGACAGGCTAGTGGAGTGCTGCGAGAACATGACGTTTCCGCTGGAGACGGTGTGTTCGGCGGCAGGGACGGAGTACGAGTGTTTGCGGCGGGAGCAGTTGATCGGGCTCTGCGCGAAGATCGCGGCAGAGTTCGGGCGGGAAGTGGGATCAACCTGATTAAATGACCGCTTCAGCCGGTAATGAACTGGAGAGAGTGGTCATCGAACTGACGCCGAAGGGCGTCGAGTTCGTCTTCTGAGTGCCGGGATAGAGAGAACGCGGCGGTTTGGTTGAGGGTGAGAAGATCAGCGCCGCCGCCGACTCCCGAGGGGTTGTCTTTGCTGGCGTAGGCGAGGGTGAGCAGGGCCAGTTTCGTCAGAGCTGAGATGCTCATATCTGAGCGCCTGAAGTGACCCGGAAGAAAGTTAGCAGACGCGAGAATGTCGCCGGTGCAGAGAGTGTCCTCAATGACCAGGAAACTCGGAAGGGAGTCCTGCACCAGGACCCGCACGGCAGACCCAGGCGTGTCGGCGCGAAGCACAAACACCTCGTCCATGACATGAGCACCGCTGCCTCGAATGGGCTGAATCGCTTCCCCGATCCGATCCTCCCACTGAATCACCGTAAGGCCCGCAGGGTGGCAATCTGAAACGATTCTGCGCGCAATCTCCCGAGCCTGGGGACCACCAGCGAACCCACAAGCTACATCACCCGCGTCTGAAAAGAGGATTTTAGAACCGAATGTCCGCTGCGTCAGCCGAGCTGGAGCTGACGCAAAAGCTCGCGGCACATATCGCCGATCTTCGAATAATCGGTCACTCGCCATAACCAGGCCGTCGCATCCCACGAGCACAACTTGCAGCGTCAATGCATAGTCCTCGAATGTCTCCTGGATAGAATCGCGCTCAGGAACGTGGAAAGCCGCTTGCGCCATAACAACACCTCACCGTATGATCTGAGTGGCTCACCCAGACCGACACCATGAAGCAGCCCGACCGCGAATCGGGCTGTTGCTATTTATACCTCCGATCCGCCCCCCAGTCCAGATTTAGACTGACTGTCAGCGTTTTGTACTTGACACACCCCGTATATTTAGATACAGTCATCTACATCATGAAATCCAGAGATGCCATTGACGCCCCAAAGACCCTGCTACAGGCCGCGCGGTACTTCGATAATCCCGATGTGTGCGTGGAGTTCGTTGCCGCGATGCGCTGGCCCGATGGCCCGGTCTGCCCGCACTGCGGCGGCAAACAGCACTCGTTTCTGACCACGCGCCGCATCTGGAAGTGCAAAGCCTGCCGCAAGCAGTTCTCCGTGAAAACCGGGACCGTGTTCGAGGACTCGCCGATCCCGCTCGACAAATGGCTCATGGCTGTCTGGCTAACCGTGAACTGCAAAAACGGCGTGAGCAGTTGGGAGATTCACCGCGCCCTAAAGGTCACCCAGAAAACCGCATGGTTCATGCTCCACCGCATCCGCCTTGCCCTGCGGAACGGAAGCTGGGACAAGATGGGCGGCAGCGGTCCGGTGGAAGTGGACGAGACTTTCGTCGGCGGCGATCCGAAGAAGATGCACGCCAGCCGGCGCCTCAAACTCCAGACCGCCATGCGCCGCGAACACAAAATCCCCGTAATGGGAATGCTGGACCGCGAGACTCGCAAGGTGCGCGCTCAGGTGATCCCCGACATCAGCCGCGAAACCCTGCAAAACGCCATCCTGCGTGAAGTCCAGAGTGGCGCTACCGTCTTCACGGACGGCTGGTCATCCTACGATAAGCTCGCGGCTAAAAACTTCGTCCACGAAACCGTCACCCACGTTGACGAATACGTTCGCGGACAGGTCCACACTCAGGGCATCGAGAATTTCTGGTCCCTGCTCAAACGTGGACTCCGCGGCACCTACGTCGCGGTAGAGCCGTTCCACCTGGACCGCTATGTGGACGAGCAGGTCTTCCGTTACAACAACCGCGCCACCAAAGACAATCCGCTGAACGATGCCGATCGCTTCATGCTGGCTGTGTCGCAGATTTCAGGCAAGAGACTGACCTATGCAGACCTGACCGGCAAGGTGCAGGGGACGCAAACGGAACCCTTCTAATCTTCCCTGGTGGGCTTATCGGCAGGGACGCGGGAAGCGGAAGCGTTAGGCTTCCGCTTTTCTGCTTCTACGCGCCGATCCATCTCCTGCTTCGACACCTTCAGAATGTCCCGCATCGCGGTTGAGAACCGCTGAAATTCGGGCGTGCCTGGTGGCGTCTTCATGGGTCTATGATACTCCGGCATCGGAACGGAGAAACCCGCTGTGAACGAAACCGAATTACAGGAAATCCTCTCGGCAACCCTGGTCTCGCTGAAGACGCAGATGATCTACGTGCGGAATCTCAACGATTCATTTGCTGCTCTCTTTGACTCGGCGGCGCGGGTCTATCCGGAACTCGACTCCATTCATAAGGAAGAAATGCGTAAGATTCGACCCAATCCTGTACAGCAAGAGCACATTCGCGCAATCGACGAGCTGCTTGACAGATTGGGGACTCTTCGGCGGGACACTGGGCTGGGACCGCGATTGCCTGGGATGTAGTCTCCATCTCTCCACCCTCACCGTGCAGGCACATTCCTGCCTCTGCAAATCTGTCGCAGGTCGTCGGCCGAGCATCGACCCCAGTCTCCCTGGTCCAGCGCCGCGCCGACACCGCGAAACGACTTGCGGTAGCGTTCCACTTCCTCTATGGTCGTCGCGTCGCCGAAGTCGTCCCATCCCTTCCGCAGTTCATAGGCTGCCAGATCTGCGGCCTGTAGAGGGAGCATGCCGCAAATCTGTGTGCCGTCTTTCGTCACTCGGTCACGACTCGGCTTGTAGATCGGCGGAGGATATCCGTCTTCCTCCATTAACTGATTGAGGCGGCCGCGCACGTCGCCGTCATCGAACACATACTCCACCGGGTCCGCCAGTCCATGACCTCCCAACCACATTTTAACTTTTGCAACACAGACGCGGGAGCACAGAGCGTATTCGCTCCCGAAATGCTCCCGCACCCGGTACTCCCGGTCCACCTCCTGATACACCTGCGACTCGGCGAGGCAAGCAAAGCCAGCCATCGCATGATGGCTGATTGCCCCGATTAGCTCCTGAATAAAAGCGCCGCGCTTCGGCTCGTCACCCTTCCATCCGCTCGAATACGCGCCGCGAGAATGTGCAAATTCCTTCATGTGGAAATAGGGAACCTGGTAGGAGGCAAGGATGCTTTGCCAGTCCGCACTGAACTCGTGCCACCGCTCTGCGGTGGAGAGCCAGCCCGACACGGCAAATGTGCCATCTTTCAGTCCGCCGTGGCTGCAATCAAAATAGGCGCTGAACATCGCAAAAAGAGTCTCGCTCCACCGGCCCAGATTCACGGCCATGGCGAGATGCTTTACCGAAGAATATCTCGCGCTGCTTCCCATCGCGGGGAAAGTCTACAGCCAGTTTCCAATAATGCCTGCCAATCCCGCACGCACATGCCTGCCAAGTCGTTGGTGTTGCAAGTATATTCATGCCTCCGGATGTTGTTGAATCGACTGCTTAGGCCTAAGAGCTGAACCCCACTCTATTACCTATCTGGTTAATAGGGTCGGTGCATGGACTCGGCTGCGTTCTGCGGGGTGTTTTGTCGGTTCAGCATGTTGTCGAAATTTCGGGGGGGCAACCGGGGTAAGGACGCGCATGCATTTGATTCGATTGGGCCGCCGACTTTGGGGTGGCACGTATGTATTTGATTTCAGGATTGTTTGTGAGTAAGTACTTTGTTTTGTTATTCGTACATACGCGGTTGAATTCGAGTGGCAGCTATCCATTTGAATCTAAAGTGCAAGTTGTCTCTGCATTGGATTGCAAAGTACTTAGCTGAGGGCTGCATGCGGGGCAGCGAAGTGCTGCGGGGCTGGATGCGGGGCGCGAAAAGGACTCTGGGTAGAAGAGAGGTCTTCTCGATCGCATGGCTGGGCGTGTTCTCAAAGAGCGCGGAGGCTGTGCGGCCTGGGCCGGGGCCAAAATGCAAAAGCTCTGTTCGCGTAGCGACAGAGCTTTCCTTATTGTCAGGATAGGGCGGTTGAGAGTTTCGAGACAAGAGAAAAGAGAGGGGTGGACGGTACGAAGGTCATGGGGCGGCTGGGATCAGGGGGCTGCGGCTCGAATGTAATTGGTATGGTCCGCCGCTTCTTGCCCCTTCGGGGACTATAAGAGGTGAGCACAGGAGGCGGTCCATGGAACTCGACACAATCGGCATCGATCTGGGCAAGACGGTTTTTCACCTCGTTGGTCT